>Ga0068859_100005980_pt1 | contig 12355 bp, 8 predicted proteins | sample KBSSwiS22_FD_66585 | JGI IMG/M metagenome (GOLD analysis project Ga0068859, IMG submission 66585) | Switchgrass rhizosphere microbial communities from Kellogg Biological Station, Michigan, USA - KBS Switchgrass S2-2 | ecosystem: Host-associated > Plants > Roots > Rhizosphere > Soil ... | reverse complement strand
CTGCGCAGGCTGGCGCGATCGAGCAGCGGCTTTGGCGACTGGTTCTGCAGCCACTCCCAGTAGCCGGCCGGCTCCCGGTCCGGATGATAGGCCGGATATGACCGATAGAGCGTCTGAACAGGAATCTTGTCGAACTCGGCCTCTGACAGAGACCCGGGCCTGGCGCCGAGGGATGCGAGGGGCGTGACCCATTCGGCTAATTCCCGATCGTTCCAGGCTTTTGGAACGACGACTGATGCGGCGTTTTGTACTGGCTGGGTGCGGACGCCCTGAGTCGAGGTGACCACGACCGCGGCGAATGCTGGTAGCAGGATCCGACCGAACGTCTTACCATGCATGTCGATCACCCTCCAAACACGGCTGAGGTTTGAACTCCGAGGCCGTTGGAGTCGTGACAGTACGCGGCGACGAGGGGCGAAGTCTCAGCGGCGCCGCAGGTTCGTTTCAGCATTTCGCTAAGAGCACGCTAACAAGTGGCCATGGAATATCGATTCGGTCCGTTCCAGCTTGATCCTGACGAGCGCCGGCTGCTTCGCGACGGATCGGTCGTATCGATCACGCCGAAAGCGTTCGACTTACTGATCGCGCTCGTGGAACATCCAGGACGGCTGGTCGAAAAAGATGTGCTGATGAAACGCATCTGGCCCGAAGCTGTCGTCGAAGAAGCCAACCTCGCGAACAACGTGTCGTTGCTGAGGAAAATCCTCGCCGAACGGAACGAACAGGTTCAGTACATCGAAACGGTGCCCCGGCGTGGATATCGATTCCTGGTCGACGTCGTGGAACATCGCGAGGAGGCGCCGTCGGTGCCACCATTGGCGCCGCTTGCCGTCGGCGCAGGATCGCCGCGAAGATTCCGGGCTGCGCTCACAATTGCCGCGACGGCTGTCGTCGTGGCCATGGCCGCCATCGTTCTGCTCGTCTTTCTTCGTCCGCGGACGGGACCGGACACCGAACCCGGCGTTCTACTGCGGTTTCCGATTGCCGCCCCGCGCGGGACGCTGCTTCCGCCATTGGCCCAGCCGATCTCTCCGGCGCTTTCTCCTGATGGCGCATACCTGGTGTTTCGCGTATTGCAGGACGGCGCGCCAATGCTCGCGCTGCGGGCAACCGCCGATGTCGAATCACAGACACTGGCAGGTACTCAAGGCGGCATGTTTCCGTTCTGGTCGCCCGACGGGCGGACGATTGGATTCTTTGCCGATGGGAAGCTGAAGCGGATTGACCGATCTGGGGGAGCCGCTCAAATCCTGTGCGATGCGGCAATGGGAGCGGGGGGCACATGGAATCGCCACGGGGAAATTCTGTTCGCGCCGACCATGGCAGGTCCGCTGTACAAGGTCGCGGCCGGCGGCGGCGCGCCGTTGCCGGCGACGACGCTCCATGCCGGTGAGATGGCCCATCAGCACCCTCAATTCCTGCCGGATGGACGCTCGTACATCTATTTCTCGCCGCCCGACGGCATTTATTTCGGATCGTTGGACGCAACCGCTCCGGTCCGCGTCCTGACCAGCAGATCTCAAGCTCGCTACGCACCTTCAGGATATTTGTTGTTCGTGAAAGATCGGGCCCTCGTCGCCCAGTCGTTCGACGCCAGACACGGACGCCTGACCGGCGACCCGATTCTGGTCGCGGATGGTGTGCCGGCGGGAGGGCCTCCGGTCGGAGGGCGGCCTGCCGGCGGTGGCGCCTTCGCCGTTTCGGAAAACGGTGTTCTGGCGTACAGGACCGTCAGTCCGGTTCAGCCGAAGCTGGCCTGGTTTGACCGCGCCGGCCGCAACATCGAGCCGGTCGATCTCCCGTCGTTCGCGCGGTTCTCGGATGTGGAGCTCTCTCCGGATGGGAAACGAATCGCGCTCGCGCATGGCACCCGGCCTTCGGCGGAAGACGTCTGGGTTGTCGATCTCGTGACACACCAGACGACTCAGGTGACGTTTGATCCATCGGCGGATCGGCGGCCAATCTGGTCGGCTGACGGCCAGTGGCTGGCGTTCGCCTCAGCGCGTGCGGATGCACCAGGCTTGTACCGAAAGATGTGGAACGGCGATCAACCCGAGGAGTTGCTGCTGCGTGATGGCGATCAGCCTGGATGGCCTTCCGACTGGGTCAGTAGCGGTATCGTCTACGAACAGCCCCAGAGTGTTGCGAAGGCTGAAGCGCGCATGCTGCCGCTCGACAATAGTCGATCGGCCCATCGTCTTGTGGACAGACCAGTGAGTCAGCCTGACGCCAAAGTGTCTCCGGACGCGAAATGGGTCGCGTATACGTGGAGCGAACCAGGGGAACGGCCGGAAGTGTTCGTGCAAAGCACGTCAACGCCTGGTGGTGCCCAGTGGCGCATCTCGACGGGCGGCGGTTCTTTTCCGCGCTGGCGAAGCAACGGACGTGAACTGTTCTACCTGTCTGCCGATGGCGGCTTGATGGCGGTCCCTGTTGAAGTAGAGGCCAGGCAGTTGCATCCGGGTGTGCCGCAACGCCTGTTTGCGACCGCGCTGAACGGCGTTCCGGAATCGCTCCGATCGTTTGGCGTTTCACAGGATGGTCAGCGATTTCTCCTGTCAACGGTCGACGAGGCGCAGCCGGCACAGTCGCTGGTCGTCATGTCGAACTGGCAACACGTATTCCAGCGGTAGCGGTCACTTCGTCCGCATAGCCGCCGTTCTTCACTTGTGTTTCGACGAAATGCTTGAGTTTCGCCGGGGTTTTCTGGTTGGCATCTTGCACACAACTCCTCAGCGCCCGCCTCTGCTGCGGGAAAGGAGCGAGCTGTGCCGTTGTCACACAGAAACGTACTTCTTGCGAGTGCATTTGTCATCGCGCTGGGATTGACCACCGCGTGCTCGAAGGACTCCAACAATCCGAGTTCGCCGAGTCCTTCTCCATCTCCGTCTCCTTCTCCGAGTTCCGGCGCACCGCACATCAGCTCACTGTCGCCAGGCACGCCGATTGCGAACGGATCCGCGCAAACCATAACGGTGACCGGCGATCACTTCCGGAACGGGATGTCAGTGCTCTTCGACGCGCCCAACGGCGTCTGGACGTGGTATCAGGGTGGAGCGATCACGCTCCATTCGGACACGTCGTTCACGGTGACGGCAATGATCGACAAGGCGGGCCTCTGGGACATCACCGCGCATAACGCAGACGGAGCAGAGTCGAACGAAGTGCAGTTCAACGTTGTCGCGCCCAATGCAACCAACTGACGCTCAGTGTTACTTGGCGTCCGGGCTGTTTCTTAGCCGCCGATCGAACGCCGAATCAAGCTTGCGATAGAACTCAGGTGTCTCGCCGGGATACCAGTAGCTGCGATGGCAGCCTTCGCAGGCGATATCGAGGTTTTCAGCGGCATCCCACAGTTCGGCGACGTCCTTCCGCTTGACGATATCCAGGACCTGAAGGCCGACGTTTCGAAGCGCCTCGATTCGTGCATTCCACTCGACTGGGTCCTTGTCGACTTTCGCCGTGATCTGGTCCGGGGACAATTCAACGGCATCCGGTCCGACGCTGTCATTCAGATCGCCGGCGGGCGCAAACGGTCGCCGAACCTTCAGCAAGTACGCCCCTTCGGCCATCGTCACCGCGCCGACGCGAATCTTGTTCCAGTCCTCCTCCGTTTTCGGCGCGGTTTCAATGGTGCCCTGCATCGTAATCACTGTGCTCACCGCATCGAAAATATTGTCGGCGAGCGGATCGATCAGGTCCCGCATCAGTTCCTTGACCGAGACAATTGGCTTCATATCGCCCCACAACTGAGCCGATACCGCACCGCCGACGCGTTCCCCTGGACCGGCATTGCTGTTCGCACTGTTATTCGAAGGCGCCGGCGAAGGTGAACAGGCAAGCGCCATCAGCGAAACGATGCCGACGGCGCAGATCGAGAGATTGGTGAGTTTCAACGGCGGAGCATCATCGCAGCACCACGACTTCTTCATTGTCCTCCCCGATTCCGATCGCCACCAACACGAGCCCGCCGCCGAGCGCGACATCACGTGCCGCCGCCGTGGTCCTGAAGGCGCCGACAATTGCGGGTGACGAGGGATTGGTGAGATCGAGGATTTGCACACCCTCGCGTCCGTCGGCGACGTAGGCGCGCATGCCGTCGAGGGCGAGGCGCGCCGGCCGACCACTCGGAGTCTTCAAGCTCGTAAGGTGCACCGGCCTCGTGGGGTCGGTCACGTCATACAGCTGCACTGCGCCGCCGCCGATGACGCACACGGTCGTCTGCCCGCCGCGCTCCATCACTTCGATGGCCTGAGGCGTGGCGGCCGACTGCAGTTGCCCGATGGCCTCCGGCGGGCCAGGGCGCGACGGGTCGAGCGCATACAGCCCGGTCGGTGCATCAATGGCGAAGGCGAACCGGCTCGACGCAGCGACGTCACGGGCGTAACCGTCGACGAAGAACGAGCCGCGTTCCACAGGCTGGTCGAGCGACGTGAGGTCGATCACGTCAATGCCCGTCATGTGATCGGCGACGAATGCCGTCGTGCCGACGAGCGCTACGCCTTTCGCCTGCCCCGGCGTCTTGAACGAGGCCCGCAGCGTCGGTGATGCCGCGTTCGAGATGTCGAGGATCCCCAGGCCAAAAAAGTTGGCGGCGACGTACGCATACGACCCGGCGATTCGGAACGACCAGATCTGCTCGGGGAAGGTGTACGCACCCACTTTCCTGGGCGAGGCGGGATCCGAAAGATCGAGCACCGTCAGCGTCCGCCCGCCGGCGACGTACGCGTGCGATCCGCGAATCTCCACGGTGTCGGCCGGCACCTTGATCGATCCGATCTGGCGGAGCGTCACAGGCTGGGCGGCGGCGTAGCCCGCCACCACCAGCGTCAGACATGCGGCACGGACACAGCAGGCAGCGGACATCTTCTTGTTCTCGCAGGGACCTATTCCGCTCGCCGAGGCGACGTGGGTTCTCGGCTTCAGCGTGGACTCGCGGCCCCGGTCTGTTTCGCAATCCGATACAACTTCGACTGGGTGCGGATAATCACGCTCCCGTGGACGATCGCCGGTGTCGCGAGCGCCATCTCGTTCAGCGTGTTCTTGCCGAGCAGCTTGTACTCGGGACCTGCCGCTACCACGAACGTATCGCCGTCCTCGCTCAACAGAAAAATCTTTCCGTTGTAGGCCCAGGGCGAAGCGCTGAACCCGGCGGCCTCCGGTGCGATTCTCTGCCGCCCGTAGATCTGCCGCCCGGTCCTGGCGTCGTGGCAGAGCAGAAAGCCGCGGTCGAGGAGCGTGTAGTACAAGTCCCCGTAGACCAGCGAGGAGGTGTTGTAGGTGCCGAGCAGCGGCTGATACCAGACAATGAACTCGTTGCTCGTCTGATCACCCTTCAGCGAGATGTCGCCCGACGCACCGGGGCGAATCGCATACACGGGCCGCGGCGAAGCGCCCGGGTAGCCCGAGTTGATGTAGACCAGCCCGTGTCGCGCGAACGGCGTTGGCACGACGTTCACCGTCATGCCGGAGAGCTCCCACAGCAGCCGGCCGTCCAGGTCGTACGATCGAACCTTCCGAAGACCGGCCGTGACGATCTCCGTGCGCAGGTCGTTCTCCCACACGAAAGGCGTCGACCAGTTTTCCGCCTCGTCGCGCTTGACGCGCCAGATCTCCTTGCCGGTCTTCTTGTCGTACGCCGCGATGAACGACTCGGTCGCGTTGTCGTGGACGACGAAGATCCGGTCACCGTGAAGGACGGGCGATGCCGCCGTGCCGAATGCTTGACGGCCGTCGAAGGCGCCGAGCTCCTGCGTCCAGAGGCGCTGGCCACTGAGATCGAGGGCGGACAGGATGCCGAGGCTGCCGAAGTACACGTACACGCGCTGACCGTCCGTGACGGGGGTCTCGGATGCGAAACTATTCTTGATATGACGCTGGACCTTCGGTATCGATCGCGCGAGCTCCTGCTGCCAGCGGATCCGCCCCGTTTGAAAATCGACGTCGTAGACCATCCAGCGGTGATCGGCCGTGGAGCGCGTACGGCCATTCTCGTCGCCGGGATCATAAAGACCCTTGATCGGCTTCGGGTCGGACGTACCGCCAATCGTCGCCGTCACGAAGACGTGGTCGTCCCACACCACCGGCGAGCTCCAGCCGGCGCCTGGTATGTCAGTCTTCCACGCCACGTTCTCGGTCTCGCTCCACGTGTCCGGCAGAGCGGGATCATCGGCCACGTTTCCTGCGTCCGGACCGCGGAACTGCGGCCATTGATCGGTGGCCGAGACGGTGGCAGCCATCATGGCCAGGGCGACGATCACGGCTGGACGGGAACACCTCGCGGCCATTTGAATGACCGCGTGAGTATACGCCGCCGTGCTCCTTGGTTGTAGGATGAGCCGTCCCGCAAGATGCACGCGAAGGCACCATGACCATCTCGATCAGGCAACGATTACAGCCGGCAGGAATGGCCGCGGCCATTGCGACCATGTCGCTGACGTGCATCGTGGCATGCCGGACGTCCGCGACTACGGTTCAGGCACCCACCGTCGCCAAAGCAGAACCAACGCCAAAAACGCTGTGGGGGAAGCCAGATCTTCAGGGGATCTGGTCGAGAGAAGTTGACATCCCGCTGGAGCGGCCCGCCAAGTACGCCAACCAGGAATTCTTCACCGACGCCCAACGGGCAGAGCTCGACCGTCAGATCACCGACATCGTCGACCGAGAGAGCGATGATAGCCGGCGGGCGCGGGGTACCGAGCGAGACGTCAACACCGAATTCACCCAGGCCCCCTACACCGTGCATCTCCCCGTCGGCAGGCGAACGTCGCTCATCGTCGATCCACCGGATGGAAGGATGCCTCCTGTCACGCCGGAGGCTAAACAGGCCCGGGACACGTTGCGCCAATTCCAGCTCGCCCTGTTGCAACCGACGGCAGCGTGCAAAGATCATCACCCCGGCTGCGCCGGCGGCAAGTACGGACCGGTGTCACCGAGACGGAACGACGCGCCTCCGGCGTACTTGAGCGGCCCGGGCGCGGTGATCAACCGTGCTAATGGGCCAGAGGATCGCAACCAGGGCGAGCGTTGCATCGGCACCCCGCTCCCGGATTTCGGTAATTTCACTGCCGGCTCCAACCAAATCGTCCAGAGCCCGGAGGGGATCTCGATCGTCTACGAGACAGGGTCGGGATGGAATCGCTTCCGGATGATCCCGATCACGACGGACCCACACCCGCCTGTGTCGGTCCGCGAATTCTGGGGCGACTCACGCGGCCGATGGGACGGTGACTCGTTGGTCGTGGACACCACCAACTTCTCGCCGAAGTCGGGTTTCCAGGGCGCTCACGAACACTTGCATCTCGTCGAACGCTGGACGCGTCTCGACCCGACCACGCTAGAGTACGCCGTGACGATCGACGACCCGACGACGTGGACCAGCTCGTGGACGATCAAGCAGGAGCTGAAGAAGCAAAGCGACGCGGCCAACCAGATCTACTTTGAACCGCGGTGCCACGAGGGAAACTATGGGTTCGCGGCGTTGTTGAGCGGCGCACGTGCGGCGGAACGGGCGTTCGCCGAGAAGCGCGGTCCCGACCCTGCGACGCTGTGCATCATCATCGGTGGCTGTGGAGGGTTTGTGCGTGGTGGGTTCGCCGACGAGGGGCCGGATGCCGACCCGTTCAAAGCGCCGACACGGCGTTGACCTTTCATGACGCTCTCTTCAGGTACGCGCATCGGCCCCTATGAAATCGTCGCGCCGCTCGGCGTTGGCGGAATGGGCGAGGTGTATCGTGCGACGGACACCAACCTGAAACGCCAGGTTGCCGTCAAGGTCCTGCCCGCGTCGTTCGCCGCCGATCCCGAGCGCCTGGCGCGGTTCCAGCGGGAAGCGGAAGTGCTCGCGGCACTGAATCATCCCAACATTGCGCACATTCATGGTCTGGAAAGATCGGACGGAACGATCGCGTTGATCATGGAACTCGTGGATGGCCCGACGCTCGCGGATCGCATTGCGCAAGGCCCCATTCCGATTACTGACGCGCTCCCCATTGCTACGCAGATCGCCGACGCGCTCGAGGCGGCACATGAGCAGGGGATCGTGCACCGCGATCTCAAGCCGGCCAATATCAAAGTACGCGCGGACGGCACTGCCAAAGTCCTCGACTTCGGGTTGGCGAAAGCGCTCGATCCGGGCGGAGGCCTGTCGTCGACCGTTTCGATGTCGCCGACGATCACCTCGCCCGCCATGACGCAAGCGGGCATCATCCTTGGAACCGCCGCCTATATGGCGCCGGAGCAAGCTCGCGGCAAGGCGATCGACAAGCGTGCCGACATCTGGGCATTCGGGTGTGTACTCTTTGAAATGTTGACGGCGCGCCGCGCCTTCGAGGGTGACGAGATCGCCGATACGCTGGCCTTCGTAATCACTCGCGATCCCAACTGGAACCTGCTTCCGCCGACGACGCCGGGTTCCGTTCGTAAGCTCCTGGCGCGAACGCTCGAGAAGGATCGAAAACGACGCCTGGCCGATATTGCCGACGCTCGATTCGAACTCGAAGAGGCGAAGTCGGCGCGCTCGATTGCAGCGCCAGCAGCGGAGATCACTCCCCCTCGTGCCTCAGGCACGTTCTCGCGCGCACTGCCTTGGATCCTGTCGGCGGCTTCGGCCGTGGCACTGGTCTGGATCCTGGTGCAGAGGGCGCCGTGGCGGGTTTCAACTCCCGCGGCACCGATCCGCCTGACTGCGAACATCGGCGTCGATGCGTCGCTGGCCAATGGCATCGGAAACGCTATGGCGCTCTCGCCTGATGGCCGCACCGTCGTCTTCGCAGCGCAGAAGAGTCCCGATGTGCCGACGCTTCTCTACGTGCGGCATCTCGACCAGCTCGATGCGGTAGCGCTGGCCGGCACAGAAGATGCCAGCCAGCCATTCTTCGCGCCAGACGGCCACTGGGTTGCGTACTTCGCCGGCGGGAAACTGAAAAAGATCGCACTGGCCGGCGGCCCTGCCGTCACGCTCGCGGAAGCCGTCTCACCTCGCGGCGGCGATTGGGCCGACGACGACACCATCGTTTTTCTTCCCGCGGCGGGCGGCGGCGCCGGGCTGTTTCAGGTTCCGGCCGGCGGAGGGAAAACCGACCGCGCCATCCCTCCGGATGTGAATTCGAGCCAGCGTTGGCCGCAGGTGCTTGCAGGCCACAAGGCCTTGCTCTACACGAGCAATTCGCCCGCAGAGGGACAGCGTCTGATGGTGAGACGGTTTCCCGATGGTCCGAGCAAAGTGCTCCAGTCGAATGCGGCGTACGGCCGGTACCTGGGCGATGGGCAGCTGATCTTTCTGCGCGGCATCACGCTTTTCGCCGCGCCGTTCGATGTCAATGCTCTCGAAATCACCGGCGCGCCGGTCCCGATACTCGAGGGCATCGCAAACGTGGCTCAGAACAACGGGGCGCAGTTCGCCGTGTCTGCGTCAGGCGCTCTGGTATATGTCCCAGGAGCCAGCGAACAAACCAATCGAGTGCCAATCGTGTGGATGGATGCCACCGGCAAGGCGACACCGTTAATGCCGACACCATCGGATTGGGCAAACCCGAATTTCTCGCCAGACGGTCGCAAGTTGGCGATGGACGTTCTCGACGCCGCATCGGGAAACGTGGACATCAATGTCTACGACTTGGAACGGGAGACGCTGAACCGGTTGACGAGCGACGCCCAACCGGATGCAACACCTGAGTGGACTCCTGACGGGAAGCGTCTGGTCTATCGATCGCTCCGACTCTCGCCGGCTTTTCCGTACAACATTTTCTGGCAGCCTGCTGATGGCACTGGAGTCGCCGAGCGCCTGACCGAGAGCAGAGAGCCGCAGATCGCCGGCTCGTGGCATCCGAGCGGGAAATTCCTTGCGTTCGATCAAGCCAACGGGGCCGGTGGGAAGGCTCCGGTGATGATTCTTCCGTTCGATGGATCCAGCGCCGCGGAATTGAAGCCGGGGAAACCGTACATCTTTCAAACGGGCGACGGGAATGCGCAAGCGCCGACGTTCTCGCCGGACGGCAAGTTTCTGGCCTTCACGTCGTTTCGATCGGGACGGCCTGAAATCTACGTGAGGCCGTTCCCAGGACCCGGAGGCGAGTGGGTCATTTCCAATGGCGGCGGGAATATGGCCGCCTGGTCGCGCGCGCGACAGGAGCTCTTCTTCAACACACTGGGACCAGATAATCACGTCATGGTCGTGCCTTATCGGATCGAGGGTGATGCATTTGTCCCCGGGAGGGCTCGCGAGTGGTCGCCGGTTCGCTTCCTGAGCAGACGCGGAAGAGGATGGGCGCTTCACCCGGACGGCAATCGCGTCGCGATGGGACTCATACCCGAGACCGTTTCAACTGGAAAGCAGAACACGCTCGTCTTCGTCTTCAACTTCCTCGATGAAGTGCGGCGCTCGACGGCAGCCTTAAAACGATAGCTTCCCTCTTCCTGCTACTGAATGCCGGCCGGCACAGAAATCCGATGACTGGTGTCCGCACCGGCGATCCGCTGACAGCTGTCGGGCCAGCCCTGGTCGCAGGCGCGCGAGTACAGCGACGAAGGACTGCGATCGGTGATCGGCCCCTTGCTGCCTCGCAGAAGAATAGGAAGTTCCTCGAATGGGGGAGAGGCTCGGGAGGCTCGATCCCCCTCCTTGTCTCCGAGCAGAATGGCTAATTCATTGCACGACCAGCCCGAACCTGCCCGACAGTAGGTCGCGTGCAGTTGGGCAAGATAGCGGCACGCGCGCACGCTCTCGTGCTGGCAGGCCTGCTGCCAGAAGGGAATCCACTGGCCACGATGGCGATCGCCGACACCCTGGGCAGCGCTCATGATTCCAAACACGATCGCCCAGATCGACATGTACGCCAGATTGCGGCGAATCGCTGAGAGTGAACGTCCGATCCTCGCTGGATCGAATCGCCGCAGCGCTTCGGATCGTACGACCCGGTCGATCGATTTGACAGACAGGTTGAGCAGCGGGACTTGGAGGAGCTTGTCGTAGAACGGGGGCAGCCCGGCCATGCCGAGCAGCCCATACAACGCAATCGTGCTGATTCCATAGAGCACGCCGAAGATCATGCGCCCCAGATCAGTCCGCGGCGCCGTGGACGGATCCGTAAAGAGCAGGTGCATTCCGAGGAAGACCGCAATCGGCACGTAGGAATCGAAGAAGTAGTAGGTGCCGGTCAGCGCGTAGTAACACAGCCCAAACAGATACGTCGTCAGAACTGCCGCCATCGTCATCGTCGTCACGCCGAACAGGATTTGCCCCGGCAGCGACACCAGGAACAGAAACACGTACATGTGCGGCGGATAGAACTGCGTGATGGCGATGTCCTGACCCCATGTGATGTCGCTCGTGCCGGTCACAATCAGAGCCAGAGAAAATACCGTGAGCGTGAACGCCGACGGATTGAAGACGTGCGTCGTTCGTCCGTCCCGGTTCCATCGGATGAACTCCTTGCCCACGAATGCCAACGCAATCATCACGAACTGGAAATAGAACCAGTCCGGCCTGAACCACAAAAACAGGTTGGTACTGAAGACGATCGGAAACGGTCCGAACCCGAGCGTCGCGGTGTCGCGTCGGGACCAGGTGAGCAACAGATCGAACGCGTAGGCGAACAGGATTTGCGCGACGATCAGGAAGGCCGAATCGTAGACGGTCCGCCAGTACCAGCCCCAGTACAGAAGAATCGAGGCGTGCGCGCACGCCTGGACGTAGTGCTGCTTTCGCACCACGATTTCCAGCGTGAACCGGTGGCGCTGGCGCAGGGCGGAAACGAGCAGCAGGCCGTTCCACGCGAGCAGCACAGCGCCCGTTCCGAGAAACGACCAGAGCAGTCGGGGGGATTGATGAACGGGCGCGTACCGGGCGCCCGTCATCATCAAGGCAGTGAAGAGAAGCGGCAGGAGGAGCGCGCTTCCCGGCGACAATGCCGTTTACTTCTTGGGAGCTGCGGTGTCGACGCCCGGACGAGCCAGTTCATAGGGCGCGCCAGTACCCGACGATCCCAGAAACAATTTTCGCCCGTCCTGAAACGTCAGGTCGCGGCCGTTCGCGCGCCGTGTGCCGTCCTTCGCCCGATAGCCGTCGACCTTGATGACCGTCCCGGCGAGGAGCGATTCCTTGGTGAATCCCCGCCGAAAGAGCACGTTCGGCGTCCCAGCCTCGAATGCCCACTCTTCGACGGTGCCGTCCGGCTTCTTCACGTTCATGTGGATCCAGACGTGCGGATTCGTCCACTCCATCCTGGTAACCGTCCCCGTGAACTCGACCGGCGCCTTCGCGTCGAATTCGGCCGCGAAGGCATGATGGGCCGATACCGACACGGCGGTACCGCCCAGCCACAACCCGATTCCCGCGATCACAATGACCAGTTTC
>Ga0068859_100005979_pt1 | contig 12358 bp, 8 predicted proteins | sample KBSSwiS22_FD_66585 | JGI IMG/M metagenome (GOLD analysis project Ga0068859, IMG submission 66585) | Switchgrass rhizosphere microbial communities from Kellogg Biological Station, Michigan, USA - KBS Switchgrass S2-2 | ecosystem: Host-associated > Plants > Roots > Rhizosphere > Soil ... | reverse complement strand
GATCTGCAGGTATGGACATACGGGCCAGCCTGGAAACCACAATAGTAATGCAACCGCTGGAACGGCAGCTTATACCAACGGGCCTGCATATAGAATTGCCCGAAGGCTATGAAGCACAGATAAGACCAAGAAGCGGCATGGCTGTAAAACAGGGCATCACCTGCCTGAATTCGCCGGGAACTATTGATAGCGATTACAGGGGTGAGATAAAAGTAATTTTGATCAACCTTAGTAACCAGGTACAAGAAATACATGACGGGGACCGTATTGCGCAGATGGTTATTGCTAAAACAGAGAAGGCAGAATTATTTTTGGTACAGCAATTGAATACCACGCTAAGAGGTGTTGGAGGCTTTGGTCATACAGGGGTTAAATAAAAAAATTATCCTGATAAACAAAAATAGCTAATGAAGAACGTAATTATTATTTGTTTGGCAATAATCGGAATGGTATCGGCTAACAGTTGCCGTACCACTAAGCATATCAGTAAAGCAATTGCGCCCAAAGACACTACTGTGAATGTTATTCCCAATGCATCTGCAGAAGACTCTTTAAAAATGATACAGGCAACAATGGCTGGTTTACAAAAACATTATATCGATTACAAATCCTTTAATGCTAAAATAAAAGTAGAGTATGAAGATAGTAAAGGCAAACAACCGGACATTACTGCAGTTGTAAGAATTATTAAAGACAGTGCTATATGGGTTTCCCTGTCAGCTACTATTTTAAATATTGAAGTGTACCGTATGCTTATTACCAAAGACAGCGTTATACTAATGAACACGAGAGAAAAGGAAGTGCAGTACCGTTCGCTGGATTATTTGCAGGATGTAACAGAAATACCTTTTGATTATAAAACAATACAGAACCTGCTGGTGGGCAATCCTATATTTCTTGATACCTCGGTGGTGTATTATAAAAAAGCAGATGATAAAATACTGGTATCAACAGTAGGTGAATTTTTTAAAAACCTGCTCACACTTTCAGCTGATAATAATTTATTACTGCACAGCAAGCTGGATGATGTGGATGTAAACCGCAACAGAACAGCAGATATTACTTATGATGATTTTGAAAACAAGGCAGGCTTTGATTTTTCTACTTACAGGGAAATAACAGTATCAGAAAAAAATAAATTAGACATCAGGCTTAATTATAAGCAATATGAGTTTAACAAAGAATTATCAGTTTCTTTTAAGGTGCCCAAAAATTATAAACGCAAGTAAGCGTTAAATTTAAATTATACACAGGTGTGGGTTTTTAACACCACCTGTTTTTAGTGTTTCCATTGTATTTTTGATTAACCCCCAAATTCAACTCATGGTAAGAATATTTTTCACAGTTGTACTACTAAGTTTCAGCGTTGCAGTAATGGCGCAGGTAACCCGTGAAGAACTGGAAAAGCAAAAAGCTGATTTGAAAAAGGACCTGGAGCAAACAGAAAGATTGCTGAATGAAAACAAAACCAAATCAAAAGAGAATTATGTACAATGGAAATTGATCAATGATAAAGTAAATATCCAGGACAGGATCATTGATAATATTAACCGGGATATTAACCTGCTCGATAATAATTTAGTTACCACACAAAGAGACATTAACCGTTACGATAAGTTGCTGGATACGCTGAAACAGGAATATGCCAAAAGCATGGTGTATGCCTACAAGAACAGGAGTAACTATGATTTTTTAAATTTTATTTTTTCTGCTTCCAGTTTTAATGATGCCATTAAACGGATGACCTATTTAAAAAGCTACCGTAACTACAGGGAAATGCAGGGGCAAAATATTTTACGCACACAGGAATTGCGTAAAAAAAGAATTGAAGAATTAACTGGTACCAAACAAAAGAAAAGCCAGGTGTTACAGGATAAGGATAAAGAGATGAGTGTATTGGAAGTACAGCAACGTGAAAAAGACAGGATATTAAATGAATTGAAAAAGCAGGGCAAGCAGTTGAATAATCAAATGGCAGCTACCAAAAATCAGCTTAAGAAAGTTGACAATGCTATTGCGGCTACCATTAAACGTGCATTGGACGAAGCTAAAAAAATAGCCATAAAAAAAGCGGCAGAAGAAAAGAGCCGTGAAGATGCAGTGGCTAAGGCTAACGCAAAAAATAATGCTAATCCGGTTACCACTGTAACAAAACCAGCAACCATAGCACCCAAAAAAGCGGAACCTAAAAAAGCACCGGAAAGTGTACTGTTGAATGCTGAGAACGTTGCTGTGAATGCTAATTTTATCAATAACAGGGGTTCGTTGCCATGGCCTGTTGATAAAGGATATCCATTAATGCATTTTGGAAGAAACCAGCTTGTAAGCGGAACCTGGATTGATATGACTGGAATAACTGTTGCAACTGATATAGGAACATCTGTAAAAGCGGTCTTTGATGGTACCGTTTCAACCGTTGCCAATATAGAAGATATGCAGGTGGTAATTATACAACATGGTAAATACTTCAGTACTTACAGCAACTTATCCAATGTGTCAGTGCAAAAAGGCCAGACTGTAAAAACCGGCCAGGTTATAGGAAGAGCAGCTGCCAACCTGGATGGCATAGGTGCTATCGATTTTTATATCAGCGATGAAAAAAATAACCAGGACCCCGAAAGATGGTTACGCCGCCGCTAACCTAGATCACTTTTTTATACAGTGCTTCGTATATAGGTACAATGTTTTCGATGTCAAATTTTTTGGCCTGCGCTAATGCATTGGCTTTAAATTGTAAAAGTGTTGCATCATCTTTAAAAATAGAGAGTGCATTTTTTGCCATATCATCCACATCTCCCACATTGCTCATGTAACCGCAATAACCGTTAATATTAATTTCGGGTAATCCTCCGGCGTTAGTGGATATTACAGGCACTTCTGCAGCCATTGCTTCCAAAGCTGCTAAACCAAAACTTTCATATTCGCTGGTTAGTAAAAACAGGTCTGCTATGGGAAGAATGTCTTCCATTTGTTCCTGCTTGCCTAAAAATTTAATCTTGTCGCTTATGATGCAATCCCTGCAAATGCTCTCCACATAAGGTCTTTCGGGACCATCACCCAGCAATAACAATTTTGCAGGCATTGTTTCCACTATCTTCATAAATACCTTTACCACATCATCCACACGTTTTACTTTTCTAAAATTACTGGCATGCACAATTATTTTTTCACCATTAGGCGCAACAATCTTTTTAAAAGCATCAACAGGTTTTTTATTGAATCGTTTTACGTCAACAAAATTGTGTATTACTTCAATCTCTTTTTCAATCACAAAATTTTTATAAGTTTCTTCTTTTAAATTTTGTGATACAGCAGTAAGTATGTCACTTTCATTCATTGAAAATGTTACCACGGGGCTATAGGTTTTATCACGGCCTACCAAAGTAATATCAGTACCATGTAAAGTAGTGATCACAGGAATTTTTTTACCCTGTTTAGCTAATATTTGCTTTGCCATATATGCGGCAGCCGCATGCGGTATGGCATAATGTACATGCAATAACTCCACGTTGTTATTGATGATCACATCCACCATTGTACTGGCCAAAGCGGTTTCATAAGGCGGGTAATCAAATAAAGGATAAGTAGGCACCCTTACTTCGTGATAAAAAATATTGGCATGAAAACCACTAAGCCTAACGGGTTGCTGGTAGGTAATAAAATGGATATTATGCCCTTTATCCGCCAGGGCCTTGCCTAACTCAGTAGCCAATACGCCACTACCACCAAAAGTAGGATAGCAAACAATTCCAATATTCATATAAAAAGTGCTTTAATAGTTTGGTGCTGTTTTTAAACAGCAGGGTGCAATTTAGCATATTATTTTTCACCATTCCTTCCGTTCATGTATCAGGTGTTTTCGAAATTGGATATATTACTGGCGGTAGTTTACACAAGGTTGTCAACCTTATGTAAACTCTTCGGTTTTATAATAACCTTACAAAGGTTGACAACCTTGTGTAAACTTTGTATTTGCAAGCACTCTAACGAAGGTTGGCAACCCTGGCAACGAAACCCTTTTATCTATTGCTAATAAATCGTTAAGTTTGTTCTACAACTCAACACAATACTATGCATAAAAAGAAATTGCTTTTGTCAGCCTCCTTACTCTTTCTCATTGTATTTGCTTTTGCACAAAATGAAGATTCGGTAATGATCAAAAAAATTACGGATGAAGTTTTGCTTAACGGGAAAGCCTATTCCAATTTATACACACTTTGTAAATCAGTAGGCCAGCGGCTTAGCGGCAGCGCCGGTATGTATAAGGGAGAAGCATGGGGTGCTAAGGTATTAAAAGATGCCGGGGCTCAAAATGTTTACCAGCAGGAATGTATGGTGCCGCATTGGGTAAGAGGCAAAAAAGAAGAAGCCGGGTTCAGAACTAAAAAGCGCAACATGGATCCGTCATTCAATATTTTATCGATCGGTAATGCGGTTGGCACAGGTGATAAAGGTGTGCTGGCTAAAATAATTGAAGTAAAAAATTTTGCAGAACTGGATCGGCGTAAAGATGAAGTGAAAGGAAAAATAGTTTTTTATAATTATCCTTTTAATAAAACATTGTTGAGAGGTGCCTATGGTGATGCGGTACGATACAGAAGTGGCGGCGCATCAGCTGCTGCAAAATATGGTGCTCTTGCTGTAATCGTTCGTTCGGTTACTGCAGCAACTGATGATAACCCACATACAGGTGCATTGCGGTACGATGATGCTGCGCCAAAAATTCCGGCTGCAGCTATAAGTACAAAAGATGCAGAAAGGTTAAGCAATTTTATAAAAGGAAATTATAAAGACGAAGAATTTTTTCTGCGTACCAATTGTGTAATGTTGCCGGATACTGTCGGGCATAATATTGTTGGAGAAATAAAAGGATCAGAATTTCCCGATGAAATAATTACAATTGGAGGGCATATGGATAGTTGGGATCCTGCTGAAGGTGCCAACGATGATGGTGCCGGAATGGTACAAAGTATTGAAGTGCTGAGAGCATTGAATGCTATTGGCTATAAACCAAAACGCACCATAAGAATTGTATTATTTGCCAATGAAGAAAATGGCGGCAGAGGTGGTGAAAAATATGCCGCCGAGGCAAAAACAAAAAATGAAAAATATATTATGGCGATGGAAAGTGATGGCGGTTCCGAATATCCCCGTGGTTTTGGTTGTGGTATGACAAAAGCCCAGTTTGCAAAAGTTGATACCTGGCAAAAATATTTTGAACCTTATGATGCCGATAAATTTTCTTTTAGCGAAGGTGGTGGTGAAGGTGCTGATATCGGGCCATTGCAAACGAATTTTAAAACGGCACAGTTTGGATTAAATACTACCGGCCAGCGATATTTTAATTTCCATCATTCAGCAATAGATGTATTTGAAAATGTAAATGCACAGGAATTGCATTTAGGCGCTGCAGTAATGGCGGCAATGGTTTATTTAGTTGATAAATATGGATTATAATTACCTTGAAAAAATAACATTATGGATGATATAAAGAGCCCGGAGATAGTAAAACCCCAACCTAAAAAAGCAGGAGGGTTTAAAAAATTTGTACGCTGGTTTACATTTATTTTGATTGTGGTATTGGGATTGTTCGGTTATTGGAAATATTATTATACTTACAGCGATGGTTACAGAAGCGGGCTGTTGCAGAAACTATCACACAAAGGAAATATCTTTAAAACTTACGAAGGGGAACTGGTGCAACGGAGTATTGTTTCTACCAGCAATGTAGGTATTGCTTCAGAAAAGTTTTATTTTTCCGTTGCAATTGACAGTGTTGCCAAAGCCATGCAAAATTTTGAAGGTAAAAATGTAAGGCTGCATTACCGCCAAAAAAATGGAACATTGCCATGGCGTGGCGAAAGTGAATATATCGTGGATGCAGTTGAACTAGATCCAACTCAATAATAAAGTTAACTCTGTAATAAAAATATAACCGGCTTTTTATGAAAGTCGGTTTTTTCTTTTCGCCACTCAGCAATCGTTTTTGTTTTTATAAATTCGTTTGCAGAAGTAAGCTCTGCAGCAATGCAAAATTTAGTAGCAGGTTTACAAGTTTTTAAAATCGTTTCAATCAACTGGTTATTGCGATACGGCGTTTCAATAAAAATTTTAGTGCTGTTGTTTTTTGCAGATGCAATTTCCAGTTCTTTAATTGTTTTAATTCTTTCATTTGCATCTATTGGAAGGTAGCCCACAAATTCAAATTGCTGCCCGTTCATGCCACTTGCCATCAATGCCAGCAGGATAGAACTCGGGCCCACCAAAGGTTTTACAATAGCATTCATTTGCTGTGCCACCGCAATCAGTATTTGCCCGGGATCGGCAATACCGGGGCAACCTGCCTCACTGATGATCGCAATATTTTTTTGAGCCGCAATTTTCTGTTTAAAAGTGCTGATCAATTCTTCTTCTGCTTTGTGAATAGTGAACCATTCGTAATCGTCGATTACAATTTCTTTGCAGATGCTTTTTAAAAAACGCCTTGCAGTTCTTTCATTCTCTGCAAAAATTACCGAGCAGTTTTTTACTGCATCAATAATGTATAAAGGAATGGTTGCTGTAGCAGCTTCATCCAGTACACAGGGAACTAAATAAATATTACTTGTCATTGTTGTGCAGAATTTTTTAATCGTCAATGGTGAGACGTGAGTCGTGAATCGTGAAAGGTGAATCGTCAGCGTTCAATAATGAGCCGGTTAATATAAATGGTTTTACTCACGTCTCACTACTGACGATTGACGACTCACGCCTCACGATTCACGCCCGGATACCCGCCCTCCTTATTACCATACAAACTAATAGTAGCAGCAATTACAGCATAGCTTGGTGCCAGTAACCATCCCAGCAAAGGTAACAGGTGCATCAGGTAAAATACCATGCCATTGCCAATCGCCAGGCCTTTGTGCTTGCCAATAAATGCAATACTTTGTGAGGTGGATAATTTATGCCGCTCACAACTGTAATCCAGCATTGAAAAACCAAAGTAGTAACATTCTACCATCAAAGCTATTAAAGGTGTTACCCAGCCTATAACGGGGATGAATGCTAAAATAAAGATCGATACGGCATACACCGTTTGCCAAAGCATATTGCGCAATGCGATCCTGATGCCCCTTAAAATATCTTTGATGAGTTGTGTAAAGCTGAAGGGAAAATCACTGCCTTCCATGATGGCTTCTGTTTTTTCGCTCAGGTAGGCAAACAATGGAGAACCAACAATCAGGAACATGTATTTAAAAAGAGAAAAATAGAACATCAGCAATACGAGGTATAAAATGATCTGCACAAAGATCATCAGCCAGCTCAGCCAGCTGTTCTCCATTTTCAGCAGCCATTCTTTAGCACCAGATTTCAGCAACACAAAATCAATAGCATAATTGCTGGATTTCAGAAATAGCCAGAAGCCTGCACAAAAAAGAATGGTATAGATCAATCCCGGAATAAAGATCCATTTCCATAACCGGTGTTTACGAATAAACTGGTGCGCCTGGAAATAGGCCTGTATTGCTGTGATAATTTCTTTAAGCATGAAAAAGGTTGGTGGCTATAGATTACTTATTTTAGCTTTAAAGTTAAAGATATAATGAAGAAGTTACCCATTGAATTTTATGAAACAGATAATGTGGTACAAATTGCCCGGGATTTATTAGGTAAAATATTAATTACAAAATTTGATGGCATTACCACTTCAGGTAAAATTGTAGAAACAGAAGCTTATACCGGGTTTACTGACAGGGCTTCGCATTCGTATAATGGTAAACGAACGGCCCGTAATGAGCATATGTATGCAGCGCCGGGTATTTCGTACGTTTATATTTGTTATGGTATGCATCATTTGTTTAATGTGGTTACTAATAAAAAAGGCATACCAGATGCAGTTTTAATCAGGGCAGTAGAACCATTGCAGGGAATAGATACCATGCTGCAGCGTACGGGTAAAAAAAAATTGGACAGCACGCTTACTAAAGGACCAGGCAATGTTGGTAAAGCTTTGGGGATTGCAAAGGTGCATTCAGGATTGAATTTATTGGGTAATAAAATTTTCATTTGCGATGATAATATTGTGTTTCATGAAAACGAAATTGGCGCCAGCAAACGCATTGGTGTGGAAAGTGCCGGTGCGGCTGCAGCATATGAATACCGTTTTTTTGTAAAGGGAAATAAATATGTAAGCGGGTACCCGAACAAATAAAATTGTACTGTAAGGAATAATAAAAAACTCCCCCAACAGAATTGTTGAGGGAGTTTTTTATTATGGTTTACCCGGTATGTTTAACGAATTAACACTTCACCAGTCTTGATTTTTTTACCATTTGCATCACTTAATACAACGTAGTAAACGCCAGCAGAATATTTTCTAACATCAATGCTGAGCAATTGATAGGCTTGTGTAACCGGGAATTCTTTGTAATACACCTGCTCACCCAACCTGCTGTATACAGTTACAAATTGCCTTGTAGTTCCTCCACCCTGGTTATAATAGGCAACAGTAAACTGGCCATTATTAGGACTAGGATAGATGAACAGTTTACTGCTTACAGAATCGCTGATAGTAACCGATGCCGGAACAGAGATACATGAGCCAATAGTTGCTACTACTGTATACAATCCCAGTTCATTTACAGAAACAGTTGCAGTATTACCCGTTACAGTAATTGGTGTACCATTTCTTGTCCATACAGTGGTAAATCCTGTTGGCGGATTAACCGATGCAGTGATGGTAGTAGTAAGCCCGGGTAACAACCTGGTGTAAGGCGATACAGAAAGTGTTACAGCCGGTTGAGCACTAACAGTTAAGCTTGCACTTGTTGTACTCACCGCACCACAAGGAGCAAGGCCTGTAACAACGGTACGGTACAAGTAGCCGTTCATACCCGCTGTTACGCCGGTTAGTGTAAGCGTGCTGGTTGTAGCGCCGCTGTAAATACCGCCATTGGTAATATTTGTCCATGTAGTACCGCCGTTGGCGCTTTCCTGCCATTGTAATGCCGGAGATGTGCCTGCTGCAACCACGCTAAAGCTGGTAGTACCGGTAGCACAAATGGTTGCATTAACCGGAGCTGTAGTGATACTAACTGGTGTGTATACTGTTAATAAAGATGATGTGCTGCTTACCGATGGTGTACATGTACCACTGATAACACAACGATAGCGGTAAGTATTCATTGTTGCAGGTGCAGCAGTAATACTTAAAGTACCGGTGGTTGCACCACTGTACACACCACCATTGGTAACATTACTGTAAGTGGCACCACCATCAGTACTTACCTGCCATTGATAGGTTAAAGCAGTACCATTTGCCACCACGCTGTAGGCTGTATTCTGACCTGCACAGATCGTAGTACCTGCAATAGGTTGCGAAGTAATTGCAGGAGCAGTATTAACCGTTAACGTACCACTGCCGGAATTTAATGATCCGCATGATGCAGCACCAGAAACTACTGAACGGTATTGATAACTGTTCATACCCGCAGTTACACCAGTTAGTGTAAGCGTTGCAGTTGTAGCGCCGCCGTAAATACCACCGTTGGTGATACTATTCCATGTGGTGCCGCCATTGGTGCTTTCCTGCCATTGGTAAGCAGGTGTAGTGCCTGTTGCGGTAACACCAAATGTAGTGGTTGCACCAGCACAAACTGTAGCGTTAAGCGGTTGTGCTGTAACGGCAACAGGTGTGTTAACCGTTAATGTAACACAGGAAGTTGTTGCAGCAGGTGTACATGTTCCTGAAATAATACACTGGTAGGCATAACCATTCATTCCAGCTGAGGCCCCGGTTATAGTTAATGTTGGGGTAGTAACACCTGAGTAAGGTGCGCTATTAATCAAATTACTCCAACCACCAGCACCGCAACCTGAAGTATTAACCTGCCATTGGTAGCTGATATTGGTACCCGTTGCGGTAACAGTAAATGAACTGTTTTGCGTAGCACAAACGGTACTGTTTACAGGTTGTGCTGTAATATTAGGAGCCGTATTAACAGTTAACACTGCTGCATTGGAAGTAGCGGCCGGGCATATTCCTGAAACTATACACCTGTATTGATTATTGTTCATGCCTGCCAGTACACCGGTTAGTGTAAGGTTAGCCGTTAATGCACCACTGTACACACCACCATTGGTAATATTATTCCAGGTAGTACCACCGTTGGTACTTTCCTGCCATTGATAACTGCTGATGGTGCCGCTTGCTGTAACCGCAAAGTTTGTGGTAGCTCCGGCGCAAATTATTGAACCCAGCGGTTGCGATGTAATGGATAATGCTGTACCTACGGTAAGTGTACCTGCATTAGATGTTGCAGCAGGTGCACAACTGCCCGATACAATACACCGGTACTGGTAAGTGCTCATACCTGCAGTAACACCAGTTAATGTCAGCGTTGCAGAAGTAGCTCCGCTGTAGATACCACCATTGGTAATATCAGTCCAGGTACCACCACCATTGGTGCTTTCCTGCCATTGATAAGTTAATCCACCTCCTGTGGCTGTTACACTAAATGTGGCGTTGTTACCGGCGCACACATTGGATGCTGCTGGTTGACTGCTAAGCGCCGGCGCTGTATTAACAGTAAGTACAGCTGTGTTGGAGTTAATAGCAGGGCAACTGCCGGTTACCACACAGCGGTATTGATAAGTATTCATACCGGCAGTTACACCGGTTAGTGTAAGGGTGGTAGTTGTGGCGCCACTATAAATACCACCATTGGTAATAGTATTCCATGTTCCACCGCCATTAGTACTTACCTGCCACTGGTAACTGATCACAGTTCCTGAGGTGGCAATGGTAAAGCTGGTGGTGGCACCTGAGCAAACTATTGAGTTTGATGGTTGTGATGTGATAGACAAAGCTGTACCAACAGTAAGTATACCTGCAGTAGTTGTAACTGCGGCAGGGCATGAGCCGCTGACAATACAGCGGTATTGATAGCTGTTCATACTAATTGTGGTTGGTGTGATGGTTAGCGTAGCTGTTAACACACCTGAATAGGGTGCCCCGTCAGCTAAATTATTCCATGTACCACCACCATCAGTACTTTCCTGCCATTGATAAGTTAATCCACTACCAGTAGCGGTTACACTAAATGTTGCTCCGTTTCCTGCACACGCAGAGGTATTGGCAGGTTGCGCAGTAACCGCCGGTGCAGTATTTACGGTTAATATACCACTGCTGGAATTAAGATTGCCACATGATGCAGCGCCGGTAAGTACGCACCTGTATTGATAAGTAGTCATACCTGCAGTTACACCGGTTAGTGTAAGCGTTGCAGTAGCGGCATTACTATAAACACCACCGTTAGTTATATTATTCCAGGTAGTACCACCGTTGATGCTTTCCTGCCATTGATAAGACAGCACACCAGTTGCGGTTACGCTGAAACTGGTAGTTGCACCAGCGCAAACGATGCTGGCTGAAGGCTGGCTTGTAATGGAAACCGGGGCATTTACAGTTAGAAGAACTGCATTGGAATTTACCGTTGGCGGGGCACAGGTACCTGTAACCACACACCGGTATTTATAAGCATTCATGACCACTGTTACCCCAGTTAGTGTAAGCGTGGTGGTTGTAGCTCCTGAGTATATACCGCCATTGGTGATATTATTCCAGGTGGTACCACCATTGGTGCTTTCCTGCCATTGATACCCTGTACCGGTAGCCACTATACTAAACGTGGCTGTGCCTGCGGCGCAAACAGTTTTATCGGTGGGTTGTGTGGTGATTGTTGCAGCAGTGCAACCAGCAGGAATTATGGCTGTCCATAACCCACGGCCATGCGTAGCCGCAGCTAAGGTACGGTCACTTGCCCTGTATTTCAGCATCATGGTTTTTACTGTAGGGAAAGTAGGTTCGGGTGTCCAGACAGTACTTGCACCATTTAACAGATCGGTACTCCACACACCGGTTTCAGTTGCTATATAGGCTTTAGTATTATCATCCGGATGAAATAAGGCCCAATAAACGGGCATGTCTGGTAAATTACCATCGCACGCTACCCAACTGGTACCGCCATTGGTAGATGACCATATATTTGAAACACCATAATTAGAAAGTGTTGCAATAAGATTTTGATCGGAGCTACCCTCAACTACGCTGTTTACATAACCCGCTGCAGCCATCCCGGCAGGGGTTATATCAGTAGCCGTAGGCGCTGCCTGGTCTGCATTATCTACTTGTATTACTTTACCCGCAGCAGTACCAAAATAAACCCGGTTGTTTGTATAAGGAGATACAGCAGCAGCAGCAACCCTTGCAGTTCCAAAGGCTGCAATAGCAATAGATGAATAGGTGAAGCCCGAATGCGGATTTTCCCACCTTACATATTTTCCCGGTGCCCAGCCTGCATAAACTTTATCATTG
>Ga0068859_100005978_pt1 | contig 12359 bp, 8 predicted proteins | sample KBSSwiS22_FD_66585 | JGI IMG/M metagenome (GOLD analysis project Ga0068859, IMG submission 66585) | Switchgrass rhizosphere microbial communities from Kellogg Biological Station, Michigan, USA - KBS Switchgrass S2-2 | ecosystem: Host-associated > Plants > Roots > Rhizosphere > Soil ... | reverse complement strand
ATACGATAGGTCTCTCGCGGCTTGAAGAGATGGAGGTCCTTGTCGGCGTTGGCGGCGGCATACTGACGGAGCACCGAGAGATCATCGAGAATCCAGAAGGCGCGTCCATGGGTTCCCGCCACCAGGTCGCCCTCCTTTACTGCCAGGTCGTGCACCGGCACCGGCGGAAGATTCCGCTGCAGGCGCTGCCAGTTGGCCCCGTCGTCGAAGGACACCCACACGCCGCGCTCGGTGCCGGCGTAGAGGAGCCCCGCTCGAACCGGGTCTTCGCGTATGACCCTGGTGAATTCGCCGCCGGCAATGCCGTTGTTGATCCGGGTCCAGGTGCGGCCGTAGTCGGTGGTCTTGTACAGGTACGGCGCGAGGTCGTTGAGCTGGAAGCGATTGCCGGCGAGATACGCCGTGCCCTTGGCGTGGGGCGAGGCCTCGATGATCGAAATCCGCATCCACTCCGGAAAGCCCGCCGGCGTGACGTTGGTCCAGGTGGCACCGTTGTCGCGGCTCACATGGATGACCCCGTCGTCGCTCCCGGTCCAGATGACCCCCTTCTCGAGCGGCGATTCCGCGATGGTAAAGACGGTCCCGTAGTACTCGACGCTGGTCTGATCCTTGGTGATCGGTCCGCCGGAGGAGCCGAGGGTCCGCGGATCATTCCGGGTCAGGTCCCCGCTGATCGGCGTGAACGAAGTACCCTCGTCGGTGCTCCGGAACACCACACTCGAGCCGATGTACAGCACATTCGGGTCGTGAGGGGAGATCAGGATGGGAAAGGTCCACTGCATCCGGTACTTGGCGTCCCGGGCGTCGTGCCCCATCGGGTTGAGCGGCCAGGGATTGATGTCCCGCTCGATCCCGGTCCGGGTGTCCTTCCGGGACAGGTACCCGCCGTAGCTCCCGGCGTACACGATGTCGGGGCGGTCCGGCCGAACCGCGATGTATCCCGATTCGCCGCCCCCGGCGTCGTAGAAATCGGAAAGGTCGGCACCGAAGATCGGCCGGCTCGGCATGCAGACGGTGCTGTTGTCCTGCTGGGCGCCGCACACCCGGTAGGGAAAGTGATTGCTGGTCGTGACGTGATAGAACTGCGCCGTCGGATAGTCCTGATCGGTCCAGGTCCGGCCGGCGTTGGTGGAAACATTTCCTCCCCCGTCATTCCCCTCGATCATCCGCTGGTTGTTGTTGGCCGCGATCCAGAAGTCGTGGCTGTCTCCATGCGGGATGCCCCCTACGTTCTGCCACGTCCGGCCGCCGTCTCGTGATCGCTGAAAGCTCACGTTGCTGGCGTAGACGATGTTCTCGTCCTGCGGATCGGCATAGATCCGGGTGTAGTACCAGGCCCGTTGCCGGAGGGCGCGGCTGTTGTTGACCCTGGCCCAGGTATCGCCGGCATCGTCGGAGCGATACACCCCGCCGGAATCGGCCTCGATCAGCGCGTACACCCGGCGGGGATTCGAGCCCGAGACCGAGATCCCGATGTTTCCGATGATCCCCGCCGGCATGCCGGGATTCCGGGTGAGCTCCTTCCAGGTCCGTCCCCCATCCGTGGTCTTGAAAACCCCGCTCCCCGGCCCACCACTTACCAGCTGCCAGGGTTTCCGGTAGGCCTCCCACATTCCGGCGTAGAGGACTTCGGGATTCGACGGGTCCATGGCCAGGTCAATCGCACCGGTGCTGTCATTCCGGAAGAGGACCTTGTTCCAGGTCCGGCCCCCGTCGGTGGTCTTGAAGACGCCGCGCGAAGGGCTCGGACCGAAGACGGGTCCCAGCGCGGCCACGTACGCGATGTCCGGATTGCGGGGATGGATCCTGATCTTTGCGATCTGTCGCGTCTCGACCAGGCCCATGTAGGTCCAGGTACGGCCGGCATCGGTCGACTTGTACACCCCGTCTCCGTGGGAGACGTTGCCCCGGATCGGAAACTCCCCGCCACCGACGTACACCACGTCGGGATTCGACTCACTGACCGCAATCGCGCCAATGGTTCCCCCGAAAAACCGGTCCGATACCGGCTGCCAGTTGTCACCACCATCGGTCGACTTGAAGACGCCACCGCCGGTGGTCCCCATGTAGTACTCGAGCGGGCGGGCGACGGAGCCGGCAACCGCAACCGACCGGCCACCACGTTGAGGACCGAGATTTCGCCACGAGAGTGCGGCGAAGGCAGCGGTGTCGGCGGTCTGAGCAGCGAGCGGAACCGCAATGATCAGCGGGAGGGCGAGGCGAAGGAGGCGCACGTGGAGGCTCGGGGTTGGGGACTGGGAGTTGAGGGTTGGGGAATATACGACCGCGGCTCGAAGCGAGCAGCGAAGAGCAAAGCGCGAAAAGGATGGCGATTTGGTATGACCCTAGTTATACTAAAGTATGAAAACGGCCATCTCCTTACCTGACAAACTGTTCCAGGAGGCTGATTCCTTCGCGAGCCGCACCGGATTGTCCAGGAGTGAGCTGTATGCCAATGCGATCGCGGAGTATCTCGCGCGGCGCAACGGGGATCGTGTGACCTCGCAGCTCAACGCTGTCTATGGAGCGGCAAAGGCTCCACTCGAGCCGGAGCTCACGCCCCCGCTGCGCTTCCCCGCCTCTCGTGCCGACCTCTGGTGATCGAGCGCGCACGGATTTGCTGGCTCGAGATGGAGCGGGCGGCGGCGCGCCGTCCCGTGCTGGTGCTGCAATCGGATCCGTTCAACCGGAGCAGCATTCCGACGGTGCTGGTCGCCCCGCTGGCCCAGGATATCCGACTGGCAGAGGCCCCGGGCAACGTCCTCCTGCGCGCGAAGGTGTCGGGTCTTCCCAGGGATACGGTACTGGTGGTCTCCCAGATCGCAGCCGTGGAGCGGGCCAGGCTACGGGAGACGGCGGTTCGCCTGGACGACGAGCTGATGGGAGAGGTAGGGGAAGGGATGAGGCTGGTGTTGGGGCTTTAATAGCGGGAACAGGCAATAGGCAACAGGCAACAGGCAACAGAAGGCTGCCTGCTGCCTGTTGCCTCGTTCTACGGATTCGGCTGCAGAACGGGCGCGCTGACGGCAGGCACTGCCGGCCCCAGCTGATCCCGGCCCTTCGCCAGGTACGGAATCCCCTTCACCATCCAGTCGGGCGCCTTGGCTCCCTTGAGCTTGTTATCGAAGAACTGCTGCATTCGCATGGCGATGTCCTTCTGATTCGCCCGGCTCGCCGGGTTGTGGACATCGTTGTTGTAGTTGATGAGGTACACTTCCTTCCCCAGCCGTCTGAGCCCCACGAACATCTCGATCCCCTGATACCAGGGCACCGCGTCGTCGGCATCGTTGCTCATGATAAAGACCGGCGTCGTCACCTTGTCGAGCCAGAAGAGGGGTGAATTCTCGATGTAGCGCATCGGGGATTCCCAGATCGACTCCCCGATCCGGCTCTGACCGGTCTCGTACTGGAAGGCGCGCGCCAGCCCCGAGCCCCAGCGAATACCGCCATAGGCGCTGGTCATGTTGGCCACCGGCGCCCCCGCCATGGCGGCGGCGAACATGCGAGTCTGGGTAATCATGTAGGCGATCTGGTATCCCCCCCACGACTGTCCCTGCAGCCCGAGCGCCTTCGGGTCCACGTATCCCCGCGCCAGCAGCATCTGCACCCCCGGCACGATGGACTTCATCGCGCTCGGCCCGGGGTACCCATTCTCGTAGTTGATATCCGGTTCGAAGACCAGATACCCGTTGGAGGCGTAGTGGGTCGGGTTGATCACGTTTCGCCCATTGGGCGGGATGTAGCTGTGCAGATTCTGGGAAAGCGACTCGTAGAAGTAGGAGATCATCGGGTACTTCTTCGAGGGATCGAAGTTCTCCGGCTTGTAGAGCAGCCCCTTGAGCGGCACCCCGTCGGAGCTGACCCATCGGACCAGCTCGACCGTGCCCCAGTTGTACTCCTTCTGCTGCGGGTTCGCGTCGGAAATCCGGGTCAGCTGGGTGAGCGATGGGCCGACCCAGAGGTCGGGGAACTCCACGAACGTTCCCTTGGTGATCAGCCACTGATCGGCATTCTCCGCCTTGACCGGCGCCCCGAATGCGGCATCGGCCATGACGATCTGCTCCGGAGCAGCGCGGACTCCCAGCCGGTCGCGGTAGAAGCCGCTGGCCTTGGTTTCTTCATTGACCGCACGGAGAAGGAGCGGCTCTGCGGGGTCGATGGTTTCGCGGCCGCCGCCGCCGAAGAATCCGCCCCCGCCGCCGCCTCGGCGGGTCGGCATGATTCGGAGCACCAGATTCTGGCTCCGGCCCACCGAATCGGTCACCATCACCGCCGGTTTCACGCCGGTGGGATCGATCTCCCAGATGTCCCACCGGTCATAGACCAGCACCGACTTGTCGCCCTTGGTCCAACCCGCCAGTCCCCAGGCCGATGGGATCGACGGCGTGTCCCAGGTTTCCTGCTCGAAGCTCACCCCGGCGATCGGCCCGGTCAGGTCCACTGTCTTGGCGGTCAAAGTCGCGTAGCTGTACCACCGCCCCTTGTCGTAGAAGGCCACGTACTTGCCCTCGGGAGAGAGCTGCGCCTGCCCGCTGATCATCTCCCGGATCAACTTTGGCGTGCCGGTCATCGGGTCGACGACATAGACATCGGTTCCGCCCTCGCCCCACATCGATTCGATCCGGTACCTCTCACGGGTCGAGGCGACCGCAATGCGCCCGTCCTCCGAGAGATCCACCGACGGGATGGAATCGTTGGCCAGCTGCACCAGTTTCTTCGTCGCCGGGAAGTAGATCGCCTGGAAGGAGCGATTCCGGTCGCGTGTGGCGCTCAGCTTCTGCGACGGCTGCAGGGATGGATCCTTGTAGTGCCAGAGATCGAAGACCGCCTTGCCGGTCAGGGAATCGGCCGGAACCGAATCGACAACCGGCGGAGCCACGCCGAAGAGAACGGCGTTCCCGCTTCGGGTGAACGAGACTGTCGCGTTGTCCGCGAGGCGAAGTCCCTGGGCGAGCGCCGCCGGGGGAACCACGGCCGAGGCGGTTCCCGCTTTGACCGCACCGTAATAGAGGGTGAAGCGCGGCTTGCTCTGGGAGAATTCATCCCGGTCGGAGAGAAACGCGAGCTGGCGGGCGGTGCTGTCGAATGCGATGGACTTGTAGTTCCCCCTCCCCGCGAGCAGTGTGGTCGTCGTTCCCGCCGACATGCTCCGCAGGAAGGCGCCATCCCGGGTGGAATCGCGCGAGACCACCGTATACCCGATCACCTTCGCGCTATCGTCGAACGTGAAGGCGAGCACGTCGTTGAGCCGCTCCTCCGCGCCGGTGGCCAGGTTGCGGAGCACCAGCGAGGACCCATACGTCCTCCGGGGCCCGGTAGCGCCGGCGGGACGGGCACCCCGCGAAGTCGAGTCTGCGCCGGTGGAATCCGCCTCGAGGACATACGCGAGCCAATCGCCGTTGTCGCGGGGCAGCCGGAATGAGCGAACGCCCGGGATGCTGGTGACCTTACCGTCCGCAAGATTCACGATGGCGAGCGACCGTCGCGCCGGCGCAGCTGCCGAACGGCCGCCGCGCGAGGTCCTTGCCGCTGCTGCCCGCTCGACCTCGGCCCGGCTCTGTTCCGTGAGCATGACCACGAATCGGCTGTCGTCGGTGATCTGCGCCGCTGGTGCGACCGGAGGCGCAGGATCGGCTTCTCCTGTCCCGCCGGCCGGTCCCCGCAACCCGCCGGGAATGTTGTTCGGCCGGCTCAGGAAGCCGCGAGGAACCCGGTATTCGGTGGTCCCCTGAGTGGCCCGAATGACGAGCTCCGCATCGCCGACCTGGGGGCTCAGCGTGTAGACCGCCCAGCGGCCGTCGTTGGACAGCGTGGCGCCGCTGATCGAGCGCCAGGTATCCCAGTCGGCCTGAGTCAGCGCGCGCTTCCCGGTGGTCTGCGCCACGAGCGGGAGCGCGACGAACGACAACGCAAAGGCGAGCCGGCCAATGGCTTTCACGGGGTCCTGCCTCGTTGTGGGGTTCGAGCTGCAATCGAGAAAGATACGCCGCAGCCCTCCCGGTCGTTAATCACGCGCTAAGTCCTGCCGCGGCAACCAGTTCGCTGGAGCCGGACACTCCTCTGCCGCTCCCCTCGTAGTTGTTCCGTCACCCCGGCAACGATTCGGCGCGAGAATGCGTCTTATCTTTGCTGGGCCGGTCGTTCCACCCGTAGCACTTTCCCGTCTGGTCGAGGTTCTGATGCGTCTCTCCCGCAAGCAACGGATATTTCTGGGCGCCGGTATCGTCGTGGTGGCGGTTCCGGGCGCATGGCTTCTGGCCCGCCCGCCAGCCGATGCCGATGCCGCCGTGGTCGCCCAGGCCAAGCGAGGCGAGTTCAAGGTCGTCGTCACGACATCGGGGGAGCTCCGCGCGATCAAGTTCGTGCAGATCAACGTTCCGCAGAACGCGCAGCAGGCCAACCAGTACCAGATGAAGATCAGCAGCATCGTCCCCGAGGGCACGGTGGTGAAGGAGGGCGACATCGTGGCCGAGCTCGACCGCTCGGGCATCGCGGCACGGGCGTCCGACGTCTCGCTCGCGCTGCAGAAGGCGCAGGCGGTGTACGAGCAGGCGATGCTCGATTCGACGCTCAACCTCTCCAAGGCGCGCGAGGACATGCGCACCATGGAGCTCACCCTCGAAGAGAAGAAGCTGGCCAAGGAGCAATCGGTATTCGAGGCGCCGACGGTTCGCCGCCAGGCGGAGATCGACCTCGAGAAAGCGCAGCGCGCGCTCGCCCAGGCCAAGCTCGACTACAAGACCCGCACCGAGCAGGCGCAGGCCAAGATGCGGGAGGTCGGGGCCGATCGCGACCGTCAGAAAAACACGCTGGCCATCGTGCAGGACGTGATGGCCAACTTCACCATCCGGGCCCCGGCGCCCGGCATGGTGACCTACGTGAAAGAGTGGAACGGGAAAAAGAAGACCACCGGCTCCCAGGTCGGCGCGTGGGAGCCCGCGGTGGCGACGCTCCCCGATCTGACCCAGATGGAATCGATCACCTACGTCAACGAGATCGATGTCCGGAAGGTCGCCGTCGGCCAGCCGGCGGTCCTCACCCTGGATTCGGATCCCAGCAAGCGGCTCAAGGGCAAGGTCACCAGTGTGGCGAATATGGGCGAGCAGCGGCCCAACCAGGACTCGAAGGTCTTCGAGGTACGGATCCTCCTGGAGCAGGCGGACACCACGCTGCGGCCCGGGATGACGACCGGCAATGCGATCGAAACCTTGAGCGTCACCGACGTGCTCTACATCCCGCTCGAGGCAGTGAGCGGTGACGCCGGCGTCACGTTCGTGTACAAGCAATCGGGCGGCAATGTCGTGAAGCAGGAAGTGGCCACCGGTGCCATGAACGACGACGAGGTCGTCATCTCGCAGGGGCTCACGGAGGGCGACCGGGTGCTCCTTTCGCCGCCGGCGGACAAGGAAAAACTCGAGCTGGTCCGGCTTCCCGGATCGGCCGCCCCGCCGAAGGCCGGCGGCGACACCGCCGTGGGTCCCCGCCCCATCCCCGGAGCGACGTCTCCGCCGAAGAAGCCCTGAAGGTGCGCCTCGACCGCGAGTCGCTCGCGCGCCTGCGCGGGCAAATCACCGCGCACGTTCTCTTCAGCATGCGCACGGCGCTCGAGGCCGTGCAGCACAACAAGCTCCGCGCCGCCCTCACATCGCTGGGCATCCTCTTCGGCGTGGCCTCCGTGATCGCCATGCTGGCCATCGGCAAGGGAGCCGAAGCCGAGATTCTCGCGCAGATGCGCCTGCTGGGCTCCAACAACGTGATGATCGCCCCGCTGGTCGAACAGAAAGAAGGACCCGCGACCGAGCAGGACAACAAGGAAGTGAAGAAATTCTCCCCCGGGCTGACCTATGCCGACGCGCAGGCGATCGTCCGGGTGGTGCCCTCGGTCGAAGTAGCCAGCGCCGAAATCGTGCTCAACAGCAGCATCACCCGCGAGGGGCACCGCCGCTCGGGCAAGCTCGTGGGGGTGGACACGAGCTATTTCCGCCTGACCAACCTCGAGCTCGGAAGCGGCGGCTGGTTCACCCCGCTCCAGGTGGCCCAGGGACTTCCGGTGGCGATCATTGGCAACGGTGTCCGCACCCGCTTTTTCACCACCGAGAATCCCATCGGAAAGTCCATCAAGGTGGGCGAGGCGTGGCTCACCGTCGTCGGAGTGCTCGCGGACCGCAGGGTCACCAACGAGACGGCCGCGCGGCTCGGCATTCGGGACGCCAACATGGACGTGTACATCCCGGTGCACACGATGCTGCTCCGATTCCGGAACCGCGCCCAGCTCACCCAGCGCGACATCGAGCTCGCCTCCCGCCCCGGACAATTCGTGACCGCCGACTCCTCCGAGTCCGACGAGAAGCGCGCCGAGCGCACCAATCGCCATCAGCTCGATCGCATCATCGTGCGGGTGGCGGACTCCCGGCTGGTCCCAAAGGTGGCCGAAGTGACCCAGCGGATGCTCTCGCGGCGGCACAATGGCGTGATCGATTTCGAGATCACGGTGCCGGAACTGCTGCTCAGACAGGAGCAGCGCACCAAGACGATCTTCAACATCGTGCTCGGCGCGATCGCCTCGATTTCGCTGGTCGTCGGCGGCATCGGCATCATGAACATCATGCTCGCATCGGTGCTCGAGCGGATTCGGGAAATCGGCGTGCGCCGAGCGGTCGGCGCCACCCAGCGCGACATCCTCTTCCAGTTCCTGAGCGAGGCGGTGCTCATCAGCGTGGCGGGCGGGATCGCCGGCATTCTGATCGGCATCGGCTTGAGCATCGGCATCGAGCGGCTGGCGGGAATCAAGACCCTGGTCTCGGCGCTGTCGGTCTTCGTCGCCTTCGGGGTCTCGTTCTCCGTGGGAATCGCCTTCGGCATCGTGCCGGCCTACCGGGCCGCGCGCCAGGATCCCGTCGTCTGTTTGAGGTACGAATGAAGCGAGTCTTCAGTCTTCAGTCTTCCGTCTTCGCGGCCCTGATGCTGAGTGCCGGGCCGCTCGCGGCGCAGGAGCCGATCACCCTCGCGCGCGCGATCGAGCTCGCCCAGCAGCAGGGCTATCAGGCCCGGGCGGCGGCGGCGACCAGGGAGGCTGCCCGATACCGCGACCGCGCGTTCTACTCCCGGCTCATGCCGCAAATCTCGGTCGGCGGGTTCCTCCCCCAATACAACCGGTCGATCATCCAGGTGCTCCAGCCCGACGGGAGTACGCTCTTCCGGCCCCAGGACCAGGTCAATGCGACGATGTCGATGACACTCTCGCAGCGGCTACCGCTCACCGGCGGGGAATTCTTCGTCACGTCCTCCCTGGCGCGGCTACAGCTCAGCGGACAGCAATCGAGCCGGACCTATTCCTCGACTCCGGTCCTGTTCGGCTTGCGCCAGGATCTCCGGCGCCCCAACGCCAGCGGATGGGACCGGCGGGAACAGCCGATCCGCTCGGAAGTGGCCGAGCGGCAGTACCTCGAGGCGCGTGAGGACGTCGCCATCCAGACGGCGGCGCTCTTCTTCGATGCCTACGCCGCCCGGGTCGCGCTGAATAACGCGACCAAGAACGCCGCCGTGAACGACACCCTCTACACGCTGAACAAGGGGCGCTACGAAGTCGGGCGGATCGGCGAGAACGATCTGCTGCAAAGCGAGCTGGCGCTGCTCAGGGCCAGAACGTCGCTCGACGGCGCCCGCCTGGAGCAGGACCGGGCCATGGCGGCACTCCGGCTCGCGCTCAATCTGCCGGCGACGGAGCCGCTCGAGATCATGGTCGTGTCGAGCGTTCCGGAATTCGAGGCGGATACCGCTCGCGCCGTGGTCGAGGCGCTCAAGAATCGCGCGAGCGTGAGCGACGTCGAGCTGCAGGAGATCCAGTCCCGGCGCCGGGTCACCGAAGCGAAGCTGGCCAGCGGTATCGGCGCGACCATTCAGGCGAGCTATGGCTACAACGCGACCGGACCGGAAGCGAGCCAGGCCTACGAAAACCTTCAGGAGGCGCGGGCCTTCTCACTCTCGCTCTCGGTCCCTTTGCTGCAATGGGGTTCCCACAAGGAAACGGTGCGCGCCGCCGAAGCCGATCGGGATCGGGTCGTGAATCAGGGTCGCTCGACGCTGGAACAGACGGCGCAGGATGCGCACTTCGCGGCGCTTCAACTTTCCCAGGCTCGCCGTAACCTGACCCTGTCGGCCAAAGGCGACACGGTCGCCGCGAAGCGGTTCGAAGTCGCCCTCAACCGCTATGTCATCGGCAGGATCACGATCGACAATCTGTACGTGGCGCAGAACGAAAAGGACCAGGCGCTGAGCAATTTCGTGCAGGCACTGCGCGGATATTGGCAGGCCTACTACCGGCTGCGCCGGCTGACGCTGTACGATTTTGCGGCGGGAGAGCAGATCAGATAGGTGCCGTGTTGATCGGCGGAAGCCGGGGCGTCATACCGTTGAGGAAGGGTTTTACCTCTCGGGAAGGGCTGCCTCCGTGGCCGAGACCAGGCGATCCGCCACCATCATCGGGCCGGAGCGGCGCGCATCGCTGCGCCGCCGGGCGAGCTACACAGAGGCCGAGGTCGAATCCCTCCGCATTTTCCGCGTCTTCCTCCGCGGTGAGTTCCTGATCTGCCAGCTCTCCGACTTGAACACGTTGTCCGTTCCGCTGCGAATCTCTCCGGTGGTCGCCGCCTCCCCGCTGCGAACCCGGTATCAATGGCAGATCACCGACGAAGGGCGGGCGCTCATGTGGAGCCGGGGCATCGTCGAAGAACGACTGCGGTTGCCGGCGATGCTGGCATACCCCGGCGCGGAAATCACCGTGCCGGGGGCGGGCTGATTCAGCGCCGAGAAGGGGAAGCTGGTGTTCGTTTGAGCCAGCGGAGGGCGGCTTCCTTGGCCTTGATCGATCCGCCGTACACCGTGTCGGAAAAGAGGCGGCTTTTGAAGCGCCGGCTCTTGGTTTCCGAAATCACCTTGCCATAGGGAATCCGGGCCTGCCAACCCTTGGTGTTCGATTTTGCCGATCGAACGCGCACCACCCAACCCTTCAGCATTCTCGATCCTTACGGATGAGGTGAATCCCGAGCGTGCAGGGAAATTCGATAGGAAGCCCGCCAACTGCAAGCGGTCCCTACCGGGCGCCTCCCGGCATCGAGTCAGCCCCGGGTGGCAGGACGGAGCCCTTTGCCGGCTCCGGTGCCGATGCGGGCGCCGTCCCGAAGCGCCAGCTTTCCATTCACCATCACTGCCGAGATGCCCACCGGATACTGGAAGGGATCTTCGAAGGTGGCCTTGTCGATGATGGTCGCAGGATCGAACACGACGAGATCCGCCTCGGCGCCCACCGCGATGCCGCCACGCCCGGCGAGCCGGAGCCGCTTTGCCGGCATTCCCGTCATCTTGTGGATCGCGCTCTCGAGTGAGAGCGTCTTCCGCTCCCGGACGTATTTGCCGAGCACCCGCGGGAAGGTGCCCAGCCCTCGGGGATGGGGATGGCCCACCCGTGCGGGGCCGCTCACGGCAAACGCCCCGCCGTCGCTGCAGACCATCCCCTGTGGGTGCGCCAGAAACCGTTCGAGGTTCTCCTCGCTCATCGCGAACACGACCGTGCTGACATTCGTCGCGCTGTTCTTCAGCAGCAGGACCGCGGCCGCATAGGGCTCGAGCCCGCGGAGCCGGGCCCAGTCATCCAGACGCTTCCCCACCGCGTCCGAGTCGCCCTGCGCGGCAACATTCGACAGCAGGACGTGATTCCAGCCGCCCACCAGCGCCACCTTCTGGAGCGATTCGGTCTTGATGCGCTCGGCGGTCGCGGGATCGTCCAGCCGCTTGAGGAACGGCTCATCCCCGCCATCCAGCGCCCACACCGGAAAGAGGTTGGTGAGACCCGTGGACCAGGCCGTATAGGGATACCGGTCGAAGGTCACATCCATGTGCGCCGCGCGGGCCGCGGCGATCCGCTCGAATACCGCGTCGATCTTTCCCCAGTTCGGAGCGCCGCCGGTCTTGAGATGAGAAATCTGCAGCGGGCACCCCGCCCCGCGCGCGATTGCGATCGCTTCGTCGATTGCCTCGAGCAGCGTGTCGTCCTCGTTCCGCATGTGGGTGGCGTAGGGGAGACGGCGGCGTGCCAGCGGGCGGCAGAGCGCGATGAGCTCTTCGCGCGAGGCGAAGGCGCCGGGGGTGTACTCGAGACCGGTCGACGCGCCGCACGCGCCGCTTTCGAGGGCGGCGCGCACCATCGCCGTCATCTTCACCAGCTCCGCGGGCGTCGCCGGGCGATTGTCCTCTCCCACGACCCTCCGCCGCACGGTGCCGAGACCCACCATCGTCGCCACATTGACCGCGACCGGCAGGGCCTCGAGCCTCGCGAAGAGCGGTGCAAACGAAGTTCGGCC
>Ga0068859_100005977_pt1 | contig 12359 bp, 11 predicted proteins | sample KBSSwiS22_FD_66585 | JGI IMG/M metagenome (GOLD analysis project Ga0068859, IMG submission 66585) | Switchgrass rhizosphere microbial communities from Kellogg Biological Station, Michigan, USA - KBS Switchgrass S2-2 | ecosystem: Host-associated > Plants > Roots > Rhizosphere > Soil ... | reverse complement strand
ATCACCGGCGCTGCTCGGTCCGCTCAGTCACGAGGGCCGCGATGCCGCGCACGGAGACTTTGACCTGCGTCAGAATCTCCTCATCGGTCAGCCGCAGGTCGAACTCGGTTTCCACGAAGCGAATGACTCGAATGTAGGCACCGGAGTCGATGAGACCGCACTGGAACAGATCGCTGTCATCATCCACCTCACCACCGAATTCGATGCAGAGGCTGGCGGCGAGGTAGTCACGGATCTTCGCTTCGATGTTGGTATCCATCAGTGCTCTGTCCTGAAACTGCGTGGTTGCAATCATTCGACACCACCTGCGGCAGCGAGGCCGCGCTGGCGCCCGAAGCGCCGGTAGACGCTGCGGCTCACGTAATTCTGATAGGCCCAGAAGAATTTCATGCCGCCCGTCAGCTCGGGAATCCAATACTCCGGGGCGGCGGCCGTTGCAGACTCGCTCAGTTGGCCAGGAGCCGCGCTGACGCCGATCGTGCCGGAAACGATGCCAACACCCTCGGCTGCGCTGCGACTCGCGAGGACCCGACCCTGTGCATCAACTATCTGGGTGCAACCAACAAAGGATGTCTCATAGGGTACGCGCAGATTCAGCCCGGGCAACAGATAGAAATCGCCGCGCAGCGGTCCGCAATGACTCGCCAGAACCACCGGGGCACCGATTCTCCGGGCAAACTCGCTGGCGGCACACTCGCTCATCCGGGCGTTGTCCGACTGCGCCTGTTCCTTGGCGCTGCGCTTGCCGGGCCAGTTCCAGGGAACTCCCCACCAATGCATCCCGGCCAGCGCGAAATCCACTCTGCCGCGGATGCGATGCACGGTCGCCTGCCGCAACATCTCCCAACACATGGCCGCCCCGATTCTGCCAATGCCGGTCGCAAACACACCGTCATCACCGCCACCGGTGTAAAAGGAGTTTTCCCACATGGTTGGTATATCTTTGTCGTGTGAGTAGCGCTCGCCGTCCGGACCAACCAGGTAATACCGGTTGAACAGATCGCCCCCGTCCGCGATCAACATCGAACCGCCGATGTACCCGTGATGAGCCTTCGCGAGCCGCGTGAGCATCGCCACGCCCGCGTTGTCGGGCGGCATAGCCGTGCGAAACGCATCTGCACTGGGCGCCAACGCGCCGGTAAAAAACTCAGGGAGCGCGACGACCTTCGCCCCCGACGCAAATGCCTCGGTTGCGAGTGCCTCCACCTGCTCCAGGTTGCGCGACACGTTGCCAATCTGCGTCGCGATCTGTACGGCAGCGATCTCTAACCGCCCATCCCGGCGGGTTTCTGGTTGAAAATCCGGGGATTGCACACTTGCAGCGTGCAATCTGGATGCAGGTTCGAATGCCCGCGTTTGCCTTTCATCCGCCACACACTGACTCCCTGTGCCCGCCCGCTCTCATTGTCGCAAAGAGTTTGATCGTGGGACGAAGAGCGGGTCAATGCCGCAACGGGTTACAATGCATACATGAGAGTTTTTGCACTGTCCGACCTCCATGTTGATTACACGGTCAATGCGCGCTGGATTGCGAATCTCTCCACCGCCGACTACCGCGATGACATCCTGATCCTGGCCGGGGATATCAGCGATTCGCTGACCACGCTCGATGCAACCTTGCAAAAGCTGACGGCGCGTTTCCGCAAAGTGCTCTACGTGCCTGGCAATCACGATCTATGGGTCATCCGCGATGCACCGGAAATCGACTCGTTGGAGAAATTCCGACGCGTGTGTGAAGCCGCCGCGGAAGCTGGTGCATCGATGCATCCCTTTCATGAGGGCGCGCTCACCATCGTGCCGCTGCTGAGTTGGTACGACTATTCGTTCGCCCTTCCTACCGACGAGCTGCAGCAGATATGGATGGATTATCGGGCCTGTCGGTGGCCTGCGGCGTTGGATATGACAGGCGTGACCACGCATTTCAGCGCGCTCAATCCGCGCTCTCCCATCGAAGCGCGCGCCACCACGATCACCTTCTCCCACTTCCTACCGCGAGTGGATCTCATGCCGCACTACATTCCAGCGGCGACGAAAGTGCTTTACCCGGTTCTCGGGACGACACGATTGGAGCAGCAGATTCGCGAGCTGCGTGCGAAGATTCATGTCTACGGTCACAGTCACCTGAATCGTCGCGTGCAGCTCGAGGGCATCGCGTACGTGAATAATGCGTTTGGTTACCCCAACGAGGGGCGGATCGCCTCCAAGGAGCTGTACTGTGTGTTCTCGTGCTAGAGCCCACACGTAGTCGGGCCCATCTTCCTTGTCGCCATCTGCGTCGGCATGCTAATGATCCAACACCGTGGAGCAAAGGACATGCACATGAAGATCCCTCCGCAAGCACAGCCCTGGGAGGCCGGCTATCCACCAGGTCTGTCCTGGCGGGACCCGCTGCCGCCAGCCAACTTCATAGATTCGATCCCCGCAACCGCCGCGGCACGTTGGCCGCGTCGGGTGGCTATCGACTTCTACGATACCCAGATAACATTCCGCGAGTTGCATGAGCTCGCTGCGCGCGCCGCCAAGGGGCTGCAGCAACTCGGTGTCGAGCCCGGAGTCAATGTCGGTTTGCACCTGCCGAACAGCCCGCATTTCGTCATCTGCTTTTTTGGCGTCCTGATGGCCGGCGGCTGCGTCGTCAACTGCAATCCGATGTGCGGGCTAGGCGAGCTGACCGCGCAACTGGCGGATTCCGCAGCTACGGTGCTGATCACGGCCGATTGGCTGGCGCAGTACGCAGACCTCGGAACAGCGGCAGCGCGTGCCGAAGGCCTCGTGCACATTGTCACCTGCAGCTTGAATGATTTTCTGTCCGACACGGCAGCGGCTAGCCTCGCCAGTCGGCCGGCGACGGATCTGCGTTGCGCAGTGAATCGCATCACCTTTGGAACGTTGATCAACAATGAGGGTGCATTTCTGCGTCCGGCCCGTGGCAATCCCGAGGACGAAGTCGCAGTGTTGCAGTATACCGGGGGCACCACGGGCGAGCCCAAAGGCGCCATGCTCACGCACGCTAATTTCTCCGCCGTGCTGGCAATTTCGGACCGATGGACCCGCGCCCAGCGGCGCGCAGCGCTCAAGATGATGCGCCGGCTCCCCAAGGGGCAGTTGCTACGGCGCTTGTCGGGAATTCTCCTCAGTCGCCTGCTCGGGCGACGCCCCAACATGAAGATTCTGGGAATTCTACCGCTGTCCCACATATTCGGTCTGAAGACGGTCATGCTGGCGGCCCTGGTCCACGGTGCAGAGTTGGTTCTGCATCTGCGCTTCGACCCCGGCCGGGTGTTGGCTGATATCGCCCGCAAACAAGTCAGCTACGTGTTCGCGGTTCCTGCCATGTTTACCGCGTTGGTCAATCATCCGGCTTTCGGCGGCGCTGATTTCTCCTCCCTGCTGGGATTCGGATCAGGTGGCGCACCCCTGCCGCCATCGCTGCGTAGCCAATATCAGACACTCACCTCCCGGACCATTGGCGAGGGCTACGCTCTGACCGAGACAACCGGACTGGGCACGGTATTGCCCGCAACCACGAGCGCTGAGCAGCCGGGCCGCGTGGGTTTTCCGGCCCCTCGCACCCTGATTGAAATCGTGGACCTGGAAAGCGGCATGCAGTTGTTGCCGGTGGGCTCCATCGGTGAGATCTGTTTTACAGGCCCCACTGTCATGAAAGGCTATTGGAGGAAGCCTCAGGAAACCCAGGAGGCCTTTCGCGGGGGTCGTTTTCATACCGGCGATGTGGGTTATATTGATGCGGCCGGCTATGTCACCTTGACGGAGCGCAAGAAGGACCTGATCCTGGTCGGTGCGCACAACGTGTATCCCCGCAGTATCGAGCGCGCAATCTACGCTCACCCTGCGGTGATGGAAGTAACCGTGATCGGGATTCCGAGCCCTACCTTGGGCGAGGTCGCCAAGGCGTTCATCGCGCTCAAGCCGGACCACAAACCCTTTGCCCTGGCTGACCTCAGGGATTTTCTGGCTCATGAGCTGGCCACGCACGAGCTGCCCATGGAGCTGGAATTCCGCCCCAGCCTGCCCAAAACTCCGGTCGGCAAGTTGTCAAAGAAAGAGCTGATGGCCGAGGAAGCCGCGCGACGGCAGCAGCCGCTGGTTCATGAAGCTCGCAGCTGAGCCGGCCTGCATCGATCTGTGGTGCGCTTTTTGCGACCAGATCGACGACCCGCAATTGCTGAATGAATATCGACAATTGTTGAGCCCGGATGAGCGTGCGAAGGAACCGCGGTTTTATTTTGCAATCCACCGCCGGCGTTACCTCATCACGCGGGCGTTGGTCCGCACCGTGTTATCGCAGTATGTCGGCGTCGATCCACGAAGCTGGATGTTCGCCGTCAATCAATACGGCAGGCCGTGGGTAACCAACGCTGAAGCGGTTGCGAGCCGGATCACGTTCAACATCAGCCATACCGACGGTCTGATCATCCTCGCAATTTCCCGCGTTCGGGAACTCGGTGTCGATGTAGAAAACACGGCGGCACGCCAACCCTCCATCGACATTGCCAACCGCTTCTTTGCTGCCGATGAAGCGCTGGCTCTGCGGGCGTTGCCGACCGGACTGCGGCAGCAGCGCTTCTTCGAATACTGGACGCTGAAGGAGTCCTACATCAAGGCCCGTGGGATGGGATTGTCGATTCCCCTGGATGACTTCAGCTTCCGCCTCACGGGATCCGCAGACATCGGCATCTGGATCAATCCGGTACAGCAGGACTCGCCCAGCCGTTGGCTGTTCTGGTTACTACGCACCGTGCCGGACTACCTTATTGCCCTGTGCGCCGAACGGCTGGGCACCCGCGCGCCGCAACTGACCCTGCGCAATGTCGTCCCGCTGGTATCGCAGAGCCAATTACAACACCAGGTGCTGAGGCTTTCGCCGGACGCCGCCGCCTGAGCGCCAGTGTCAAATGACGCCTTCGTCAATATCTGCGTCAACAGCGGCTGTCCCGTGCGCCAGCTCCTCGAGAACCAGCTGGCGGAAATCACGAAAGACGGGATGATTGAACAGGACTGCAGGCCCGAGCTTCACTCCCAGCTCCTCGTTCACGCGCTCGATCACCATGATCATCATGATCGAGTCGCCGCCCAGTGACAGAAAATTATCATCGGGGCGGATCTGCGCTACCCGCAACGTGTGACACCACAGTTCGGTCAGCAACTCATCAACCGCGCTGTCGCCGCTCATGCAGCGGCCTCGCGTTGGATCTGCTGCTGCAAGCGGGTCAGTACATTGCCGGGCCCCAACTCCTTGAACGTCGCAGCGCCACATGCGATCAGATATTGCATACTCTGCTGCCACAGCACCGGTGCGCATATCTGTTTGACCAGCAGCGAAGCAACCATGGATCCGTCGCCCGCGTGATACGGCCGGCCGGTTACGTTCGCAATCACCGGAATCCGCGGCGCAGCAAACGTGAAGGACGCGAGAAATTCCGCAAACTCGCGGGAGGCCTCGGCAACGTAACGCGAATGGAAAGCGGCACTCGTCTGCAGCGGCAAGTACGTGGTCGCGCCGGCTTGCTCGAACAACGGACCGGCGCGATCGATTGCGGCCATCGGCCCGGATATCACCGTCTGCGTGGGCGAGTTGTAGTTGGCTATATCGAGATCCTGCAGGCCGTGCGACCGTATCACTTCGCCGATCCGGCCCTCGCGTAGTCCCAGCACCGCCGCCATTGCCCCACCGCGCGCCCGCGCCATGAGCTCACCGCGCCTCTTGACCAGCCGCAATCCGGTCAGCAGGTCGAACACTCCCGCCGCCAGCAGCGCGTTGTATTCGCCCAGACTGTGGCCGGCGAGAAATGCGGGCTGCTCACCGCGCTCGGCGGCTCGAAAATGATACAGCGCGTTGACTACATACAGGGCCGGCTGCGTGTACTGAGTCTGTTTGAGTCGGTTTTCCGGATCCTCCAGGCACAGTTGCCGCAGCGAGTAGCCGAGCAGGCTGTCAACGTCCTTTTCAACCGAGCGATAGCGTGCCACCGAATCAAACAACTCGCGACCCATGCCGCGACTCTGAGAACCCTGACCTGGGAAGACGTGTACCAACATGTCGATGCTCCGCTCGAATCCCTCGAGTCCATTCCGTTATAAAGTCCGCTCCCGTAAAAATAAAGTCGATTGGCGGCGGCCGCGTGGCTAGCCGGCAGCAGCCTCTGTCAGCGCGGCAACACTCTGCAGATCACCGCCATACGGCGACAACGTCCGGTAGCATCTGGATCCCGAGTCAGCCTCAGCCAGACAATTGCGCACGAATGCGGCCAGGGTTCCCGAAGGTCCGACGTCGACGTAGTCGTAGGTGCCGTGGCCGCGTGCGCAGCTCATCGTCTTCTTGAATTGAATCGGCTCACGAGTGACTGTCCAAAAATAGCCGCGCGGAAGTTGGCGCAATGGCGCCGCGGCTGCACAACAGAACACCGGCATCGAGGCGTTGCCCAGTACGAGCCGACCCGCAACAGCCTGAAACGGCTCACGGGCCTCCTCTATCCAACGCGAGTGAAAGGCAAACGAGACCGGCAGACGCTGATGAGTCACGTTGCGCCGCCTCAGAACGGCCTCGATCAACTCCAGGCGCTCGCAGGTCGTGGCGAGGACGCAGTGCGAATCATAGTTGAAGGCGGCGATTTCCGTGTCCCCATCGAGCAGATCGCCCAGCGAGTCCGGCTCGGCAAGCACGGCAACCATCGCCCCCTTGCGGCAACACGCCTCCAACACACGGGCATGATGAATAACGGCAGCCAGAGCCTCTTCGACCGTGATGCAACCGGCCAAGCTCGCAGCCGCGAACGATCCGAGACTCACTCCCAGCGTTGCCACGGGAATGACTCCTCCTGCCATCAAGGTCCGGGCCAAGGCTGTTTCGACCATGAAGATCGCGGGATGGGTCAGCAATGTCCGGGCAAAAACATCTGATTTGCGCCGCCGCTCGTCATACAAGGCGGCGACCACCGATTCTCCGATCAACTGCGCGGCCAGCTCGTCCAGGTACTGCATGTGCCGCCGGAAGACGCCATGTTGCTCGTATAGGGGTCGCCCCATCTGGTAATAGTGCGACCCCTGCCCTGAGAACATGAAGACGGCTCGCAAGCCGGCGCGCTCAGTTGTCAACAGCGCTGGCGAGGAGGTGCTGCACGGACGTTGCGCCGGCATTTTCCCCCGGGTGATCAATAAATTGCGGAGTTGCACCGTGCAAAATGTCGGTGACCGTGGCAACGATCCGTTCGAATGCCGGCTGCGACAATTTCTCCCGTGGCAGAACGAGCGCTACGGAGCTGCTGTGCTGGCGGATGCGGAATAGCGGCGCGCCGCCCGTATCCTTTACGACCCGGTCGTGCGAGCTCGACCTGACTCGTCGGCCGCACGCGCAAGCGGTTTGCAGGTTGCGATAGACCTCCGTCGCCGTGAGCCGCGGCCGCATCCTGGCGATACTGCGGGCCTCCCGCAGGAGCCGATCCCGGCGCTGCGGATCTTCGCAGGCATCGATCAGCTCGAGGCCCCAACTCTCGCGAATCTCGGTCGGATTCTCGAATGCGGCCACAATCACGCTGGGCATGCGGGCCAACTTCAAGAGTCTCGAGACCTGCGAGGCCGAGACCCGCAGACCCTTGGCAAGGTCCTCCTGAGTTTTGAAATGCCCTTCAAAGATCCAACGCACATAGCTCATGCCGCGCTCGTAAGGGCTGATATCCACCCGCTCACGGTTCTCTATATCCATGGCAATCAGGGCATCGCGGTCCGACAGCTCGCGCAGCTCCGCAAGCAACGGCTTGTTGATGTGACGCGCCACAAACAGGCGGCGTGCACCATAAATGAGCTCGATCTCGTGACCCGGGTCGCCATTCAAACGCCGGCCCAGAACCGGGACCAGCTGGCCGTGTCTCAGGAAGCTTTCAATCTCGGCTCGACAGGTTTCTTCGTTGATATGCGTATCCAAGCGATCATGGAGACCCCACATTCGGCATTTGAACGGATTCACTGCAACAATCGACGGCATGGCAAACTCCCTTCCTAGGTGATCTCGTCAGCTTCGGCTGTTCACGGCCGCCAACGGCGCCGGCGGTCCCCCAGCCACGGCTCACCCGGCGGTCTCCAGTTCGACCCCTCTGTTGTTTTTTACACACCTCCTTGTTGGTCCAACTCACCCGGAACATCAAACGTCTGCCATCCGGCTTCGTTAGCGCCGTTTGTACCAGAATCCGCTCTCAATAGGTCAACAATTATTTTCAGATCCAACTGTTCCATGTGGACTGCTACTCAGTGTTGAGGTCGCAGATTGCGGCAGGATGACACACGCTATAACTTGGCGCGGACTTCCGGTCCTCTGTTCCCCGCGGCCTGCAGTGACGTGTGGGTTCAAACATCGAGCAGCTGGCCCTCAGCGAAGCTCAGTGCCCCCCAGAGCTAGCCAGGCTGTGCGCAGTTGCGGGGCGCACCGGTTCGTGCCGCCGCTCTGCCCAGGTACTCCAGAGTTCCGTCCGCACGCCAGCGGCCCAGGTCACCGGTGCGAAACATCCGCTCGCCGCAGAAGAACGGGTCGAGCAAAAATCGCTCCTCCGTGAGCTCCGAGAGTCCGAGGTAGCCGCGCGGGACGCCGGCCCCGCTGACAAACAATTCGGCCTGCACTCCGATGGGGACCGGCTCGAGCTGTTGGTCGAGAACATACACCCGCGTGTTGGCGATGGGCCTGCCGATCGGCACATTGCCGGGCGCGGCGTGGCGGCTGCACGGCCAGAATGTCGCATCCATGGCTGCTTCCTCGGGGCCATAAAGGTTGTGCAGCTCGGCGGCGAAACATTCAAAAAATGCCGAACGCAACGCATCCGGCAGCGGCTCGCCGCTACAAAACACCATGCGGATACTGGTACAGCGCTCGACGGCCGCAACGGCGACAAACTCCTGCAACGCGGAAGGCGTAAAATGCAACGCCGTTATCGATTCGCGCCGGATCAGATCGCACAGATAGGGAGCATCGGCGTGGCCTCCAGAACGTGCCATGACCAACGTAGCGCCGGTCATCAAGGGCCAGAGCAATTCCCACAACGATACATCGAGTGTACAGGGTGCTTTCTGAAGGACCCGATCGCTCCGAGTCAGCTCATGGGCTTCCTGCATCCAGAACAGCCGGTTCATCAGGGCGGAATGCGAGACCATTACGCCCTTCGCAGGTCCCGAGGATTCTGATGTATAAATCACATACGCAAGGTTGTCGGGCTGCAACTCGGTGTGTAGCATCGTTTGGGGAAGTGCGCCCCACGTCGGTTCATCTGCGTCGATACGGACAACGTGCGTTCCGGATGCCAACGCTGGCGCAAAAATCTCTTCCGCCAGTCTCGCACTGGTGATGAGTACCGACGTACCGGAATTGCACAGGATGTAATCGAGACGATGAGCTGGACTTCGCGGATCGAGCGGCATATAAGCACCGCCGGCCTTGAAAATGCCCAACAAGCCGGTCACCAGTTGCGGTGAACGCTCCAGACACAGGCCGACTACCTTTTCCGGCCCTACTCCCAAGGAGCGCAGGTGATGGGCCAGCTGATTGCTGGCCTGATCGATAGCGGCGTAACTGAGCTTACTGCCCTCGAAAATCAGAGCAGTATCTGCGGCCGTCAACAACGTGCGCTGCGAGATGAGATCGTGGACAAACACATTGCGAGGATAGGAGACCCTGGTCGAATTCCACGTCTCGATCAGACGGCGCGACTCGCACTCATCGAGCAACCGCACGCGCTCTACAGGAACTGTGTCATCTGCCACGACGCCCTCGAGGAGGCGGCGAAAGTAGTCGGCGTATCTGCGCACCATGTCTGGTTGAAACAACGCATTCAGATAGCTCAAGGTGCCCACGAGCCGCCGGCCACGCCTACCAAGCGCCAGAGTCAGATCGAAGCGCTCCCGATCTGCACGGGGGAAGAACAGCTCGAGCTGCAGGCCCTTGAACTCAACGGTGTGCCGCGACTCGCCCTGCCATACGAATGCCGTCTGGAACGGCTGAGCCTGCTCCTCGATCGGATCGAACAATGTGTCCTGACACCGTAGAGCCTGCAGCACCTGTTCCTTGACCTGGGACAGCAACTGCGCCCCGGTTGGTTCGCCTGACAAGTTGATCTGCAGCTCCCGGGTATCAGCGAAGCAACCAACCAAGCCGCGAGTCCCGGCCCGGGTCCGGTTCGCGGCGACAGTGCTCACCACTACAGCCCCCTGGGCTGTCAATCGCGATATGAGGGCTCCCCAAACAGCCAACAATGTCATATACAAGGTGGTTTGATGACGACAGCTGAGGTCGATCAGCCTGAACGTGAGGGCGGCGTCGAGGACGATCGGTATGCTGGAGCTCGCCTGATCTGAATCAGACCGATGTTCATGACCAGTGACCGGCGTCTGCGATGTGGCCTCGCCTCTTGCAGCAGGCCGAGCTCGCTGCCGCAGGACGTGGTCCGTGTACTGCAGTCGCAGTGGGGGCAACGGGTCCTTCAGTCCATCATGAAACGCGCCATAGAGAAGTCCCAGTTCGCAGAGAACGACCCCGCACGACCAACCGTCCGAAATGATCCGGTGCATCGTGAGCAGCAGAGCGTGGTCGTCCGCTGCCAGTTTGATGAGGCGGCCGCGTGCGAGCGGACCCTGCTCGAGATCGAATGGGCAAGTGGCCTCCAGTTGACCCATTGCCTGCAACTCACGGTCGGCCGCCCATGCGCCCTCCAGATTGTGGACGGTGAGCTGAAAGTCGGTTTCGGCCGCTGAGATCACCTGCAACGCGACCTCATCCACTTCCGTCAAAGTCGTGCGCAGCGTCTCATGCCGGGCTACCAGGCGGTCCAGCGCCGCGATGAGCGCTTCCTGATCGAGTTGACCCCGCAGTCTCAGGCCGCAAGTGAGATTGTTCGCGTTGCTCGGACCTTGCGTGCGTGCGTTCGACCAGAGCCGTTGCTGAGCGGGGGATTGCAACACCAAGCCGACCGCGCGAGGCGCAAGCGCCTGCAGAAAATCGACAATCGCGTCCCGGCTGCACCGCAGGAAGGACAGATCCGCCTCGGTGAGAGCTCCTCGGGCAAAATGATATCTCAAAGCGCCCGCGTCGACACTCAGCCGGCCTCCTTTGCGCAGCAGCTCACTTACGCGAGCACTCAACTTCATGATGCCGTCACTCGCTCGATCTGTTCCTGCAAGTTGTCCAATGTGCGCGCGAGCCGCGCCGCATCGGGTGACTCGCGCAGCACATCGAGAGCCGCCCTTGCATGCCCGGCCTCGTTGCGGGCAATGCGTGCCAACACAACCCGCAGCAGTTGCTGGGAATGAAATCCCGGCGGGGCATCGGCATAGGGAGGATCGTTCAGCAGTTGCTCTTCGAAGTGCAACGTCAGATCGGGGCGTCCGAGCTCGAGATGATATTGAGCCAGCGATTCCAACGCCTGGATCACCTCCGGCCAGACTCCGAAATGCAAGTAGGTATCGCGGGCCTGCTCCATCAGCTCGACGCCCGACTGCCATAGCCCCCGGGCACGGTAAAACGAGTCCAGACACTGAACGGCCTGTCGAAAGACTCCGAGCTGACTGCGATCATCGAGGGGTCGAGGCAGCTCCTGCATCCATGCCGCCCATTGCCAACACCCGTTGCTCAACGTTGGATCTGTCTCGGCTCCCGCGTGCCCGAGCGCACTGCAAGCCAGGAGTAGCCAGGCCATCCGGCCGTGGGCGTCCATTTCTGTAGAGGCGACCGGCGATTCAGGCTGCAGCTTTATCAGAGTCAGCGACCATGCGGCCGCCTCCTCCCTGAGGCCCCGCTGCAGCAACAGCCGATCAAAGGCACTCTTGCCGGCCAGGAAGTTCAAATGGTCCCCTGACCGCCACAGACACTCGAAGGGTTCCACCCAGTGTCGCCGGTTGCCCAGCAGGTAGTCCGCGAACGGGGCATCCTGTTTCTGCAACACGTGATGCGCCAGTCGCTGGATCGCATTGACGATGATTCGGTTGAAAGCCAGTCGGGCGCGTTGTTCAACATTCGGGGGCAGCGCCCCCGCAGCGAGCATCCGGTCGAGAAACGACCGGCATTCCGGATCGATACCATGACCGTAATGCACGCCTGTTACAAACCCCGAAAGCTTCCAGTTCTCGAGCTCTGCGGCAAATCTGGCTGGTCCGCCGCCCAGACAGGCGTACAACTCACGCGCTGCTTCGGGCATCTGCGTCTGATCCAGCACGACCATGACCATTTCCATCACCAGGCCGCGCACCGATGCGCACAGAATCAACAACTGTCTGGCCCAGTTGTCCATCAGGCCCCACCGCCATTCATAGAACGCGCGGGTGACAGTGCCGGCAGAGGCAATGTGGCGACCAATCTCTTGCGC
>Ga0068859_100005972_pt1 | contig 12366 bp, 9 predicted proteins | sample KBSSwiS22_FD_66585 | JGI IMG/M metagenome (GOLD analysis project Ga0068859, IMG submission 66585) | Switchgrass rhizosphere microbial communities from Kellogg Biological Station, Michigan, USA - KBS Switchgrass S2-2 | ecosystem: Host-associated > Plants > Roots > Rhizosphere > Soil ... | reverse complement strand
TTGCGCGTTCTCCAGAGCGACGAATTCTCCCCGGTCGGTAGCAGCCGCTCCATTCGTGCGGACGTTCGCATCATCGCCGCGACGCATAAGGATCTGCCCCAGCTCATCGCCGAGAATAATTTTCGCGAGGATCTTTATTATCGTCTGAACGTGGTCCCGATCAGGCTGCCGCCGTTGCGTGAACGTATCGAGGATATCGGCGAGCTTTCCCAATATTTTCTCGATCGTGCCGCCCATGACGGGCTGCCGCGCAAGAAGCTTGATCCCAGCGCGGTGGATCGGCTTTCCCGGCATCGCTGGCCCGGCAACGTACGCGAGCTCGAGAATATGATGCGCCGTATCGCGGCATTGGCCCGCGAGGACGTGATCGGCGCGCAGCTGATCGAGGCGCAGCTGGGCCAGCGCAGCGAGATCGCGCCCGTGGCCGAGCTGGAAGCCGCCGCCGGGGGGCTCGCCGACGCCGTTGAAACCCATCTTTCCCGCTACTTTGCCGCTTTCGGAAGGGACCTTCCCCCGGATGGCATGTACGACCGGATTCTCGCCGAGATCGAACGGCCATTGCTCAGCCTCAGCATGGCCGCGGTGCGCGGCAATCAGCTCAAGGCGGCGAAGATGCTCGGCATCAACCGCAATACGTTACGCAAGAAGCTGACCGAACTGGGCATCAATCCGCAAATCGGGCGTCGTTGATCCCCAGGCCTTGTCGCTCCATCGCGAAATCGGGTTTGCGCTTGTAAGGCGTGTTCCGGCTGCAACGCTACCGTGTTATCGATGCAACGAATGGTTGCATTGATGCCCACTCCCGATTCGCGTTCGCGTGCCGCGCGATCGCTGGAAGCGATGTGGCGTTCAGGCCGGCTGCCGGCGCTGATCGAGATTGGCACGCTCCTGCTCGCGCTCCTCATCGCCGGCGCAAGCTACTTCATCATCACTGGACATGGCGTCTCGCAAGAATTGCTGACGCCGTTGATGGTCGCGAGCTTGTTGGTTGGAAACCTTGTGCCGGTGATGGCCCTCCTCGTGCTGATTGCGCGGCGTATCGCCAAGGGCCGCGCGGCGCAGTCGCTGGGCGGCGGACGGGGGCGGCTGCACGTTCGGCTGGTGGCGCTATTCTCGGTGATCGCCAGCGTGCCGACCCTGCTGGTGGTGATCTTCGCTTCGCTGCTGTTTCAATATGGCGTCGAATTCTGGTTCTCGGAAAGGGCACGGGTCGTGCTCGACAATGCGGATCGCGTCGCGCAGACCTATGTCAAGGAGCATAAGGCGCGGATATCCAATGATATCAAATCAATGGCGTACGACCTGAATGATGCCTTGACCCGCGCAGCGATAGACGATCCGCTTTTCGGGAGATTCTTTGCCTGGCAGACCTATTCTCGCCTGCTCACCGAAGCTGCGATCATTGAAGTGGGGCAGGATGGCCAGCTTCGGCTTATGGCGGGCGCCAATCTCGATAAACGCTCTTTGTCGCGGCGTTTGCGGTCCGACATGGTGCCCCGGCCAGAAGACCGGGAGCCGCGAATTGGCGTCGACGGCTATGATCGTGTCGAAGCGGTAATTGCTCTTGAGCCCCACCTCTATCTGTACGTAGCCAAGCGTATCGATCCGGCGGCGCTGAAGCAGGTTACAGGCGCGCGCAACGCGCTGTCTGACTATAACGCTATGGTCGAGCGATCGCGATCGCTCCAGCTTCAATTCAACGCGGCGCTCATCCTAGTGACGTTGCTGATCGTTGCGGGGGTGATCTGGATCGCGCTGGCGCTGGCCGACCGACTGGTGCGCCCGCTGGGCGAGATCGTCGATGCCGCCAAGCGGGTGGCGGGTGGCGATTTCGCCGTGCGCGTCGCGGTTCCCAAACGCCAGGACGAAATCAGCACGCTCGCCAATACGTTCAACCGGATGACTCGCCGCCTGGAAGAGCAGAACAAGGCGCTGACTACCGCAAATACCCAGCTCGACAGCCGCCGAGCGCTGACCGAGGCGGTGCTGGCTGGTGTATCCGCTGGCGTGATTGCGGTCGACCGCAAGCGCCACATTACGCTCTTGAACATGTCGGCGCGTGCGATGCTTGGCAGGCGGGATGAGATTGTGGGCAAGGCGCTTTCCGACGTGGCGCACGAGCTTGACGAGCTCGTCGACAGCGGCACGAGTCAGGCTGTCATCCAGCTCAGCGGGCCAGCTGATCCGCGCACGCTGGCGGTGACAACCGCGCGCACCCGCAACGGCCATGTTCTCACGTTTGACGACATTACCCAACAGCTGGCCGATCAGCGGCGGGCGGCATGGGCTGACGTCGCGCGTCGCATTGCGCATGAGATCAAGAACCCGCTCACGCCGATCCAGCTTGCGGCGGAGCGGCTCCAGCGGCGCTATGGACGTGATCTTGCGGCCGATGACGGCACCTTTGAGAAATTGACAGGAACGATCGTCCGCCAAGTAACTGACCTGCGCCGGATGGTGGATGAGTTCTCGTCCTTCGCCCGCATGCCCAAACCGGTGTTTCGCGATGAAGCGCTGATCGACATTGTTCGGCAAGCGGTGTTCCTGCACGAGGTCGCGCATCCGGAGATCAGGTTCAGCTTTTCGGGGCCTGATGAGCCGGTGATACTTGCATGCGACCGGCGACAACTCGGCCAAGCGTTCACCAACATCCTCAAAAATGCGATCGAGGCGATCGAAGAGAAGATCAACCAGTCCGGTCCCGACCCGCAGGGCGAGATCGCGGTGAAGCTGCAGCATGGCGGTGATCGGATCTGCGTCACCGTTTCGGACAATGGAATTGGCCTTCCGGCTGACCGGGAGCGCCTGACCGAGCCCTATATCACGACGCGCGTCCGCGGCACCGGCCTGGGGCTCGCCATCGTCAAGAATATTTTGGAGGAGCATCATGCGAGCATCAGCTTCGCCGACCGTCCGGGCGGGGGAACCGTGATAACGATCATGTTCGATCCCTCGCTTCTCACCACCGATTCGATCAGCGATCCCACGACATCCCAGCCCGCCGATGCAGTGGGCCAGCGCGGGCAAGGCTGATCATGGCGCTCGACATACTTGTTGTGGACGACGAGCAGGACATCCGGGACCTTGTCGCCGGCGTTTTAGAAGATGAAGGCTATGAGGCCCGCGTCGCACCCGACAGCAGCGCTGCCTTGGCTGCGTTGCGCGAACGGCGCCCCTCGCTGGTCCTGCTCGACGTATGGTTGCAGGGCTCGCAGATGGACGGGTTGGAATTGCTCGACGAGATCAAGCGGCGGGATGCGTCGCTCCCGGTTCTGATGATTTCCGGCCACGGCAATCTCGATACGGCTGTGACCGCCATCCGCCGGGGCGCGGTGGATTTCATCGAGAAGCCGTTCGAGGCCGAGAAACTCTTGCACCTCGTTGCGCGCGCGACCGAAACCGAGCGTCTGCGCCGGGAAGTCGCCAGTCTCAAGGCGAGGGTCGGCGACGAAGAGGAGCTTCATGGCACGTCGAGCGCCATCAACGCCGTGCGCGCGACGCTCAAGCGCGTGGCGGCGACCGGGAGTCGGGTGCTGATCAGCGGACCGGCGGGGGTGGGCAAGGAGGTGGCCGCCCGCCTGCTTCATCAATGGAGCCCTCGGGCGGATGCGCCCTTTGTGATCGTCAGCGCCGCGCGGATGGATCCCGACAGTGTCGAGGAAGCGCTTTTTGGGGTGGAGGAGGGCGGCGAGCTCGTGCGCTCGGGCCTACTGGAACGCGCCCATGGCGGCACTTTGTTCCTTGATGAAATCGCCGACATGCCGCTGACCACACAGGCGAAGATCCTGCGTGTCCTTACCGATCAAAGTTTTACGCGGATTGGCGGGCAGCGGGTGGTGAAGGTGGACGTGCGGGTGATTTCGGCGACGGCGTCCAGGCTGGCCGACGAGATTGCGGCAGGTCGATTTCGCGAGGATCTGTTCTACCGGCTCAATGTCGTGCCGATTGCTCTCCCCGCACTGGCTGACCGGCGCGAAGATATCATCGCGCTGACGGAGCATTTCGTGGCCCGTTATGCCAATGAGCGGCGCTTGGCGACGCCGGCCATATCGGAAGAGGCCATGGCGGCATTACAGGCGCATGAATGGCCCGGCAATGTTCGCGAGCTCCGTAACGTAATCGAACGCACGATGATCCTTGCTCCCGGTGACCGCCTCGCGCGGATCGATTTCGATATGCTGCCTGCTGAGGTTACGAACGATCAGCCGCATATCAGCAATGGCGACGGAAGCAGGGCGCTCATGTCCACGCCGCTTCGTGAAGCGCGCGAAAGCTTCGAACGCGAATATCTGCGCGTGCAGATTCGCCGTTTTTCGGGAAACATCTCGCGCACGGCGAGTTTCATCGGCATGGAGCGGTCGGCGCTGCATCGCAAACTTAAAATGCTCGGCCTATCCGATCCCCGAGGCGAGGAAGAGGAACACTGAGGTAGACGAGTTCGCTGCAGTGCGGTACAACCGTTGCACCGACGCATAGGGCGTCAGGTGCACGACGCCAGGCAAAGGCGCCCCAGCGGGCCACGACCCGCCAAGAACCGGAGACGGCCATGGCCGATAAGGTCAATAATCTGCAGGACATCTTCCTGAACTCAGTTCGTAAGTCGAAAACGCCGGTGACGATGTTTCTCGTCAAAGGCGTGAAGCTCCAGGGCATCATCACCTGGTTCGACAATTTCTCGGTGCTATTGCGCCGGGATGGCCAGTCGCAGCTCATATACAAGCATGCGATTTCGACCGTCATGCCCGCGCATCCCATCGACATGACCTCTGACGAAAATGGCAGCCGCAAGCCCGTGCTGTTGCAGGAGATCTTCCTGACGGCTGCGCGCAACTCGGGCGAGCCGGTCACGATGTTCCTGGTCAACGGCGTGATGCTTCAGGGCGATGTGGCATCGTTCGATCTGTTCTGCCTTTTGCTCCATCGTGATGGTATCTCGCAGCTCGTTTATAAGCATGCGATCTCGACCATCCAGCCGTCGCGCCCGCTTAACTTACAAGGCGTAGGGGACGACGAGGCGTCGGACGAGGATTGAGCGTATTCAACCGCGATGAGGATGATGGTGTCGCCCGTGGTGCACGGGCGATCATCGCGCTGCCCGAAGGATTGAGCGAATCGCTCCGCGACGCCGATGCCCGGCTCGACGAAGCAACCGGCCTCGCCGAGGCGATCGGACTCGATATTGTCGACAAACTGGCGCTTCGCATTCGCAATCCACGTCCCGCGACCCTGTTCGGGGCCGGCCAGGTGGATAGCATCGGCGACGCCGCGCGGATGGCCGAAGCACAGCTCATCGTGGTCGACGGAGCGCTGACGCCGGTTCAGCAGCGCAATCTCGAAACCGCAACCGGCGCCAAGGTGATCGATCGCACAGGCTTGATCCTCGAGATTTTCGGCGAACGCGCGGCCACCGCTGAAGGCCGGTTACAGGTCGAGCTCGCGCACCTCGATTATCAGGCGGGCAGATTGGTACGCAGCTGGACTCACCTTGAGCGTCAACGTGGCGGTTTCGGCTTCCTCGGCGGCCCTGGTGAAACCCAGATCGAGGCCGACCGCCGACTCATCCGCGATCGCATGGCCAAAATCCGGCGCGAGCTGGAACAGGTGCGCAAAACCCGGGGTCTTCATCGCGCGCGGCGCCAGCGGGCGCCATGGCCCGTCATTGCCTTGGTCGGTTATACCAATGCCGGCAAGTCCACGCTGTTCAACCGGCTGACCGGCGCTGATGTCATGGCGGAAGATCTGCTGTTCGCGACGCTCGATCCGACCATGCGCCAGATTACGCTGCCGGGCTTCGATAAGGCGATCCTCTCCGACACGGTGGGGTTCGTATCGGACCTTCCGACCCAGCTCGTCGCCGCATTCCGAGCGACGCTGGAGGAGGTGACTGCTGCTGACCTTATCCTCCACGTGCGGGACATTGCGCATCTCGATACCGAAGCCCAGGCGAACGACGTTGCTCATGTGTTGCGCGAAATCGGTATCGAACCTGGCAAGGGCCCACCGGTCGTTGAGATTTGGAACAAGATCGACCTGCTCGACGCTGACATGGCTGCGACTTTGCGCGCGCAAGCCGACAGACAAGACGACGCGATCATTGTTTCGGCGCTGAGCGGCGAGGGCATCGACACGCTCAAGCGCAAGGCTGCGAATTGCCTCAACAGCTGCAGCGCCGTTCATTCGGTCGAGCTAGAAATGGCAGACGGTGCCGCTCTCGCTTGGCTACACGGCCATGGCGAGATCATTTCTCAGAGAGAACAGGGCGGCAAGCTCGCGATCGATGTCCGCTTGTCTGATGCGGACTGGGAACGTTTCCAGATACTCCATTGATAGCTATTATTTTTTCTTGCGACAGGCGTGCAGTTTGACAGTCGTGACGGCATGCCGTTCGTGATGGCCCCAACCATAGCCGATGCGGCAAAGGGCGCATCCGTGCATCTGCTGCGCTAAAAGGGGATTCACCTTCCTGCCTCGCTATGCCATGATGGTGAGGAGGGGTAAGCATGCGTCAAATAAGGGAATTCCTGCTGGGAGTGCTGGCCATAGCAGGCATCGCCACGGGCACTGCGACAGCTCAAGTGGATCCCGATCCCGAACAATCGGCCTTCCAGGCCTTCGTGCTGGGCCTGCGTACGGAAGCGATCACCCGGGGTGTCAGGCCAGCTACCTTCGACAACGTCGCGCTGACACTGCGCTTCAATGCGCGCGTGATCGTGCTCGATCGTTCTCAACCCGGGGGTGACCTGAACCAGGCGCCGACGATCCCAGCCTTCGCGCCTTACCGTGACAAGCATGTCACGCCGGATCTGATCGATCGCGGCAAGAGCCGTTACCTGATGCTCCGGCCGCAGCTCGCGCGGGTGGAGGCTGCGACCGGGGTACCCGAAGCGATCATGATGGCGATTTACGGCCACGAGACGGGCTATGGCAGCTTTACCGGCAATTTCGATCTGCTCGACTCCTTGGCGACGCTTGCCTTCGAGGGGCGCCGTCGCGACCTCTTCATTCCCGAGTTCATTGCCGGGCTGAAGCTGATCGATCGCGGCATTCCTCGTGAGGAGCTTAAGGGCAGCTGGGCAGGCGCCACCGGCTATCCGCAATTCCTGCCGAGCGTTTATTTGCGGCTGGCGCGCGACGGCGACGGCGACGGCCGATCTGACATTTGGAACAGTGAGGCAGATGCTCTGGCGTCGATCGGCAATTATCTCGTTAATGCCGGCTGGAAGCCGAATGTTCCTTGGGGGGTGGCGGTTCGCGTGCCCGCGGGGTTCGACCGTTCGGGCATCGCGTCACGGATTGTCTCGCCGCGCTGCCCTCGCGTCCATGCGCGGCACAGCAAATGGCTCACCATCGGCGAGTGGCGTGCTCGTGGCATCCAGATCATGGGAGGGAATGCCCCTGCCGACACCGAGATGGCAAGCTTGCTTGAGCCGGATGGCCCCGGCCTGACGGCCTATCTGTTGACCGGCAATTACCGCGTGATCCTCGATTACAACTGTTCGAATTTCTATGCTTTATCAGTGGGGTTGTTGGCGGATGCCATCACAGGTTGATAGGCCCTCTAGCGTCGGCCGACGCTGTGCCTCTATTACAGCATTATTGTTCATGCTCGCGCTCGCTGCTTGCGGTGGCCGCCCCAATCTTCAGACGAGCTCCGTACCGCCCGTTCGTCGCGGACCCGTTCCCGATACGCCGGTGAAGATCGGCAAACCCTATGAGGTGGGAGGGATGTGGTATTATCCGGCGGACGATGCCGGCTATGACGAGGTCGGCTATGCATCCTGGTATGGCGACGGCTTTCATGGCGGCCCGACCGCCAATGGCGAGATGTATGACATGAACATGGTGGGCGCGGCGCACAAGACGCTGCCCTTGCCCTGTTATGTCGAGGTCACCGCGCTCGATACCGGCCGCACGGTGCTCGTCCGGATCAACGATCGCGGGCCGTTCGTCGCCAATCGCATCATCGATCTTTCTCGCCAGGCGGCCGAACAGCTTGGCATAGTGCGGCAGGGCGTGGCGAGAGTGCGCGTCCGCCGCGTCTATCCCAGCGACTCCGATCGTCTCGCGCTGAGAAGCGGCAGGGCCGCCGAGCAACGTCCCGCCGCATCCCGCACGGAAATCGTAGCGCTCGATGATCGCTTTCAGCGCTTCCTCGCCCTGCAGAATCGTCCAGTCGCCATTGCCGCGGTAGTGCCGGCGGTTTCGAACGCGCCTGCCGATTTCCTCTCGGCTTCGTCGATCGGCGGCTATTTCGTTCAAATCGGGGCTTATGGCAATCGCGCGCGGGCTGATAGCCTTGCTCGTCAGTTCGAAGGCAGCGTCGATATGGCCGGCAGCGTCTATCGCGTCCGCATCGGGCCCTATTTTGATGAAGGGATAGCGCTGGCGGCACTGGCGCGAGCGCAAGGGCAGGGCTATCAGGACGCGAGACTGATCCGGCCTGCCGCCGCCAACTAGAACAGGAAGAGGTAGATCTTGCTCCAGCGTTCCCGCGCCGCCATCGCATCCCTGGCTTTGCTTCTCGCCGTGCCGACCGAGGCGACCGCTCCGCCCTTTGATACGCCCGCGCCGATTGCCTATCTCAAGGATCTCTCCTCGGACGCGGTCCTCTACGACAAAAATGCCGATCAGCAGATGCCGCCCGCCTCCATGGCGAAGATGATGACGGTGTATGTCGCCTTCGACCTGATCAAGAAGGGCGAGTTGAAGCTTGATCAGGTGTTCACGGTGCGGCCGGAAACCTGGAAAAAATGGCATGGCCCTGAAGCTGGATCGACGATGTTCCTGTCGCCTGGGGAACAGGTGAGTGTACGCGATCTGCTGTTCGGCATCGTCACCCTGTCGGGCAATGATGCGTGCGTCGTTCTAGCGGAAGGGATTTCGGGCACGGAACCTGCGTTCGTGGCTCTGATGAACCGGGCGCGCGACAAGCTGCACATGACAGGCAGCAATTTCGGGACGTCCAATGGATGGCCCGACAATGGCGTAACCCATGTCACCGCTCGCGATCTCGCCACGCTGGCTGAAGCGACGATCCGCGATTTTCCCGATCTCTATAAGACATTCTACAGCCGCCGCGAATTCACTTGGGGCAAGACCATGGGTGGCGCTGACATTACCCAAGCCAATCGCGATCCGTTGCTCGGCAATGTCGAGGGCGCCGATGGCCTCAAGACCGGCCACACCGACGAGGCGGGCTATGGTTTTACCGGTTCGGCCGAACAAAATGGCCGGCGGCTGGTGATGGTGATCGCCGGGCTCGATTCGATGGCCTCGCGCCGCGAACAATCGATCGCGCTGATGAACTGGGGCTTCCATGCCTGGAAAGCCAAGCCGCTCTTCAAGCAGGGTCAGAAGGTCGATGTGGCGCCAGTCCAGGTGGGGGCCGAGAATGAAATAGCCTTGGTCGCGCCGCGCGATCTTGCTGTCACCGTGCCGGCCGGTCTTGGCGGAGATATGAAGGTCTCGGTCGCTTATGACGGACCGATCAAGGCCCCGATCAAGCAGGGCCAGCACATCGCCGATTTGATCGTTCGTACGCCGGACACGCCCCCGCAGATGATGCCGCTGGTGGCGGAAAAGGATGTGCCCGAAGCGGGTTTCTTCCGGCATATATGGCTGGCCTTGCTGTCGCTGATCGGGCTGGCTTGAACGGGTTTGATCGCCAAAACGAGTTCATTGACCCGTTGCTATGCCATTGGCGGGCGGCGCCATGACGGCCGCTCGCTTCATCACGCTCGAAGGCGGGGAGGGGGTAGGCAAGTCCACCCAGGTCAGCCGCCTTGCTGAAGCCTTGCGTCAGCGCGGGCTTGCTGTGGTCGAAACGCGCGAACCGGGCGGAAGCGCCGGTGCCGAGGCGATCCGTTCGCTACTGATGCAGGGCGATAGCGAGCGGTGGACCTCCGGCGCGGAGGCTTTGCTGTTCGCGGCGGCGCGCGCCGATCACGTCGCCAAGACGATTCGGCCGGCGCTGGCGGATGGCAAATGGGTGGTCTGCGACCGCTTTCTTGACAGTTCGCGCGCCTATCAGGGCGGTGCTGACGGAATTGCCGATGCCGACTTGCTCACGCTCCATGCAGTCGGCAGCGGTGGCCTGCTGCCCGATCGCACGTTGCTGCTGATGCTGCCCGGCGCACATGCTGCCGAACGCGCGCTGGCGCGCGATCAAGGCGCGTCGGATCGATTTGGCGCGCGGGGCAAAGACTATCACGAACGCGTCGCATCAGCATTTCGCGCCCTTGCCGAAGCCGAACCGAACCGCTTCCGGATTGTCGATGCCAGTGGCTCTCCCGAGGCGGTGACGGAACGTCTCCTCAACGCGATCGAAGATTTGTTGTGAACACGCTTCTCGGCCATGATGAGGCAATCGCTGCCTTCTTGGACGCCGCGCATGGTCGCCGTCTTCATCACGCGTGGCTCCTGACGGGGCCCAAGGGCATCGGCAAAGGCACCTTTGCGGTGCATGCGGCACGGCGGCTGCTGGCCGAAGCAGCCGGCCCACCGGTCGATCTTCCTGGCATCGGCGTCCCTGCCCATCATCCCATCGCCGCGCTTGTCGATGCCGGAAGCCATCCCGATCTGATGCGCCTCGAGCGCCTGACCGACGAAAAGAGCGGAGCGACCGCACGCAGCATCACCATCGATCAGGTCCGCAGCCTTCAGCGTCTTTTCGCGACGACCGGCGGCTATTCCGAGCGCCGGATCGTGATCATCGATGCGGTTGACGATCTGGAGCGGGGAGGCGCCAATGCGCTGCTCAAGAATCTCGAGGAGCCGCCGGCCGGCAGCCTGTTCCTGCTGGTCAGCCATTCGCCGGGCCGCTTGTTGCCGACAATCCGGTCGCGCTGCAGAACACTGCAATTCCGGCCGCTTGGCGATGACGTCATGACCGCAATCCTGCATCGGGAGCTTCCGGACGTCACGCCGAGCGAGATTGCGGAACTGGTCAAGGTGGGAGAGGGGGCCCCTGGCCGCGCCTTGGCTTTTGCGGGGCTCGATATCGCGGGACTTGACGCTTCGATCGATCGCCTGATCAGGCAGGGAGATCCCAGCAACGCTGAGCGCAGCGCGCTCGCCCGCAGCCTTGCCTCGAAAAGCAGCCAACCGCGTTACGAAGCCTTTCTCGAACGTGTCCCGGCGCGCATGGCGGTCGAGGTGAAACGCCGGCAGGGCGCGGCGCTTGATCGCGCGATGACACTCTGGGAGCAAGCACGCGACCTGGCCAGCAGCGCGGTGTCGCTGTCGCTCGATGCCCAGGCGACTGCCTTCACGCTGGCGGGACTGATGGCGGCATTGGCTGAAGACGCCTCTGCCTGAGCGGCGCGATCTTGCGCGGCCGGATCTAACGCCGCCGCGACGAAAGCTTTTTCAATTCCGAACATCCTGTCTTATGGCACGCGCATGTCTCAAGGTCGTCCCTTCTACATCACCACTGCCATCGCTTATCCCAATGGCCGCCCTCATATCGGGCACGCCTATGAGGCGGTCGCCGCCGATGTAATCGCCCGCTTTCAGCGGCTGATGGGACGGGACGTTTTCTTCCAGACCGGCACCGACGTGCATGGCCTCAAGATGGTGCAGGCGGCGCGCGACCGCGGCGTGACAGCGCGCCAGCTTGCGGATGAAATGTCTTCCTATTTCAAGGAAATGGATGATGCTCTTGCGATCTCGTACGATCGTTTCATCCAGACCTCCGAACCTGCACATTATGAGGCGAGCATCGCGATCTGGAAAGCGATGCAGGCAAATGGCGATATCTACCTCGGCCGTTACGAGGGCTGGTATTCGGTTCGCGACGAAGCCTTCTACGACGAGAAAGAATTGACCGACGGGGAAGGGGGGCAGAAGCTCTCGCCGCAAGGCACGCCGGTCGAATGGACGGTGGAGGAGAGCTGGTTCTTCCGCCTGTCAAAATATCAGCAGCCCTTGCTCGATCTCTATGAACGGCAGCCGGAGTTCATTCAGCCCGACACCCGCCGCAATGAGATTGTGAGCTTCGTGAAGGGCGGGCTCACTGATCTATCGATCTCGCGCTCGTCGTTCGATTGGGGTGTGCCGGTGCCCGACAGTCCGGGCCATGTCATGTATGTGTGGGTCGACGCGCTCACCAATTATTTAACCGGCCTTGGCTATCCCGCGGACACGCCCGAGATGGCGAAATGGTGGCCGGCGGATCTTCATCTGATCGGCAAGGACATTGTTCGCTTTCACGCCGTCTATTGGCCCGCCTTCCTGCTTTCGGCCGGGCTTGCGCTGCCGCGCAAGGTGTTCGGACATGGTTTTTTGCTCAACCGGGGCGAGAAGATGTCCAAGTCGGTCGGCAATGTCGTCGACCCGATGGAGATGGCCAAGCTCTATGGCGTCGAT
>Ga0068859_100005971_pt1 | contig 12367 bp, 8 predicted proteins | sample KBSSwiS22_FD_66585 | JGI IMG/M metagenome (GOLD analysis project Ga0068859, IMG submission 66585) | Switchgrass rhizosphere microbial communities from Kellogg Biological Station, Michigan, USA - KBS Switchgrass S2-2 | ecosystem: Host-associated > Plants > Roots > Rhizosphere > Soil ... | reverse complement strand
TGACCGGCGCCATCGAAGTGGTAGATGAGCTTCGCGTTCCGCCCGGGAGCCAGCTCGACCTCGGTGGTGAGCTGGATGTGCAGGTCGGCGCGGCGGAGCTCGACCCGGTGGGGCCCGCAGGGCGCCAGGAAGGAAGCGACCGGGGTGTGGCGGTGGGTGTTCGTCCCGTCGACCCACAGCTCGGTCCATGGGACCGACCCGACCGTCATCGAGCAGGGGCCCGGGCCTCCGGGGCGGGCTGGCTGCGCCAGGTCCCGGCCCGGTGCGGATAGGTGTCCGGGCGTGGGCGCCGGGTCCGCCGCCGTCGCCGGCTTCAACTGCGTGAAGATCTCGGCGGGATCGTCCTGCTGGAGCCGGGCGAGGAAGCGATTGGGGCGGCCGGCCTTGATCTCGACGATGCGGCGCCACGGGTGATAGCCGGGTTTGGTCAGCTCGATCCGGTGCGGCCCGATCGGCAGCTCGCCGCGCGCCCAGGTGAGGGCCTGCTGGTCGGGGTTCGGGAACGGCTTGCCGTCGATCCACACGGGGACGCCCGACGGCTCGCTGGCCAGCTCGAACGCCACGGCTCCAGGCATCGTCGGCGGGGAAGCGCCCGTCCCCTCGCTCGCGCCGGCCGGTGCGATGGGTGCGACCACCGGGGCGATGGTCGCGGGCGCGGCCGCCATCCCCTTTGCCATCGCGGGGTTCCCCGAGCCGGCGTTCGCGGCCGCCCGCGGCGCTCGCGCCGCCGAGGCGGACGCGGTCGGCGTGCCGGGCCGGCTCGAGCGGGCGGCGGCGAACACCAGCGCGATCGCGACGCAGACCGCGACAGTCCCACCGGCGAGCGCTATCTTGCCGGCACGCGTCCCGACGACGGTCCGCCACCGGAGAAGCTCTCCGGTGAGGCGGCGCAGGGTGGTCGTCAGCCGTCGATCGACGGGCGGGGCAGGCGGCGGGGCCGGGGCCGCCCCCGACGTGGCGCCGGCGCCGCTGCGTTCCGGCGCCGCTGCGTCGACCGAGCCGCTCTCCACGGCGGCCGCCGGATCTCCCGCCGCCGCGCGCAGCCGTCGGGCGAAGTCAGTGACCGAAAGGAAGCGTCGCGCTCGATCCTTCGCCAGGGCCACGCTCAGCACCTGCTCGACGCTGGCGGGGAGGTCCGGGCGAAAGCGGCGCAAGGGGATGGGGTTCTGGTGGACGATCTGGTAGACGACCGCGGCCACCGTGTCGCCGATGAAGGCGGGGCGACCGGTCAGCATCTCGTAGACGATGGCGCCGAGCGCGAACTGATCGACGCCCGCGTCCAGGTCCTGCTTCCCTTCGGCTTGCTCGGGGGCCATGAACTGCGGCGTCCCCATCACGACCTGGGCGGCCGTCAGCTTGTACGAGACCGACCGGATCTTCGAGATGCCGAAGTCGAGGACCTTGGCCCGCTCCGGCTCGTCCTCGTCGACGGACGGCACCAGGAAGATGTTCTGGGGTTTGAGGTCCCGGTGGACCACCCCGCGCCGGTGCGCCGCCGCCAGGGCCCCGGCGATCTGGGAGGTGATGCGCGCGGTCCGGATCAGGGGAAGGGGCCCCTCGCGGGCGAGCAGCTGGGCCAGATCCTCGCCCTCGAGGTACTCCATGACCAGATAGGGGGCCCCCTCGGGCGTCGTGTTGAAGTCGATCACCTGGACGATGCCCGGATGGCGCAGCGCCGACGTGATGCGCGCCTCGCGCTGGAACCGGTGCAGGACGTCGGGGTGCTGCTGGACCTCCGGGTGCAGGACCTTCACCGCATACCGCCCGGCCAGGCGCGCGTGACGGGCCTCGTAAACCGAGCCCATCCCGCCCATTCCGATTGACCGGACGATGCGATACGTCCCGTCGAGGACGACGCCCGGCCGAATACTTCCACTCACGTCGACGGCTTATGTTACTGGCAGGCGGCGGTCGCCGCCAACGCGACCGACCTGTTCGAGGTCCTCTCTCACGTTCCCCTCGTCGAGGCGGCCGTCAAAACGCTGGGAGGAACGAGATCAGCACGGTGAAGGGCGGCCGGTGCAGGGTGGGCTGGCCGTCCGCGGGCGCGCCCAGAGAATGCTGGCCGAAGCAGGTGCGATCGTGCCGGTTCAAGGGGACGGCGAGGTCGATGGCCAGGAGCTGCTGATAAACGCCGAAGGCATCGTGCAAGACGCGGAAAGTGTAGCCGACGTCGGTGAAGACGTCGCCCTTGCCGACGGACCAGTCGTCGCACGACGAGATCAGCCCCGCTTCGGCGAAGAGGTTGCCCCCGAAGCCGCGGACCGCCGTGAAATGGCCGAGGTTCCAGTCGAGGTTGGACACGTAGCGATTCCGCAGCTCGACGCGAGCGACGGCGCGCCCGCGGCCGAGGAGCTCGTCGACGGCAAAGGCGCGGAGCCCGGTGGGCCCGCCCAGCCGCAGGAGCTGGGAGCGGTGCTGGATGTCGCCGCCGGTGGCGCTCGCCTGGACGTCCAGGGCCAGGACGTGTCCGGGGCGCAGCTCGAAGAGGCGCACCAGCTCGGCCGCGGCGGTGAGCTGCAGGAGACGGTCGCCGTTCTCGAGAGACGTCAGGGTCGCTCCGAGATCGAGCTGGATGGCCACGGCCCGCCACGGATCGATGAAGAAGTCGCGGTCGTCGTGCAAGAAGCCGAGCGCGGCGCCGTACCGCCAGCCCGGCTGGGACGGCTGGCCGGCCGCCACGGCGTAGTTGGGGTCGAGGCGCTCCACGCTGCCGCCGAGCCCGGCGCTGCTGGTCAGGCGGTTGGCGTCGGCCTGGCGACCGAAGCGGCGCTCGTAGGTCGCGCTCAGGCCCCCCAGGACGGCCGGCGTGTGGCTGGCGAGGAGCAGCACGGCGTTGTGCAGGTCGTGGCGCGGCTTCAGGGTGAGCGCGGCGGCGGCCTGCGCGTCGAGCGACGTCACGTCGAGGAGCGCGCCGAAGCCGCTGTAGATGAAGCGGAGGGGGCGGGGGCGTTCGTTGTCGGAGAGGGGATCTTCGTCGGCGGGCAGCGAGCCTACCGCGCTCTCGGCGAGACGGTGGCGTGGATCGAGCTGGACCGAGGCGAGCCCGGCCGGCAGGTCGGCCTCGAAGCGGTGCGCGCCGCCGCGGGCGTTCCACACCAGCTCGTGGGGCCGGTCGTCACGATCGACGAGGCGCAGGGTGACGGGCTCGAGCAGGTCGGCGTTCTGGCGTTCGACGTCGACCGCGACGTGCACGCCCTGCGGGAAGAGCGGGGTCGTGCGGATCGCGGCCAGTCGATAGTTCACCCGCGCGGGAGCGGGGGCCAGCCACTGGGTCCAGAACCAGTCGAGCGGTGCTCCGAACAGGCGCGCCGCCGCCTGGCGCAAAGGTACGCCGTCCTGCGCCACCAGGCGACTCAGTCGGGCCACCCGCTCGCTGCCCAGCAGGTCGACCAGCTTGGCGTCGATGAAGCGTCCATCCGGGCGGCCGTGGGAGAAGCGGCGGACGTCGTCCCGCTCGATGTCCCGCTCGATGGCGCGAGGCTCGACGTCGCCGAAGTAGCTGGACGAGGCCGCCACGAGCGGCGCGTAGATGAGCTGGTCCACCGCCGGAAGAAAGGCCAGCGGCCGCAGCAACTCTCGCGCGAACTCGAGGTGGCGAAAGCGTTCGACGTCCAGCGCGTCGGCGGCGTGGGTGGCGATGACCTCGGCCGAGAGCTCGACGTCAGGATCGGGCTCGACGGCGCGGGCGCGCGCGTCCAGCGCGGCGGCGAAGACGGCGCGGGCCAGCTCTCGGCGGTGATAGCGGCGCACGCGCGCGAGCGGGAAGATCTCGAAGAGGCGGTCCGAGACGAGGACGATGCGCCCGCAGACGGCCGCGAGCGCATGCCGCAGCGGCGCCTCGACCAGGACGAGCGGCGGGGAGGGGGAGGAGGAATCGCCTGCAGGCGGGCCGGCGAGACCGCGGTCTGCCAGCAGCTCGAGCGCGTCGCGAGCCGTCTCGAGCACCAGCCCCGGGCGATCCTCGCGCACATAGGGCAGCACTTCGTCTTGCGACGACGGTGGCCGGACGTCGCGGTGAAGATAGATGACCGAACGCCCGCCGGCCCGGAGGCCGTCGGCGTGCAGCTCGGGGGCGGCGATCAGCGTGACGGCGATGGCGTTGTGGTCGGCACCGTCGACGGCGACGAAGCCCGCGGCGCCCGGCGCTCGCGCCGCCTCCGGACCCACCGGCGCTCCCGAGAGGATGGCGCTCGTCCCGGCGGGGACCAGGACGCGCGCCTGAAAGTCGAAGCGATCGGGCGGAGCGTCCCGCGCGAAGCCGGCCGGTCCGAGGGCAAGGGGAAACGGATAGAAGCCGGCCAGCAGGGTGCACCCGGTCTTCACGCAACCGAAGGGGCCCAGCCGCTCGGGCACCAGGGTCGTGAAGTCCAGCGCGACGTCGACGCGCCCCGCGGGGACCACCGGTTCGGGCAGCGTCACCCGCAGCAGCGTCTCGCCCCCGGCGGGAGAGGCTTCGACGACGAACGCCACGGGCGTCGTCGCCGCGCGGGCGGTGCCGTCGCCGCTCGCCCCGAGGCGTACCGCCTGGATCGTCATGCGCCCCGGTGAAAAGCCGCCCGGATAGAACCAATCGAACCCCACGTCTCCCAGGGACGGCGGGCGCTCGCGGTACCGGTTCGGGTACAGCCAGAACAGCAGCTCTCCGAGAGGCCGGTCGCTCGCGTTCACGAAGCTCCAGGTGGCCGTGCCCGTCACGCGTCGCTCTTTGGGCTCGAGCGTGGCGTTCAGCGCCAGGCGCGGGTGCGCCCCCGCCGTCTCCTCCGCCAGGGAGGCCCACGCGCGTCGGTCCCCGGTCGCGACCATCGCGAGGCAGACGGCCCCCAGAACCGCAGCGGTCGGACCGATCGCTGCCGGACCGATCGCGGCCGTTGCGGGGCCTGGTCGCGCGCGCGTCACGGCCCGAGTGTCGACGCGCGGCTACCTCCCACCGCCTTCACGCTGGCCGCCGCGTCCCCTGTGCTCGGATCGGCGCGCCGGCGGACCGCCAGCGTCGCCCCGCGAGACCGTTCGGCCTTCCCCTTTCCCTTGCCGTTCCCCTTGTCGGCGGCGACCGGCTCCAGCTCGCCGATGCTGTCGTCCTCCTCCGCACCTTCGTAGTCGACGCCCTCCTTGCGGACGAACTCGACGATGGGCTTCTTGACCGCGCCCACGACGCGGCCCTCGGTCACCATGACCGGGACCGGGTTCGCGAGCTCGTAGTAGTAGCCGCGGGTGCTGAATCCGTAGGCATATTTCTCTCCGTCGACCTCGAACTTGCGCTTCATGTGCAGCGGCATCGAGCCCACGCGGCGGAACGCGGAGTGGCGCAGGATGAAGTCGAAGAGGCGCACGGCCCGATCGTTCACCAACCGGTGGCACCCGTGCGAGAAGCGCCGTGCGATCGAGGTGTAGTCGACCGACCCGTGTGTGCGGATCTGGTTGTCCCGCCCGTTCTTGTCGATGTGAATGGCCATCACCAATCCATAGGCCGACTGGAATCCTGGCCCCATCACGTCGGTGTTGACGACGGTCTGCGGCCGCTTGTTGCGCTCGAGGACCTTCTTCACCAGCAGATCCTTGACCGGCGTCCCGTCGGGCGGGATCCAGACCGGCCCTGCCACGATGTCCTTCCAGACCCGCTTGCCGACGTCGCTGTTCTTGTACTTGTAATAGACGTGACCGTTGGCGTGCATCTCGCTGCGCCACGAGCCGATGGTCGTGCGCCACGTGACGAGCGGGATGCGCTGCCCGCGCCAGTGGGTGAACAGCGTGAGGTGCGGGAAGTGCTTGCGCGGCTGCTCGATGGGCCGGCCCTTCGCGTTGAACGGGAAGTCGTACCAGACGTCGCCCCGGTCGATCTCGGCGGACAGCTGCATCTGCGGCAGCTGCTGATCGCCGCCGGGCGCGGGCACGGGATAGTAATAGGGCGGCAGCGGCGGCGGCGCGAAGGCCACCTTCAGCGACGCCAGCCCCTCGCGTCCGTGCTGGCGCAGAAAGGCGATCATGTCGCCGTCGTCGGCGACATGGATCGCCGCCAGCAGGGCCCGCGTGTAGTCGCCGATCAGGTTCGGCACGGGTTGGCGGACCCCGTTCGCGTCGGTGTACCGCGCCGGCTTGCCGTCGCGTCCGGTGGTCGAGCCGTCCTCCACGATCCCGGCGGCGTCCGACACGCGCTCGCCCAGCACGCGGGTGAACGCTTCGTAGTCGAGGTCGAGCGGATCGCGGAGCAGCCCTTCCTGCGTCTCGCCGCCCAGCATTCCCCACCCGAACACGTCGTTCTTGCGCTCCCAGGCGGCGAGCGCCTCGTGGGTGACCAGGTCGAAGCTTCCGGGCGTCGCCCTCGCGCGTGGCGACAGGTGGCCGTCGCAGGTCAGCAGAGCCTGCGCCGCTCGCACGGCGCGCTCGCGCTCTTGGCCGCGCTTCAGGCGCTCGACGCGCGCGCGGACCTTCGGATCGACGTCGCTTTCCAGCGCGGCCAGCGCCGCCGCGCCATCGCCGGCCGGCCAGGTCGCCGGAGGCGGCGGCGCGGGGGGAGCGGGCGGCTTTCGGACGGTGCGCGCGGACGCGGTCTTGCCGCGCGACTTCCCGGCTGGGCGATCCGAGGTGCCTCGACCGGCGCCGTCTCGATCCGTGGCATGGTCGGGCGCCCTGCGTGCGACCGTCGAGCCGGTCGCGTGGTCAGGCCCAGGGCCCGCGCTGCCCACCGTCGCGGTGGCGCCCCCCGCGCCTCCGGCGAGCCCGCTGTCCGCGCCCTGTTCGGCCGCCGCGGCCGTCGCCTCCATCCGGGCTCGTTCGCGTCGTTCGATCTCTTGCGGCAACCACTCCGAGTCGCGCTGCAGGTCCGCGCGATCCCGCTTGGTGCGCTCCCGATCGACGTAGGGGACGCTGCCGGTCCAGGCTCGCAGGCTCTCGACGTCGACGGCGCTCCGGCAGGCCAACCGCTCCGGGGATCCGTCCTCGGTCGCGCGCGCCAGCATGACGGAGAGGGTGGGAGGGATGCCGAACGGCTCCAGATAGTTGTGCTCGCCCTTCGGCAGCTTCCGCCCGTCTTCGTCGATGCGATCGTTGGCGAGCGCCACGAACGTCTTGCGGTAGCCGTTCGGCTTGGGCTCGCTGGGCTCGGTCTCTCCGCCCGACTCCTCCGAGGCGCTCGGTGACGCGGCCGGGCCGCCTCCCGCGCCTGCCTGTCCGGTGGCCGCAATTCCCGCGTCGGCGGGCGCCGGGGCGCCTCGGGCCGCGGCCGTCGGGTCGGGGACACGTTCGCCGCCGGGTTCGCCGTCCTGGAAGATGTAGGGCGCCCAGCCATCGGATAGATCGACGACCAGCAGCCCGGCGCGGCTCGCCTCGGTCACCGTCTTCTTCGTGGCCGTCGTGTCGGTGCCTGCGCCGTACAGATAGACCTCGTCCGGACCGAGAGGCGGCAGCACGGGACGCGCCGGTTTGGGCAGGTGCCGGGCTCCTCCCGCCGCGGTGGCCGACGTGCCGCCCGCGCCCGTCGCTGGGACCGCCGCGCCGTCTCGGCCCGCGAGCTCGGTCCGCCGGCCGCATCCCAGGCCGGTCGCGCCGGCGAGCGCCACGAGGACGGTCGTCGTCATGGCGGCCGCCCCCGCCCCAGAGGAGATCGCAGATCTCACGAGCCCCCAGCTTAACGTGCTTGCCGCCGCTCTGCAGCGCCCGTCTCGTCCCGGCCGGCCCTGCGCGCCTCAGTCGCGGAAGTTCACGAACTGCAGGTCGATCCCGAAGTCGCCGCCGCGCACCAGCTGTATGGCGCTCTGCAGATCGTCGCGATTCTTGCCGGTCACCCGCAGCTCGTCACCCTGGATCTGGGCCTGGACCTTCAGCTTGGCGTCCTTGATCGCCTTCACGATCTTCTTGGCGGTCTCGGTCTCGATGCCCTGCTTGATCTTGATGAGCTGGCGCAACGTCTTGCCACCGGCCGGCTCGACGTCGCCCACGTCCAGGCACCGCTGCGAGACGCCCCGCTTCGACATGCGCTCGCGCAGGACAGTGACGGTGGCGGCGGCGCGCGTCTCGTCGGAGGTCCGGATGGTGATCCCCTCCGGGCCGCGCTCGACCGTGGTGTTCGTGCCGCGGAAATCGTAGCGCTGCGCGATCTCCTTCTGCGCGGTGTGAAGAGCGTTGTCGAGCTCCATGAGGTCGACCTTGGAGACGATGTCGAAGGAAGGCATGGCGCGGTCGGCTGAGAGGTCGGCGCGAGCTATATCGATGCCGATGGCACCGAGGGCGCCGCGGCGCTGGGAATAGCGGCGGCCCGCGCCGCTTCTTCCTGGGCCCGCGCCAGCAGCTCCGCCGCGTAGCGCTTGCGCTCCTCGAGGTGCAGGACGGCCGGCCAGACCCGCGCGATCGTCCACTCGAGGGTGCGAAAGAATCGGAGGTGGTTCAGCACGGGGTTCATCCAGCCCACGGTGATGCAGTAGTGACGGTCGTGGGGGATCGTGTGGTGCTTGTCGTGGTGCCGGGGCGTCAGGATCAGGCGGCAGCGCTGCAGCAGGCGCGCCGCGCCCGGCGGCGTGTCGCTGTGGGCCCACTTGTGAAATTGATTGGTCATGACCACGAACAGCGCCAGCAGCGCGACGAACGTGGCGGCGAAGAAGCCGACGGTCTGCTCGGAGGGCATCAGCAGGAAGGCGACCGCGAGAGGCGCCAGAATCACGATGCAGTTGTTCCCGTTCGTTTCGATGAAGTCGTGACGGCTGATGTCCTTTTGATCGACGTGGTGCTGGCGGAAGGGACGGATGAAGTTCGGGCCGAGGAAGGGAACGTCCTCGTTGCCGATGGTGTCGCCGGCCCAGTGGACCACACCCGAGATCACGTCCGACGCCAGGTACGAAACGGCGACGGTGGCCGCCAGGGTCAGCCAGCCGCGGCCCGATTCGATCGTCGTCACGATCCGGACCGCGAAGGCGAGGAGCAAGCCCAAGACCGCGACGATGCTGGCGATCTCGACCATGCGATGCGAACGTGAATACCCGTATTTCGTTTCCTTCGAGCTCACCGTCTCCTCATCATATATCTGCCGACAAGGCCCCCGTTACCCAATCGAAGCGGCCGGAATTTACCACGGGAGCCCAGGGACGGGGACGATCGATCCGCGACCTTTCGGTGCCCCCGGGGAACAGAGCCCTCGGCGGGCCGTCACCCTCGTGTTACGCTAAAGGTGACCGGATTGTGGGCGGAAGTCAGCGCAGGGTCATTAGAAATCCGCGATTTTCAAGGGCGGTCTCCCCGTGGCACTCAGGAACACCGACAAGATTCCGCCGCGTTACTCCCACCGGGTGCAGATGGCCCGCACCGCGGCGCTGGCAACGGGGCTGCTGGTCATCGCCGCCGCGGTGGGCCGGCACGCACCTCCCGCCGCCTGGTTGCTGCTGCCGGCCGTGTGGGTCTTCGCCAACTTCTTCGAATGGACCGTGCACCGATTCCCGATGCATCGCGCGCTCGTCCCGCGGATCATGTACCGCAACCACGCCCAGATTCATCACACGGCCTTCACCGACGAGGCCATGGCCATCGAGGAGCCGCGCGAGCTGTGGCTCATCATGATGCCCTGGTACACCATCGTCATGCTGCTGGTGGCCGCCTCGCCCGCCGCCGTGGCGGTGGCGCTCGTGGGCGGGCTGCCGCTGGCGGGAATCTTCTACGTCGGCGCCCTCAGCTATTTCCTGTTCTACGAGGCCCTGCACGCCGCGTATCACCTGCCGGCGACTACGCTGAAGCGTTTGGGCCTGGGTGAGGGCACGCTGTTCGCGAAGCTTCGCGCGCACCATGCACACCATCACACGCTGAAGCGGATGGCCCACGTGAACTTCAACGTGACCGTCCCCCTGGCCGACACGCTGCTCGGCACCAGGGAGCGTCCCGAGCCGCACGACGCCTCGACGGCGTCAGGCGCGCGCCCGACGCCGTCGAAAACCTGAGAGGGCAGGGGCGGGCGGGCGCGATTCCGCGGCCCGGCTACTTCAGGCTGGGCGCGAGCTTCGAGACCTCGGCCTTGGTGCAGACCTTGGTCGAGGCGTTCACGCTGACGAAGTAGCCCTTGCCGGGCAGCCAGAGACCGGTGGCGTTCGCCATCATGGGGGCGGCCTTCGGTGACTTGGCCTTCTCGGTGAGGAACGCCTTGCCCACCTTCTTCCACTGGAAGAAGGGATCGTTCGGCGAGGTGGGAACTTCCTTCTGGGCCGGCGCATAGACCTGGACGAACGTGTCGTCCGCCTTCTCGCCTTCGACCTTGAAGACGTACTTGCACGTCTCCTTCGAGCCGACCTCGCCCAGGTAGGTGGCGTCAGATTCGCCGCACGCCTTGAAGACCGCTTCCTTCGTCAAGTGGGCCATGACGGCCGGATCGCAGCATTTCCCGCCGCCGAAGGCTTTGCAGTTCGTCGGCACGTTGCCTGCCGCGCCGCCGGCTCCTCCGCCCGCCGCGGCGGGGGGCGCCGCCTTGTCGGCCAGCGCGTGCCGCGCGTAGCCCGCGCCAAACGCCAGGGACGCGGTCAGAGCCAGGGTCACGGAGAGAAGCGGGCGGTTCGTCATCGAGGAGCCTCCTGTCGTCTGTGCGGGTCGTCTGTGCGCGATCGGGGCGGGTGTGAAGCGGGCCCGACGCTAACAAAAGAAAGAAAATCGTGTGTAAGAAACGGCCGGCTGGCCGGTCTGTAGGGGTGAGCGGCGCACGGGCCAAATGCTCGGTGGCGCGTCCGCCCCTGCCAGCAACGTACGAAGGAGGTCCCCATGCCATGCCAGCCCTGTTTCTGCGACCCGTGTCCCCCCGCATGCTGCGAGCTCGACGCCCGTCCGGCCCGCTCCGGTCTCTCGAGCTCCGGAGGCGGCGGGTCATCCGCCGGATGTGACTGCGCTCCGGGCGGCCGGGCCCGCACCGCCGCTGGCGGCAGCGCGGATGAGGCGTCCGGGCGCGGCCGCTCGCCCGCGCCGGGCCCCTCTACCTCCGTGGGCCCGGGCGCGTGCGCCTGCTCCTGCTAGGATCGGACGACGTGTCGACCCCGCCCGAGATGTTGACCGCAGCCGCGCCGGCCTCACCGGTGGTGGCGGTCTCGAGCTCGGCGACCGCCGGGATTCCGGCGGCGCTCGCCGAGCTCGGGCACCATCGCGGGCAGTTCGTCGCCTTCGCGCGCCGGCGCACGGGCAGCGACGCCGACGCCGAGGACCTGGTCCAGCAAGCCTTCGCGCGTGCCGCGGAGAAGCTGGGCGATCTGCGCGAGCCGGCCGCGGCTCGCGCGTGGTTCTTCCGCGTGCTGCGGCGGCTGGTCATCGACCAGTATGCCCGTCGCGCCACCCGCGAGCGGAAGCTCGCCGAGCTCGCCCCGTCGATCGAAACCGCGACGTCCGAGGAGGCAGCGGCCTGCGCGTGCGCGCTGGGTCTGCTCGATGGGCTGCGCCCCGAGTACGCCGACATCGTCCGGCGCGTGGACCTCGACGACCAGCCGGTGGACCAGGCCGCCGCCGCGCTGGGCATCTCGTCCAACAACGCCGGGGTCCGCCTGCACCGCGCCCGGGCCAAGCTGCGCGCCGAGCTGGCCGCCCTTTGTGGGCCGGGGCCCTCCGCCGCCCGGCAGTCTTGCGGCGACTGCGACTGTCCGCCGCCCGCGGTGCCCCCGCCGTCGCGCCCCGCCAGCGAGGCGTCGCGAAACCGTTGACACCGGACCCTGGCCCGGGTAGATCCACCGCCGCGAAAGGCCGGCCAGCTCATCGGCCGTCACCATCGTCCGGCAGATCATCGCCGGTTGAAAATCTGGGGTGGTAGTTAAGTCGGTTATAACGCCGCCCTGTCACGGCGGAGGCCGCGGGTTCAAGTCCCGTCCACCCCGCAAGTCAACGACCGGAATCGATTTAGTTTTTTCCGCAGTGTAAGTGGATTGTAAGTGCCGCTCGCGTGAATTCGCGTACTTGGCGAGCACGATGACCTCGGCTTCTTGCGCGGGTGCGAGGTCGATCTTGAGGCGCGCGACCTCCTCGCAGAGGGCGTGCCAGGGTAGCGTCGTGTGGAAGTCCACGATGTCGCCCTCGGGCCCGTGGGTGACCCCAGCGGAGGATGTCCTGGTGGAACTTCTTGAGCATGTGGTTGGCGCTACGGTCGTGGCCACGCCGGAGGGGACGATGAGGTCGTCCGGCCCGGGCGCCCGCAACGATCGGCGAGGCGTAGAGCACCGTGCTCCGCGACCTCGAGCCGGCCGAGCGATTCATGAGCGTCCTCGGCACCCTGCTCGAGCAGCGCCGGGTGCGCCGGGTGCGCCGGGTCCAGCGGGGCACCTCGCCGCGTGCCGACGACGTCGAAGCCGTCGGCTGGTACGACCAGGACTTCGCCTACCTGCTACCGGAGGCCGCCCGTCGCCGCGTCGCCACCTTCCTCCGC
>Ga0068859_100005970_pt1 | contig 12368 bp, 3 predicted proteins | sample KBSSwiS22_FD_66585 | JGI IMG/M metagenome (GOLD analysis project Ga0068859, IMG submission 66585) | Switchgrass rhizosphere microbial communities from Kellogg Biological Station, Michigan, USA - KBS Switchgrass S2-2 | ecosystem: Host-associated > Plants > Roots > Rhizosphere > Soil ... | reverse complement strand
CTCGTGGACGTGGTGCTGGTGCTCCTCATCATCTTCATGGTGATGGCGCCGCACATGCGCCAGGGTCCGGGACCGCAGATCGACCTCCCCGAGACGGCGAAGCCGAAGGAACAGGGGAGCCCGGCCCGGATCCTGGTCACGCTCGACGAGCGCGGCGTGCTGTGGATCGAGGACCAGAAGATCGAGCCCGAGCGGTTCGGCGACGACCTCCGCGCGGCGGCGGCGAAACAGAAGGAGCCGAAGGTCGTGGTCCAGGCCGACGCCAAGCTCCCGTTCGGCGACGTGCGGCAGACGATGCTCGCGATCGAGCAGGCCGGATTCCCCGGCGTGGCGCTGGTGTCCGAGCGCGAAGGTGCTTCGAAGCGGAGAGGCTGAGCCATGGGCATGAACGGGAACGGCTCCGGAGTCGGACTGCAGTCCGAGATCAACGTCACGCCCCTCGTGGACGTGGTGCTCGTGCTGCTCATCATCTTCATGGTCGTCGTTCCCTTGATGCTCGAGGGTTATGACGTCGATACGCCCAAGACTTCGGCCCAAGCGCCGCCGACGCCGCAGGAGGTGTCGCAGGTGATCCTGCGCGTGGGGCCTTCGACGTGCGGCATCCTCGAGCCTCCGCGGGACAAGGGACTGCCGGCCGACTGCCGCGTGAGCCTCGACGACCGGGAGATCCCGGCCTCCGAGCTTCCCGCGCGCGTCAAGGAGCTCCTCGGGGGACGCTCGCGGGATCAGCGCGTGCTCTTCCTCGCCGCGGACGACCGCCTCAACTACGAGGGGGTCCTACGCATCGTCGATCTCGCCAAGTCGGGCGTCGACGACCTGAAGATCGGCGTCATCACGACCGAGTGAGGTGGCTTCCGTGGCGACACCCATGCAATCTCGTGCCCTGTTGAAGAGCCTCGGGCTCCACGGCCTGGTGGTGGCCGTGCTGCTCGCTCTGCCCGCGGGGCCGTGGCGCGAAGCGGTCCATCCCGAGGAGGACGTCGACGTCGTGTTCCACCCGGCGACACCTCCTCCGCCGCCCCTCGTGCGGCCGCTTTCCGCGCCCTCGGGTGCGCTCGCGGCCGGGCCGAAGGCCGAGCGCGCGGTGGCCGCGGCTCCGAAGGCGCCCACGCCGCCCAAACCGCTGCCTCCGGGCGATCCGGTCGCGATGGACACCACGCCGGCGTCCGGCCCCGTGGACGTTCCGCCCGCGGAGACCCCCCAGCAGCGGGTCGGGAAGTCCGGCCTCCTCGCCTTCAAGGATCAGATCGCGAGCGCGGCGACCGACAAGACCACGCCGAACCTCGGGACCGGATCGCTCTCGGCCGCGGACGACGTGAGCCGGACCAACAGCGGCACGCTCCTGGTCGCCAACGGGTCGGGTGGAAGCGGCGGTATCGACCTGACCGGCCTCTCGCGCCAGGTCGGAGGCGGCGGAGGAGGCGGCTCGGGCGGCGGCATGCAGGGTGTTGCCGTCGGCCGCGCGACGAGCTCGATCGCCGGCATCGGCGGAGGCCGCGGCGGCCGCGGGACCGGATCCGGCGGGGCCGGTGCTACGGGCGACGGCTCGGGTCGCGGGAATCCCGGGAACTCCCGCACCGACGAGGAGATCCAGATCGTCTTCGACCGTCACAAGGCGTCGTTCTACCGGCTGTACCACAAGGAGCTGCAGGCCGATCCGACGCTGCGCGGCCAGATCGTGATCAAGCTCACGATCGAGCCGGACGGCAGCGTGTCGATGTGCACGCTCCAGTCGTCCGACATGCACGCGCCGGATCTCGCGGCACAAGTGGTCAGCCGCGTGCGCGAGATCAACTTCGGCCCGAAGGAAGGGGTACGCGCCTTGACGATCGTGTACCCGATCGATTTCTTGCCCGCGGCTTGAGGGAACGTACCAGGAGGAGAGGAGCGCAATCTGATCCGCTAGTCATCACGCGATTCTGACAAGGGCAAAGCCATCGTGAGGTGGCGACGCAAAGTCACCGGTCTTGCGAGTCGTGGGGACTCCAAGACAGCGGGACCGCCGGAATCCAGTCCATCCGATGGACGGCCCCGGTCCCCCTTGCGGCACGAATCGCTTGCGGAGAGGAACGAGGGCGTATGACTTTTCGAGGCACCAAGCTCTTGCTGCTCGCGCTGGTCTTCGCGGCGGTCTCCGCCGCGCCGGCCTTCGCGATCGACTGCGTCGCGGACGCGGGGGGCGTCATCGACGGGTTCGTCAATTACCCCGTCCCTCCGCCGCAGATCAACATCGACGGCCCCTGCACGATCCGGAACTATCCGGCCTCCAATCCCCTGACCTCCAACATCAGCTGGTTCGGAAGCCTCCCCGCGAGCACGCTGCTCATCTTCGACAACGTCGTGCACACCGGCAACATGTCGTGCAACCTCCCTTCGCAAGGGAACAAGATCTGGTTCGTCAACAGCGCCTCCAGCTCGGTGCAGGACCACTGCCTGAGCCTGCTGATCCCCGTCGAGAAGATCGACAAGCAGAACCCACCGGGACCGCCGTTCGTGACGATCGGCGTTCCGTTCACCTGGACGCTGAAGATCCCGGTCCTCTTCGACCCGGCGACGGGCACGGTCATCAACACGCAGGGAAGCGTCAACGACCTGCACAGCATCACGGTCACGGACGATCTGAACGCCACCGGCGTCGATCTCACCGTCGTGGGCCACACGGTCACCTGGCTCGACGACGGCACGGCGGTGCCGCACACCTTCACGAACGTCAATAACGTCCTCACCTTCGACAACATCCCGATCGTCGCCGCGGGCCGGCAGTTCGCGATCGGGCTCACCGTCGTGCTCAACAACAACCAGGCGGTCAACACGCCCGGAAAGCAGTTCATCAACACCGCCCGGTGGGACTTCGGCCGGCTCATCAGCGGCGTCTTCTACGAGCCGCTCCCCGGTGAGAACGGCGTCAGCCCGCCGCTGACGATCTCGGGGCCGCTGCTCGTCGTCGACAAGACGGGTCCGGCCACGATGAACATCGGGCAGGACGGCGACTTCACGCTCGACGTTCGCAACACCGGCCTCACCGACGCGTGGGACATCCACCTCGAGGACCTCCTGCCCGACGGGCCCACCGGCGGCATGTGCGACCTCCAGCCTGCGATCCTGAGCGCACAGGTCTTCGCCGCGGACGGCGTCACGCCGGTCCCCGGCAAGGGCGCGCTCGTCGCGGGCACCGACTACCAGCTCACGTGGGCCGGCCCTCCCACCTGCCGCCTCGACATGACCTTGCAGACCGCGGCCGCGCGCGTGGGCGCGGGCGAGCGGTTGATCGTCCGTTACCGGACGCGTCTCGACACGAACACGCAGGACGGTGTCGCGCTGACCAACGTCGCGGGCGCGATCCAGTGGTTCAACGGCGACGATGCGGCCACCAGCCGCGTCTCCTTCGATCGCACCCTGACGAACGGCACGCCGGCCGTCGTCGACCATGAGGACGCCTGGACCGTGACCACGGCGGTCACGGGGTTCTTCTTCGACAAGACGGTCGCGGACCTCACGAGCGGCGCCAACCCCGCCACCACGGCCGCGCCCGGCGACACGCTGCGCTACACCCTGCGCTTCCGCACGACCGATCAGGCGCTCAACAATTTCCGGATCTTCGACGAGCTCGATGCCGCGAACGCGCCGCCCGCGTTTGCCGCCGGCACGCTCACGCTCGTCACGGTCCCCGCCGGCGCGAACGTGACCAACACGAGCGCGACCGGAGGAGCCAACGGGACCGGCGTCGTCGACATCCGCAGCCTGAACTTGCCGGTCAACGGCGAGGCCGTGATCCAGTTCGACATCAGGCTGAGGCCGGCCCTTCCCAACGGCAAGGTGGTCAGCGATCAGGCGGTCGCCCGCCAAGGCAACAACACGGTCATCGCCGTCAGCGACGACCCGAACGTCAACGGCACCGCCGATCCGGCGGTCGCGGGGGACGAGGATCCGACACGGCTGACGATCGTCTCCGCCCCGTCGCTGCGCGTGCAGAAGATTTCCACGGACCTGACCGGCGACCCGAACGTCCTGCTCGCCGGGGACAGGCTGCGCTACACGATCACGGTCGCGAACGTCGGGAACGAGAACGCGGTGAACGTGGTGCTGCGCGACGCGGTACCGCCGAACACCACCTACCTTGCGAACAGCACGACCCTCAACGGGGCACCGGTCCCGGATGCGGGCGGCCTGTCGCCGGTCGTGGGCGGCATGCTCGTCCATCCGCCGAGCGATCCGACGCCAGGCTCCATGCCGGCCGACGCCTCGGCCGCACCGGCGAACGTCGCGACCGTCACGTTCACCGTGGTCGTGGATCCCTCGGTCGCCAACGGCACGGTGACCTGCAATCAGGCCTTCGTCACCGCGTCCAGCCAGGGCGTCGTGAACCAGCCGTCCGACGATCCGGGCACCTCCGCCGTCGCCGACCCGACCTGTGACGCCGTCGGCAACTTCCCGCTGCTCTTCGCGGAGAAGAGCGTCGCGCTTTCGGTCGATCTGGGGACGCCGGGCGTCGTCGATCCGGGCGACACGCTCCGCTACACGATCACCGTCCAAAACTCCGCCGCGATCCCCGCGACCGGCGTCGTGCTGACCGACGCGGTGCCGGCGAACACGACCTACGTCGCGGACTCCACCGTGCTGAACGGAACGCCGTACGGCCGGCCGGACGGTGGCGTCTCACCGCTCGCCTCGGGCATCGCGGTCGGCACGATCGCGCCGGGCGCCACGGCGGTTCTCCAGCTCGAGCTCCGGGTCAACTCGGGGACGCCGGCGAGCACCTTGATCTGCAACCAGGCCGTCGCCGACAGCGTCGAGCTGCCGGGCGTTCTGACCGACGGCGACGGCAACCGCGCCACGGGCCCGGAAGCCACGTGCGTCGTGGTGGGCGGCGGACAGCAACTGTCCATCACGAAGCAGGTGTCGGTCGTCGGCGGCGGTCCCGCGGTCCCCGGCGCGACGCTCGACTACGTCGTCCAGGTGACGAACATCACCGCGGTCGCCGCCCAGAGCGTCGTCCTCACCGATGCGCTCCCCGCAGGGCAGCTCGCCTACGTCGCGGGGTCCGCGACGATGAACGGATCGCCGGCGGGCGTGACGTTCGCGGCAGGGACGATCACGGCCGACTACACCGCGGTCAACGGACCGCTGGCGCCGGGCGAGGTCGTGGTGCTCAGGTTCCGGGCCACCCTCGCCCCGGGGCTCCCGAACGGCACGGTCGTCACCAATACCGGCGTCGTCACATGGAACACCCCCACGCAAACGGCGAGCGCCAGCGTGTCGATCATCGTCGGCGGCATCGCCGGCAATTACTTCTTCGAGAAGACGGTCGCGAACCTGAGGACGGGGGCGAACCCCACGACGACGGCCGTGCCAGGCGACACGCTGCGTTACACGCTGCGATTCCAGACCACCGATCAGGCGCTCGCCGGATTCCGGATCGTCGACGTGATGGATGCGCTCAACGCGCCGGCGGCCTTCGCGGCCGGAACGCTGACGCTCGTCACGGTCCCGTCCGGGGCCGACGTCAGCGGCACCAGCAGCACGGGCGGCCCCAGCGGCACGGGGGTCTTGGACGTCGGCGATCTGAGCCTGTCGATCAACAGCCAGCTGCTCGTCCAGTTCGACATCACGCTGAAGGCCGCGCTCGCCAACGGCTCGGTCGTCGCCGACCAGGCGACGCTCCGCCTGGCCAACGGCACGACGTTCGCCGTCAGCGACGACCCGAACGTCAACGGCCAGGCCGATTCGCAGGTCGCGGGGGACGAGGATCCGACACGGCTGACGATCGCCTCCGCCCCGTCGTTCCGGGTGCAGAAGATCTCGACGGACCTGACCGGCGACCCGAACGTCCTGCTCGCCGGCGACACGCTGCGCTACACGATCACGGTCGCGAACATCGGGACCGAGAACGCGGTGAACGTGGTGCTGCGCGATGCGGTGCCGCCGAACACCGCCTACGTCGCGAGCAGCACGACCCTGAACGGAGTCGCGGTCCCGGATGCGGGCGGCCTGTCGCCGCTCGTCAACGGCATGCTCATCCACCCGCCGAGCAATCCGACGCCTGGCTCGATGCCGGCCGACGCCTCGGCCGCCGCGGCGAACGTCGCGACCATCACGTTCACCGTGGTCGTGGACCCGGCGGTCGTCAGCGGTACGGTGACCTGCAACCAGGGCTTCGTCAGCGCCGTCGTCCAAGGTGTCACGGATCAGCCGTCGGACGACCCGACCACCGCGATCGCCGCCGATCCCACCTGCGACATCGTCGGCAACTTCCCGCTGCTCTATGCGGAGAAGAGCGTCGCGCTCTTGGTCGATCTCGGGACGCCGGGCATCGTCGATCCCGGCGACACGCTGCGCTACACGATCACCATCCAGAACTCCGCCGCGCTTCCCGCGACCGGGGTCGTGCTGACCGACGCGGTGCCGGCGAATACGACTTACGTCGCGGATTCCACCGTGCTGAACGGAACGCCGTACGGCCGGCCGGACGGCGGCGCTTCGCCGCTCGCGGCGGGCATCACCGTCGGAACGATCGCGCCTTCGGCCTCGGCGGTCGTCCAGCTCGACCTTCTCGTCAGTCCCGGCACGCCGGCGGGCACCCTGGTCTGCAATCAGGCCGTCGTCGACAGCGTCGAGCTGCCGGACCTGCTCACCGATGGCGACGGCAACCGGGCCACGGGGCCTGAGCCCACGTGCGTCGTGGTCGGCGCGGGCCAGCAGCTCGCGATCACGAAGCAGGTGAGCGTGGTCGGCGGCGGTCCCTCTGCCCCCGGCGCCACGCTGGAGTACGTCGTCACCGTCTCGAACATCGCCTCCGTCCCCGCGCAAACCGTCGTGATCACGGATGCGCTGCCGGCGGGACAGCTCGCCTTCGTCGCGGGCTCCGCGACGATGAACGGCTCGGCGAACGGTATCGCCTTCGCCGCAGGCACGATCACGGCCGACTACGGCGCGACCTACGGACCGCTCGATCCGGGCGCCACCGTGGTGCTCCGCTTCCGCGCGGTGCTCGACCCCGGTCTCCTCGACGGCACGGTCGTGACCAACACCGGCGTCGTCTCGTGGAACACGCCGACGCAGACGGCGTCCGCGTCGGTCTCGATCACGGTCGGCGGCGTGCCCGGTGTTGCCGTTCTCCACGGCTTCGCGTGGCACGACGCCAACTTCAACGACGTCTTCGACACCGGCGAGCAGGCGCTCGCCGGCTGGTCGGTGGACCTCTACCAAGGTACGGTGCTCGTCCACACGTCGATCACCGACGCGACCGGCTTCTACAGCGTTGTCGGCGTCGCGCCGAACGACCTCGTCGGCCTGCCTTACGAGGTGCGCTTCCGGGCGCCGGGTGCGACCGCGACCACCGCGACGCTCGGCCGCACGGCGTCGCCGTTCACGAACAACCCCCAGAGGATCACGAACGTCGTCGTGACGTCCGCCGGGCTCGCGGAGGGGCTCAACCTTCCGATCGACCCGAACGGCGTCGTCTACAACTCGATGGCGCGCGTCCCGGTGCCGGGCGCCACGGTGAGCTTGCTCGACGGCGCGGGCACGCCGCTCCCCGCGAGCTGCTTCGACGACCCGGTGCAGCAGGGCCAGGTCACCCTCGCGCAGGGCTGGTACAAGTTCGACGTCAACTTCAGCGACCCGGCCTGCGCTTCCGGCGGGAGCTATCTCATCTCGGTCGTTCCGCCCGCGGGCGGGACGTACGTCGCGGGTGCCTCGCAGATCATTCCGCCCGCGACCGACGCCGCGACCGCGGCGTTCTCGGTGCCGTCATGTCCCGCGAGCGCATCGGACGCGATTCCGGCGACCGCCTCGTACTGCGAGGTGCAGCCCTCGGACGCGGCACCCGCCGTCTCGGTCCCGCCGCGGACCGCGGGCACCGTCTACGACCTGCACCTGATCCTCGACAACACGCAGACGCCGGGCTCGAGCCAGATCTTCAACAACCACATCCCGCTCGACCCGCTGCTCGCGGGCTCGGTCGCGATCTCGAAGACGACGCCGCGCCTCGACGTGACGCGCGGTCAGCTCGTTCCCTACACGATCACGGTCAACAACGTGTCCGGCACGCTCCTGTCGGACGTCAGCATCGTCGACACGTACCCGGCCGGGTTCAACTACGTCCCGGGCTCGGCACTTCTCGACGGAGCCGCGGTCGAGCCGGCCGCCACGGGCCGCCAGCTCGCGTGGAGCGGATTGACCCTCGCGGGGACCGAGTCCCACACCGTGAAGCTCCTCCTCGCGGTCGGCGCCGGGGTCGGTGAGGGTGCGTTCGTCAACCGCGCGCAGGTCGTCAACGGCACGACGGGCGAGGTCATGTCGGGCGAGGCCACCGCGACCGTTCGCGTGACCCCGGACCCCACCTTTGACTGCACCGACGTCACCGGGAAGGTCTTCGACGACGTCGATCGCGACGGCGTCCAGGACGAAGGCGAGGAAGGCCTCGCGGGCGTCCACCTCGTCACCGTGCGCGGTCTCGTCGCGACCACCGACGCGTACGGCCGCTACCACATCACCTGCGCGATCACGCCGAACGAGATCCGCGGCAGCAACTTCGTCCTGAAGCTCGACGACCGGAGCCTCCCGAGCGGCTTCCGGCTCTCCACCGCTCCGGTGCAGGTCAAGCGCGCGACGCGCGGCAAGACGCTCAAGATCAACTTCGGCGCGTCGATCTTCCACGTCGTCTCGATCGACCTCGCCGACGCCGCCTTCGAGCCGGGGGAGACCGGGATCCGCCCGCAATGGAAGCCGCGGATCGACCTCCTGCTCACCGAGCTGCACAAGGCGCCCTCGGTCCTGCGCCTCTCCTACCTCGGCGACACGGAGCAGGAAGCGCTCGTCAAGCGTCGCCTCAAGGCGGTCCAGGAGCAGGTGCTCGCGTCCTGGGACGAGAAGTCCGCCGGTTACCGGCTCACCGTCGAACCCGAGATCTTCTGGCGCCGCGGCCAGCCGGCGGAAGGGAGGTGAGCGCGATGAGAGCCCACCGTTCCTTCGCGCTCGTCATGAGCCTCCTCGCCGCGGGAATCACCGCGGCGGCCGACTCCAACACCGAGCGCCACCTCTCGACGGACCAGACGTTCCGGCAGTGGTCGCAGGACCCGGACGCGCTCAAGGACGAGCGCGGCGACAAGCTCGAGGTCCGCCAGGTCCCTGCGGAGAAGCTCGAGACCGTCAAGATGAAGAACGTCGTGCCCCCGATCCACTTCGAGTCGGGCGTCGCGAAGATCCCGCCGGGGGACGTCGAGACGCTCGGCCGGATCCTCGAGGGGATGAAGGGCCGGCGCAACGTTCGCGTCCACTTCGTCGGCCACGCGGACGCGCAGCCGCTCTCGGACGCGCTGGCGAAGGTCTACGGTGACAACGCGGGCCTCTCCCGCGAGCGTGCCGGCGAGGTCGCCGAGTTCTTCAAGAAGGCGTTGGCGCTTCCGCCCGAAGCGATCACCTTCGAGTGGCTCGGCGACACGCAGCCGATCGCCTCGAACGTCAACGAGGAAGGGCGCGCGCAGAACCGCCGCGTCGAGGTCGAGGTCTGGTACGACGAGGTCAAGGACGTGCTCGAGGACGCGGAGGTCGTCGTCCCGGACGACGTCAAGCGCGTCAAGGTCTGCCGGATGGAGACGCTCTGCATGCTCCGCTACCAGGACGGCCAGGAGCGGCGCGCGCGGGTGCGCCACCTCGTCGAGCCGCTCCGGTACGAGGACGACGCGACGGCGCTGCCGGACGCCTTCGTCCAGCGCGTGCGCCAGGCGCTCTCGCACCTGGGCAACAAGCGGAACGTGACGGTCCGCTTCATGGGCTACACGGACTCCGAGCCCCTCACCGGGCGCACCGCGAGCATCTACGGCGATCACGTGGCGCTCTCCAAGGCGCGGGCGCGCCGCGTCGCGCTCTCGATGCAGGAGGCGCTGGGACTCCCCAGCTCCGCGATCGAGAGCGACGGCCGGGGTGACGCGAGCCCGATCGGATCGAACGACACGGCGCAGGGCCGGGCGCTCAATCGCCGCGTCGAGGTCGAGTTCTGGCACGACGACCCACTCCAGGAGCTTCCCGACGAGCCGCAGCTCTGCCCCGCCGACACCGGCGACGAGACGGTGACCCGCGTCTACGATCCGCCGTGGGGCACGATCCCGACGCTGAAGCTCGAAGGCGGCCGGCCGATCGTCCCCGCGGGCATCGCCGCGGACCTGCGCCGTGCGTTGGGCGACGTCTCCTCGCGGATGAACCCGCGCCTGCGGTTCATCGGCTACACGAAGAACGAGCGGCTCGACCGCCGCACCGCCTCGGTGTACGGCGACGACATCGGCCTTTCCGCCGCCCGGGCGCGTCGCACGATGGACACCCTCCTCCAGGACCCGCTCCTCGCGAACGCTCCGGCGGAGCACGAGGGGCGCGGCTACGTCGTCTCCGACGACGTCGTCAACGCGGGGTTCGTCCAGGGCGAGGAGTCGTTCGTCAAGGTCCAGGTCGTGTACGACGAGAAGCTCCCGCTCGACGACTACGACGGCGTGGACGTGACGAAGATCAACCGCGAGGTCAAGCCGGAAAGCCCCTACGGGCTCAACGTCATGCGCATCACGGTGGACGGGAAGCCGATCGACGATCCGGGCCGCAGCTCCCCGGACATCCAGCGGTGCACCGACGTCGCGCTCGACGACGCCAAGGTCCGGTTCCACTTCGACGACCTGACCTCCCGCCCGCGTCTTGCGGTCGCCGCCAGCCCGCTTGCCCCGGTGGCGGGGGACGTGGTGCGATTCCGTGGGTACGACAACTACGCAAGCTTCATCGACCACGCGGAGATCCGGATCTTCGACAAGGGACAGTCGCTGCAGGGTGTCCCGCTCGCGACCGTGCCGCTCGACAAGGCGGGCTCGGCCGACTGGACGACGACCCCCGAGCTGACCGCGGGGCCGGTGCGCGAGCTGACGTTCGTCCTGCGCGCCTACGACGCGAAGGGGCACTTCGACGAGACCGCGTCGCGCCCCCTCTGGCTCTACAAGGATCAGGCATCCGCGGAGGCGGCGCCCGCCGCCACCGATCCGGACCTCGTCGCCGCCTACGGCGAGACCGACCTCGCGCTCCACAGGATCCCGCTCGAGGGCGGCACGGTCCGGGTCCAGGGAAGCGGCATCCCACAAGGCCACTCGGTCTGGGTGGCGGGCCGCGCGGTCCCCGTCGATCCGCAGGGGAGCTTCGTCGCCGAGGAGGTCCTCCCGCCGGGCGCGCACACGGTCGAGGTCGCGGTCTTGGACGACGCCGGGAACGGCTCGCTGTACCTTCGCGATCTCGAGTTCAAGAAGCGCGATCTGTTCTACGTCGGCATGGCGGACGTCACGGTCGCCTCGAGCAGCGGGAGCGGGCCCACGGAGCTCCTCCAGGGCGAAGGCGTCCAGCAGCCGTTCGACTCCAACGTGGACGGGCGCTTCGCGTTCTACGTGAACGGCAAGGTGTCGGAGAACTGGCACCTCACCGCGAGCGCGGACACCCGCGAAGGCCCGATCGAGGACTTGTTCAAGAACTTCCTCGACAAGTCGCCGGACTCCCTGTTCCGCCGGATCGACCCGGACTACTCGATGCCGACCTTCGGCGACGACTCGGTCGTGGAGGAGACGGCTCCCACCCTCGGCAAGCTGTACGTCAAGGCGAGCAACGGCCCCAGCTATGGCCTGTGGGGCAACTTCAACGTCGGCTATCTCGACAACGAGCTGGCGCACGTCGATCGCGGCCTCTACGGCGCGAACCTCCACTACGGCTCCGAGTCCACGACGAGCTTCGGCGAGCGCCGCGCCGCCGTGGACGGCTTCGCCGCCCAGCCCGGGACGATGCCGAGCTACGAGGAGTTCCGCGGCACCGGCGGGTCGATCTACTACCTCCGCCACCAGGACGTGCTCACCGGCTCCGAGCGCGTGCGCATCGAGCTGCGTGACAAGGACTCGGGGATCGTCACCGGCGTCGTCAACCTCCGCCCGGTCCTCGACTACGACATCGACTACCTCCAGGGCCGCATCCTCCTCACGGAACCGCTGTCCTCCACGGCGGACGACAACCAGCTCGTCCGCAGCAGCGGCCTCTCCGGCGACGAGGCCTACGTCGTCGCGCGCTACGAGTTCACCCCCGGCTTCGAGGACCTGGACGCCGCCGCCGTCGGCGGGAACGGCCACTACTGGTTCGGCGATCACGTGCGCGTGGGCCTGACCGCGAGCTCGAACGACGAGGGAGACGCGGACAGCAACCTCGGCGCCGCCGATCTGACGCTCCGCATGAGCGCGCAGTCGTTCGTCAAGCTCCAGGGCGGGCGGAGCGAAGGCCTCATCTCGACGCCGCTCCGCTCGGAGGACGGCGGCTTCGGCTTCACGGGTCCCGGTGCCGCCCCCTTCACGGACGCGGAAGCA
>Ga0068859_100005964_pt1 | contig 12373 bp, 12 predicted proteins | sample KBSSwiS22_FD_66585 | JGI IMG/M metagenome (GOLD analysis project Ga0068859, IMG submission 66585) | Switchgrass rhizosphere microbial communities from Kellogg Biological Station, Michigan, USA - KBS Switchgrass S2-2 | ecosystem: Host-associated > Plants > Roots > Rhizosphere > Soil ... | reverse complement strand
GACGAGGCCTCCGTCGTGGCGCTCGTGGCCCAGACCGTGGAGCGGCTCGGCCGCCTGGACGTGCTCGTGAACAATGCCGGGATCAATATCCGGAAGCCGCCGCACGAGCTGGATCTTCGCGAATGGCGGCAGGTGATCGACACCAATCTCACCAGCGCGTTCATGGCGAGCCACGCCGCGCATCCGGTGATGAAGAAGCAGGGCGGCGGGAAGATCATCAATATCGGCTCGATGATGTCCATCTTCGGCGCGGCCTTCGCGCCGGCCTACGCGGCCTCGAAGGGCGGCATCGTGCAGCTCACGCGCTCGATGGCGACGGCCTGGGCGCCCCACCACATCCAGGTCAACGCCGTGCTGCCGGGGTGGATCGACACCGAGCTCACGACCAATGCCCGCCGCGAGGTGCCCGGTCTGCACGAGCGCGTGCTGTCGCGCATCCCCGAAGGCCGGTGGGGCGCGGGCGATGACATGGCGGGCGTCGCGGTCTTTCTCGCGAGCCGCGCCTCGGACTATGTCACGGGGACGGCGATCCCGGTCGATGGCGGCTATTCGATCATGAGCTAAATTAGGTCATGCGCGCTCCTCGGCTGCTGCTCCTGCTCTCCGCTCTGATCCTGTCGGGCTGTGCGTCGGTGCCGCCGATCGACGCCATCGCCGCTCGGCCCGTGCCGCCCGCGGCGATTCGCTTCGGGGTAGACACCTTCGCCTTTCCCAATGAGAGCCGGAGCAAGAACCGGGGCAAGCCCGACCTCTACGCCAACTACTGCTTCGTGATGGTGCGCGCGGTCACGCAGTTCCACCGCTTCGCGCGGTTCGATCCGGCCGGGACGAAGCTCTCATCGGATGAATACGAGGCCCGCGTGGCCCGGGTCGTGTCGCGCTCGCCCTGGGCGGACCCACTCCCCGCCGACGATCGCGTCGTCATCCCCGGCTACGCCTCGCTCTACGAGCTGTCGCGCGCCGAGGAGAAGGCGGTCAAGGCCGGCCTCGGCTCGGCGTTCTGGAGCTGGGTGCACTGGACGAACTGGCGCGTCGTGTTTCCGATGCCGGGCGCCCAACAGGAGCGGGTGGCGCGGGAGACGCTGGCCGAGCTCACCGCCGGGCGGCCCGTGCAGTTCCTCGTGACGAACTTCCCGACCTGGGAGCTGAATCACACGGTCCTGGCCTACGATTACCGGATCGTCGGTGACGGCCTGATCGAGCTCGTGGTCTATGATCCCAATGATCCGTCCGCGCCGGGCATCATCGACTATGACCGCCGGGACCGCCGCTTCATCGCCACCCGGCTCTACGACACGGACCGGGGCCCGATCCGCGCCTTCCGCATGTACTACCAGCCGCTGCTCTAGACGTGGCGATCGCCGAGCGAATCGTCATCGAGGCGGGCGGTGTCGTGACGCCCATCGGCCAGGATCTCGAGGCGTTCTGGTCGGCGCTCGTCACGGGCGTGTCGGGCATCTCGCAGATCGAGCGCTTCCCGGTTGGCGATCTTCGCGTGGGGCGCGGCGGCGAGATCAAGAAGCTCTCGCGGATCAAGGCGTGGGGCCGCGTGCCGGACTGTCGCGCCACGCGGCTCCTCGTCTCGGCGGCCGGCGAGCTGGCTGCGCAGGGCGGGATTCGCTCGGTGGCGCCCCCGCGCCTGGCAGTGGTCGTCGGCACCGCGCTCGGCGGCGTCGAGGAGGGCGAGCGGGCGCTGGCCGGTGACGCGCGCCGTCGCCGCCTGCGCGATGCTCTCTACGATGCGCCCGCGCACAACCTCGCCCGATGGCTCGGCGCGCAGGGGCCGGTCATCACCGTGTCGACGGCGTGCGCCTCCGGGGCCACGGCCATGGCGCTCGGCGCCGATCTCCTCCGGTCCGGCGAGGCGGACGCGGTGGTGGCGGGGGGATACGACGTTCTCTGCCGGTTCGTGATGCGCGGCTTCGATGCGCTGAAGGCGCTGACCCGCGACGAAATTCGTCCCTTCGATCGCCGCCGGAGCGGGCTCTTGCTGGGCGAAGCCGCCGCCCTGGTCCTCCTGCGCCGCGAGCGCGATGCGGCCGGGCCGCGGCTCGGCACGCTGCTCGGCTATGGCAGCGCCAGCGACGCCGCGCACATCTCGGCGCCCGATCCCGAGGGGCAGGGGCTCGAGCGCGCGGTCCGCGCCGCGCTCCGCGCCGCCGAGATTGGCCCCGACGCCGTCGACTTCGTCAGCGCCCACGGCACGGGCACCCCGCTCAACGACCCGATCGAGGCGGCGGTCCTCGGGCGCGTCCTCGGGCCGCGCACACCCACCGTGCCCGTCAACTCGATCAAGCCGAGCCTCGGGCACACCATGGGCGCCGCGGCCGTGCTCGAGGCGCTGATGTGCCTCTATGCCTTCCGCCGCGGCCTCATTCCCCCCACGCTCCACCTCGACGAGCCCGATCCCGCCTGCGCGCTCGACCACGTGCGGGGCGCCGCACGCGCGGCGCGCCCCCGGATCAGCCTCAGCACCTCGCTCGGCTTCGGCGGGTGCAATGCCGCGCTGGTGCTCGAGGGCGCGCCGTGACGCGGGCGCCGGTCGTGCGCGGCCTCGGCGTGATCTCCGGATGGGGCCGGGGCACCGCTGCGCTGCCGGAGGACGCGCGTGCCGCGGCGGCGGGACGCCCGGTGCTGTCTCTCGGCCGTCTCGCGCGCGACGGCGACGAATGGCGGCGCACCACGCGCGAGGGGCTGATCGCCGTCGCCGCCGCGGAGGCGGCGCTCGACGACGCGGGCGCGGGCCCGGCGGCCATCGCGGGCGCGCGCACGGCGCTCGTCTACGTGACCGCGGCCGCCTACGGCGCATCCAACCGGCGCTTCATCGAGGGCCGAGGGGGCAGCATCCGCTTCGCGGAGACGGCTCCGGCCGTCGTGCCCGCCGAGGTGGCCATCGCGCTCGGCGTGTGCGGCCCCTACGCCATCCTCCTCGGCGGTCCGCCGACGACGCTCCGGGCCATCCACCATGCGGCCGTCCTCCTCGAGGAGGGCGCGTGCGACCGCGCCCTGGTCCTGGCCGTCGAGATCTTCGAGGAATGCGCCGACCTCTATGCCCGCGCCGATCGATTGAGCGGCCATCCCCTGGTCGAAGCGGCTGCCTGCCTCTGGCTCGAGCCCGGACGGGGCACGCTGCATCTCGAGCCCGGCACACCGCGCCGGCCCAATGTCGCCCTCCGCCGGAGACTCGGCGAGACCTTCTCCGTCGAGCCCCTCGCCGCACTGGATTATTGGCGTCGGAGCCCGACGCGAGGCACACTGGAGCTGGCCGCCCGCTGGCGCGGTCAATCCACCCGGTTGCTGTGGACGGAAGCGATGATGCCCTTCGCGGAGGCCGTGTGACTGAGAAGGAAGTCCTGGACGACCTCAAGACGATCATCGTCGAGCGGCTGCGCTTCGATCCGGCTCGCGCCGCGGAGATGACCCTCGACACCACGCTGCCCAAGGGCATCGACGGCTCGCTCGGGCTCGACTCCCTCGACTTCATCGAGCTGTCCGTGGGCATCGAGGAGCGCTTCGGTATCGTGATCGACGAGCGCGAAGATCTGAGCGACGAGTTCCTCTCCCTCCAGAGCCTGGCGCGCTTCGTCCTGTCCAAGTCCGCGCAGGGATGACCCGGGCCGCGTTGCCGCGCGTCGTCGTCAGCGGGCTCGGGGTCGTGAGCCCGTACGGCGCGGGCGTCAAGAGCCTGTGGACGGGCCTGTCCGCGGGCGCCTGCGCCATCCGTCCGGTCACCGTCATCGAGACGGAGGGGCTGCGCTCCCGCGTGGCCGCGGAGGTGCCCGCGGAGGCGCTCGACGGGCTCGGGGTCTCGCGCCGGCGCTCGAGGGCCGACCGGCTCGCGCTCGCGGCCGCAGCCGAGGCGCTGGCCGACGCGGGGCTCGAGGGACGAGACCGGCGCCCGGCGGCCTGCCTCGTCGGGGCGGTGGGCGGCGGCATGCACGAGGCGGAGGCGTGGTACTGGGATGAGGTGCGGAGTGGGCGGCCCGCGCCCGGGCGGCAGCGCGCCCTTCGCTCCGTCCTGCCGCGCGCGCATGCTGACGCGGTGGCGTTCCGTTTCGGGCTCGAGGGGCCTCGCGAGACGCTGGTGATGGCGTGTGCGTCCGGCGCCGCCTCGATCGCGCTCGGCGCGGACCTGATCCGCGACGGCGTGGTCGACGTGGCGCTGGCCGGCGGCGTCGACGCGCTCACACGCATCTGTTTCATGGGCTTCAATGCGCTCAAGCTGCTCGCCCCCGAGCCGTGCCGGCCCTTCGACCGCGACCGCCGCGGCATGTCGATCGGCGAGGGCGCCGCGTTCCTCGTCCTCGAGGACGCCGGGCGCTGTCGTGCGCGCGGGGGGCGCGCCCACGCCGAGCTCGCCGGCGCGGCGATGACGACGGACGCCCATCACGTCACCGCGCCGCACCCGGAAGGGGAGGGGATGATCCGCGCCATGTCGCTGGCGCTCGGATGCGCGCGCATGGCGTCGGGCGAGATCGGCTACGTCAACGCCCACGGCACGGGCACTCCCCAGAACGATCGCATCGAGGCCCTCGCGCTCGCCCGCGTCTTCGGGGAGGGCCGGATCCTGGTGAGCTCGACGAAGTCGCTCGTGGGCCACACCATGGCCGCTGCGGGCAGCGTCGAGGCCCTCGCCACCATCCTCGCCCTCGAGCACGGACTCGTGCCCCCGACCGCCAACCTGACCGAGATCGATCCTGCGGTGCCCTTCGATTGCGTGCCCGGCACGGCCCGTCCCGCCGACCTCGGGGCGGCGCTGTCCAACTCGTTCGGCTTCGGGGGGCAGAACGTGAGTCTGATCTTCAGCCGGCTCAGCCACTGAGCGGGGGGCCCGGACATGGCCCCCCCCACACCCCAGCGCTCGGAAGCGCCCCGGCTCAGCTGGGGCGCTCCTCGGCCGGTCGATTCGTTCGGTGACCGTGACGTGGCGGGCTCGTCGGAGCCGATCCCTCCGCGGCGGCGGGTGGTCATCACCGGGATCGGCACCGTCAATGCGCTCACCTCGGGGGGCGCATCGGCCGTGGCGGAGGCGATCGCCCTCGGCCGATCGGGGATCGGGCCGCTTCGCGGCTTCGTTCCTGAGCCGGGCATGAGCGGGCTCGCCGCCGAGATCGACGACGCGCGGCTCGCCGCCCTCGTCGATCCGGCCGAAGCGCGCAGGCTCTCGCGGATCTGCCGTTTCACCGTGGCGGCGTGCCGCCTGGCGATGCGTGATTCGGGAGTCGGCTCCGGGCCCGGGCTCGCCATCGTCGTGGGCTCGGAGCACGGCGACTTCCGGTCGAGCGAGGAGTTCGCGGGGGGATACCTGCAGCGCGGCCCCGCCGGGCTCTCGCCGATGATCTTTCCCAATACCGTCATGAACACGATGGCCTCGGTGGCGGCCATCGCGGTGGGCGCGCGGGCACCCTCGGTCACGCTCAACCAGCCGACCATCGTCGGTGACCTCGCGGTGGCCCGGGCAGCCGCGATCGTCGCGCGCGGAAACGCGGAGGCGGCGGTCGCCGGCGGCGTGGACGAGATCTGCGCTCTCGTCTATCGCCACCTCCGCGATCTCGGAGCGCTGTCGCCGATGCGGGGCGGGGGGCCCGAGGGCTGCCGGCCCTATGCGGCGGATCACAATGGCCCGGTGCTCGGCGAGGGCGCGACGTTTCTCGTGCTCGAGGGCCTCGACGCCGCGCGCGCGCGGGGGGCGCGGATCGTCGCCGAGCTCGTGGATCAGGCGTGGGGGAATGTGCCGGTGTCGGCGCACGCGGCGCGGCCCGGTCGGCCGGACCGCGGCTCGCCCGTGGGGCGTCTGCTCGCCGCGCACGCGGTCTCCGGCTTCCGCTGCGTGTATGGCGCCGGGAACGGCGATGCCGGCGTCGACGACTGGGAGCGCGGGTTGCTGGCGCGCGATCTCGGGCCGTGCGACGCGCCGCCGCTGTCCCTGGCGCCGCTCTTCGGTCAGCACGGAGGCCTGGGCGCGCTGCGCGTGGCCGCGGCGGCTCTGGACGCGGCGCGCGGCGTATCCCCGGTGCTCGTCCACGGGATCGCGCGAGGCGGTTGTCGGACCGCGCTGATCGTCGGGTCCCTGGACCCTGGAAGCCGGGACCATGAGTGATCACCTCATCGTCATCCCCGTCCACAACGAGGCCGGCACCATCGGCGATGTGGTGCGGGGCGCCGCCCGCCACGGCGACGTCCTCGTCGTGGACGACGGCTCGACGGATGGCTCGATCGAGGTCGCGGCGTCCGCAGGGGCCGACGTGATCCGGCTCGCGCGGCGGGGCGGCAAGGGGGCGGCGCTCCGCCGCGGGCTGACCGAAGCACTCGCGCGCGACGCCCAGCGTGTCGTCACCATGGACGGCGATGGCCAGCACGATCCCGACGACCTCCCGCGGCTCCTCGCGGCGGCCGCCCAGGCGCCCGACGCGCTCGTCATCGGTGGGCGTCTGGGCGCGCTCGGGCAGCGCGCGGCGGCGGTGCCCCTTCCCTCCAGCCGGCTCGCGGCGATACGCGTGGCCGGATTCTTCATCAACTGGCTCACCGGCGCCGCCGTGTCCGACACGCAATCGGGGTTTCGCGTGTACCCCGCCGGGCTGATCGGCGCAGTGCGCCCACGCCGGGAAGGCTTCGTCCTCGAGTCCGAGATGCTGCTCGGTGCCGCCGCCCGCGGGTGGCGCCTCGTCGAGATACCGGTGGCGGCCATCCACTTCGCCGAGCGGCGGAGCCGCTTCCGTCCTGTCCGCGACGGCACCGCCGTCGGTACCTACCTGGCGGCGAGGATTGCGAGGCGCTGGTGCGGGGAGGTGTGGCTGATCGCCCGCGCGCTCTGCCGTCCCTTCACCGCGGCGCGGCGGCGGCCGCGGCACCGCGATCTGGCCGAGTTCACCGCGTCCCACCGCCACCATCCGGCGGCGTTGGCGGCGGCGGTGGGCGTGTTCACGGTGGACCGTACGCTGGCGACATGGCGGGATTGGCTGCGCGATCCGCGGGTGCGGCGCATGCGCGTGGCTGCGGTGGCCACGGCCGCCACGCCCGCGCTGCTGGTCCTCGCCCTCGCCACGCCGGCGCTGCGCCGCCTCGGCCTCGATCCCATCGCCGCGTTCGTCGGCCGTTTCTACTCCCAGGAGCGCCTGGCCGGCGCCGCGCCCGTGCCGCCTCCATGAGGAGGTTCCTGCCGCGCGGCTACCTGTTCACCGTGCTCGGCATCGCGGTGGGAGTGGCGGGGCTGGTGGCTCTCGGGGCGATGGCCGAGCGCATCTCGCGCTTCATCGAGGGCGGTGACCGCTTCGTCCTCGGCCAGATCTCGGTGGCCGGCGAGGGCATGGGGATGGGCGCGGGCTTCACCGCGGGCGGGCTGCTCCGCGCCGCCAAGATCGCCGAGATCGCCCGGGTTCCCGGCGTGGCGGCCGCCCAGCCGCAGGTGATGCTGCCGCTCAAGACCACGACCTCGCAGTTCCTCACGCTCACGCAGGAATTGGTGCTGGGCACGGACATGAGCGTGCCCATGGTCAACCGGAACTACCGCGAGCTGCCCGTCCGCGCCGGTCGCTTCCTCCAAGCGGGCGACCGCGGCGTCGCGGTGCTGGGAACGGATTTCGCCGCCGCGCGCAAGCTCGGCGTGGGCGGCCGCCTCGAGGTGGCCGGCCTTTCGTGGCGGATCGTCGGTGTGCTCGACAAGACGCTGACGGCGCCCGACCGGTTTGCGATGGTGACGATCGAGGACGCGCGCGACCTCTGGCTGCGCCGCGACCCGCTCCTCGTCCAGCTCTTCGGGGCGGCCGGACTCGGGCGCGGGGATCTGAACTCCGGGGCCGCGGTCGCCTGGCAGCCCGGTGAGGATCCCGACGCCGTCGCGCGCCGCATCCAGGAATCCGTGCCGGGCGTCAACGTCACGATTCCCGGCGAGGTGAGCCGGCTCCTCAAGGAATCGACGGCGTTCTTCTCGGCCCTGCTCCTGGGCATCGGCGCGCTCGGCCTGGTGATCGGGGGGCTGTCGCTGTCGAACACGGTGACGGCCGCGGTATTCGAGCGCATCCGCGACTTCGGCATCAAGCGCGCGCTCGGGGCGACCGACCTGCACCTACTGCGCGAGGTCCTGGGCGAGGCGCTCGGCGTGAGCCTCGCCGGCGGCGCGGCGGGCGTCGCCATCGCCCTCGGCATCGGCTGGCTCGTGGACCTGCGCATCCTGCGCGACGGCCAGCAGGTCTTCCTGTTCTCGCCGCGCCTGCTGCTCTTCGCGCTCGTGTTCTCGGTCGTGCTCGGTGCGCTCGCCGCGGCCTATGCCACGCTGCGGATCGCGCATCTATCGCCCGCGGACGCCATCCGCCGCGGCACCTGACGGATGCTGGTCCGGGCCCGCGGGCTCGCCAAGTCCTATCGCGGCGCGGCCGGTCACCTCGTGGCCGTGCTCCAGGCCGTCGACCTCGACGCCGCGGCAGGGGAGTTCGTCGCCGTCGTGGGCGCATCGGGCTCGGGCAAGACGACGCTCCTCAACCTGCTCGGACTGCTCGAGCCACCCGACGCCGGCGAGATCTGGTTCGACGACGTCCGCGTCAGCCACCTGTCCAGGCGCGCCCAGGCCCGGGTGCGCGGCACCCGCATCGGCTACGTCTTTCAGTCCTTCCTGCTCGTCTCCGGCCTCACCGCGATCGACAATGTCCTGCTCGCCGCGCGCTATGTCGGGCGCGACCGCGCGACGGCGCTGCGCGAGGCGATGCTCCTGATGGAGCGCCTCGGCGTGGCGGACCGCCGGGATCACTACCCCGCCCAGCTCTCCGGCGGCGAGCAGCAACGGGTGGCCTATTGCCGCGCGGTGCTGAACGCTCCGCCGCTCGTGCTCGCCGACGAGCCCACGGGCAGCCTCGACGATGCCCACGCGCGGGTCATCCTGGGCGAGCTTCGCGGCCTGGTCCGCGAGCGCGGCACGTCGGTTATCCTGGTGACACACCGGGCCGAGGCGGCGGCGGAAGCGGACCGCGCCCTGCGGCTCGATGGGGGACGCCTCGAGCCACATGACGACTCGATTACCGACATAAGGAGACTTCGATGACGTGGTCAGTGACGCGATCTCTGGGATGGATGTTGGCGCTGGGACTCCTGATGGGCGTCGTCCTGACGCCGACCGCCGCGGATGCCCAGGCCGACGAGCGGGTCCGCGTGTTCAACGTACCGCTGGACCGCGTGTGGACCGTGACGCGGTCGACGCTCAGGGGCCTCGGGTGGGACGTCGACAAGGAGGACCGCGAGGGCGGCTGGATCCGCACCGACTCGCGCCGCATCGAGGGTGACGACTTCGGCGTGTATGCCAAGGGCACGCGGCAGCGGCTGCGCGTCGTCATGAAAGCGCTCGACCCAGCCCGGACGCAGGTGACGGTCGAGCGGCGCGTGTGGAGGCAGGAGCGCATCTTGTGGATGGACAAGGAGGAGGACATCCAGGCCCCGGACCAGCTCGCCGAGAGGAAGGTCCTCGACGACATCGCCGCGGCGCTCTGATCCTCGCCCGGCCGAGGAGAAGCGCCCGTCGGGGACGCCGTGGATGGCAGGGCCGCGAGCAGGTTGACAGTGAGGCGTGCGGCGGGAGACACTCCCGGCCGAACTAGAAACATGACGGGCCCATGACCGGATCGACACCGCCCCACCCCGTCCTCGAGAAATACTACCCGAGCGACGCTGACCGGCAGTCGTTCGTGGGCGCGCTGTTCGACGGCGCTGCCCGACACTACAACCGGATCGGCACGATGCTGGACCTGGGCTCCGGTCCCTGGTACCGCCGCTGGGCACTGCGCCGCGCGGGCCTCCGACCCGGGATGCGGCTGCTCGACGTCGCAACCGGCACGGGCCTGGTGGCGCGCGGCGCGGTGCGCACCCTCGGTGAACCCGGTCGGGTCATCGGTGTCGATCCGAGTCGCGGCATGCTGCGGGAAGCGCGAAAGGCACTCGCCGGTCCTCTTGTCCAGGGCAGAGCCGAGGCGCTGCCGTTCCGCGACGGCCTGTTCGACATGCTCAGCATGGGCTTCGCCTTGCGCCATGTGCCCGATCTCGAAGCGGCGTTCCGGGAATACCGTCGTGTCTTGAAGCCGGGCGGGCGCGTGGTTCTCCTCGAGGTGTCCCGTCCACGCTCGCGTGTATCCCGCTGGCTGATCCGGGTCCATCTCCAGCACATCCTGCCCTTGATGGCGCGAATCAGCACGAGAAGTCAGCCCGCCCAAGTCCTGATGAAATACTACTGGGACACGATCGACCGGTGTGTTCCGCCGGAGACGATCCTGGACGTGCTGCGGCGTGGTGGCTTCGTCGACGTCAACCGCGGGACGCTCTTCGGATTCCTCAGCGAATACTCGGCGTCAAAGCCGCTGTCGTAGAACGCTACGGATGCCGTAGAACGCTACGGAGAAACCCGGTAGAGCGAAGAGAAGGGTTCAGCTGCGAGGCGGCGCCCGCGACCGCACGCGAGGCGTACTCCCTGTACGTTGAGCGTGCGGTCGCGGGCGCCAACGAAGCAGATGGGCCCTTATCTTCGCTCTACCTCAGCGGATGGCGAACTCCATCGGGTCGACGCCGCGCAGCGCATGCCGGCTCAAGAATCGGAGCAGGCCGCGGTTGTACCGGGAGGTCGTCGCGGCCCCGCTGGCCAAGACCCCGACGCTGCGCGCGATGTGGTGCTCCACCGATTTCTTGAGGAACCCTGAGCCGGGCGTCATCCACGTTTGCCCGGCCCGCATCAGCGCCACCAGCCGTCCATCGTAGAGATACGCCACCAGTTCGAGCCAGGCGGATAGCATCGCGTGCTGGCGCTCGGCGTATGAGGCCAGCGCCGAGTCCAGCTCGGCCGGCGACGGGACCGTGCGCCGTCTGAGCCATGGGGCCAAGGCGCCGGCAAGCAGCTCGGCCGAGCGGAGCGCGAGGAACACCCCTGGCGAGAGCATGGGGTCGATGAAGCCAAAGGCGTCTCCCACCATGGCCCAGCCCCGCCCGTAGCCCCGCTCGGAGATCAACTGGTAGTTGGCGTAGGTCGCCACGCTCGTCACCCGCTTGCCGTCGCCGGCGATGGAGGAGAGCCAGCGGTCGGTCCGGACGGCGCGCTCGAGGCGCTCTTCCGGGGTGCGCCCCAGGCGGGCCGCATCGTCCTGGCCAAGCACCACGCCGATCGAGAGCCGCTGCTGGAGCGGGATGCACCAGCTCCAGCCCGCCTCGCCGCGCGCGATGAGCACCTGTCCCGGGGCGTCGTCCCAGCGGTAACCCTCGAAATGGGCGAAATGCGCGACGTCCTTCCGGGGCCCGAGGCGTGCGGGTATCGCCAGAGCCTTGGCCGCGTGCCGGGCTCGTCCGGTGGCGTCGACGATGAGGTGCGGAGGGTGCCCATCGAGTGCCGGTGCCGCCTCCAGGGTTTCCGGAGCGAGGGCCAGCTCCACGTGCGTCCGCGGCGCGACCTCCGCTTGCAGCCGGGCTGTGGCGTGCACGTGACGAACGCCGGAGGCGATCGCCCTCGCGAGCAACGCCTCGTCGAAGCGCGGGCGCGGGATGTTGTAGGCGTACGGGAAGACAGCGGGGGCGAAGCGGTTGAACGTGACGCTGACGCGGTCGGTGGGCGACCAGATGAAGGACACGCCGGGTTTGACGCGGCTGAAGGACGCCGTCTCCTCCTCGATGCCGAGACGGCGCAGGATCGGGACCACGGCGGGCACGAGGGACTCCCCGACCAGAAGCTCCGGACGCCGTCCATCGTCGAAGAGCGTGACGTCGGCCTGCTGACGGGCGAGGAAGATCGCGAGCGCGGCCCCGGCGGGCCCGGCCCCGACGATGGCGATCCGCAGGGGCCCCGGCGGACCGGCTCCGTTGTTCAGCGTGATCTCGTCCACCCCATCCCGTCGCGAACCACCTCGATGATTCGCGCCGCCTCGTCTCGGCTCACGACGCCCTCCATCCACGACACGACGACGTTGTTCCGGTTCCCGCAGCGGTTGAAGAATACCCCAATGCCGGGCCGGGGCGGCACGACGGGGATGTGATAGGCGTTCACGACACGACGCCCGAAGCAGTGTTCTACGGTGGGGGGCCAGTCCGCGAGATCCGCGCAATTGAAGGAAAACAGCTCACCCCCCGCCGTCCACGGCAGCACGCGCAGCATCGTCGAGAGCGGGCGGTACCCGAGGAACTCCATGGCCACGGCATTCGCCTCGATCTGACCGTCGCGGACCGCATCGGCCATCTGACGGCGCAGAGCTCGAGCCAGTGCGGGCACGTCGTGGGTGTCGGATGGCGCGAACCGCGCGAAGTGAAACGCGAGCTGGTTCCCGAACGTTGCTCCCGGATGGCCCTTCGGCCGCAGGTCCACCGAGATGGGAAGCAGGAAGGGAACGTCGGGGAGACCCCGCCGTTGCCACAGCTC
>Ga0068859_100005963_pt1 | contig 12373 bp, 12 predicted proteins | sample KBSSwiS22_FD_66585 | JGI IMG/M metagenome (GOLD analysis project Ga0068859, IMG submission 66585) | Switchgrass rhizosphere microbial communities from Kellogg Biological Station, Michigan, USA - KBS Switchgrass S2-2 | ecosystem: Host-associated > Plants > Roots > Rhizosphere > Soil ... | reverse complement strand
CGCTTCAAGGCGTTCCGCGACAAGGAACGGCCGGCCGACTACGGGCAGGATCTGTCGCCCGATCAAGACAAGACGCACTTTGCCAACGCGTACTCCATCGAGCCGTCGCCTTCGGGCGACCTGATCGCCGTTGCCACCGGCAACCGGCACGATCAGGAGATGGACATCATCCTCGTCTCCGCAAAAGACGGCGACATCGTCCGGAACCTCACCAAGGGGTTCGACAAGGACAAGGGCTTCGAATACATCGCGACGCCCTCGGAGTGGAACACGGTGCCGTGGATGTCGTGGTCGCCAGTCGGCGATCGGCTCGTCTACTTCGCGCGCAGGGAAAAAAGCCGCGCGCTCATCATCCAGAACGTGCTCACAGGAGACATCGACCGGAAAATCGACATGACGTCGGTGGACGAGCCCTCCTCGCCCGCGGTTTCGCCCGACGGCCGGACGGTGGTTTTTGCGGCGCTGCGCAGTGCGACCGCCGACATTTACAGCCTCGATATCAACAGCGGCGCGATTACCAATCTGACGAACGACGCCTTTGCGGATTACGCGCCGGTCTTTTCGCCTGATGGGAAATTCCTGGTCTATATGGCGCGCATCAGCGGATCGGAGAAGCTGTTCCGCCTCGATCTGGATGGCGGCAAGAAAACGCAGCTCACGTTCGGCACGCAGGACGAGGCGGCCGCGAAGTTCCTTGATGCCGACACGCTGATCTTCCCCTCGACGGCGACCGACCCGGCCACGCCGGTCACGCCGGACGTCGCGCGCAATGGCAACATCTTCAATCTGTGGTCGCTCAACCTGAAGAATGGCGAGCTGAAGCAGTACACCGATGCGCTCGGCGGCGTATTGTCGCCGGTGGTGCTGTCGAAGACGGCCGCGGCGCCGAGGCTGGCCTTCATCGATTACTACAAGGGCGACTACAGCATGCACACCTTCGATCTGAAGGAACCCTTGCACTCGGCCGCCTCGGCCGACTTCGGGGCGCCCGGACCGATCGTCGACTTCCAGGCGCCGATGCAGCACACGCTCGTGAAGGAGAACGTCAAGAAAAAGGGCCGGTTCGAGAAGATGTTCCTCGACGGCCGTCCGCCGGTCAACGTGGGCGTCACGAGCGGCGGTGATGTATTCGGCGGCTCGCAGGTATCGTTCACCGACGTGCTCGGCGACCAGCAGTTCAGCCTCTACGCGTCATCGGTCCAGCAGTACAAGACGATGTCGTTCTCGTATCTGAATCTGTCGCGCCGCTTCCAGTGGGCGATTCAGGGCTTCTCGCAGACGCAGTTCTTCTACGGACAGCTCGAAAATCTGTTCTACGACCCGCAGTATGCGAACCTGATCAGCCGCTCGGACGCGCAGGCCACGGAAATGGTGCGAGGCGGGACGATTTTCGGCATTTACCCGTTCAGTCACTATCGCCGTGTTGAATTCTCCGCCGGGCTCGTGCAGTTCAAAGAGGAGTTCATCGATTCGAGCCTGCAGCAGTACTCAGAGCAGTACCAGCTCGACAACTTCGGCACGCAACTCTTCCGCAACGGCTCGTCGATGCCGCTCGGCATCTCGTTCATCCAGGAGACGACCATTTTCCGCGAATACGGGCCGCTCTCCGGGAGCACGATGCGCCTGTCGTACGACACGTCGCCGAAAATCGGCAGCATGCTGTCGAACCAGACGGCCGACGTCGATGCGCGCTATTACGGGCGCATCGGAGCGAACGGCGTGCTGGCACTGCGCGCCCGCGGATACAAGAGCTGGGGCGCCGCGCCGAATTACTTCTTCTTCGGCGGCAACTCCGAGATGCGGGGGTACGACTACCGCGAGTTCCTCGGCCACAAGGGGTTCTACGCCAACGCCGAGCTGCGGTTCCCGCTGATCGAGGCCATGCTTACGCCGCTCGGCATCCTGGGGGGCATCCGCGGGGTGTTCTTTGCGAACCTCGGGGGTTCAGCCCTCGAGCAGCAGTGCTCGGCTGGTGTGGCGCAAGGGCCTGGATGCGCTAACTTCAAGCTTTACGACCGAGGCACCACGAACCTCCCGGTGTATAACGCTCAAGGCGCCAAGGTTGGCACGCGGGCGATCAGCGGCTTCCGCCTTGTCGACAGCCGCGCCTCGTACGGCATCGGTCTCGAGACCTTCGCACTCGGGTTCCCCGTGCACTTCGACTGGTCGTATCGCACGATGTTGAACAAGGGCTGGGAAGATTACATCACCGGAAGCAGCGCGGCGTTCCGCAAGCCCAGGTTCGCGGCCTGGATCGGCTACGACTTCTGAACCCTCGGACTGGAAACTGGAATCTATAAGCTAGAGAGTAAGTGGCCGGCTCTCCACTTACTCTCTACTTTTTCGGTTTATAGTTTCCACGTGCATGGCTGAGTGCAGCCGGATCATTTCCCTTCTCACCGATTACCTCGACGATCGCCTTACCCGCGACGTCCGGCTCGATCTCGAACGCCATCTGGGCGGCTGCTCCGATTGCGCAGCCTTCGTGGGCACCTACCGCTTTACGGTCTCCCTGCTGCAATCGCTTTCCGAAGACGACCTCCCGCAAGAGCTGAGGCTGCGGCTGCGGGCGTTTCTCGACGATCGCTGCAAAAGCTGACGAATCGGCTATCCTGACGCGCGATGCCGCTGCCAGCCAAATCGCCCTCCGAGTCGGCCACCGACATGGTCGAAGTCGTTCTGCCGAACGACACGAACCCGATGGGGTTCATGCTCGGCGGCGCCGTGATGCACCTGATTGACCTCGCCGGCGCCATCGCCGCCTTTCGTCACGCCCGCGCGCTGATGGTGACCGCGGCGGTGGACGGCGTGGAATTTCTCAACCCGATCAAGGTCGGCGATTTCGCCGTCCTGAAGGCCCGCGTGACGGCGGTATTCACCACGTCGCTCGAAGTGGAAGTGAAGGTGTATTCGGAGGGCGCGCTCACCGGCAAGCGTCAGCTGACGAGCCGAGCGTATCTGACGTTCGTTACGCTCGAGCGCGACGGCCGCCGCGTGGAGATTCCACCGCTGGATGTCGACACTGATGAAGAGCGGACGCTGCAGGAAGCCGCGCGCGTCAGGCGAGACGAACACCTTGCACGAAGATCAAGAGCCAGAGAGAACTAGCCATTTCTGATTCAACACAGAGACACGGAGACACAAAGGAACACGACGACACGAAGAACACGAAGAACACGAAGACCCCTTCTTCGTGCCTTAGTGATCGACCGCGCTTTTGACCAGGCCAGCAGCCTGAAGCCTGAAGTCCGAAGCCTAATTCGCGCGTGATGGGATGCGCTGCTTCAGCTGGACGACGCTCTTGTCCAGATTGATGGCGACTTTGTAGCGGCTCAGGAATTTGTAGCCTACGATGCCGCCCAGCCGGAAGCCCAGCAGCACGCTCGGCGCTCGCAGGTTCAGGACCACGACCGACAAGTTGTGATACTGAATCTTGTTGAAGGCCAGCTCGACGCCCGGCATCAGGAACGCGTCGCGGTCCCAGCCCGAGGCGCCGTAGACCTTCAGCGGAATGTTCCGCATCTCGCCGCGTTCGAGGCCGCTTGCCGTGTCGGTGCTGATCGAGATCACCTGTCCACCCGTGTCGAGGATGAAGCTCGCCGGACCACCCTGCACATGCCCGGGCACCATCGCGAGACGGTGCAGCCGGAGCGGGAGCTCGACGTCGGCTGCGTCGTCGGGGATCTCGGGCCCCATCTGCAGCAACAGTTTGTCGTAGTCGATCACCAGCGACAGCCCGAACGCCAGCGGCGAGAAGCTCTCCATCTCGCGCGTCGGCAGCCCCTGCAGCGGCGGGTTCTTGATGATCGCCGGCACGTTGTGCACCTTCAACGAGCCAATCTCGAGGCTGTCCAGGCGCGTCAGCTCGAGCTCGCGCACGCCGAGATCGCCGACCCCCGCGCTGAGGATGTTGACCATCGGACGGATGCCGAGCCGCGCCGCGAGCTCTTTGGAGACCACGGTCTGTTCCGATCCGGTGTCGAGCACGAAGTCCATCATCGGCCCGCGATTCACTTTCCCACGGACGATGACTTTCTCGTTCACGATGCGGAACGGGATGTTGTGCAGCTTGCCCGCCGACGCGGGATCGATCTGCAGCGGCACCTTCGCGCCGAACGCGCGGAGGAATCGCACTTCGGCGCGCGCCCACGCCGCCTTCGCGCTCCGATCCTTGTTCGGCAGCAGGTTGATGTAGCTCGAATAGGCATTGGCCGCCTCTTCGTAGCGGTGCATGCGCTCGTAGATCGAGCCGACAGTATGGTGAATCTCTGCGTCGCGCGAAGATGCGTTCATCGCGACCAGCGCCGCGTCGAGCGCCTCAGTAAACTTGTTGCGGGCCGCCAGCCCGCGCGCCAGGCCATGCAGCGCCCGCGGGTTACCTGGCTCCAGCGCCATCGCTTCGGCGAATTTTTTCTCGGATTGCTCGAAGAGCCCGACCGACCAGAGTGCGTCGGCAAACAGCGCGACCGAGTAGGCGTCCTTGACGCCGGTCTTCATCAGCGTCTGCGCATCGGCGTACGCGTGCGAGAAATCGCCAAGCCTCAGCGCGGATGTAACACAGCCCGCCAGTGCTTCGCGTCGAATGCGCGGATCCTGGCTCGGCTTCGCCTGCTCGAACGCATCGAAGGCTTCCGTATACCGGCCGTCGGAGAACAGCAGCTTCGCCATCTGCAGCTGCACTTCGGCAGCCTCGGGCGAGATGGCCCGCATGCCGGGCGTCAGAAAGGTGATGGCCGCACCAATAATTGCGGCAGCGGTTAACGGCCTGAGGACTGAAGGCATGGCCCCTCTCGGTTAACGGCGAATCAGCGGATTACCCTGGATTGTAGGAGGGGGAGCCGTTCAGCGCAATTGAATACTTAGCGGGTGTAGAGTTCGATGGGTACGCCGTCGTACATCTCGTCGATTCGCAGGATCTGCGACTCGCGGCTGTAGGTACCTAATTCGTAATCCTCGCTCATGATGAGCGCTTTGATGGGCTTGGTGGGGCACACTTCCGAACAGAGGCCGCAAAAGCTGCAGCGCGACAGGTTGAAATCGAAATAATCCAGGATCTTGATTTTCTGTCCCGGCTCGCGATGGCCGCCGAGCGCAATCAGATCGTCCGGGCACGCCTTGGCGCACTGGTCGCAGACGATGCACGTTTGTGCACCGGATTCGGGCTCGACCTGCAGGCGCAACACGCCGCGGAAGCGCGGGGCGACCGGCCGCCGCTCCGCCGGATACTGAAACGTGAACGCCGGCTGCGGCGTGTACTTCAGCGTGAGCCAGAGACCCTTCAGCAGGTCGACGAGAAAAATCGTTCTGAGCAGTTGTTTCATTCAGCGTTTCTCGTCACCCAACCAGGGTCGGTTCCGAGTCTCCGGCCATAATCACGCGCTCTTTGCGGAGCACGGTGTTCTCTTTGCGAATCTTATCCTGCAGCCGCATCAACCCGTACAGCAGCGCTTCGGGGCGCGGAGGGCAACCGGACACGTACACATCGACCGGCACGATCTTGTCGACGCCCTGGAGCACACTGTAGGTCGGAAACGGGCCGCCTGCGTTGGAGCAGCTGCCCATCGAAATCACCCACTTCGGCTCCGGCATCTGGTCGTAGAGCCGGCGCAGCACGGGCGCCATCTTCTTGGTGACGGTGCCGGCCACGATCAGCAGATCCGACTGGCGCGGGGACGCGCGGAACACCTCTGCGCCAAACCGTGAAATGTCGAACCGCGACGCGGAGGCCGCCATCATCTCGATGGCGCAGCATGCCAGGCCGAAGCCCATTGGCCACAGCGAGTTCTGCCGTGCCCAGTTCAGGAGCTTGTCCACGTTGGTGGTGATGAAATTGTCTTCGAACTTGTGATCGATTAAACCCATTGGTGCGCCTATTCTATCTGTTGTAGTACCCGGCGTTCAAACCGATGAAATTAGCCCACTTATGGGGCGTTTCGTCGAGCGAGAAGATGGCCTCCACCGGACAGGCGGGCACGCAGGCGCCGCAATCGATGCACTCGTCGGGATGGATGTACAACATCTCCGCCGTCTCGAAGGCCGGTTCGTCTTTGCGCGGGTGGATGCAGTCGACCGGACAGACATCGACGCACGCCGTGTCCTTCGTTCCGACGCAAGGCTCGGTGATGATGTACGCCATTACATGATTTTCATACGGCCGGCGAACCCGTCTTCGTACCCGTGGTAGTGCGAGAGCGAGGGTTCCGGATATTGCCAGCAGTAATAACCGTCGCCGTTGTCGAAATCGACGAGCCAGGGGCCCTTCGCTTCGAGCCCCATTTCACGGATGCGAGCCGCCCACTCGTCGACGATCAGTTTCAGCTCGGCGCCAAGAATGCCGCGCTCGGGATCGTCGACGTCGATGTCGTCGATCGCCGCCGCGAGCGCTTCGGCGTCTGCTGCCGCCTCTGCCGTTATTTCCTTCACCGCCGGCAACATCTCGCGGGCCTCGGCCAGGGTAAAGCGGCGGTTTGCGATGTCCTTGTCCACGACACGATTATAGTATGGACATAGTGCACATTCGGGCATCGGTGCCGCGACGCGCGGCGCCGCTGATGATTTTCCTTGGCGTTTGCGTCATTGCCGCGCGTGCGGCGTCCGCGCAAGAACTGCCGTCCGGACCCATTTCACTCGCGGGTGGCCGGGTGATGGTCGGCGCCGACGTCTCGTTCTCCACCTCGACCGAGAAGGATGACGCCGCAAAGCCCGCCGAGTCGGGCTGGTTCAACTACACCGACTACGAACACAGCACGATGCGGCTGGCGCGGATGGGGGTCACCGCCGACGTGCGGATCACCGATCGCGTGTCCTTTCTCGCCGAGATGCGCAGCGAGAACGGCGATGCGCCGCGGCCCTACGCCTTATTCGTCCGCGTGCGGCCGTTCAAGCAGCGGCCGATCGACATTCAGGCCGGACGCATCCCGCCCACCTTCGGCGCGTTCTCGCGCCGCATTTACGGTGATGGCAACCCACTCATCGGCTATCCGCTCGCCTATCAATATCTGACGTCGCTGCGCGCCGACGCGATACCGGCCGACGCCGACGAGCTGCTGCGCATGCGCGGTCGCGGATGGCGCGCGAGCTACCGCGTCGGAGCGCAGACCGCTGCCCCCGGCATGCCGCTCATCACCGCATTCAGATGGGACACCGGCGTGCAGGCGCGCATCGGTCCGGAGCGCCTGACGGCGAGTGTGGCCGTCACCAACGGCACGCTCTCGGACCCGCGCACCAAAGACACAAATGACGGCAAACAGGTGACGGGTCGTCTGCAGTGGCGCCCCACGATCGGACTGGTGCTGGGCGGCTCGGCCGCGCGTGGGAGCTATCTGGCCGACTCGACTCTGGCCGCCATGTCGCTTCCTGCGGGCGCTGGGGGGCGGTCGGCGCAGCGCGCCGTTGGCGTCGACGCGGAATACTCGCGCGATCACTGGCTGGTGCGCGGCGAGGCGGTACGGAACCGGTGGGAGATGCCAACGCTCATTTCGTCAATCAATGCATCGAGCGTGTTCGTCGAAGGCACCTACAAGATCCGCCCGGGACTCTTTGCCGCCGCACGCATCGACACGCTGCGGTTCAACCGCTTGACGACGCCGACGCAATCGCGCACGTGGGACGCGCCTATCACGCGGTTCGAGACGGGCGTCGGATATTACGTGCAGAGAAATCTGCTGGCGAAGGGCACGTACCAATACAACCGGCGCGACGGCGGGCTTGTCCGCCGGCGAAGTCTCGTCGCAGTTCAACTTCAATTCTGGCTGTGAAACCTTCTGCCCTCTGCTCTCTGCCCTCTGCCCTATGGCCCTTGCCCTCTGCCCTGTGGCCCTTGCCCTCTGCCCTCGCGCTCGTCGCGCTTGCCGCCGTTGTGTCCGGACAGACGCCTCCGGGCGCCGGGATTATCCGCGGCCGCGTCGACGTCAGGCGCGTGCTGACGCCAGTCGAGCGCCGTCCGTCCATCAGCGAGCTGGGAACGCCGGTGCCGCACGACCCGATCGACTTCACGCGTTCTGTCGTGTATCTGGAATCGGCGCCAGCCGCGGCGTTCGCGGATCTCGAGCCGCAGCGCGCCAGGATGGATCAGCGCAACGCCACGTTTGTGCCGCACGTGCTGGCCATCACCGTAGGCACGACCGTCGATTTTCCGAACAACGATCACACCTATCACAACGTGTTCTCGCTGCGCGGCCCCAAGCCGTTCGACCTTGGCCGTTACGCCGCAGGAAAATCGCGTTCGGTTCGATTCGATCGCCCCGGCATCGTCCGGGTGTTCTGCGAAATCCACTCGCACATGAGTGCGTTCATTCTCGTATTCAGCCACCGCTACTTCGCCGTCACCGGCTCCGACGGCCGGTACCAGATCGGCCGCGTGCCGCCCGGACGCTACACTCTTATGGCGTGGAACGAAGGGTCGGTTCGCGAATCGCGGCCCATCCTGGTGCCCGAGGATCAAGGGATCGTCGAAGCCGATTTCACGCTGCGCTGAAGCTGAAACCGAAATTGTGAAGTTCCTCGGGTCACTCACCAACCGCATCTTTCTCGCGAGCGCCGCGCTGGCGGTCGTCTCGATTGTGGCGGCCGTGTATTTCGTCAGCCGGACCACGACGCGCGAGGCGGAGGCCGAGCTGCAGCGCGGGCTGATCGAAGCCGGCACGCTCGTCGATCAGCAGACAGCCGCGCTCGTGCAGACCCAGACCGTGATGGCGCGGCTGGTAGCCGACTCGCCCAAGTTCATCGCGACAGTCGACATCGGGGATCCGCCTACGGTGCAGCCGATCGCCGTCGGCTATCGACAGCAGCTCGGTTCCGCGCTTGTTATCGTGACGAACGCCAAAGGCGAGGTGCTGGCGACAGCGGGATCGCTCGATGTGTCTCCGTCAGCGATTGGCGAGCTGCGCGAGATCAGGAGCGCGCTGGCCGGAAAAGAGGCCAGCGGGTTCTGGGCGCAAGCCAACGGCGCACTGCAGGTCGTGAGCGTGCCGATCGCCATCGGGCTCGACCGCCCCGAGCTGATGGGCACGCTGACCGTGGGATTTCGGCTCGATGATGCGCTCGCCGAGCAGTTCAAGCGCGAAACGCAGAGCGACATCGCGTTTGCGGTCGACGGACAAATCAAGGCGTCGACGCTGCCCGATCGTGGCCGGCTGGCGTCGCTGCTGAATTCCGATCGCGTGCAGACGATCTCGATTGGCGGCAGCGAGTACGTGGCGTTGAGGCGTCCTCTGGCGCCTGCCCCGTCAACAGCTCTTGGAAATGTGCCCACGGTGCTGCTGCTCCGCTCGCGCACAGAGCGGCTGCGTTTTCTGACCGCTATCCGGACCGGGCTGGCTGCTATGGCGATCGTGGCCGTCCTCGCCGCGACGATTCTCAGTTACGCTGTTGCCCGCACGATCACTCGACCGCTGGCGACCATTACCGACGGGATGCGCGAGATGGCCGCTACCGGCGACCTGACACGGAAGATCTCGCCCCATGCTAAAAGCTGGGAAGATGAAGACGCGAAGCTGCTGGCTGTCACCTTCAACACCCTCACCGAATCGATCGGGCGCTTTCAGCGCGAGGCCGCCCAGCGCGAGCGGCTCTCGGCGCTTGGGCGCCTTTCGACGGTCGTCGCGCACGAGATTCGGAATCCCTTGATGATCATCAAAGCGTCGCTGCGCACCCTGTCGAAAGACAACGTGACGCGAGACGAGATCCGGCAGGCGCTGCAGGACGTGGACGAAGAGGTCACGCGGCTGAACCGTGTGGTGAACGACGTGCTGGACTTCGCGAGGCCGATTCGTTTCGACTATGCCACAACCGATGTGAATGCCGTGTGCGCCGATGCCGAACAGGCGACGCGCAACGGTGCGGAGCCGATGATCGTCAAATTGATCCCGGATCGAACGCTGAAGCCGATCGTGACAGACGCCGAGCGCCTCCGCATGGCGCTGGTGAATATCCTGGCAAACGCGCGGCACGCCGTGTTGGACAGAGCGCTCGACGCTCGACGCTCCACGCTCGACGCTGGGAGCTCGAAGCTGGGAGCTGAAAGCCCGGACGTCGAGATTCAGACGATGAACGGTACTGCCGGGCGCGTCTCCGTCATCGTTCGGGACCGGGGCATGGGGGTGAAGCCGGAGGATCTGCCGCGGGTCTTCGATCCGTACTTTACGACCAAGCGAACCGGCTCGGGACTGGGACTCGCGATTGCTAAAAACATCATTGAAGGAATGGGCGGATCGATTGCACTCGAGAGCCGAGTGGGCCACGGCACCGAGATCAGGATTGATCTGCCGTCGCAAGCGCCACCCGCCGCACGCTCCACGCAGGGTGGGCGGGCATGACAGCAGCGCGAGGCACTCTCCTGCTTGTCGACGATGAGCAGAAAATCCGCCGCATGCTGGGGCAGGCGCTCCGGGCCGAAGGCCACGAGGTGATCGAAGCCGCCAGCGGGCGCGAAGCGCAGCGCATCCTGAGCGAGCGCAGCGTCGATGTGATGATCTGCGACAACCTGATGCCCGACATGACGGGTCTCGACATCATCCGGGAGCTTGTCGCGTCGACGCCGGAGCCGGAGCGCCCGCAGATTCTGATGATGACCGCGCACGCCACGATCGAGAGCGCGATCGAAGCCATGAAGCTCGGGGCCCTCGATTATCTGCAGAAGCCGTTCGAGGTCGACGAGCTGCTCGTCGTCGTGCGTCGCGCACTCGAACATCAGCGGCTGAGCTCGCACCAGCGCTACCTGCTGAACGAGCGCGACGAGGAATTCAACCATTACGGCATCGTCGGACGCAGCCGGGTGATGCAGGAGGTCATTCGCAAGGCCGAGCTCGTCGGCGAGACCAAGAGCACAGTGCTCATCACCGGCGAAACGGGCACCGGCAAGGAGCTGGTCGCGCGCGCCATTCATGCGCGCAGCGCCCAACGGGACATGCCGCTCATCAAGGTGAACTGCGCGGCGATTCCCGAAACCCTGCTCGAGTCCGAGCTGTTCGGTCACGTACGAGGCGCCTTTACCGGAGCGACGTCCAACAAGAAAGGTAAATTTGCGCTCGCCGACGGCAGCACGATCTTCCTGGACGAAATCGGGACGATGAGCCCGGTACTGCAGTCGAAGCTGCTGCGGGTGCTGCAGGAGCGCGAGTTCGAGCCGCTCGGATCCGAGCGCAGCCAGCAAATCGACGTGCGCGTGATCGCGGCAACCAACCGCGATCTCCACCAGATGGTGAAGGACGGCACCTTTCAGGAAGATTTGTTTTACAGGCTGAACGTCATTCCGATAGAAATTCCACCGCTCCGCAGCCGCCGCGAAGACATTCCGGTGCTTGCCGAACACTTTGTCCGCAAACATCAGCAGCGGACAGGCAAGCGCATCGACCGTATAGAAAGCGGCGTGGTCGAGGCTCTCGGCGACTATCAGTGGCCGGGCAACGTGCGGGAGCTCGAGAACACGATCGAGCGCGCCGTCGTCCTCTCGACCGACGGCGTGATTGGCCCTGCGTCGATCTCCGTGGTGGGCGTCGCGACCGGCCAGTCGAACTCACTTCCCTCGCTGAAGCTCCGAACCAACATCGAGTGGATCGAACAAGAGACCATTCGGCGGGCGCTCGAGAGCGCGGCCGGCGTAAAAAAAGATGCCGCCGATCTCATGGGCATCAGTCAGCGCGCGCTCAGCTACTACCTGGCGAAGTACAAGTTCCAATAAGACACACCGGCGTTTGTCTTACGCCTGGGGTAACGGATTACGGTGCGCGTAAGCCCGCGGCTCATTTCCAGCTCATTTCCTTAAGGATTTCCTAGAAAATTCGCAGATTTTGCTCGTTCAGGCGCGGCACCGGCTTTGCCTTGTCACCTCCAGAGTCTTAAGAACCCAGGGGGAAGTCATGAGAAAAAGTATGGACCGATCGAGTAACGAGCAGGTTGTCATGCTCATCCTCGCGATTATTTTGTGCCTAGCCGCGTTATGGGCAATTGGCTGCGGCGGCGGCGGCTCCTACTCCGGAACACCAACCTCTCCGTCGACCTCGACTTCAACGCCGGCGTCTACGACGCCTGCACCCAGCACAACGCCTGCGCCCAGTACAACGCCTGCGCCGAGCACGACCCCGTCGGTGACGGTGAACATCGTCAGCTCTTCCGGCAGCGGGGCATTCACTCCCAACCCGGTGCAGGCGACTTCGGGCAATGTCGTCTGGATGAACAATACGTCCGTCAACCATGTGCTGGTGATGAATGACGGACGGTCGATTGGCACGGTCGCCCCAGGGGCGAGCGTGACCATGGCGGCCGGAGCGGGCGGAGATTATCACTGCACGACCCATCCAAGTATGGTCGGCAGCATCAACGGCGCAGCAGCACCCACAACGCCATCGGGGAGCGGGTCCGATTACTAATCGGC
>Ga0068859_100005962_pt1 | contig 12375 bp, 8 predicted proteins | sample KBSSwiS22_FD_66585 | JGI IMG/M metagenome (GOLD analysis project Ga0068859, IMG submission 66585) | Switchgrass rhizosphere microbial communities from Kellogg Biological Station, Michigan, USA - KBS Switchgrass S2-2 | ecosystem: Host-associated > Plants > Roots > Rhizosphere > Soil ... | reverse complement strand
TGGTGGCGCGACAGATGGGGAAGGTCTGCGTGTGCGGCGCATCCGCGCTCGACGTCGATTACCAGAAGCGCACCGTCAGCGTCGATGGCCGGACCTTCAAGGAAGGCGACTGGATGTCCATCGACGGCACGTCGGGCAAGGTCTTCGCCGGCCGTGTAAAGACGGCGCCGTCGGAGATCGTCGCGGGACTGATCCACAACGACGAGGCGGCCAAGAAAACCGAGAAGTTCAAGAACTTTCAACAGGTGATGAAATGGTGCGACCAGGCAACGCGCATGGGCGTACGCACCAATGCCGACACACCTGAACAGGCGAGCAATGCCATTGCGTTCGGCGCCACCGGAATCGGCCTCACCCGTACCGAGCACATGTTCTTCGAAGGCGATCGCATCGACGCGATGCGCGAAATGATTCTCGCGGACACACTCGACGCCCGGAAAGCGGCGCTTGCGAAGCTGCTGCCGTACCAACGCGACGATTTCGCGGGCATCTTCCGGGCGCTCAATGGCTATCCGGCGACCATCCGGTTCCTCGATCCGCCGCTGCACGAGTTCCTGCCGCAGACCGACGAACAGCAGAAGGACCTCGCCAAGAAGCTGGGCGTGCCGGTCCACGCCATTCACACCCGCGTCGCGCAGCTTCACGAATTCAACCCGATGCTCGGCTTCCGCGGCTGTCGTCTTGGAATTGGCTATCCGGAGATCTCGGCGATGCAGGCGCGCGCGGTGTTCGAAGCCGCGGCCATCGTGCAGAAGGAAGGGATCAAGGTCCGCCCCGAGATCATGATTCCGCTCGTCGGCTTCAAGAAGGAGCTCGATCTGCAGCTCGAGGTCGTGCATCAGGCCGCGCGCGAGGTGCAGCAGGAACAGCGCGTCAAGTTGACCTACTCGGTGGGGACGATGATCGAGATTCCGCGGGGCGCCTTGATGGCAGACGAGATTGCCCAGTCGGCGGAGTTCTTCAGCTTCGGCACCAACGATCTGACGCAGACGGCGCTCGGAATGTCGCGCGACGATTCAGGATCGTTTCTGCCTCACTACGCCGAGCTCGAGATCGTTAAAAAGAACCCGTTTGCGACGATCGACACGACCGGTGTCGGGCAACTGGTGGATATTGCGGTGAAGCGCGGCCGCGCCACGCGCAAGGATCTGAAGCTCGGCATCTGCGGTGAACACGGGGGCGATCCGGATTCGATCCGGTTCTTCGAGCAGGTCGGTCTTGATTACGTCAGCGCCTCGCCGTTCCGCGTGCCGGTTGCACGGCTCGCCGCGGCGCAGGCGGCGTTGGCGAAGTAGGGCGGGTCCCGCCGAGCGCGGGTGCACGGCGCAGGCGGACCCGCCGACCGCATGATCACCGTCTACGTTTACCGGAACGGCGAAACACAAGTAACCGACCGGATCGATCCGAAATGGGTCGATCCGGCTTCCGGTGTGACGTTATGGGTCGACATTGCCCAGCCCACAGCGGACGAGGGTGAGAAGATCCTCAGGCAGACGTTCCAGTTCCATCCGCTCTCGATCGAGGACGCGCTCAGCGATATTCATTTCCCGAAGATCGAGAGCTACGACCGTTATCTGTACGTCATCCTTCACGGCATCGATTTCCGGGTGCAGGAGCATTGGTTCGCCACGCTCGATGTCGACTTTTTTCTGGGGGACAACTATCTCGTCACGGTCCACGACGGGCAATCGCGGAGCATTCAGAAACTCAAGGGGCTGTGCCAGCAGCACGCGCGGATCCTCGAAGAAGGGCCCGTCGCGCTCATGCATCGCATCGTCGATTCGATGGTCGATAACTACGAGCCCGAGCTCGACGAGCTCGAACACGAGATGGACCGGCTCGAAGAGCAAGCAGTGCTGGGCGCCGGGAACAACCTGATGCGCCCGATTCTGGCGGTCAAGCGGGATCTGTCTGCGCTCAGGCGCGTACTTGTTCCACAGCGCGATGCCATCGGCCGGCTCGCGCGACGGGAGTTTCCGATCATCTCGAACGAGATGGCGTATCGGTTCCGGGATGTCTACGACCACGTGGTGCGCTACGTCGACGAAGTGACGATGTTCCAGGATCGGATGACCGGCGTGCTCGAGGGCTACCTGTCGGCGATTTCGAACCGCCTGAATCAGGTGATGAAAGTGCTCACGGTCGTCTCGACGATCCTTCTGCCGATGACCGTGCTGGCGGGCCTATGGGGCATGAATGTGATGCTGCCGCAGTTCGCCGGTGGTGCCACGGCGCAATTCTGGTGGATCGTCGGCATCTTGATCGCCATGACCCTGGTGATGCTCGCGGTCTTCCGCTCGAAGCACTGGATCTGATTTCCATGGGCAAGATCCATCAGTTACCGCCCGATCTCGCCAATCAGATTGCGGCGGGTGAAGTCGTCGAGCGGCCTGCGTCCGTGATCAAGGAGCTGGTGGAGAACTCTATTGATGCCGGTGCGCGGCGCCTCTCCATCTCGGTCGAACTTGGCGGGAAGCGGCTGATCCAGGTCGAGGACGATGGTGAGGGGATGGCACCGGAGGATGCGCGACTGGCCATCGAGCGGCACGCCACGAGCAAGATCCGGCGCGTCGATGATCTCGAGCGCATCGCGACGCTCGGCTTCCGCGGCGAGGCGTTGCCCAGCATTGCGTCGGTCTCGCATTTCGCGCTCAGGACCCGTGCGCGCGGCGCCGCCGCGGGCACGGAGGTGCGCGTCAATGGCGGCGCGGTCGCGTCCGTGACTGAAGTTGGCATGCCCGAGGGGACGTCGGTGCACGTCGCTGATCTGTTCTACAACCTGCCGGCCCGGCGCAAATTTCTGAAGTCGGATGCCGCCGAGTCGGCGCAGGTCTCACGCGTCGTGACGCAGCTTGCGCTCGGCTATCCCGAAATCGGCTTCACGCTGACCAGCTCCGGGCGCAAGGTGCTGCAATGCCCGCCGGTGTCCACGCTGCGCGATCGGCTGTATCAGTTGTACGGCGAGCGCAGCGATCTGATTGACGTGCGTCGCGACAGCGGCGACATCAAGATTATCGGGTTCGTGGCCGCTCTCGCCGAGCAGGGCCCGACGCGCGGACCGCAGAACGTCTACGTGAATCGTCGCGTGGTCAAGGACCGGACGATCGCGCATGCCATCATCGACGCGTACAGCGTGGCGTCGATCAAGGAACGCAGTCCCGAGGTCCACCTGTTCATCGATATGCCGCACGACGCGCTTGACGTGAACGTGCATCCGACGAAGGCGGAAGTGCGCTTTCGCGACCAGTCTTACATCCACGAACTGATTCGCCGAACGCTGGGTGATGTCTTGGGCCGTGGCCCCGTTCCGGAGCTGCAGCTCGAATCGCCGGCGGGATATCAGTCATTCCCCTCGACGATTCCGCTGCCACACGCCTACCCATCGACGTTTCCGAGCCGCTGGACGGTAGGGCCGGCTAAAGCCGGCCCCCACGAGTCTGAGCGTAACGAATCCGCGCGCACGGAGATGGCCGATTCTGATCGTGGCGCGTCGGTCCAATCGTACGTAGAGGCCGGCTTCAGCCGGCCTGACGAGTCTTCTCCGATTCGACCGATGACTGCGCTCGGCCAGTTCAGAGACACGTTCATCATTGCCATCGACGATGAAGGGATTGCGATCATCGATCAACACGTCGCCCACGAGCGAGTCCTGTTCGAACGCATCACGGAACGGCTCACGTGCGGGGCGCTCGAAAGTCAGGGGCTGCTGGTGCCGATGCTCGTGGATTTGCCACCCGCGGCGCGCCAGGCGCTGACGTCGCACGCCGCGGATCTCGAGCGTCTCGGCTTCGAGCTGGAGGAGTTCGGCGGCGAATCCATCAGGGTGACCGCCTGCCCGGCCCTGCTCGGACGCGAGGATTGCGCCGCCGCGCTGCGCTCGCTGGCGCAGGATCTGGAAGGGCTCGATCGCGGGTCCGGCGTCGACGCGGCCATCAAGCGAATCGCCGCGACGACCGCGTGCCATGCAGCGGTCAAAGCGAACTACCCGCTGACGCACGAGAAGATGGCGCACATTCTCGAGGAGCTGCGCCGCACCGCCTATTCCACAATCTGCCCGCACGGCCGGCCCGTGATGCTGCGGATTACGCGGCGAGAGGTCGAAAAGAATTTCCAGCGAATTTAGCGAATTCGGCGGGTCCGAAAGGAGCTGGGCATTGACGCGTCATCAGTCTGCCGGGTCCTTTGGACCCGGCAGATTGGACACAATTCCTGTAAGCTTCCGTCGATTCCGGGAGGCTACGCGTGAAGGCATTCGTCGCCCGTGCATTGTTCGGAGTTGCGCTCGCCGTGTCGATCGTCTCTGCACAGGCGCCGCAACAGGGCGCGCTGGCGATCGAGGGCGGAACCCTCATCGACGGGAATGGCGGAACGCCCGTTGCCGATTCCGTCATCGTCGTTCAGGGCACCAAGATCATCGCGGTCGGACGCAAGGGGCAGGTGAACGTTCCCGCCAACGCCCGCGTCATCAATGCGGCCGGCAAGTTCGTCCTGCCCGGGCTCTGGGAATCGCAGACCGCGTACAGCTGGTACTTCGGCGAGGCGATGCTCAATCATGGCATCACCTCCAGCATCGATGTGGGGACGGAAGCGGAAGTCGCCGTGCCGCATCGCGACGCCGTGCTTCACGGCAAAGATCTCGCGCCGCGCGCGTTTACGGGCATCCTGCGGATTGGTTCTACGTTGAATGGCGCGACCGGCTACGAAGGCCCGCTCCACACGATCCGCGTGCCCAAATCCGCCGACGACACGCGCGCGATCGTTCGCACCGTCCTGAACGCCGGCGCCGATTACGTGATCTTCTACGACGGCGCGCTGCCGTTCGAGTGGTACAAGGCGGGCGTCGAGGAAGCGCACCGAATGGGCAAGCCCGCCTTCGTGCGCGCGTACGGCCCCGGCATCTTCCCGGCGCAGGCCGCCGAAATCGGCGCCGCGCAGCTTCCGCATTCAGCAGGCATCCCGCTGGCCGTGGCGAAAAACCCATCGCAGTTCCGCCAGGGACGCGACGATCGCAACGAGCTCGACAAGTACGCCGACATGGACGATGCGAAGGCGGCGGAATTGATCAAGACACTCGTGGCCCATCACGTCGCGCTCGTGCCGACGTTCATCATCAACTACCGTGGCTACCCGAAGGAGTGGGACCAATTCAAAGCCGAAGCGCACGAGTGGTATAAGGACCCGAACCTGCAGAAGTACTACCCGCGCGAGGCGATGGAATCGTCGCTCGCCGCCTATGACGAGGTCGATCAGGGCGCCTTGCGCGAGCGTCGGCTGAAAGGATGGGAGAGCGTCAAACGCTTCCACAAGATGTTCGTGGATGCCGGTGGCCACCTCGTCGTGTCAGGCAACCTGAACGATCGATATGTGCCAGGGCTCCAGCTTTTTCAGGAAATGCGCGTGATGCGGGAAGTGGGCATGACGCCGATGCAGATCATCGTTGGATCGACAAAGTACGCGGCCGAGCTGGTCCAGAAGCAGGATTCGCTCGGAACGATTGAAGCAGGGAAGACGGCAGACATCCTGATCGTCACTGCCAATCCGCTCGACGACATCGGCAACATGCTCAAGACCGATACGGTGATCTTCGACGGAAAGACGGTTGATCGCCGATACCATGCGGATTACCACACCACCTTCAGTCCGCCAGGTGACGGCGCGTCCGCGGGTCCCGTCGTCGAAGCGCTTCCCTGGGTCGTGGCGTTGATGAAGGTCCGCGCCGGTGGAGGAGCGCAGGCGCAGGAGGGCGCGAGCGCCGCCTCCGTGCCCGATCCACCACGCTCGCCGCAGCCGGCGATTCACACCATCGACCCGTTCGTCATCACGCAAGCCGAGACGCCGGTCACGGTCACCTTGAAAGGGATCAACTTCGTCCGCCGTTCTGTGGTTGAGTTCCAGCGAAAGCGCGTCCCGACACAGGTTGTCAGCTCGACCGAGCTGAAGTTCACGCTCGACGCGGAATCGATGAAACAGGCCGGCCGGTTCGACCTCGTCGTTATTAATCCCGCTCCGACCGATAGCTTCTTTACGCGCGGCATGTGGGGCAACGGCGCTTCGAACCTGGCCCACATCGTCGTGAATTACCGGTATTGAGGGGTTCGATAAGGGAAGCTTCTTTGACAGGCCGCCGGCGGTCTGTTAAATTACGAGCGCTCTAACTATCAAAGAGAAAAGGCTTTACCGTAAACCGTTAGCCCAAGCGAAACGGTGCGGCACGGGTTTCTGTGTCGCGCAAAGCTGTAAGTCCCGCCGCCGCGGGGTGATTTAGCTGCCGAACTTGGAAGAAGACGCGGCGCACCGGCTCCGCTATTTGATCCTGGTTGCCTGGTAGCGGATTCGGAGCGCAAAGTGTCCGTACGCCGCTTAATTCTTTACGCAGGTCTCACGTTTTCCCTCGCCGCTCTTGCTTTCAGCTTCGGAAGTTGGACGGCGCAACGGGCCATCGCGCGACAGCTTGCCTCAAACGACAAGCGTGTAGCCGAACTACGGGACGACATGGCGCGCGCCATTCTGGAGTTCCGACAGGCGGAGACGGCGGCCAGGCCGTCAGGCACCAACGGACGGGTGCCGGAGGTCGTGCCGGCCGGCAGTGCGCAGCCGGCGCTGGTCGAAGAAATCAAAAGGCAGCTTCAGAGCGAAATGGGACTGCTGCCGCTTCGTCTGCTTCGCGAGCGGCGCGAAAGTTTCGTCGAACTGAATGCGTACGACGCCTCAGGGAAGTCGAGCTATGGCACCGCGGGGTATCTGGGCAACGGCTACTTCGTGACCGTCAAGCATGCGGTCGTGGCGCTCGACGATCCAGAGGGACGCGAAGGGCACAAGATCACGGCGATCAAGCTGCGCATCAAAGGACGCGATGTGCCAGCCCGCATCGTGGATGCCGGCGATGCTGACGTCGAAGTTCACGCAGGCGACTGGGCGATTGTCCGCGTCAGTCAAAAAATCGATCTGCCGCCGCTGCGCGTGAATCCGCGATTCACGTACGACTTCGCCGATCCGATCTTCCGCCTGGGCAACGACTACTCGAAAGGGATCATCCTCAGCACCGGATACGTCGGTCAGCGCACATCGAACGGTCTCGTCACCTGCCTGACGGACGGACATCCTGGCGTGTCGGGCGGCGGTGTGCTCGATCAGGACGGCGATCTGGTTGGCATTCCCATCGGCCGCATGCAGGGTGACTACCGGTTCTCGTTCATTCTGCCCGTTCGCGGTGAGATGTTCCGCAAAGTGCCCGGACTCACGGTTTCGCAGTCGACGCTCGCAAGCGCCGAATAAGAATCGATGGCGCCGGGTCTGAAGGGACCCGGCCCTATTGCCTAATCGTTTCGCTGGCGGCGCGTTTCTTTCAGCTTCTCCCATCCCTCGAGCCGCCGTTTGATTTCCTTCTCGAATCCGCGGTCCGTCGGGTTGTAGTACTTCTTGCCTGCAAGTGAAGGCGGCAAACAGTCCATATCTGCTATCGCGTCTGGCTCCTCGTGCGCGTACTGATAGGCCTTCCCGTAATCCAGATCTTTCATGAGCTTCGTCGGCGCGTTACGAAGGTGGAGCGGCACCGGCTCGGCGGCTTCGCGATGGGCGTCGGCAGCGGCGCCGTTGTAGGCGGTGTAGACCGCATTGCTCTTCGGAGCGGTCGCGAGGTAGATCGCAGCTTGTGCGAGCGCGTTGTTGCCTTCGGGCATGCCGATGAAATGCGCCGCATCCTTCGCAGCGACGGCGACGACCAGCGCGTGCGGATCCGCATTGCCGATGTCCTCTGACGCAAACCGAATCATGCGTCGAGCAATGTAGAGCGGGTCTTCGCCGGCCTCGAGCATCCGCGCGATCCAGTAGACGGCCGCGTCAGGATCGCTGTTGCGCATCGACTTGTGGAGCGCGGAAATCAGGTTGTAGTGCTCTTCGCCGGTTTTGTCGTAGAGAAGTGCCCGCCGCTGAATCGACTGTTCGAGCTGAGGCAGGTCCAGCTCGCGCACGCCTGTTTCCGCATGCGCCGGTGCTGAGGTCGCCGCAAACTCCAGCAGGTTGAGTGCGGTGCGGGCATCTCCGTTGGCAAACCGCGCGATGGCGCCAACGGCGTCGTCGCTGACGCGCAGATCCGTACCGCCAAGCCCGCGTTCGCCGTCGGCCAGCGCACGGCGGAGGATCGTTTCAATTGCAGCAGCATCGAGCGGCTGCAGCACGAACACCTTGGATCGAGAGAGCAGCGCGGCGTTCACCTCGAACGACGGGTTCTCGGTCGTCGCGCCGATGAGGACGATATCGCCGGATTCGACGCGCGGAAGGAAAGCGTCCTGCTGCGCCTTGTTGAAGCGGTGAATTTCGTCGACGAAGACGATCGTCCTGCGGCCGCTGGTGCGGCGGCGCAGCTGCGCGGCCGCCATGACGTCCTTGATTTCCTTGATGCCCGAAAGCACCGCGCTGAACGGGACGAACTCCGCTTTCGTGATGTCCGCGATGATGCGCGCCAGCGTCGTCTTCCCGGTGCCCGGCGGTCCCCAGAGGATGATCGACTGCAGGAGGTCGCGTTCGATCGCCTCGCGCAAGGGCTTGCCCGGAGCAAGAATCTCATCCTGGCCGACGACCTCATCGAGGGTGCGAGGCCGTATCCGTTCGGCGAGTGGAGTTCCCGCCGCCGAACGATCCGAACGATCCGAACGGTCTATATCGTCAAACAGTCCATCACTCATCGTCGTCCGCGGCGAGCCGCGTAAACCATGATCGCTGCTGACGCAGCGACATTCAACGATTCGACGGGCGGCTCCATCGGAATGGTGACGCGCTCATCCGTTGCCGCGATGATATCGCCGCCAAGGCCGTGGCCTTCACCGCCGAGAAGTAGCGCAATGCGGCCGGGCCAGTCGACGGCATCCGGATCGAGACCGTCGCGTGGAACGGCGGCGATCATCTTCGTCCCGGCCTTCCGGAGTTCCTGCATCACGACATCAACCGACGGACCCCTTGTGACGGGGAGGCGCAGGGCGCTTCCCATGCTGCCGCGGACCGCCTTCCATGAAAACGGGCTCGCGGAATCGCCGACGACGATCATGCCCGTGACGCCGCCCGCTTCCGAAATGCGCATCAGTGCGCCGAGATTACCGGGATCCTGCACATCAACCACCACCATCACGAAGAGCCGCGCGGGCGTGAGAATCGTCTGCATCGTGGTTGGCTGCCGAAGCGCGATGGCGACGATGCCGCTGGGCGTGCGGACGGGACTTATGGCAGCGAACACCTGATCACCGGCGCTGACGACCTCCACTCCGGCGCGTTCCAGCGACTGCCCGAGGGTATGTTCCTCGGTCTCGCGATTCAGATGTGACCGTGCGATGACGACGCTTTCAAACGGTAGCGAAGCGGCGTGGGCTTCGCGCAGAAGATGGACGCCGTCGAGGAGCAGCCGTCGTCCGCTCGGGTCCGGCGTCCGCGCGAGGTCTCGGTAGGCACGTACGAGCGCGTTTTGCCGTGAGGAGATCGTCTTCACCAACCGGTATGTTAAAGTCGATTTCGTTGTGAAGGATCGGATCCTCAAGCGATTCACCGACGAAATTTCCGCGCTCGAGCGTGAGTTGAAAATCGATCTGCCGAAGGAAATCCAGCGCGCCCGCGAGCACGGCGATCTGCGCGAGAACGCGGAGTACAAGGCGGCCAAGGAACGCCAGGGCATTGTCGACGCGCGTCTCTCGATGCTCAAACGGCGGGTGGGCGAGATCCAGTTGATGAATCTCGACCGGATTCCGCGCGACCGCGCGGGCTTCGGGTCCACGGTGCATCTTCGCGACAGCGAGGGCGCCGTGCTGGTTTATCAACTCGTGATGCCGGAAGACGCCGATGCGGAGAAGGGGATGATTTCAACGGCCTCGCCGATTGGCCGCGCGATCCTGAACAAGGAAGAAGGCGACGAAGTGAAGGTCGTCACCCCCGGCGGGAGCAAGAGGTTCGAGCTCGTCAAAATCAGCACGATTCACGACGCAGACTAGTGCAGTACTCCCCTTCGCGCCGCACCGCGCTCGTGCTTTGCGGGACCGGCGCGCACGGCGCCTATCACGCCGGTGTGCTACGCGCCTTTCAGGAGGCGGGCGTCAGGATCGATCTCGTCGCCGGCCACGGCGTCGGTGCCGCGGGCGCGATGCTCTCGGCGATCGACGGCAGCGGGCGACTATGGGAGCCGGCCGGCATCTGGCGCTCTGCGCAAGCGCACGCGTTGTATCCGTGGACGCGGGCGATGCGGGTCGCGTTGTGGGCATTACTCACGCTTCTCGTCTCGCTTTTGTTTCCCCTGCTCCTCGTCGTGCTGACGGAATCGGCTGGATCGATTCGACAGGTGACGCAGGTGGTGATCGCCGTTGTGATTGCTGCACTCGCCTCCATTGCGGTGGCCGTCGGCATTGCGAGATCGCACTCGCAGGGGAGGCGGCGGGTGCTGGGCACGCCGTGGTCGGGCATCGCGGGCGCGCCGTTCGAGGCGACGCACGCCATTGGCGTTTTCTCGCAAACCATCTGGCAGCTGATTCGTGACGCGTCCCGCGACCCGCAGCCGCCACCGGACTCCGGGCGACGTTATGCGGACGTCCTTGCCGACAGCCTGGGGCAACCGGGGTTTCGCGAGTTGATGATCGTCGCGACGGATCTCGACGCGCGCGGCGACGTCGTCGCAGCGCTGCTCCGCGAGCCGTACCGGCGCGATTTCATCGCGCCGCGCGCCGGGCGCGAGCGCCGTGCGGAGGCGTTCGATCTGGCGGGCGCCGGGCGCGAGCACGCGCTGGATCTCATGGCGGCTGCGTTGACGCCTCCGGTCGTCTGTGAACCGCGGCTGGTGACCTTTGCCTCGGACGGGTTCTGGCGCGGCGAAACGCATCGGCTGTGCGACCGCCCTGGAGCCGTCATTCGACTGTTCGACGAACTGGCCGCGGCGGCCGTGTCGCAGGTGATCGTGGTCACGGCCGTCCCGACCGCGTTTGCGCCTCATCGACTGCGGACGCCTCGGCTCGATGTCCGGAGCCGCCTCGGCGAGTTCCTCGCTGCCGCCGAAGCGGCCGCGCTGCACGACGCTGTCAATGTTGCCCGACTGCGCTTCGACTCCTGTTACGTGGTTCGTCCCGCGCACAATCCTGTCGGTCCGTTCGACGTCAGCGGCGCATATGATGAAGCGTCGGATCGGCGTCACTCGACCGCCGAATTGATGGAGCGTGGCTACGAGGACGCCTACCATCAGTTCATCGAGCCGATTGTGGGCGCCAGCGGCGATCAGCTGGCGCGCGCCGATTCACACGAACCCTCGTCGCTCGCATAACCATTCGCGGCCGTTGCCGCGCAGGATTGCGCATGCATCGCGATACCGAGATCGTCCACGCGGGCTTTCGCACCCGAAGCGAACCAGGCCCGTTTCTCTCTGGACCTCAGTTTTCCTCGACGTACACGTCGCCCGGCGAACCCGCGGACAACGCGCTGACCTACGGTCGCTTTCACAATCCGACGTGGACCGCGTGGGAAAACGCACTGCGAATTCTCGAAGGCGGCGAGGCCGTCGTCTTTTCTTCGGGCATGGCGGCGGTGGATGCGGTCCTCGGAACCACACTGTGTCCGGGCGACGCGGTCGTCCTGGCAGCCGACTGCTATTACACGATCCGTCGGCTGGCAGCCGGCTGGTTCGAGCGGCTTGGGATCGAGATCCGGCTGGTGCCCACGCGTGGCAACGCGCAGTTGGGGGCGCTGGACGGAGCCAGGCTGGTGTGGGTCGAGACGCCTACGAACCCGCAGCTGGATATCTGCGATATCACGTCGATGGTGGAAGCCGCGCACGCGCGAGACATCACCGTGGCCGTGGACAACACCACCGCCACACCGTATCTACAACAACCGCTGGCGCTTGGCGCCGATTTCGTCGTCGCATCGGATGCCAAGGCGATCACGGGCCACAGCGACTTGATTCTCGGCCACGTGGCGACGCGCGACGAGGAGAAGGTGAACGCGCTTCGCACGTGGCGGACGCAGCACGGGGCCATTGCGGGTCCGATGGAAGTGTGGCTGGCGCACCGGTCGCTTCCGACGCTCCCGCTGCGCGTGGCACGGCAGTGCGATTCGGCGTTGTGCCTGGCGCAGTCGCTCGCGGCGCGATTGGACGTGGCGGCCGTCCACTATCCGGGTCTGCCGTCGCATCCGGGCCACGACATAGCGCGCCGTCAAATGCGTGCGTTCGGCACGATTGTCAGTTTCGATCTCGGCACACGGCCACGCGCGGAGGCATTCCTGCGTTCGTTGACCCTCGTACGCGAGGCAACCAGCTTTGGCGGCGTCCATTCGATGGCGGAACGGCGGGCCCGTTGGGCTGGTGACGCGATTGGCGAAGGATTTATCCGCTTCAGCGTTGGATGTGAGGCG
>Ga0068859_100005959_pt1 | contig 12377 bp, 10 predicted proteins | sample KBSSwiS22_FD_66585 | JGI IMG/M metagenome (GOLD analysis project Ga0068859, IMG submission 66585) | Switchgrass rhizosphere microbial communities from Kellogg Biological Station, Michigan, USA - KBS Switchgrass S2-2 | ecosystem: Host-associated > Plants > Roots > Rhizosphere > Soil ... | reverse complement strand
ACAATCGTAGAGTTTTCTGATTTCGAATGTCGCTTTTGTCGCGACGTGCAACCCACGTTGAAGCAGATTCTCGAGCAGTATGGCGAACAGGTGCGGTTGGTGTTCAAGCATCTGCCGCTCGAAGGTCATCGCAACGCGGTGCCGGCCGCGCGAGCTGCGTACTGCGCCGGCGATCAGGATCGGTTCTGGCAGTATCACGATGCGCTGTTTGCGGCCGGCAGTTTGGCGCCTGATGTTTTTGAAAAGATTGCCGCGGAGCTTGGACTCGGAATGGCGCGCTTCAAGGCGTGTCTGACGTCCGAGCAGTCGCGCGCGGGCGTGGTGAAAGATATTGAAACGGCGCGGAGTTTTCGCATCGATGGCACGCCGAGCTTTCTCGTCAACGGAAAGTTGTTAACGGGTGCGCTCAGCTTTGCTGAGTTTCAAAAGGCCATCGAACGCGAGTTAAATCAAACGTCCTCACGAAACTAGGAGATCCTCATGAAACGAATAAAGTGGTTGGTCATTTGTGTCTTGTTCTGCGGCATCGATGCGGGCGCGGCACAGTCGGAGAAGTTGATCAGGGAAACATACGCGAAGCTGGAAACTTACAACGCGGCAGCGCAAGTCTTGCAGAATGAGTTTACGCGCCAGCCGTTCACACCCGATGCGAGCCTGCGCTTTGAGCTTGCTCAGTTTCGCTCAGGCAGTATCAAAGAGATTCTCAACAAGCCTTACGCGGCGCTGATCACGTTGCCGACAGGCGACATCATCTCGCTGACGCGCGGCCGTCATGTACTTGACGATGGACCGGAAGAGGCGACGTTTGCCGCGGCTTGGGAACACGGTCAGTATGCGTCCGTGTTCGATCCGCAGTGGACGATCGGCGATGCGTTTCATTTCGAGCCCGAGAAGTACTACGACATCGTTAGCTACACGTCGTACCAGGTTACCGTGAGGTTGGAAGGAAAGTCGCGGACTTATCGCGCGCTCGCGCTGTTTCGGGAGAAGTCGAACGCGCCGGAGTTCTGGGACGCGGTCGTCAATGGTGTCACGCGCGTGGCTGAAGAGAACCGGCCGCCATACAAAACGAAGACAGCCGCCCAAGAAGAGACGTTATCCCTGGCCGCAGACGCTTTGTTAATGGATGCAAGCGCGTCGACTGGTGACGGATCTGCTACAGGAGGAATAGTCGAGAATGGCACTTTCGGCGAGGTGCCCTCAAGCGCGGTTCAGTTGCCCGACTGGTTCAGCACTGACGCTCAGGAACACAAGTCAGGTGATCATGGTGGAACGGCCAGGTATACAGGCACGTGCACGCCTTTGACCGGCGGGTTCCAGCGCTGCGCCGTAGTGGTAGCGGAATTCGCGACCTTTGAAGACGGCACCTTGGACCATCTGACGTCGCTTTTTTCCCACGTTGGTACGAAGGACCTCAAAACCGAGAACCGCACCGGCCCGACCGGAACAACGATCCAATGCGCGGCCGCAACCGGAGTTGCGTTTTCGAACTGTTTTTTGGGCCGTAGCTGTGGCACGAGTGCGCAGGTTTCATTGAATCTCGGAGTTGTGGAAGGCGGCGCGACGGTCACTGGAGGTAATCTCTGGCACGACATCAACGCAGAACATTTCTCTTGCAATCTTCCAAGCGCAGTCAGTACCTGTGTCGCGCCTAGCCTCAGCGGCAGCTGTCCGCTGGGAACCACGTTCACCTCCGGGTTCTGCTGCCCTCTAACGACTAGCTGTAGTAATTCGCTCGCGACGAAGTGCCTGATGTTTGGCGGCGATTTTGACATGACCACCTGTTCGTGCGATGGCTGCGGCACCTGTGCGGGCTCGCCAATTGTCATCGACGTGGTGGGCAACGGGATTAGGTTGAGTGGTCCGGATTCCGGTGTCGAGTTTGATCTCGATGGCGACGCGGTGAAACAGAAGTTAGCCTGGACGCTTGCCGGTTCAGATGATGCCTGGCTGGCACTCGATCGCAACGGGAACGGCCTCGTCGACAACGGTTTGGAACTCTTCGGAAACTTCACGCCGCAGCCCGAGGCGAGTAGGAAGAATGGGTTCCTGGCGCTGGCTGAGTTTGATAAGGCTGCCACCGGCGGAAATGGCGACGGAGTGATCGATCAACGGGATGCGATCTTCGGCAGTCTCCGTCTATGGCAAGACAAGAACCACAACGGCGTCTCGGAACCGGATGAGCTACACACGCTCGCTTCGTTGCAGATCGTTGCGCTCGAACTGGAGTTTAAGGATGCGAAACGCGTCGACCAGTACGGCAACCAGTTTCGCTACCGTGCAAAAGTGAGAGACACACGAGGCAGTTCGGTAGGCCGTTGGGCCTGGGACGTGTTTTTGATCTCCCAGTAGGACGTGTTCGTGATCGCGAGCAGGACACAAAGGGCACCAGTAGGACACAAAGGGCACAAGACAACTGACTCTTACTCGCTGTGCCTTTTGGTGCCTCTTTGTGGCTACTTCTTCCACGACGGCAGCGTACATCGCGCCGGCTTCTCCTGCTTCAAACCAAGCGCCCAGTCGGCCTGCATCAGCGTGTGGATGTCGCGAGTGCCCTCGTAAATGATCGCGGCCTTGCAGTTGCGCAGGTAGCGTTCCACGGGATAGTCGTTTGAATAACCGTTTGCGCCATGAACCTCGATCGCCATCGACGCAGCCTTCTCGCTTCTCGTCGTAGCTTGCCACTTCGCCAGACTCGTCGCCTTTGCGTTGGGTTTTCCCTCGTTCTTCAAATAGCCGGCCCGCAACCACAGCAGATGACTCATCTGATAATCAGCTTCCATCTCCGCGATCTTTTGCTTCACGAGCTGGTGGTTTCCGATCTTCGTGCCGAACGTCTCGCGCGTGTTTGCATACGCCACAGACGCATCACGCGACGCGCGAATCACACCCGTCGCACCCGAAGCAACCGTGTAACGTCCCTGCTCCAACGCGAACATCGCGATCTTGAAACCCTCACCTTCTTCACCAACCATGTTCTCCTGCGGCACACGCACATCCTGCAGCGAGAAATATCCGGTGTTGCCGGCGCGAATCCCGAGCTTCCCGTGAATCGTTCCCGACGAAAAGCCCTTCATGCTGCGCTCGACGATGAAGCATGACATACCCGTGTGATCGCGTCCGCGACGCTTCTCTTCGTCCGTCCAGCAGAAGAACAAAAAGTTGTCGGCAAGGTCAGCCAGACTGATCCACATCTTCTCGCCGTTCAATACCCACTCGTTGCCTTCGCGACGAGCTGTCGAACGCGCGCCTACGACGTCGGAACCCGCGCCCGGTTCGGTCAAACCATAGGTTGCGAGCTTTTCACCCTTGGCCTGCGGTACGAGGTACTTCCGCTTCTGCTCCTCGGTGCCCCACGTGTAAAGCGTGAGTGAGTTCAGTCCCGTGTGGACTGACATGAGCACTCGCAAAAACGTATCCACGGCTTCGAGCTCTTCACAAACGAGGCCCAATGAAATGTAGTCGAAACCCGCGCCACCGTACTCTTCAGGAATGCACACCCCCAGCAGGTTCAACGAGGCCATACTCTTCAAAACCGAAGGTTCAAATCGCTGTTGCTCGTCCCATTCCTTGATGAACGGCGCGACCTCCTTTTGCGCAAACTCGCGCACCGTTTGCACCAGTGCCTGATGGTCTTCCGTCAACTCAAAATCGATCATTTCTCTACTCTTTCCAATAAGGTACTCAAAAAGACCGCACATCTTACCAGAGCAAACGCGAATCGCACGAATGCTTTGCTATACTGCCAAACATGCCGAAAAAGAAACGCGCCGACGTCGTCACCGTCGGACTCGTGCAGATGAGTTGCGCGCCGCAACCCGAGGCGAACCTCAAGAAAGCGATCGCCCGCATCAACGATGCCGCAAAGCGCGGAGCGCAGATCGTTTGCCTTCAGGAACTGTTTCGTTCGCAGTACTTCTGCCAGACTGAAGACATTCAACTGTTTAAGTTGGCGGAGACGATTCCCGGTCCCACAACCGAGAAGCTGGCAAAGGTGGCGCGTCAGCGAAAAATCGTCATTGTGGCGTCGCTGTTCGAGAAGCGCGCCGCCGGCATTTATCACAACACGGCGGTCATGATCGACACGTCGGGCAAGATCGTTGGTAAGTACCGCAAGATGCACATTCCTGACGATCCGCTTTTCTACGAAAAATTTTACTTCACTCCCGGCGACCTCGGTTTTCAAACGCACGAGACGGCTTATGGAAAACTGGGAACGCTGGTGTGCTGGGACCAGTGGTTTCCGGAAGCGGCACGCTTGACGGCGCTCGGCGGCGCGCAATTTCTGTTCTACCCGACGGCCATCGGCTGGTTGCCTGATGAAGAACAGTCGATGAACGAGGCGCAGCATTCCGCCTGGGAAACAATTCAACGCGGGCATGCGATTGCTAACGGAGTGTACGTGGTGGTGGTGAATCGTGTGGGCCACGAAGGAAAGCTGACCTTTTGGGGGCAGTCGTTTGTCGCCGATCCGTTCGGACGCATCGTGGCGAAAGCATCAGCCGAAGAAGAGGAAGTGCTGGTCGTCGAGTGTGACCTGTCGCGGATCGAAGAGACGAGACAAAACTGGCCGTTCCTGCGCGACCGCCGCATTGATGCTTACGACGGGCTTCGCCTGCGGTTTGGGGAGTGAACATGAACTACGGCCTGATGGACTTCATCGGCAACGTAGGCGTAGCGATACTGGTCGTCACCTACTTGTTGCTGCAGCTCGACAAGCTGAAAAGCACCGATCTCGCCTATTCGGCGCTAAACGCAATCGGCGCGAGCTTGATCGTCGCCTCACTGATCGTCGACTTCAATCTGTCCGCGTTACTAATGGAAGTGTTCTGGGTCCTGATAAGTTTTATCGGCATTGGCCGCCACCTCCGACTCAAAACCATCAGGTCCTGAAACATGCCCGCACCGACACCGGAAACTCCTGCCGCTCTTGGTTTCTACATGCCCGCCGAATGGCGAACGCACGATGGCACCTGGCTGACCTGGCCCAAGGACCCGGAAACCTGGCCCGACCGCGTTCCCCAGGTGGAAGAGATCTACCTCCAAATGATGGCCGCGTTGGCGCCGCATGAAACCGTCAACCTGCTGGTAGACGACACCACCACCGAGCATGCGGTCAAAAAGCGATGTTCGTTTCCGGGCGTTGAGAACATTTGCTTTCACCAGATTCCGACCGTCGATTCGTGGATCCGCGACTATGGTCCAAACTTCCTGATCGACAACCGCGGAAATCGGGCTTTCAACGATTGGATCTTCAACGCCTGGGGCAACAAGTATGAAACCCTGAAGCACGACGATCGCGTACCGCTTTTCCTCGAACCCATACTACAAATTCGCCGCTTTGAACCGAGGATCGTGTTGGAAGGTGGAGCGATCGATGTAAACGGCGCCGGGTGTGTTTTGACTACGGAGCAGTGCCTGCTGAATCCGAATCGCAATCCGCACCTTACCCAGGCAGAAATTGAGGAATACCTGAAGAGTTATCTTGGCGTCACAAAGGTGCTGTGGCTCGGAGAAGGGATTGTCGGAGACGACACCGACGGGCACATCGACGACATTGCCCGCTTCGTCGCGCCAAACGCGATCGTCTGCGCCGTTGAGGACGACCCGCAAGACGCGAATTACGAATTGCTTCAGGACAATCTGACGCGACTCAAGTCGATGACCGACGCCAACGGGCGACCGTTTGAGATCGTGACCTTACCGATGCCGGCAGCCGTTGGTGGAACCAGCACCGACACGCGCAACCTCGATCGTCTGCCGGCGAGCTACGCGAACTTCTACATCGCCAACAAGGTAGTGCTCGCTCCCGTGTTCGGTAGTGCGAACGATGCGCGCGCGGTGGAAACACTACAACGCGTCTTTAAGGATCGGCGAGTCGTGCCCATCAACTGCGAACCGCTCGTTTGGGGCATGGGCACGATCCACTGCGTTACCCAACAACAACCTCAACCCTGATCGACCAACCTTCGTGCTTCGCTAATTGCCTCGTCGAGTGTCCGGACGCGGCCATCCAACTGCATCTCATAAACGGCCCGCGTGATCTCACCCATTCGCGGTCCAGGCTGCACGCCCAACTCCAGCAGGTGCCGGCCCAACAAGAGCGGATCGGGCGCCCGGTTCTCGACGTCCAGCGCCTTCGCACGCTGCACGAACCACTCCTGCGCCTCCGCGCCATACCACTTTTCGCGCGGCACCCAATCCGCGTTGCGTCCCAGCGAATCGGCCTTCGCAACGCGATACAACAGATCGGGTTCGCACCGCCGCGCCAAACGACGAAACGCGCCCTCGCCAACTTCGTCACGCTTCTTGTAAAACTCGCCCGGCTTCAAGTGTTCGCGCACTAACGCGATCACCTGGCGCCGGACGTCGTAGCCCTCGATCGTGTGTACGTTGATTCGATCCAGAAAACGCGTCGTTGGTTCCACACCCGCTTCCTCGTGTCCACGCGAACGCCAGCGGCCTTCGAGAAACTGCGTCGTCGGCGGTTTCCCAAAATCGTGAGCGAGCGCCGCCAGCATCACCGTGACCTGGCGCGAATACGTCAACCCGTCGATCAACTCGCGCGCTCGATCGACAACCAGCATCGTGTGCACGAACACGTCTCCTTCCGGATGCCACTCCGGATCCTGCGGCACGCCAACCAGGCTTTGAATTTCGGGAAATACTTTTTCGATCGCTCCGAGCTTATTTAGCCAATCAAGTCCAATGGACGGCCGCCGCGCTCGCAGCAGCAGTTTTTCGAGCTCGCCCCACACGCGCTCCGCGGGCAAATCGCTAAGGTCCATCGTCTGGCACAACGCGACCGTCTCCGGTTCGATCTGAAACTCGAAGCGTGCCGCAAACTGCGCCGCACGCAACACGCGCAGACTGTCTTCGACAAACGTCTCCGCCGACACTGCTCGCAGCACACACGCGTCGATGTCCTGCCGGCCGCCAAACGGATCGATCAGTTCGCCGGTCAGCGGGTCCTGCAGGATCGCGTTGATCGTGAAATCGCGACGACGCGTTGCTTCCTCGACGCTCATCGCCGGATCGCCCTCGATCACAAACGCGCGATGCCCTCGTCCCGATTTGCGTTCGCGACGCGGAATCGAAACGTCGAGATCGTGGCCCAACTTGTAAACAGTAAACGCTTCGCCAACCGCGTTCACGCTGCCGAAACCGTCGAGAATCTCGCGTAGTCGTTCCGGGGCCAGGCCGTAGACTTCCAGGTCCCAGTCCTTCGGCTCATTCCCCATCAACTCATCGCGGACACAACCACCGACGAGCAGCGCACGGCCGCCCGCGTCGTGAATCACGCGCGCGAGTGCGACGACTTTTTCCGCCACTTTGACCATGATGAGTATTGAAATCCGTGTTTTCTGAATTACGCGGATTACTCTTCGGGGTTCTCGACCAACACCTGAACGCCGCGCGTGGAGGGAATGCAGCTAATGACCTGGGCGCGATCGATCTTCGTCAACTCACTGCCGGCGGCGTGCCACAGTTTGACCCAAAAGGTTCGCGTCTCTCCGTGGATCGCAAACGTAGAACCGTCCGTCATCACCGGAACCGGGTCGGCAACTGTTCCCGCGCGGAGCTCTTCGAGCAGTTGAGGAATGTAAGGCTTGAACTTGTCAAACTGGACCAGCACCGCACCGTCGTCAATCTCGGCGGGCGGCAACTCGACCGGCTCGTCAGATTCGAGCAACAGACGTGTCTCAGTTTGCTGATTTCGTTTCTTTACTACCGGCATTGAATCTTTACGACTGCAACCGGCGTTGCAGATGTTCGCTGAGCTCTGAAACTTTGACTCGTTCCTGTTCCCAGGTGTCGCGATCGCGGACTGTCACGGCTTCGTCTTCGAGTGACTGATGGTCCACAGTGACGCAAACCGGCGTTCCGATCTCGTCCTGTCGCGCATAGAGTTTGCCAATACCGCCCGTGTCGTCGTACACGGCGCGCAGTATCGGTTGCAGCGAACGCTTGATCGCTTTCGCCATGCCAACGATCTCCGGTTTGTTTTTCGCAAGCGGCAGGATCGCGGCTTTGATCGGAGCGAGTTGCGGCGCAAGTTTCAAAATCACCCTGGTCTCGCCCTTGTCGTTCGTCTTCTCGGAGTACGCGTCCATCAACACTGCCAGCACGGTGCGGTTGACGCCGGCTGCAGGTTCGATAACGTGTGGATAAAAGCGCGTCTTCGTCGGTTCATCAAAGTACGACAGGTCTTCAGTCGAATCAGGGTTCTCGCGATTGCCTTCTTCGTCGACCGGTTTATTCGAATGTGAACGTAAATCGAAGTCGGTCCGGTACGCAATACCCATCAACTCTTCCCACTGTCTCTCCTCTTCAGCCCGTTCCGGAAAATAGCGGAACATGATGTCGACAGTTCGCTTCGAATAGTGGGCCCGCTCACCCTTGGGCACTTCATACAACGACAGGTTGTCTCGATTCATGCCCAAGCTGTGAAACCATTCGAGGTACTGCTCCACCCAGTAATCAACAAGCTTCGAATGTTCCGCATCCGGCGCGACGAAGTACTCCATTTCCATCTGTTCAAACTCGCGGGTACGCAGAATGAAATTGCCCGGTGTGACTTCGTTACGAAATGATTTTCCAACCTGCGCAATCCCAAACGGCAACTTGCGTCGCATCGTCGTTTGCACATTTAAGAAATTGATGAAGATGCCCTGTGCAGTTTCCGGCCTCAGATACGCCAACGCACTTGGATCGTCATCGGCGACGGCACCCAACTTCGTTTGCAGCATCGTGTTGAAAGCCCGGGCATCCGTCCAATCGTGGGCGCCGCACGTCGGACAGTCCTTTGAGTTAAAGACCGCCTGACCGTCATCGGTCTCGGAAACCTTGTCGAAGACTTTGTCTCGGCGAAAACGTCCCTTGCACTTGCGGCAATCAATTAACCAATCATTGAACGTCGCTTCGTGACCGGAGTATTTCCAAACCAGCCGGTTCAGAATGATCGACGAGTCAACGCCTTCGATGTCGTCGCGATCGTAAACGAGCCAGCGCCACCAGGATTGTTTGACGTTGTTACAGAGTTCGACGCCTAACGGACCATAGTCCCAGGCGCTACCGAGGCCGCCGTAAACTTCCGAGGAAGGGAACACAAAACCGCGCCGCTTGGCGAGCGAAACGATGGTGTCGATGTTTGGCGCAGGCACGGGTGCATAGTAGAAGACCGTGAGGTAAAAGACAAAGAGACCACAAATTACACAGATCGGTCCGCGTAGTTTGTGGTCTCAGGTAGTTTAGCGGCCTTTGCGAGGCTTAACTTCGCCGGCCTGAACTGTCGGTGTCGCACGCGGCGCCGCAGCTCCAGCAGGTACAACCCACAGCTCGACGCTGTCATCTTCGCGGAATCCGCCGTTGACGATCACGAGACGTGAAGCATCGATATTGCGCTGGTCAACGATGTAATCTCGCGCCCGCTTCATCAACACTTCAACTTGCGCCAGCGGGCTATAACGACCGCCGTAAGCAATAATGTAAGCGCGCGTTGACGGGTCGTTTTGCAATTCGACCGCGAGATTATCGAGACGTGCTTTTTGATCGTCGAAGGTGCAGTTGTCGCACTCGTCGAATTCGCGCGCCACGATCACTTTTCGTTCCAGCGCCTTGACGACGGCCACACTCTGCGCACTCTGACGGCACGACGGATCAGACGATCCATCATCAACTACGAGCGTCGCGATTACGCGTTGACCGCCTAGACCGGTCGTGTCGACATTGATCGTCGGCGTTCCAGCGCCACTGGTCACCTTCGCACTCGACGGATTAACGGTCCAGGTGTATCTCAGACCGTTCGTGCCGCCGTACGTAGCGTCAGCAGCGAAGGTAATGATCTCGCCTTCGTTCACAGTCTCCGCCGCGGAAACACTTACCGGAAACGGACACGGCGACTTCGGCATCGGTGGCAATGGCCGGTACTTCACGACCACGCACTTGACGCGACCAGCAGGCACTTCGATATCACGCGTCCACAGTTTTCCGTTTGGCAACGTCACCGAAACGCTGTGCATACCCGGATCGAGATTGATCTCTGTGTATTCAGTCTTGGTTTCACCACGCGGCGTGCCATCGATAGAAAGCAACAGTCCGCCCGGGTTGGTCATGATCTTGATGATTCCGTACTTGGCTTTTTTCGGCTTCGCGGACACCTGCGCCATGGAGACGAACGCGAAGAACGTCAATGCCGCCAAAGCCACGAACGCGAATCTGTGAACGGAGAAGAATCTGGACGTCATTACTGTTTACGGTCCTCCTCCGTCTGGTTCTGATCGGCGAGCTTTGATTTCCTGTAACGACGTCGCAATCCCGCACTCGCGGCAACCAGGCCCGTGCCAAAGAGCAGCAGCGATGCCGGTTCAGGCGTCGGCACGATGTTTTGGTTCGGACTTGGCGCCGGAGTTGGAGTTGGTGTGGGCGTTGGTTCGACGTGATCGCAGTCATCGCAATCGGGGATAAACGCCAGCGGCACCGCCGTCAGGAACAGCAGCGGCCACTTCGGAAATCCACCGCCGGCGATGAAGATCTCACCGCAGTCGCAGATGGTCCCGTCAACTTCACCGTCTTCACCGATATCGTCAACACCGATGCTCAGGTCGTCGGCAACGGTAGGGAAACCACCGAGGAGCGCATCAAGTTTCGGGTCGCCGGATCCAATGCCAACGGTAACACCGCTGGTGGATGGTCCACTGACCGGAGCCTTTACTCCCGACTTTCCGGGATCCTGGGAGATGAGCGTTAGCTGGATGTCCGTGTTGCCTTGAAGACTCTTAACGGTCTGGGCCACGCGGGTGATTTGAACTGGGTCGGCCTGGGCCGAACCAGCCGTTAGCAGGAAGACACCGATTGTAGCGGCAAGCAGGCGGCTCACATGCCGTAGTCGGAAGCTGGGCTGCTTACCGAAGTTGGGGGCGATGTTTCGGTTCATGTTGAACTAAAGTGACTCAGGTAGTGATTCCTGCCATAGAAACTGTGGCGTTTTCGTATCCATACCAAGAAGATTGCTAATGACCGGCAAACTCCAGCGCCAACCAATATAAGGGGTAAGCAAAGAGTTGGATTCAGGGCGACGTCTTGCAGGAAGGTCGAGGGCACCTTAATCAGTAAACGCCGCACCGTTTACTAGGCCACCTGGGATAACAGAAATCGGCAGCAAATCGAGGGCCGCTATGGAAGCTGCCATAAACAGACGTAAATCTGGTCTGGACCACCAGATCTGTCTAAGTCTCAGACCGTGTTTCTGGAAACCGGACGGTCTGAGACCTTAGTTGGACCGCAATTGGAAAACGGATATTAGCTTATTCGCTCTCGCTTGGGCTAGCGGCTTCGGCCTTCCGATTCTCATCTCGCAGGACCGCTTTGCGCGAAAGCTTGATCTTGTTGCCCTCGCGACCGATGCACTTAACGAGGATCTGCTGGCCCTCTTTGAGCTCGTCGCGAACGTCCTTCACCCGGCGATCGGCGATCTCCGAGATGTGCAATAGACCATCCGTGCCCGGGAAGATCTCGACGAAAGCTCCGAAGTCGACGATCCTCGTGACGACGCCCAGGTAGGTTTGGCCCACCTCGGCTTCAGCCGTCAGACCGCGAATACGATTGACCGCCGCGTCCGCAGCCTCGCCGCTCGCGGTCGCGATGGAAATCGTGCCGTCGTCGGAGACGTCGATCTTCGCGCCAGTCTCTTCGACGAGCGATCTGATGATCTTGCCGCCTGGTCCAATGACGTCGCGAATCTTGTCCGGGTTGATCTTGATCTGGATGATGCGCGGAGCGAATTGCGAAATCGATTCGCGAGGCTCGGCGAGCGTTTTTTCCATCACGCCCAGAATGTAGATGCGGCCCTTCTTCGCCTGCTCGAGCGCTTCGGCCATGATCTGCGCGTTGATGCCGGCGATCTTGATGTCCATCTGCAGAGCGGTGATGCCGTTACGAGTGCCGGCCACTTTAAAGTCCATGTCGCCGTAGTGATCTTCGGCGCCGGCGATGTCCGTCAGGATGGCGTACTTGTTACCCTCCATCACGAGACCCATCGCCACACCCGCCACCGGCGCTTTCAGCGGCACGCCGGCATCCATCAGCGACAGAGTCCCGCCGCATACGGACGCCATCGACGACGAACCGTTTGATTCAGTGATCTCCGAAACTACGCGGATGGTATAAGGGAAAGCACCGTCCTCGGGAAGCACAGGTTCCAACGCGCGACGCGCGAGAGCACCGTGACCAATCTCGCGACGGCTCGACGATCCGAACCGGCCAACTTCACCGACGGAGTACTGTGGGAAGTTATAGTGGAGCAGGAAACGTCGCTTCACTTCGCCCTTCTCGAGATCGTCGATGAACTGTTCGTCTTCCTTAGTGCCGAGCGTGCT
>Ga0068859_100005958_pt1 | contig 12378 bp, 11 predicted proteins | sample KBSSwiS22_FD_66585 | JGI IMG/M metagenome (GOLD analysis project Ga0068859, IMG submission 66585) | Switchgrass rhizosphere microbial communities from Kellogg Biological Station, Michigan, USA - KBS Switchgrass S2-2 | ecosystem: Host-associated > Plants > Roots > Rhizosphere > Soil ... | reverse complement strand
TCCCGCTCAATCGTCCGGCGGCGTTCAGTTGTTTGATGATTTGCGAAATCAGGCTGCGACGCAGCGGCAAGTCCTCACGATCGATTGGAACTCGGATTAAGGCTGTGGGCTCTGCGTTAGCCCTCCCTGACGGTCGGGCTTCTGACACGATGCGCCGGACCAGGCCACGAAACAGATAGACAGGGAACTCGCCCCAGACGCCGTGGGCGCTCTCTCCGTCCAGCAGTTTTTCGGTTACGAGATCGAGCAGCGGGTGAGACGCCGCGATGTAGAGCAGTTGGTGGGCTTCTCCGCGCGCAATGTATTCGGCGCAGCGCCTGAGCAGGCGCTCGCGATTGTTTCCCAGTACCGGCCCTAACCAGATTTCTTTTGACAAGATGTGCCCCGTTTGGATAGTGCCCTAATTTGAATTTCTCTGCGCAAACTCTGCGGTCTCTGCGTCTCCGCGGTGAGTGAATTCACTTTTCACCGCAGAGACGCCGAGGTCGCAGAGGTCACGCTGAGGAAAAAAGAAAATCAGGGCACTACACCGTTTGCGATCGGTCGTTCGTCGGGCGAATCGATCAAGGCTTGGTTTCTAATTTAACGATGGCCGCCCGGGCTGTTTCAGCAACGGTAACGGGTGTCCCGAGACGACTCTTCTCATTATCGTTCAGCAAAGCGCGCAGGTTTGGCAAAGCTTCTGTGGCGCCGAGTTCTGCCAGGGCTTGAATCGCAAACACGCGCATCGAAGGATCTTGATCGCTGAGCGTCGCTATCAGCGCTTCATTCGCGGCCCGGTCGCCTATCTCGCCAAGGGCCCAGGGCACCTTGTACTTGAGTTGGATATCAGTTAGCAACGGAATGAGAATCGACAGCGCGCGCCGATCTTTCAGGGTGCCCAGAAGATGCACCGCGTAATACCGGTCGGCGCGTATTTGTGGTTCGACGTGATAGCGGCCGTCGCTGGAAGCCCCGGGTTGTCCCTGGCCTTCCGGCCGATCGGATCGATCGTGAAGGATAGCGGTAATTACAGTGAACCCTCGTTCGTCACCTAACCCGGCGAAAACCAATGCGGCGTTACCCCTGAGGTGCCGATCGTCATCATTCAGCCACACCTCGAGAACGTTGAGTACGCTACGATCATTAGTCGCCACGAGCTTTTTGGCTATCTCCAACTGCTTCCAGAAAACTCTCTCACTCGTGAACTGCCGCAACAGATCGTCGGTGGCTGAGTTTTCCAGCTGCTGCGGTTGTGCGAACCCGGACACCGCAAGGGCCGAAACGAATATTGCGTGGATGATTCCTAACTTCATTTGCTCATTAGTTCCGGCTAAGCCGCGCATCAAAGTGGCCTGGCCAAAACCCACAAAAGTGTAATGACATACTTGACACCCCAGAGAGTAGCCGGTGGTCGTGCCGCGTTAGACGTGAACCTTCAACGAGCTGCGGAGCAGCGGCCAGAGTTAAGCCCAGGGCGAGGCTTTGCGAGCCCTGGGTCAACCCAGCTAAGGTGATCGAGCCCCGAAGGGGCGACACAAATTACCGGTAATCAACCCGAACCTGTTTACTGACTCTCTCTGTCGCCGCTTCGCGGCTCTGCCAATCTAACCAACCAGTACCCAAGGCTCGCAAAGCCTCGCCCTGGGCTTAACTCTGACCGCTGCTCCGCAGCTGGTTGAAGGTTCACGTCTAAATCTGGTGGTCGCGATCGGATCGATACGCGGTACCGGAGCCCCACGGCCCTACGCCCCGGGCGACTCTCTTGCCCTTAGGTGCGTCAAGTATGCCAATCCCCAAAATCCGAGCCCTACGATTCTGGTCATTTGCCACCCTGAGCGCCGGCGGTTTTGGAGTTGAGTAAAGGGAACGCGTCGTCGTCATTCACTTCGTCATCGGTCTGGGTCCCCAACTCTGGAAACAAACCGCCGTCATCACGGCTCAGAGTCCGCGTCAATTTGTCGATCGGTTTCAGCTCCTCGGGCTCTTCTCCCGTAAGTGCGCCGCGCTCTTTAAACTTTCTGGCGGTCACCATCACACGCTGTTCGAACGAGCCAACGCCACTGTTATACGCCTCAACCGCACGATCCAGCCCGCGGCCGATGTTGTCGAAATGGTCCATGAACTTGCGCAGCCGGTCGTAAAGTTCTTTCCCTAGCTTTCCGACTTCGTCAGCGTTGGCCGCGCGCTGTTCCTGTTGCCAACCGTAGGAAATCGCTTTGAGCAGAGCGATCAAGGTCGTGGGCGTCGCGATGATGACTTTTTGATTTATGCCATCCTCGATCAACTTTGGATCCTGCTCCAGCGCTGCACTGTAGAAGTTTTCGCCCGGCAAAAACAGCAGCACGAATTCCGGGGTCGGTTGGACGGCTTCCCAATAAGACTTTCGGCTTAAGTGGCCGATGTGCGTGCGCACCAACCGCGCGTGCTCTTTCAAGCGTTCAATTCGAATCACTTCATCCGTCGTGGTGACTGATTCGTAGAAAGCTTCGAAAGGTACTTTCGCGTCAACCACGATCGTGCGATTGCCGGGCAGGCGAACGATTACGTCAGGCCTGATCCGCCCGTCTTCATTGGTGATTGTTGATTGTTCGTGGAAGTCGCAGTACTGGACCATGCCGGCAAGTTCCACGACCCGCCGCAATTGAATCTCGCCCCAACGCCCGCGAATGTGCGGCGTGCGCAGGGCCTTGACCAGATTTCCGGTTTCAGCCTGAAGTTGCAGTTGCGAGGTGGCCAGACCTCGGACCTGCTCACGCAACTCTGCATAGGCGCCGGCGCGCGCCTTTTCAATCTCGCCGATCTTGCCGTCAACCTTCTCCAGCGATTCTTTCAGCGGTTTGACCAACTGATCGATTGCCTGCTGCCGTTGCTCGAGATCGCCTTTGGCCTTTGTTTGAAACTGCTCGAGCGTCGCGTGCGCGAGGTTGAGAAATTCCTGATTGTTGTCCTTCAGCGCGTCGCGTGACAGAGCCTTGAACTTTTCGGCCAGTTCAGAAGTGGCCTGCTTGAAAGACTCCTCACGTTCGCGGGCCCCGCGTTGCTCGGCGGCGAGTTGGGCACGCAGAGTTGAAGTTTCATCCCGGGCCCGAGCTTGCTCGGCGGTTTCCTTATCAAAAGCCTCCTGGAGCTTTTGCGATTCGCGATCTTTGGCAGCGAGGCGCTCGTTGAGAGTGGCGATTTCCGTGGCGCGGTCGGCCTGGCCGTCTTCGTAACTGCGCTTTGACTTTGCCCGCAAAGCCAACCAGGTAACCGTCGCGCCGAGTACGGCGCCAAACAAAAGAAGTACCACCGGCAGGAGACTATCCATCGTTATTTCAGTCTAACAGACGTTGTTTCGGAAATGAAACAGCGTCGCAAAGACGGGCAAGGCATCCGCAGATTTCGCAGATTACACAGAACAGCGTTTCAGAAGCCCGACGTGAGGAGGGCAACTAATGTTTAGCGGGTTCTTGCTTATGCGCCGTCGTCTGACACCTTTCCGCTATCTGCGACATCTGCGTAATCTGCGGATAAGTCACCCACCAAAGCAGGCCACTAGGCGCTCGTAGACTTTCCGTGTCACGCGCACGTCGTTCAAGTTATATTCGCGAATCTCGGCGAGTTTGCCCGCCTGGTATAGTTCGAACACCCGGCTGCCTTCAACTTCTGAAGTTTTACTGGACTCAATTCCCATGGCCCAGGCGAGGTCATCCAGAGCCACTCGATTGCGCCCGCCCAGCCACCAGGCGCGCATCGTGTCGTACACACCCAGAACGCGAAAGTCGCTTAAGTCGACAAACGGTTTGACGGCGATGTTATTGACCAGACAGCGCTGAAAGATGAAAGGCAGATCGAACCCGACAATGTTGTGACCGACAACCAGGTCGCATTCTGAATCGTAGTCAGACATCAGGGCGAGAAAGTCTCGCAGCGCCTTTGCCTCATCCTGTTCGTTTCCTTCAGCATCGATGCCGAATGCGTGTTCGCTCTGGTTGTTGGTGAGGCCTTCGATCTGAAATCCGGCAAGCGGTCCCACAGCAACGGCGATGGAAATGATCCGCCCTGAAGTTGCATTGAGCGATCCCAGTTGATAGACGCGCTCTTCTTCGGCGGCAATGTCCTCGAGATAACGCTGTTGTTGTTCGAGGCGCATGTAACCGAGCTTTAAATCCTTTTCCAGTTTTGGCCCGACCCGATCGCGAAACCCATCCAGGGCCAGGGTCTCAATGTCCAGAGTGAAGGCGCGCGGCGGCAGCGGATCGGATTGCAAGCGTTGCCTGTATTCATCGAGGGAAATTGTTCGATACCGTGTAGCAATGAACTGCGTTTGATTTTGATAAGTCTCGCCTCTCAGTGCGATTTTCCAAAGTCCGGGACTTAACTCACCGTGCGCTTCCAACACGTCAGCCCATATCTTGATCGCGATGCTACCCGTCGAATTTCGGGCGCTGACTTCGCGAAAAGGCTTTCCGTCTTTAGTCCGTCGTTCGCGCACCGAAGTGACGGCCACCATCAGCCACACTTCTTCGGCGAACGGGAGTTCAGGAATGGGGATGTTGCCCTTCATTGTTTTGTCAGAAGGCGGTACGCACGCCTCTGGCGTGCCGGCGGACAGTTACGAATTTGGCACGCCGGAGGCGTGCGTACCTTCAGCTCACAAAGTCTGTAAATGCCTCATCGAGGCCGGGTCTAATGAAGTCCCGCGCCCGGGGAAAACGCGCTTCGACCGAGACGCGCAAACCGCTGAGTTCAACCAGCATTGGCTTGATGGTTTCGGATTTGTCCGGCAAAGAGATCTGCAACGAGCGCCAGGCGGCAATTGAGCGATCCATCGCCACCAGCGCGACCTTTGCCGATCCGTTCGCGTCCATGCGTTCGGTTCTGGCTGCGATCTCGTCGTAATCCGCTTCTTCATCATCGGCTGCTTCGTAGTCGGTCAGAAAGTCCATCGACAAGTCATCGTCGTCAATCGGACCTTCGTCTTCGTCGGCCTCAATCCCGCCGCTCAACGCCCGCATCAGTTTTACGGCGATAAAGAATTGATACCAGCGAATGACCGCCACCGCATCCTGAATCGTTATGTCTTCATCCTCAGTCCGCGAAAGGGTCTGCATGTCGTCATGAACATTTTTGTCCGAATTGAACTCATCACGGAACCAATTGTTCACATTGGTCATGTATGCTTGCGCGCGTTGTGACAGCTCGCTCTGCTCCGCTGCTTCGGCGGCACGCTCGCGCTCAGCCATCTCTTCCGAGACATCAATCGAGTTGAGATCGACGCCGGTTTCATCCGCCCACTCAGCGAGCATCTCAGCGGTGTTTCGAAAAATGTCCTGCAATTTGCGCCAGAACTTTTCGTTGTTGATATCGCGAACTTCCGGATCGTCGAGATCAGGGTCGGCTTGTTCGCTCGCATACAAAAAGCAGCGCGAAGTGAACTGGCAACGCTCACACCAGCGGTCGCAGTAGTTGTAAATGCCGGAAATGAGATTCGGATCTCGGGCCAGGTCCCTGAGGTCGTCACTGCGCATCGGAATTCACCTGATCGTTTGAAGTAACCGTTATCGGACTGGAGCGCAAGCGTCCTCGCTTGCCATCGGCCGCGCCACGGACAGCAACCGGGACGGTTGCGCTCCAGTCAACCCCGTTTCATTCAGTTCGGTTGCGGCTCGCATTGTAATGTATTATTTCTATCGTCACCATGAGCAAAGACGAATGTGTGAAGATTGGTTTCGCCGACGCGCTTCGTCGCTTGCCGGGTCCCCAGGGCGAACACAACGTCGCCTTGTTTGAGCATGGTTCCCTCGTAGTTAAGTTGTCCCGGCCACGCGGCCCTGACCTCCAGCTGCCTCATTCGCGCGACGAAATTTACGTCGTGGCGCAAGGCAACGGCGAGTTTGTTTGTGGCGCCGCGCGGCAAACATTTTCTTCCGCAGACGTCCTGTTTGCCGCGGCCGGAACAGAACATCGTTTTGAGAACTTCAGCGATGACTTTGCGGTCTGGGTTTTCTTTTATGGACCCGAAGGCGGCGAAGCCGATCAGTCCTGATAGGTCTTTACGTCCGCAGCGTGAGACCGAAGACCATGGCTCGATTTCATTCAATAAATCCGTGTTTTGTAGTTCCGGATGTGGGGGCTGCGCTTCGTTGGTATGAAACTGAACTTGGGTTTGACGGCGATCCTTTTCCCGAGTCGGAACCTTTTGTCTTCGCTATCCTGCGGCGCGACGAAGTGGAAATCTTCCTCATGAGAATTGCGGATTACCGTAAGCCGGACCTGTACGATCGGCGAAGCGGCGGCGTTTGGGATGCCTACCTGCGAATCAGCGGCCTGAAAGATTTCTACGATCAGGTGAAGGATCGAGTCGATATCAAGCAACCCCTGCACAGACAACCGTACGGCCTTTCCGAATTCGAAGTACGTGATCCAAACGGTTACATTCTGGTTTTCAGCGAACTAAGCGAATGAAACATGCTGGTGAATTTCTGAAGCCGAAGAACCTTGGCCTGGTCGTGGGGATGGCCGCCCTCTATTTTCTGGGCGCGAAGCTGGGGTTGTCGCTCGCCTTTATTAACGCCAGTGTCTCGCCGGTGTGGCCGGCTACCGGCATAGCCATAGCTCTGGTTTTATGGTTCGGGTACCGCGCTTTGCCTGGAGTCTTAATCGGCGCGTTGATCGCAAACTATACTTTGACCAACGTTTCCCTCCTGACGGCCCTGGGAATTTCAGTGGGCAACAGTCTGGAAGCGTTTACTGCGGTTTACCTGCTGCAACGCACCGTGCGACAGCGGAATCCCTTCCACCGCGCGATCGACGTTCTGAAATTTGTTGCCTATGCCGCGATTCTGAGCACTGCGATCGCGGCGACCATCGGCAACATCACGTTGTGTCTCAGCGGTAATGAGGAATGGGTAGCCTTCGGCTGGCTTTGGTTTACCTGGTGGTTGGGCGATGCTGTCGGCGCTCTGGTGGTCACTCCCCTAATTCTTAGCTGGCTGGATAAATCGTTTGACCGCTGGCAAGGCCTGCGTTTGTTCGAAGCACTCCTGCTCCTGGTTTTGGTTTCAGTGCTGGCGGCCACGATTTACACGAACCTGATTCTGGCGACGAATTCGGCGCGACTCTGGGGTCATATCGCTATCCCACTGCTGCTCTGGGCGGCATTTCGATTTGGAGCACGAGGCGTGTCAACGGCAATCGCGTCGTTTTCCGCGATTGCAATTTGGGGCACGATTCACAACACCGGGCCATTCGCCAGCCCCTCCAGTCACGAAGGACTACTCTACCTGCAAGCCTATATAGCCGACCTCGCAGTTACCACGCTCGCTTTGGCGGCCATCGTTACGGAGCGGCGCCAGGCGCAAAAAAACCTCAGCGGCGGGCTTTCGGTCACACGCATTCTGGCAGAATCGCCCGCGCTCGCTGATGCGTTGCCGCGGATCATTCAACGGATCTGCGCGACGTTCGGCTGGCGACTGGGCGCGATGTGGCGTCTGAATCCGGAGACTGACCGCTTGCATTGTTTGAAGGTCTGGCCTTCACAAGGTGAACGCAGCAAGTTCGAACGGGTCTGTTATGAGATGCAATTCGAGAAGGGGGTTGGCTTGCCCGGCCGGGTCTGGAAAGACCTGAAGCCGGGCTGGATTCCCAACGTCCTGCAGGACGATAACTTTTACCGGGCCGCTCACGCCGCGGCGGAAGACCTGCACGCAGCTTTTGCATTTCCCATTCTCTCTGGTGAGAAACTGCTGGGAGTAATGGAGTTTTTCAGCCCTGAGATTCGGGAAGTTGATGATGCGATGTTCTCAACTTTCACCGGCATTGGCAGTCAGATAGGACAGTTCATTGAACGAAAGCAGGCAGAAGAGGCAATGGAGTTGGCCAGTCTGCTTCCCAAAGAGAATCCTTATCCAGTCATTCGTCTGCTCGAAGGCAGGATCCTTAGTTACGTGAATCCGGCTGGCCGTGAGTTGCTGGCGGACTGGAACCTGGATCTGGGTGATGCGGCGCCGCCCGAAATCGTCGAAGTCGCCCAGGCAACTTTGTCCGATGGCCAGAAGCGCGATGTCGAAATATCTATTGACGAAGAGATATATCTGATCAATTTGGCGCCGGTGCCGCAGGCTAATTATGTGAACCTCTATTTCAGCAACATTACGGATCGAATGCGCGCCGAAGAAGCACTGCTGCAAAACCAGGAATGGTTGCGTCTGACGATGGCGGGCAGCCGCATGGGCACGTGGACTCGCGACCTGGACGAAACCAATCGCGTCGTTTGGTCGCCGGAGCTGGAACAGATTTTTGGTTTGGAACCGGGAGAGTTTTCCCAGAAAGAAGAAGACTTTTTTGACTTCATCCACCCGGAAGACCGCGAATTGGTGTACCGGGCCGTGACGAATGCCGTCGAATCCCTCACCGATTACGACGTTGAATTTCGCTATCGCCGCAAAGATGGGGTCGAAAGGTGGATGCTCGGGCGTGGCCGTGGCTTTTACGATGACACCGGAAAACCGTATCGGCTGGCAGGTTTGGGACTGGATATCACCGAGCGTAAGCAGGCTGAGATGGTGTCCCAACGTCTGGCCGCCATAGTCGAATCCAGTGACGATGCGATCATCGGCAAGGACCTTAACGGCGTGGTCACCAGTTGGAACTCGGGCGCCGAGAGATTGTTCGGCTACACCGCTGAGGAAATGATCGGGACGGAAATTTCGCAACTCATCCCGCCTGAGAGACCAGACGAAGAGCCGGCAATTCTGGCGAGGTTGCGACGCGGCGAGTTTATCGATCACTACGAGACCGTGCGCGTGACCAAAGATGGAAACCGGATCAATGTGTCGCTGACAGTCTCTCCAATTTTCGACCGCGGCAAAGTTATCGGCGCCTCAAAGATCGCCCGCGACATCACCCAAAAGAAGCGGGCCGAGGAGGAGCGCGAGGAACTGCTGGCTCGCGAACATGTCGCGCGGGCTGAGGCCGAGTCCGCCAACCGCGTCAAAGACGAATTCCTGGCGACACTTTCGCACGAACTGCGTACGCCGCTCACGGCAATGCTCGGTTGGTTAACGATGTTGCGCGGGGGGCGACTGGATGAGGAAACGTCGAAACACGCGCTCGACACAGTGGAACGCAACGCGCGGGCACAGGCCCAGCTGATCGAAGATTTGGTCGATGTGTCGCGAATTGCCGGAGGGAAACTACAACTCGACATGCAGCCGGTCGATCTGCCGGCATTAATTGATGCGGCGGTCGATATCGTGCGACCGGCCGCAAATGCTCGCGGTGTTTTGATCGAGATTTCGGTCGAGCCCACAGTTGGCCCGGTGGCCGGCGATCCCGCGAGATTGCAGCAGGTTATCTGGAATTTGCTCTCGAACGCCGTCAAGTTCACCTCTCGCGACGGTTATGTTTACGTTAAGCTCCGGCGGGTCGAAACAGTTGCGGAATTGGAAGTACGCGACACCGGCATTGGCATTGATCCTGATTTTCTGCCGTGGGTTTTTGAAAGATTTCGCCAGGCAGAGTCAGCGGTGACCCGATCACATCGGGGCATGGGCCTCGGTTTGGCGATCGTGCGCCACCTAATCGAACTGCACGGGGGAACGGTAACCGCCCATAGCGATGGGGAGGGTCACGGGGCAACCTTCACGATCCGAGTGCCGTTAGCCGAAGATCACCCGGCGCTGACGATAACCGCCGAAGCTGAGATTTCCCAGGCGGCGAGTCAGACGCTCAGCGGGGTGAAAGTCCTGCTGGTTGAAGATGAGCCTGATGCTCGCGAACTTCTCTCGATGACTCTAAGGATTTCCGGCGCCAGCGTTTACGCAGTCGATTCGGCACGCGAGGCCATGCAAACCTTAAGCTCGTTCAAACCGGATGTCCTGCTTAGCGACATCGGACTACCGGTCGAGAGCGGTTACGATCTAATTCGCCAGGTGCGAGCGCTGCCTACCAATCTCAAAAAGATTCCGGCCATCGCGTTAACGGCATTTGCCACCGAGAAGGACCGCCAGCGCGCCTTGTCCGCTGGGTTTCAGCTCCATCTCGCCAAACCGGTCGAGCCTCAGGCACTGGTTGACGTGATCGAAAAGCTGGTCAATGGCAAAGCCGGAAGAGGGCATGAATAACTCAAAGGCAAAAGAAGCTCGTCGTTGCGTCTGGGCAAAGACTGAACTGTCAATTTCTTATCACGATCGCGAGTGGGGTGTACCCGTTCATGACGATCGGACGCTGTTTGAGTTCCTGATTCTCGAAGGCGCCCAGGCGGGTTTGAGTTGGGAGACGATCTTACGGAAGCGCGAAAATTATCGTCGCGCCTTCGATAACTTCGATGCGGCAAAGGTCGCCAGGTACGACGAAAAACGAATCCGCAAATTGTTGAATGACGAAGGAATCATTCGCAATCGCCTAAAAATCAACGCGGCGATTCAGAATGCGAAAGCCTTTCTGGCGATACAAAAAGAGTTCGGCAGCTTTGATAAATTCGTTTGGAGTTTTGTAAACGGAAAACCGCTGCGTCGAAAGCGCGCGGCGCCAGTTCCGGTGACCACAGCAATTTCTGATGCGTTGAGCAAAGACTTGAAGGCGCGCGGTTTCAAGTTTGTCGGTTCAACGATCTGTTATTCGTTCATGCAAGCCGTGGGGATGGTCAACGATCACGATGCGGGGTGCTTTCGATACCGGCAAGTGAGTTAAGACAGTAATTGCTTGCCGGAGGTGTTTGGTTAATGGCAGAATTCCGATCATGGAAATTGTGTTCAGCGTGTATCAAGAAAATGATGGTGGTTTCGTAGCTGAGTGTCTTTCTCACGATATCTTCACGCAGGCAGATTCCTGGTCCGATTTGCGGACAAATGTCCAGGAAGCGGTTAAAGCCTTCTTCTACGACCAGCCGATGCCCGAAAAGATTCGCCTGCATTTGGTTCGTGACGAAGTCCTGGCTTGCGCATGAAGATCCCTCGAGATATCAGTGGCGCCGAACTCATCAATGTCCTTTGCCGGCACTTCGACTACACAAAAATTCATCAAGTCGGAAGTCACGTAATCCTGCAGACAGAAGAACCGGCTCATCATCGAATTGCTATTCCGAATCATGCCTCGTTAAGAATAGGAACGTTGAACTCGGTCCTGCGGGCGGTCGCGACTGCAAAGCGCGTCGAGAAAAAAGACATTCCTCGATTGTTGTAGAATCGCCGACAAATCGACGGGTCAATGTTTCGGACTGAGCAAACTTCCCAGCACAGCCTCCAGTTCCGAAACCTTATTAATTCGCGCGACCAGGCGTCCTTCCCGATCTACCAGGAACTTCGCCGGCAGACTCTCGACTCCAAATCGCAAAGCGACCGGAAGCGACGTGGCATTAGCGGACTGCGGCCAATTGACGCCGCGAGTGCCGACGATCTCGCGAGCCCTGGCCTCGCCTGACTTCAGGAACCCGGCATCGACATCTTTCTGGCCAATCGCTTCGCTGTTCAGGCCGATGATTTCAAATCCCTGCGCGTGGAACCTCTGATAGACACTCTTCAATTCGGGAATGTCGGCGAGGCATGGGCTGCACCACGAAGCCCAAAAGTCCAGTAAGACGGCACGTCCCCGAAATTCAGCGAGAGTGTGACGTTTCCCGTCGAAATCAATGAACTCGAAATCAGGAACCGCAGCGCCAGGGGCCAGGGAATTGCGCGCTGACACCTCCGGCTGATCCGTTGACGCTGATTTCGCTTCGGAGCCATTGATGACTGTCTCCAACTCCAGCAGTTGAGGCGGAAGACAAATTGTTGCCGTACAACTTTGATATCGGACCTGGACTCGTAACTTGCCTGGACCTGGCCTGGCCGTCGTTGGTTTCACGGGAATCCTGAAGGTGACGGAGCCCTCGTATGACTCGGTCGCGACTTGAAAATTTGGATCGTAAGCTGAATGAGGTGCGGGCGAGTCGATCTCACCAGCAATTTCGAACCCCTGGTTCGGTGCAACTGTTATGCGTGTGGGTGAAGGCCCGCCTTCAACACGTTCGGTGGAATAGAGATGCCAGCCGCGTTCAATCTCAGCGGTGAGTTCAATATTAATTCTGGCGACGTCAACAGAACTTGCTTTGACAGTCCATTTGATCGGATTCGATGAAGTTTCGTTTTCCTGGGCGCGGATTTCAACGGACGCCAGGGATGCCACTGCCGCGAGGATTACTACACATAAGCCGCGTCGCCACATCCCTTAATTCGCGTTCGTCTGGGCCGAGGCAGTCGCCGTGGGACTGAGTTTTATGTAAACCGTCTGAAGGATTTCTTTGGTTTTCATGTTTTGCACAAACGCGACCAGCGACAGTTTGTTCGGATCGATCTGAAATTTCTTTTCGCTGAAAGTAAACGTGTCGCCGCGATGTCCCTGTTGCTCGTACGAATCGAGATACTTTTTTATTTC
>Ga0068859_100005956_pt1 | contig 12379 bp, 16 predicted proteins | sample KBSSwiS22_FD_66585 | JGI IMG/M metagenome (GOLD analysis project Ga0068859, IMG submission 66585) | Switchgrass rhizosphere microbial communities from Kellogg Biological Station, Michigan, USA - KBS Switchgrass S2-2 | ecosystem: Host-associated > Plants > Roots > Rhizosphere > Soil ... | reverse complement strand
GCTAATTCCTCCCAACCGTCTGCGTCCCAAGCAAGTGATTCCTCGTCACTTGAGAACCCAGCATGGCCAGGAGAAAGAGACTGGTATGCGGCTGGATCAGTGGCGCCGATCAAGCGGGCCAGAGGTTTACCATCTTGCACGATTATTACTTCGCCACCTTCTGAGGCAAAGGCGATTAGGTCTGCCAACTGGCTAGGTACCTGTTCAATGTTTACTCGTTCAGTTCGCATAGCTGAATAATAGGAGCGTGTGCAAAACACGTCAACAAAAGCGAGTATTGGGCCAGCACTTATTTATATTATAGTGAGGAACTCCAACTTCTAAGGAGTCCCTTGATGAAGAGCTATCGTAAGGAATTGTGGTTTAACGTGCCCACGCGACGTGCGTTCATTAACATCACGCCACAGGTCCAAGAGTGTTTGCGGGAGAGCGGTGTTATGGAAGGGTTGGTGTTGGTGAATGCGATGCATATTACCGCGTCAGTCTTCATCAACGACGATGAGAGTGGGCTGCATAAGGACTACGAGACGTGGCTGGAACAACTCGCGCCACACGAGCCTACGAGTCAATACCACCACAACAAGACTGGCGAAGATAACGCTGACGCCCACATCAAGCGACAGGTGATGGGCCGCGAGGTTGTGGTTGCGATCACTAAAGGTAAGTTGGATTTTGGGCCGTGGGAGCAGATCTTTTACGGCGAGTTTGATGGTGGACGCAGAAAGCGTGTACTGGTGAAGATTATAGGAGAATGAACGCAGCAGATGAAGACAGGAGAAAACGTATTAATGAAATCATTGCTGTGTAAGGCCGCGGATTTCGCTGATTCTCGCGGATCGGCATCCACCTCGTGCTAAAATTTGCGCATGTCAAAAACCACTACCACTTTAGACCATGGCTCATCAGTCGCGCTTCCTCCTGAGGCTCTGGACGCGCTCGGCGTAGGCGAAGGGGCGGAATTAGATGTAGAAATTATCGGCCGAGCGGTGGTGGTTCGCTCGGCTGACGAAGCTCGACGCTCACGTGAATTCGCGAATGCTTTTGAATCAATCCTTACCAAACGTCGCAGTGCCTACGAAGAGTTAGCAAAAGGTCCTGATCAATAATTCACTGGTTGATGAAATTCCCCGATAAGTTCGATGTGTTGATGCTGCATGCGATGTTGATCGCTGAGACCGGCGGAACAAGCGGGCTTCGGGACGAAGCTGCGTTCGAGTCGGCTCTTGCCGCGGCTGAAAATCGTCGCCACTATGAAGCTGCGGATGTTGTGAGTTGCGCCGCGACCTACGCCTATCATATGACACAAGCACACGCCTTTGTTGACGGCAACAAACGTATCGGGGCTGCGGTTGCTGAAGCGTCCCTCGAAACCAATGGCCATGAATTAACCATGACGAATGAGGAACTCGTCGAGATGTCCCTCGCAATCGCTTCCAGTAAATTTAGCCGCGACCAAGTTGAACAACAGTTCAGAGAAAAAGTTAAGCCCAAGCACTAACTTGCGTCGTAAGATCGTCAGTGAGTGATGTCATCTGTCGAAGCAGACTTTGATCGCCTCGCACTTCTCGACGACGAAGGTTGGACGTCGAACAATCACTATCACAATTCCCTGCTCAAACACGTACCTGCGAATTGTAAGGACGCACTCGAGATTGGCTGTGGCACTGGTGCGTTCGCGAGGCTTTTGGCGAAGAGTTGCAAGCGAGTAGTCGCGCTCGATCTGTCGCCGGAGATGCTCCATGTCGCACAAGTGCGATCGACGCAATTCGATAACCTCGAATTTCAGCTCGCTGACGCAATGCGATGGGATTTCCCTCAATCACATTTTGATTTCGTCTGCTCGATTGCCACGCCTCATCACCTCGAACAGCGTGAGTTGTTAGTTAAGATCAGAGACTCGCTAAAACCGAATGGTATTTTGGTGGTTTTGGATCTGGTTGAGTCGGACAGTTTGGTTGAACGAATGTGTGATGTTGTCGGGTACGGTGTGAGTGGAGGGCTGCGGCTAATCCACAACGGTCGATTGCAACCGCCGGCTGAGGTTCGCAAGGCGTGGGAGCAACACGGAAAACACGACTCTTACTTAACTGTTCGTCAGGTGCGCGCGCTCGCGGACGAAATCCTGCCCGACGCGAGTGTAAGAAGGTGTTTGTTGTGGCGCTACTTGCTGGTCTACCAAAAGCGCCACGGATACACACAGAAATACGCGGATTAAGAGTCGCGGAGCAATGATTCTAACTCTTTAGTCGCATCTGCGAACGTGCGTTTTGCGGCTTCCAACGCATGCGCGGCTTCTGCCGCTTCCGCGGTCACGTTTTGAGCGCGTCGAGCTGCTTCTTTTGCCTCGGCGTTGGCCTTCTTCTGAGCCGCTTCTAAACCCTGCGATCTTGCGCGCGCGTCGGCCAACGATCGCTTCGCGTCCTGCAATGAAACTTTCGCGGCCGCAATCTTTGCCTGCTGAATCTTGCGTACGTCGGCAATTATCGCCTTTTTACGCGCGTCCGATGTTGACTTGCCAGGCGCCCGTTCGATCGACCCGCCACCAGACATCAACGATGCGAGTGATTCAAAACTCGGAGGATCGACATCATTGGTGAGACGTCCGGGAGTTGGACCATCGGGGAGCAATGCGTAAGCTGAGAGCGCTTCGAGTGTAGCAGTAACACGACGAATCGTATCCTGCGACGGATTATGACCTGCATCGCGCAACAACGTTGTCGCGAGTTCTGACAACTCCACGAGCGCACCGCGTCGGGCGTCGAGCGACTCGCGCCGCGATGTTGGTCCATGACGGAAGCCTTTACCGGTTGCGATTAACTGGTCGAATGTGTCGCGATGGTCCCAGTAGAGTTGATTCACTGCCCATGCTGAGACTGAAGGTTTGGCGAGTAACTTTACGCGCTCGGCATCATTCGTACGTCCTTCCTTCTTTAGACGAGCAGCCAGTGCGTTGCGCGCATTCGTGAACTCCGCGACAGGCAGTCGGAACAAGTCGTCAATCTCGTCATCGAGCTTGCGCTTCACCAGTGAAATCATGTGCGCTGGATAATAGAAGACTCAGAAGCAGCGCGACAAGCCCGTTGATCAAGCGTTCGCGGTCAACTTACGTACGCAAGCGCACTGATCTACTCGATCTTCACTGATACGCTTCCTGCGGAAGTTTCCGTTCAAACAAGGGGGGAATGTATGAACAACCAACAGTTAATCAAGTACACGCACGTTTGGTTTCTAGCTGTAGTGATTGCGTGCGGGCTCGTCGTTATTGCCGTGAAGGCTGGAAGCACGATTCAAAATCAAAACTCCAACCAGAACAGCAACAGCAACACCAACGCAAATAGCACGCAGAATCGCAACGCTAACCGATCCGCTAACCGCAACTCCAACAACACCAGTGCAGCAGGGCAACAGGCAGGTATGGCCAGCATGAGTTCACCGGATCGAGATTTTCTGATGGACGCAGCGATGGGCGGCCTGATGGAAGTTGAACTTGGTCGTATCGCCGCACAAAAAGGCATGAGTGATTCGGTTAAGCAGTTTGGACAGCGCATGGTGGACGATCACTCGAAGGCAAACGAAGAACTGATGTCGTTGGCGTCGAGCAAGGGGGTCACGTTACCGACAGCTCTGGATGAAAAGCACCAGAAGGATGTGACGAAACTCTCAGCTATGTCAGGGGCAGAGTTTGATCGTGCCTACTCGAAGATGATGCTCAGTGATCACACTAAAGATGTTAAGGAGTTTGAGAAGCAAAGCACTCGCGGCGCCGATCCCGATCTAAAGGCGTTCGCCAGTAAAACACTGCCGACTCTCCAGGAACATCTTCAGATGGCCAGAAGTCTCGAGCCTAATCAACGCGCCAATAGCAATAGCAACAGCAACAGCAACAGTGGTGGTTCCCGAAACAGTAACCGTAACAGCAATAGCAACAACAGCAACCGTCCGTAAAGCTTCGCTTCTGAGACCGCGGATTCTCGCGAATTTACGCGGATGAGCTATTATCTGCGTTCATCTGCGAAATCCGCGGCCAATCAGGAGTGAAAATGAAAACCTCTTTATCCGTCCTAATCCTTCTTCTGGCGATTTCCCCAGCGGTTTTATCGCAGCAGGATCCGGCGCACAAACTCGTCGAGTTTCACATGGCGCTGCTGAAGCACGGGCCAAAATGGACTGCCGCCGAAAACGAAGAAACGAAACGTCTACACCAGGAACACGTCAACTATGTGTTGTCGCTGCTCGAGTCCGGCAAGGCAATCATCGCCGGCCCGTTTACTGACGGGGGTGAAATAGATGGAGTGTTTGTGTTTCACGCGAAGTCCGCTGCCGAAGCGAAGGCGTGGGCTGAAGCAGATCCAACGGTGGCAGCCGGATTCCGCGTAGCTGAAATGCATCCATGGTGGTCGGAAGATATATTCAGCAAGCCTTCGAAGCCTATGAAGCTCGTGCCGACGTATCTTGCGTTCCTCACTCGTGGTGAAAAGTGGACCCCGGAAAAAACTCCCGCGACGGAAGAGATTCAAAAAGGTCACATGGCCAACATCAATCGTCTCGCGCAGATGAAAAAGCTGGTCGCCGCCGGACCTTTCGGAGACGATGGACAATTGCGCGGCATCTTCGTATTCCGAGTAGCGTCTTTAGAGGAAGCAAAGACTTTGACCGCAACCGATCCGGCAGTTCAGGCCGGCCGTCTTGCCATGGATATTCATCAGTGGATGGTGCCGGAAGGTGTGTTGCCTTAAGCAAAAACTCGATCTGCCGCCTCTTTCGACGAGATCACCGGGTAGACTTCGAATTCCACAATGTCACTCCAATTGGCGATCCATTCGTTGATCTGGCTGACGTCGTCTGCTTCCATTAGTTGAAAGCACCGTTCAAGTTTTACATCGACCCAGCTTCCTACGTAGTTCAATCCTTCGGGCGCCAGCCGGCCGTGTTCGCGGAAACGGCGATACACCGGGAGTGGATCGCCGTTCTTGAAGTGTTCCACGATCATGTAAAGCAAAGTCGTTCCTCCGTATCTCTGCGATTCTCTATGTTAGGAGACTATTTAACACAGAGGCCGCAGAGGTACGCAGAGGGCCGCAAAGATTACTGAACCTTCGGTTCGCCGTAAATGAAGTCGTCCACCATCACGACATCCTGTTTGCCAACATCGTCTGCTCCCGGAACCACATTACCGCTCGTGATTCGCACGCGCGCGATCCGCTCGTCGGGAAAAACAACTCCGAAGAACGAAAGACTGTGATCCCCCGGTGAAGCCGGTACAAAGCTGCTGAACAACAACTCATCGTGTACGCCAAAGTATTCGATCAGCGTACTCGACTTGCGATTGCCGTGTTTCTCACCTGGTCCACTTCCGTCCGGTTGATCGACATCCGTGAACACTACTCCGAAACCCTTCGTCGCGGCCGCTACGTTACCGCCACCGGGCAAGAAGAAAGTCACGTCGGTGACGTTGCTGCCGATAGCGCTAAATAAACGCGACTGGCTGAACGGTGCGAAGATTGTTGTGTAGCTTGGATTGTTGAATACACTCGCGGAGGCCAGTCCACTCGGAGGAGCCTGCACAAAGCCGATTCCATCGGGTGTTGTGAACAGCGCGCCACGGGTAGTTTGAAACCCTGCGAACGGGTTGGGCGAGATCGTTGTGGTCACATTCGCCGGATTGCCGCCATCCCAGTTGATTTCACGACGACCGTCGTTGTGAGCTACATCGTTGCCATTGTTTTGGCCGCCAAGTGCATTACGGTATTCAGAAACTGCGCTTTGAATTGAAGGAGCCGATGGCCCGGCTCCCTGGAAAACGGCCGGCGCGACGAAGTCCGCCGCTGTTGATTCATTCACCTGTCCGCTTACGTGACGAACTGCGAATGAGAATGAAACCGACAGCAAGCCTAACGCGAGCCCCGCTGTCAAAAGCATTTTCTTCATTGTTGCCTACTCCCTTATCTATTGATTAAAACGGAGCGCAGCATAGTGGAGGCTGCTTCGGCAAGTCATAAACTAGTTGTAATTGTGGAGTAACGTTTCTGTAAGAGCGCTGAATCAACGATTCACTAAGCCGTTCAAGCTACGGTTTTCTAAAGATCGCGTCGTCTATCGCGATGTTGTGTTCCAGTTTTTCGACCTGCACTGTGAAGTTGAACGATTCGTAAGCAAAGCGAATCTTATGCGGAACCTTGAGTCCATTAACGTCTTTGTAATCGTCCAGGTGTACTTTCACGAAAACTCTGCCGCGGTTGTTTTGCTTGCGAGCCATGTCCCAGCGCAGAAGCAAACCATTTTCTACGTCGAAGAACAGCTTTTCGGCGGGGCCTTTGGCGGGCTTGCATTCAATGACGCGCACTTCGCGACCACCTAGCCACGCGTTGTATTCCAATTTCATGCTCTCAAAGAGACTCTTGATTCTTCCAGCGCTGAAGACTTCCGCGTCCCGCTCCATCTCCGCGATTTCTTCCTCAGCGTTGGACTCGCTGAAAGTCCCGGCAGGCGTTTGCACCCAACGCGTCTGGCCGTCGAAGCCTTTCTTGAGTGTTCCGAAGCGAGGAAACTCGATCACCGTTAGAGTCTTATCCGGTTCCTTTCGCCAGCCTGCGATCTTTCCATTCATTCCGCAAAGCTGAAAACTTCCTTCCATTTTGTAGCTTTTAATGGCATCGATGGCTTGCCTTCCGCCGAGCGCCTGTTCGTAACGTTGCAATATCTGATCGATGGCGGCTTGCTCCTCCGGGGACGAACGAGCCCCTGGCTGAGATCTGGAAGACCCCAGGCGAGCACAGGAAAGCTGTGTGGTTATTACGATAATTGCCAGGAGTGTTAGAAGCTTGCGACTCATGGGCATGGATCCGAATGACGAGGTTTGAGGTCTGGGAAAGAAGCAATGCGACCGTGGGAACCGGTCCGACTCACCTAGAATAGCGCGTCACAGGCACGCGCGTCACTAGTTAATTGTTGGAGAGAGAGGTTATTCTTAGGCCGCTTAAAAGCCATGAAAAGACTCCTGGCCCTATTACTCCTCGTAACGGTATGCGCAGGTTACGTTGTCCCTCAATCCGGACGAAGGACCAACACGACGCGGACAACGACAGTGGCGCCGGTGCAGCCGCCACTGAACCCAGAACCGGAAATCGTGCAGCCGAAACCTACCGCGGGGACGTTGACCTTTCTGCCTGAGAAATTGCTGGAACGTAAAATCAGACCGCTCGAGGGTAGCAGCTTTCGTCTGGCTGACTTTCACGGCAAAGTGCTGGTCATAAATCTCTGGGCTTCGTGGTGTGGTCCATGCCGGAGGGAAATTCCGGAATATGAAAGCGTGCGCAAGGAGTACGTGGGACGCGACGTGGAGTTCATAGGATTGACCACGGAAGATCCGGGAGAAGCGTCTGAAAAAGTAAACCAGTTCGTGCGTCAAACGCGGTTTGGATTTCGACTTGGCTGGGCCGATCGTGACGTGGCGCTAACTCTAATGAACGGCAGACGCTCGATCCCACAGACACTTGTGATCGACACCGGTGGAGGTATCGTTGAGCACTGGGTTGGTTACGCTCCCGGACGTAGCGCCCAGCACCTGCGAGAGGCGATCAAGAGCGCGTTGCCACAACAATGAGCAAAGAGGAAGAGCCCGTCCCCGCGCCTTCCTGGGCCGCTTTGTGATAATGTAGAGTTCTGCTTGCTCGAACAGTTCCACACTTATGAAGCGCTTTATTTTTAAAGCCGGACCTCTGCCTCGTCTGTGGCGAAGCGGGTTCCCGGCCGCGGCTACGCTTACATGTTTGTTATCGCTGTCAGTATGCGCACAACAAGCTGAGCCTCCCGTCGTGGTCCAACCGGGCGCGCCGGGTCAACCCACCAAATCATTGCCGCCATCGACGCGCGCGACGTTGCCGCCGCATTCGCCGAAAGATGTCGAATTCATGCAGGGTATGATCATGCATCATGCGCAGGCTGTTGAGATGACGGCCTTAATCGATTCGCACACGCAGAATAAAGAACTCCGCACTTTAGGCGCGCGCATCAGTCGCTCGCAATCCGACGAAATGGATTTTATGAAACGGTGGCTGACCGTCAGAGGAGAGTCGACTTCGATGACGATGCATCACATGCCGGGAATGGACATGTCGAGTCATTCGATGCTAATGCCCGGAATGCTTACGGAAAAGCAGATGGCGGCGTTGAGAAAAGCAAAGGGCAAAGAGTTTGACCGTCTGTTTCTGACGGGCATGATTCAACACCACAACGGCGCTTTGATTATGGTGAAGGATTTGTTTGACACTGCCGGCGCGGGCCAGGATGCCGAAGTCTTCAATTTCGTCACCGATGTCGACAGCGGCCAACGCGCTGAGATTAAGATTATGCAAACCATGTTGGGCGAAAAGCTTAATTAGAGGAGATTCGATGAGTCGATTACACGACATTACTTTACGTTTACTAATGGCTTCCCTTGTTCTGTGTTCTTGTTTTGCGGCGACGACGCTGGCACAAACACCATCGCCTTCGCCGTCTCCCGACGCCGCGGGGACGCCAGACCAGACCAAGCAAGAGCAAGCAAACCCGTTTGCTCCCGAACCGGCGCAACCGTTGCCGCCGGGGATGAAGGGTTCCGACACAAATGACCCGCGCGCCAAACTTGCTCCCGGAGTTTTCGACGCAGGTGAAGCCGCGATGGGCATGAAGCATGTCCTGTTGCTCAAGAAGCCCGATGCTTTTCAACTCGGCTCGGACAATCCTGATGATCCGAAGGTGAAGAAAACTCTCGGCCTGCTCGGCATCCCTGCCAACGTACCAATACCGAAAGGACCACTACTCGTCCTCGCGCAGCTCGCTTTCGCGAACTCCGATCTCGCGTTCCAGGGCAATCACCTGTTCCAGGGAAACTTTTATGGGATCAACATCTACGACATCTCCAATCCGGCGAAGGCCAGTCTGGTGACGTCGATGATATGCCCGGGCGGGCAGGGCGACGTTTCAGTTTTCAAAAACCTGATGTTCATGTCGGTGGAAATGCCGAACGGCCGCGTCGACTGCGGCATCGAAGGATTTCCGGCGCCACCTCCACCGCCCCCTGACAAGCAGACCCTACGCGTCTTGCCCGCGGCGCAGAAAGCTCGCTTCCGCGGCGTGAGAATTTTCGACATCAGCGACATCAAGAATCCGAAGCAAGTGGCGGCAGTGCAAACTTGTCGCGGTTCTCACACGCACACGCTCGTCGAAGATCCGAATGACAAGAACAACGTTTACATCTATGTCTCGGGGACTTCTTTTGTGCGCCAAAGCGAAGAGTTGGCGGGATGCTCTGGTGAGACGCCGGACAAGGATCCGAACACGGCGCTGTTTCGCATCGATGTGATCAAGGTGCCACTGGCGTCGCCGCAGGATGCGAAGATCGTCTCCAGTCCGCGTCTGTTCATGGATCCTCAGAGCGGGTCACTCGCGGGCCTGAGCAGTGGTGCTACACACGGCACAGGACAACCATCCTTGACCGATCAGTGCCACGACATCACCGTGTACCCGGCGATTGGCCTCGCTGCCGGCGCCTGCTCCGGAAACGGAATTCTGATCGACATCAAAGATCCAGCGAATCCGAAGCGCCTCGACGCTGTCAACGATCCAAACTATGCGTACTGGCACTCAGCTTCGTTCTCGAACGATGGGAAGAAAGTGGTGTTCACCGACGAATGGGGCGGCGGACTTGGGGCGCGCTGCCGCGCTACCGATCCGAACCAGTGGGGCGCTGACGCGATCTTCAACCTGGATAACAACAAGCTGAAATTCGCGAGCTACTACAAGCTGCCCGCGGCGCAGGGTAACAGTGAAAACTGTGTGGCTCATAACGGGTCACTGATCCCGATTCCAGGGCGCGACGTGGCGGTGCAAGGCTGGTATCAGGGCGGCGTCTCCGTCATGGACTTCACTGACGCGGCGCATCCGGTTGAGATTGCCTATTTCGATCGTGGTCCAATCGATCCCAACATGCTCGTGCTCGGTGGTGACTGGTCGGCGTACTGGTACAACGGCCACATCTACGGTTCAGAAATCGCGCGCGGTCTCGACGTCTTTGAACTGGCGCCGACGAAGAATCTGACGCAGAACGAGATCGATGCTGCGAAGGCAGTTCGATTCAGTGAATTGAATGTGCAGAACCAGCAGAAATTCGAGTGGCCTCGAACGCTTGTGGTCGCGAAGGCTTACATTGATCAGTTAGAACGCTCGCAAGCACTGCCGGCCGATCAAATCGCGACGCTGCGCCAGGCAATTGACAAAACAGACATGGCGAAGCTCAAAACCCTGGCAGCGTCAGTGGAACAGAGCGCCGCCGGCAAGAGTGCCGCCGATTCGGCTCGACTGAATGCATTGGCAGAGATCTTGAAGAACCCTGCACATTGATCAAACCTACCGCGCCAACGGCGCAGAACATGACAGCCAGGGGCAAGTCCTGACTTTGTCGGGGCGTCGCCCCTGGAAAAAAATAAGAGATGCGAAGCAGCCCTGAAAGGGCGTAATACTATTTCGGCCTTTCAGGCCTGTTCGCCTCTTTTGTGTAATTACCAGGGGCGACGTGTGCTCCGCTTCGCTTCGCACTTGCCCCTGGCTGTCATATTCCGCGCCGTTGGCGCTGCCATTTCCGACTTTCTGCAAAGCCATGCAGACCACATCGTTTCAGGCTGTCATCTTTGACTTCGATTACACTCTCGCTGACTCGTCTCAAGGCGCCATTGAGTGCATTAGTTTTGCGCTCCGTGAAATGGGACTCGGGCAAGTCTCGGCGGAAGCTGCCTGTCGCACGATCGGCTTATCATTGAGTGAGACTTTTCTCGCGCTCGGTGAACACCACCAGCCGCAACGATGCGAGGAGTTCCACCAGCTGTTTGTACAGCGAGCCGAGCAAGTGATGGCTAAGCTCACCGTACTTTACGACTCGGTTCCCGCCACGATCGAGTCGCTGTGTGAACGTGGTCTCAGATTAGGTATCGTGTCGACAAAGTACCGTCGCCGCATAAACGAAGTTCTGGAACGCGAAGCTCTGTCTCATTGCTTTGACGTCGTGATCGGCGGTGAGGACGTCGAGCAACACAAGCCACACCCGCAAGGGTTATTCGAAGCTATCGAGACCCTCGAGTGTTCGCCTGCGTCGGTCGTGTATGTCGGTGACAGCGTCGTCGATGCTGAACTGGCAAAACGTGCCGGCGTGCCTTTGATCGTTGTGCTTTCAGGCACGACGCCTGAGCGCCACTTTGATAGTTACAAACCCCTGGCAGTGCTGGATAAAATAAGCCGTCTACCGGAGTTTCTTTTAGGCTTACAGAGAGTTGAGTTCCTCACGCGCCCTTGATTAAATTGGTCGCTGATGACCTTTGAAATTATCAGTGACATTACTGATATTGAAACAATAGCCGTTGGTACAAAGATTCGCGAGCTCTCTCGTTTGAGACGTAAATACGGTCCCGGCCGGTGGCGAAAGTTGAAAGGTGTAGCACAAGTGCGTCTTAGAAGCGGTAGAATACGGTTGGCTGAATTGCATTGGTATGAAGCGCACGGAATTGGTCGAAAACAAATGAAGCGAAAGCGCTATTTGGATTAAGTCATGACTCAAAAGAAGCCTGCCTTCAAATTTGCGGTTTGTATCAACACTGACGACTACGAAGCATCGTTGGAGCTTCATAAAATCTATCGCGTGCTCCCCGATGAAGATGCCGCAGCAGATGGCGACATCCGGGTCGTCGATGAGAGCGGCGAAGACTACCTCTATCCGGCTGATTGGTTCGTGTTTATTGAACTACCTCACGCGCTCGAAAAGTCTCTGTCGCGTGCTGCCTGATTCAACCCGTCCTGGCTTTCAACTTACTTCCCTGACGACTATGCATAAATTAAAAATCGTTGTCATCACAGTGTTTTTACTGACGCACGCCGGCGTCATTGCTCTTCGTGCGCAAACCGAGCCCGTCACTCGGCAGGAAACACTGCGCGGCTCGGTGACGCCCGAACGTGAATGGTGGGACGTACTGCACTACCACCTCAACGTGGAGTTCTTGCCAGAAACCAAACGCTTGAAAGGGTCAAATGAGATCGTTTTCAAGACTCTGAAACCGGGAAACAAGATGCAGATCGACCTGCAGCCGCCGTTGGCAATTACAAAGATCACTCACGGCGACTCGCAGCTTAAATTTGAACGCGAAGGAAATGTCTACTGGGTTACGTTTGAAAAGGATCTTCCAAAAGGTACCGAAGACAAGATCGAAGTTTTTTACGAAGGCGTTCCGGTTGTGAGTAAGAACCCGCCCTGGGTTGGCGGGATAACCTGGGGACGAGACGATCTTGGAAACCACTTTATCGTAACCACCTGTCAGGGAATCGGCGCGAGTATCTGGTGGCCCAATAAAGATCA
>Ga0068859_100005954_pt1 | contig 12380 bp, 8 predicted proteins | sample KBSSwiS22_FD_66585 | JGI IMG/M metagenome (GOLD analysis project Ga0068859, IMG submission 66585) | Switchgrass rhizosphere microbial communities from Kellogg Biological Station, Michigan, USA - KBS Switchgrass S2-2 | ecosystem: Host-associated > Plants > Roots > Rhizosphere > Soil ... | reverse complement strand
CGATGATCCCGCAGCGCGCATAGGTGCTCTTGCCGAGGCACAGGGTCAACACGTTGCGCGGAATGCGGAAGTATTCGACCGTACGGGCCAGCGCAAAGGAGTTGGGTGGAATGATGCAGGAGCTCCCCTGCACGTCAACGAAAGACTTCGGGTCGAAATTCTTCGGATCCACGATCGTGCTGTTGATGTCGGTGAACAGCTTGAATTCCTCGGAGCAGCGAATATCGTAGCCGTAGCTCGAGGTGCCGAACGACACCACGCGACGGCCGCCGACCTCCTTGATCTGGCTCGGCTCGAAGGGATCGATCATGCCGTGTTCCTGCGCCATGCGCCGGATCCACTTGTCTGACTTGACGCTCATGGCAGCAATAGAACGTGAAGAGTGAGAGGTGAAGGGGGTGAAGGGGGTGAAGGGTAAATGGCGGTATTCGAGTCAGCCTTCAAGTGTTCTGGATGACGATCTTGGGAAATGCACCGCCGTAGTCTTGCTGCTTCTCGGCGATCTTCACTGCGACCCGGCGGGCAATCTCGCGATAGGCGCGCGCAATGTTGGAGTCGGGTTCAGCGGCAACAGTTGGATTACCAGAGTCGGCCTGTTCGCGGATCCTGATATCGAGCGGCAACGAGCCGAGCAAGGCTACTCCGTGCTGTTTGGCCATTCGCTCGCCTCCGCCCTCGCCGAAGATGTGTTCCTCATGGCCGCAATTGGAGCACACGTGGGTGGCCATATTCTCGACGATACCGAGGATCGGTATGTTGACCTTCTCGAACATCTTGAGCCCCTTGCGGGCATCCATCAGTGCAATGTCCTGGGGTGTGGTGACGATCACCGCGCCAGTCACTGGAACCTTTTGCGCCAGCGTGAGTTGAATGTCCCCAGTACCAGGCGGCATGTCCACGATCAGATAGTCGAGATCGCGCCAGTGCGTATCTCGCAGCAGTTGCTCGAGCGCCTGCGTCACCATGGGGCCGCGCCATACCATCGGCTGATCCAGGTCGATGAGGAAACCGATCGACATCGCCTGGACGCCGTGGCTTTCCATCGGCTCAAGCGTTTTGCCGTCGCCGCTCTGGGGGCGCTGTCCCTGCAGGCCGAGCATGAGCGGCTGGGACGGACCATAGATATCGGCGTCGAGAATGCCGACCGTGGCGCCCTCGGCAGCAAGTGCGAGCGCGAGATTCACCGCAACGGTGGACTTACCTACGCCGCCTTTTCCAGAAGCTACCGCAACGATGTTACGCACGCCGGGGATGAGTTTCACCCCACCCTGGACTGCGTGCGGCACGATCTTGTAGCTGGTGTTGACACTCACGCGCCCGACGCCGCGGAGGGCCTTTAGTGCACCCTCGATCTGTAAGCGGACAGTCTCGAGCACGCTCTTCGCGGGATAGCCCAGGACGATGTCCACCGTGACATCGTCACCACTCACCGCCACGCTCTTGACCGACTTGCCGGCGAGATAGTCCTTGCCGGTGGTGGGGTCAATGAGGGATCCGAGCAGTTCCCTGACTTGTGCTTCTTCGATCGCCACTGCACACACCTCGCTGGCCCGTGTTCACTCGAACTCATATGGAGCATCGACACAGGCACTGACCAAAGGGCTTTGATTCTAACATCGAGCGGTTAGGCATTGACGCAGTGCTTTGTTAGACTGGCCGTTTAATGCGCTTACTGCTGGAATGACAACAAGAAAGATACTCGTAACCTCGGCGCTGCCCTACGCGAACGGCAGCATCCATCTGGGCCATCTGGTCGAATACATCCAGACCGACATCTGGGTCCGCTTCCAGAAGATGCGCGGCCACGAATGCTATTACGTGTGCGCCGACGACACTCATGGCACAGCCATCATGCTGCGCGCGGAGAAAGAAGGAATCTCTCCCGAGCAATTGATCGAGCGCGTGTGGAAGGAGCACACTGCCGACTTTGCGGGCTTCCACGTCGGCTTCGACAACTACCATACGACTCACTCCAGCGAAACACGGCAGATCTCCGAGGACATCTATCTAAAGTTGAAGGAGCGCGGCCTGATCGAGGTGCGCCCGGTCGAACAGTTCTACGATCCGGTGAAGTCGATGTTCCTCCCGGACCGTTTCATCAAAGGCGAGTGTCCCAATTGTCATTCCAAGGATCAGTACGGAGACGCTTGCGAGGTCTGCGGTACTACTTACAATCCCACCGACTTGATCGAGCCCTACTCGGCAGTTTCCGGCGCGGTACCGATACGCAGGTCTTCAGATCATTACTTTTTCAAGCTCTCGCACCCGGATTGCCGACTGTTCCTCGAGCAGTGGACACAATCCAGCGGCCACCTGCAGGAAGAAGCGAAGAACAAGATTCGAGAATGGTTCGACCAGGGATTGAACGACTGGGATATCTCGCGCGACGCACCCTATTTCGGCTTTGAAATTCCCGGGGCGCCTGGAAAGTATTTCTACGTATGGCTGGACGCTCCCATTGGCTATCTCGGCAGCTTCAAGAACCTCTGCGCGAAAATTGGCCTGGACTTTGCAGCCTGGGCGCACGCCAACTCCAGCGCAGAGATGGTTCATTTCATCGGCAAGGACATCCTGTACTTCCACGCCTTGTTCTGGCCCGCGATGCTCAAATTCTCCGGCTACCGCACGCCCAATCGCGTCTACACCCACGGCTTCCTTACCGTGGATGGTCAGAAGATGTCGAAGTCGCGTGGAACTTTCCTCACCGCCGAAAGCTATCTGAAACAGGGGCTCAACCCCGAGTGGCTGCGTTATTACTACGCTGCGAAACTCGGTCCGGCCATGGAAGATATCGATCTGAATCTCGGCGATTTCGTGGCTCGGGTGAACAGCGATCTCGTCGGCAAGTACGTGAACATCGCAAGCCGCGCGGCCGGGTTCATCAGCAAGCGCTTCGGCGGTCGGCTCATCGAGCCGGAGCGACGTGCTTCGGGTGCGGCGGAACGGCCTGATCTGCTGTTGTATGCGTCCGAGAACGAGATCGCCGAAGCGTACGAGCGGCGCGAATACAGCAAGGCGGTGCGCGAAATCATGCGCCTTGCTGACCTGGTGAATCAGTATGCCGACCAGACCAAGCCCTGGGAGTTGGCCAAGCAACCCGACCAGGGAGAACGTCTGCATCAGGTCTGCAGCGAGCTGCTGAACGCCTTCCGCATTCTCACGATCTATCTCAAGCCGATCCTGCCTCACACTGCCGGGCAGGTGGAAATACTTATGAACCTGAAGGGCAAACTGGACTGGGAACATCTTCCAGAGTATCCCCGCGTGCCGATCGGAGAATACCGGCACCTGATGACCCGCATCGATTCCAAGCAAATCGAGGCACTGGTCGAAGCCAACAAGGAAACTTTGCAACCGACTGCCGCGGTCACGCACTCGCCGCAACGCCACGCCCAACAGCAGGAGCACGCCGTGGAAACACCAGCCGCACCGAATTACATCACGATCGACGAATTCAGCAAGATGGAGCTGCGCATCGCGCGTATCGTGGACGCCCAGCACGTCGAGGGCGCCGAGAAGCTGCTGAAGCTGCAACTAGACATCGGCGGCGAAACGCGCCAGGTGTTCGCCGGCATCAAGTCCGCATACGACCCCGAGAAGCTCAAAGGCCGGCTCACCGTCATGGTCGCCAATCTGCAGCCGCGCAAGATGCGTTTCGGCGAGTCTCAGGGGATGGTGCTGGCTGCCAGCGGCGACGGTCCGGGTATCTTCCTTCTCAGTCCCGACGATGGCGCTCAGCCTGGAATGCGGGTCAAGTAAGTCGCGCGAGATCTGATCGGGTTTTGCGCGCGCGACTGGAGTGAAAGTAACCCAACATCTCGTCATCCATGGCCGCGTTCAAGGCGTCGGTTATCGTGCGTACATGCGGATCGAGGCCGTTCGCCTAGGCGTTACCGGATGGGTGCGAAACTGTGCCGACGGTACCGTGGAAGCGACTATTCATGGCCAGCCTGAGGATGTCTCCAAGATGCTCGACTGGGCCCGGCACGGACCGCCCGCTGCGCATGTCACCTCAATACAGGTGAACGAGGCGTCCGGCGAATACGAGGGCTTCGAACAGCGGCCAAGTGCATAGCATCGTCGTTCTTGCCGCTCAAAACCGAATCTGGTTTACACGCTAGACGAACAGCGCTTCCAGCTTGCGCAGATACGCTGGGGCTTGCGGCTCGCCTTCGCGTGGCGCCCATGGGGCACGCTCCGCATCGGTAATCGGCACATACGGTCCCGCCTTTGCCTCGAAAAACACCGAGCCCGGTTCCATCGCAATGAGCGAGTGGTATGTCCCGTGCGGAATGTTCACACCCACCACGTCGCCGGTCGCCTTCGCGATCGCCGTCTGGGTGACGTTGCCTGCCTCATCGAAGAACACCAAGCCGAAGCTGCCGCGGACGACGACCAGAGTCTCGTCTTTGTCCGCATCGAGATGACGGTGGGGCTGAACGTAAGAGCCAGGCTCGACGGCGTTGAGCAGGCGATTAGCGCCTTCATGCTCGCGCGTGTGGAAGTTGAGGTTCTTGCGGCGACGAGGGCTCTTTGCTGCTGCCGCAGCGGCCTCGGCCAGCAAGTTCGCATCGATCAAAAGCGGTTTGCCGTCCATCTCAAACCCTCTCCGCTACAAGGATAGATGTGCCCCACCGCGAGATATCATCAAGCTGCAAGAATTCCCACTTCCGTCGCCTGCGTCCAATGTCCCCCACGCCGAATTGAGCGTCACGCCGTTTTGTGACGCTCGAATTCGCGCAGTTATTGCGTCAGGCTTCTATGACGCAATAACCTCTAATAGACGATCTGCACATTTTCCGGCTGCAGCCAATCCGACAGCGACCGAATGAGATTGTCTTCCAGCTTTACCCGCCACTCCTGGCCAAGGTCGATTCGGCACTCGGCGTCGTGATTGCTGTATTGAATGGTCACCGGACAACTGCCCGGCTTGTAAGGACTGAGCAACTCTCGCAGCCTGGCGCCGTCGGACTGCCCATTGCACACCAGCCGCATGCCGCGAGCAAACTTGGCACGAGCGCCGACTAGATCGTAAATCTTCTCGGCCGCGACGCGTAGGAACATCTCCTCACCGTCGTCACCCGACCGCCGCACGTAGCGCACTTTGGCTTCAATGAAGACCAATGCATCTTCCTTGACGAAGTTGCGGCCCTGTTCCAATACCTCGTTATAAATGGTGACTTCCTGCGCGGCAGTGCCATCACTCAGTTTGACCACCAGCATGCGACCGGACTGCGTGTTCTGCCAGCGAAGCGACTCGACGATCCCGGCAATGAGCTGAGAACGCTGGCCCTGCTCGCTGTCCGTCACCGGAGCCAGTTTGGCGAGGCTGGTCCGCACGAATCGCTGCACCTCGCCGCGGTGGGCGGAAAATGGGTGACCGCTCAGGAAGAATCCAAGCGAGCGCTTTTCCTCGAGAAGGCGCTCGTGCTCCGTCCAAGGCGGTTTTTCGATCAGCTTGACGCCGGCACCGCCGCCCTCGGATTCCGTGCCAAATAGTGAGTTCTGTGCCGCTGCGCGGCTGGCCTGCTCGGCACCTTCGATCGCAATGCCGGCCGAGGCGAACAGGCGATGCCGGTTGTCATCGATGCTGTCGAAGGCCCCCGCGCGGATCAGCGCTTCTAGCACCCGGCGATTGACGATGCGCTTGTCCACGCGTTTGCAGAAGTCGAACAAGTCGGGAAACGGACCGCCCTTGGCACGCGCCTCGAGAATTGCGCTGATGGCCGATTCTCCCGTCCCTTTGACCGCGCCCAGACCATATCGGATCGCTTTCTCGCTCACCGGGAAGAAGCGATATTCCGAAGCGTTGATATCGGGAGGCAGGACTTCGAGACCATTGTCCACTCCGTCCTGATAGAACTGATGAACCTTGTCGGTATCGTCCATCACCGCCGACAAGTTAGCTGCCATGAATGCGGCCAGATGGTGTGCCTTCATATAAGCGGTCTGATAGGCAACCAGCGCATACGCCGCCGCATGCGACTTGTTGAAGCCGTAACCAGCAAACTTCTCCATCAAGTCGAACAGCTGGCTGCCCTTTTGCCTCGGTACGTTGTTCTTCTGCGCACCCGCGACGAAGATGTCGCGATGGGTGGCCATCTCTTCGGGCTTCTTCTTGCCCATGGCCCGGCGCAGCAGGTCGGCTCCGCCCAACGTGTAGCCACCGATCACTTGGGCAATCTGCATCACCTGTTCCTGGTACACCATGATGCCGTAGGTGGGGGCCAGTATCGGTTCGAGCCGCGCATCCAGATATTCGACGCGCTTCCCATGTTTGCGCTCGACGAATTCGGGAATCAGCTCCATCGGCCCGGGGCGATACAGTGCCACCAGGGCGATGATGTCCTCGAAGCGATCGGGTCGCGCCCGCTTGAGCAGGTCACGCATGCCGCGCGATTCGAACTGGAACACCGAGGTCGTGTTCGCGCTGGCGAAGATGCGGTACGCGGCCGCGTCATCCAGCGGCAGCTTCTCGAGCTGCAGATCGCTCGCGGGATCGAGCCGCTTGAGGAAGCGAAGAGTCCAGTCGAGCACGGTGAGCGTGGTGAGGCCCAGAAAATCGAACTTGACCAAGCCGACCGCTTCCACGTCATCCTTGTCGTACTGGCTCACGACGCTATCGGCGCCCTCGGCACAGTAGAGCGGGCAGAAGTCGGTAAGCTTGCCAGGTGCTATGAGCACGCCACCGGCATGCATGCCGACGTTGCGGGCCATTCCCTCGAGTCGCTCGGCTAGCTCAAGCAGCTCTCGCACCTCTTCTTCCTTGCGCTCGCGCTCCGCCAGCAACGGCTCCATTTCCCGCGCCATCTTCAGGGTGATGAGCTTGCCCGGCTGAAATGGGATGAGCTTGGCGAGCTGATCGCAGAAGTTGTAAGGCATGTCGAGTACGCGCCCCACATCTCGCACCACCGCTTTGGCCGCCATGGTGCCGAAAGTAGCGATCTGCGAGACGCTTTGACTGCCGTATTTCTTGCGCACGTACTCGATGACGCGGTCACGTCCGTCCTGGCAGAAGTCCACGTCGAAGTCCGGCATGGACACGCGTTCGGGATTGAGGAAGCGCTCGAACAACAGGTCATAGCGCAGCGGATCGAGATCGGTGATTCCCAGACTGTATGCGACCAGCGAGCCAGCGCCCGAGCCGCGGCCGGGCCCCACCGGGACGCCGTTACGCTTGGCCCAGTTGATGAAGTCGGCCACGATCAGGAAGTAGCCGGGGAATCCCATGTTGATGATGGTTTCGATCTCGAGTTCGAGACGTTCCCGGTAGCGCGGCGCTTGCTGGCCGCGGGTCTCTTCGTCGGGATACAGCTCCACGAGGCGAGTGCCGAGCCCCGTCAAAGCCTCACTGCGCAGGTAGTCGTCCAGGCTGACGCCAGCAGGCGTGGGAAACGGAGGCAGCCGGCTCTTACCCAGTTCCAACTCGAAGCTGCAACGCCTGGCGATCTCCACACTATTGGCCAACGCCGCCGGAAGATCAGCGAATAACTCTGCCATCTCCGCCTGCGTCTTGAAGTATTGTTCCGAGGTAAAGAGTTTTGGACGGCGCTGGTCCGCGAGCACATAGCCCTGGCTGATGCACACGCGCGCCTCGTGCGCCTTGAACTCTTCGGGTACGAGAAACTGAACCGGGTGTGTGGCCACAACCGGAAGTTTGAGGCGCGCCGCGAGGCGAACCCCTCGTGCAACGTGTGCATCCTGCTCGGTGTTACCGGTACGCTGCAGCTCGATGTAAAAGCGATTCGGAAACAGTGCGGCCCACGATTGCGCGAGTTGCTGAGCCGTCGCCTGGTTATCGGCCAGCAGGGCATGGCCGACATCACCGAGGGCAGCCCCTGACAATGCAATCAGCCCGTCCGTACCCGACTCGGCGAACCACGATTTGTCCACCTCGGCACGGCCGCGATGCTGATTGCTGCGGTAGGCGCGCGACAGGATCTCGCACAATTTCAAGTAACCCGTACGGCTCTGACAGAGCAGCAGCAACCGATAGGGCTTGTCGCGGTCCTGCTCGTTACTCATCCACAGGTCGCAACCGACGATGGGCTTCAGGCCTTTGGCTCTAGCAGCCTGATAGAACTTGACCAGGCCGAACACGTTGCCGATATCGGTCAGCGCGAGGCCGGGCATGCCGTCCTTGACCGCATGCGCCACGGCATCATCGAGGCGCACGATACCGTCGGAGATCGAATACTCGCTGTGCAGGCGAAGGTGGATGAATTGCGCGGATGCCATGGGCGGATTCTACGACGGCTCGAAGTTCTTTGGATGAGCCCGCGCAATCGCCCGCGCCGTCGGCTGTTCCGGGCGCACGCCTCGGAGAAGCGCATCACGTAAGGGATTCCAGGCTGTCGCCGGCGTGCGGCTATAATGCCGCTGCATATGCAGCGCGACACGGCGCCGAGGGCGTTGACGACTGAGTTACTCGTGCACGGAGCTGTGCCCAGGCAGATGTGGTGACTGATGCGCGTGCCGTGGGCAAAGCCGCCATCGTCATGGTGGCCCTGGTCTTCGTGTGGGGCTATGCCTGGATACTGTCCAAGATGGCGCTGGCTTACTGCGCTCCCCTGGATTTCGCGACCATTCGTATCGCACTGGCGACCACGGCGCTCTTCCCGGCCCTGCTCTGGTCTGGCCGACCGATCAAGCCTGCGCATCCCTGGGAAGCACTGCTGATCGGCGTAGTCCAGACCGCATTGTTTCTTATGTTGAACAACTGGGCGCTGTCGCAAGGCGAGCCCGGCAAGACTTCGGTCCTGGTGTTCACTATGCCGTTCTGGGTGCTTGTGCTTGGGTGGCCGCTGCTGGGCGAGCGCATCGAGGGCTGGAACTGGCTGGCGGTTGCGCTGGCCGCTGTGGGATTGGTCCTGATTCTCGAGCCATGGGGACTGCGCGCATCGCTGATGGCCAAGCTGCTCGCGGTGCTGGCCGGGGTATGCTGGGCGCTGGGAGTAGTGGTATCCAAGCGCCTGCACAATAAACATCCCGTCGATGTCTTTAACTTCACCTTCTGGCAGATGGTGCTTGGTCTGCTGGTGATGGCGCCGGTCGCGCTCGCTGTTCACTCGCGCCCGATCGAATGGACACCGGAATTCATCGTCCTCACTACGCTGCTGGGCATTGTCGGCACAGCGGGCGGCTGGATGGCCTGGTTCTATGTCCTCAAGCGGTTGCCTGCGGGCGTCACGAGCATGACGTCGCTAGGCATACCGGTTATTGCGATAGTCGGCTCGTCGCTGCAGTTCGGCGAGCGCCCCACTCCGCTCGAACTGACCGGCATGATATGCACCGGCATCGCATTGGCGATTGTTTCCTGGGATACGTATCGGCGGCATCGCGAGGTCGAGGCGGCCATGGGGCAGGAGTGAGTACGGTTCGAGCATCTGTATCTGTATGCATGCATTTCGCAGCTTGCGCCCTGTGGCGCCCCAAGCAGTTCGCTTAACCTCGGGGATATCGGTGAGAAAGATCTCGCCCTCCTTCAACACCCGCAAACAGATACGACGTCCGGGTTACGTCCGGACGCCGGTGACTTTCTCTTGTTCGGCCAAGAGACAAGTCACCAAAGAGAAGGCCGCCCCGGTGCCGCGCGCGATGCGCATACCCTGTGCTGCCTGCTTGACCTCGGCGGCTGTGGAACTCGGTCTGTTGAGACGCATGCGTCTCGGCAGACCTCAAACAGTCCTCGCCGACACCTCCGAGGTCAAGCGAGCTGCTCGGCGCGACACAGGGGCCCCAACTACGCAATGCTTCGATGCGCTTGCGCCATGCGCCGCGCCTATCGCACCATTCTTGAACCTGCGTACGGACGTAACCCGGACGACGTATTGCTTGAGAAAATTGCTTGAGGGCAGGAGCGAGCCTTCCTCGAATCTGGACGATTATGAAACCAAGCCAATCCCATATCCTCAACGTCCGCGGTCTGCGCTACCACGTGCGCACCTGGGGAGAGCCATCACAGCCACAACTGTGGCTGGCGCACGGTTGGGCGGATGTATCGGCGTCATTCCAGTTTCTGGTCGATGCTCTGCAGCGTGACTGGTATGTGATAGCTCCGGACTGGCGTGGTTTCGGACTGTCCGAGTGGGCCGCCGCAGGCTATTGGTTCCCCGACTACATCGGGGACCTTGACGTGCTTCTAAAGGAGCTCTCGCCGGTAACGCCCGTGAACCTCGTTGGCCACAGCATGGGCGGCAACGTGGCCGGCTTGTATGCCGGCGTGCGCCCTGGGCGCATCCGCAGGCTGGCGCTGCTCGAGGGCTTCGGCCTGCCACGTACGGTCGCCAGCGCGGCCCCCAGCCGCTACGAGAAGTGGCTGGATGAAATCGCCGAGCCGCCGCGCTTTAAGCCGTACACCTCGATCGAGGAAGTCGAAGAACGATTGATGAAGAATAACGTGCGCTTAACGCGGGAGAAGGCACGCTTTCTGGCCCCGCATTGGGCACGGCGCCTGGCCTCCGGTGAGGTCGTCCTATCGAGCGATCCGGCGCATAAGATGGTCAATCCCGCTCTGTATCGCCTCGATGAGGCGCTCGCCTGCTGGCGTCGAATCGAAGCGCCGGTGCTGTGGGTATGGGGAGACGGCGAATGGATGCGGCGCTGGTTCAAGGCCGGGGAGGAAGATTTGGCCGAACGTCGCGCTGCATTCAAGAATCTGACCGAAGTGCAACTGGCGGACTGCGGCCACATGATGCACCACGACCAACCCGTCAAGCTGGCGGAACTGCTGGAGGCGTTTCTACAGTAGTGCGCCTGCTTCAGCGTGGGGCGAAAGCAGCGATGACACTCTGAGCGAGCTGACGGGCAAAACGAACATCGAGCTTGGCGTGCTTCAGCAGCAAGCGATACCACATCGCACCGAAGATCAGGTCGCAGGCCATCTCCAGATCCGCGCGTGAATCGAGTTCGCCGCGCGCCACACCACGCTCCAATATTTCGCGCACGGCCTGTCTGCGCTTGAGAAGGAAGGCATCCAGCAGCAGCTCCCGGAACTCCTCATCCAGAACCGCGTCCGCCATGAGGCCGCGCATGATGGGGCCGGTGGTGTCGGTGAGGCGTTTGAATCCCGCGGACAGGAAGGCCTCCAGGTCGGCTCGCAGGTTCCCCTTGTCCGGCACCGGGATCTTGCTGGCGGCATGATTGGCATAAGCTTCCAACACCAACTCCGCCTTGCATTTCCACCAGCGATAGATCGTCTGCTTCCCCACCCCGGCCTGCCGGGCAACTCCCTCGATGGTCAGCGCGCCGTAGCCCTCGTCCTCCAGCAATTCCAGCACCGCATCCAGAATCGCCTCATGTGAGTGCTCGCTCCTAGGGCGTCCTCGGAGGGGTTTGGTCTCGATGTTGGCGGATAAATCGGTGGCAGATTTGGCCATGGCGGGAATAGTTGTTCTGACTGCGAATGAACGCGCATTTACAAGGCATGCTGCGTCGCTATACTATCATCGGCTTGGAACGCCGCGTCTCGTAATTATTTCGCATTTGCCCCCGGATTACGCCCAGGTCGTTCTCCCGCTTACGCCTGGGGTCGCTCTCCCGCTTAAGGTCATGCGGATATGTGGATTGTAACGCTCGCACTGCGCAGGCCCTACACGTTTCGTGGTGATGGCCTTGCTCATCCTGGCTCGTCGCCGTCCGCAACGCCCGACCGATATCCTCTGAAGATCAATATTCCGGTGGTCACATGCTCTGGCAATACAGTGGGCTGCCGTCTGCGCAGCTGGTTCGATTTACGCTGAATCAAGCGGAACCCGCTATCCTGTTACCATCGAACACTCTCATCGTGGGCCCGATGGCCCCAGGTCGCGCCCGTGGAGAATGTGCGCCGCCGGTCACAGTGAGGAAACAGTGAAGAAGTAGCCCTATGCATCCGCTTGCACATCGATTCCCGCGTCTCCCCCTGACGCTCGCGCTGCTTGTGTTGAGCGCTTGTACGGTAGGCCCCGAGTACAAGCGGCCAGAAACCACAACGCCGGGCAACTACAAGTCGGCAGTCGGAGATCCTGCGGCAGTTCCACTGTCTGCTCAGTGGTGGACGCTGTTCGGGGATCCCACTCTTAACGAACTGGAACAGCAGGCTGCTCAGGCCAGCCCCCAGCTGCAAGCAGCTGTGGCTCGCGTGACGCAGGCGCGCGCAATCGCACGCGTGACGGAAGCGGACTTCTATCCAAACGTCACGCTCGATCCGGCGGTCGGCCGCACGCGTTTCTCTGGAAATCGCCCGGTGCAACCCGGTACCACGGTAACCTCCTACACGGTGAACCGCTTCAGCTTGCCGCTGGATGTATCCTACGAAGTCGATCTCTGGGGCAAGATTCGCAATACCAACAAGCTCGCAGTCGCACAGGCAGAAGCAACCGCCGACGCCTACGAAACGG
>Ga0068859_100005952_pt1 | contig 12381 bp, 15 predicted proteins | sample KBSSwiS22_FD_66585 | JGI IMG/M metagenome (GOLD analysis project Ga0068859, IMG submission 66585) | Switchgrass rhizosphere microbial communities from Kellogg Biological Station, Michigan, USA - KBS Switchgrass S2-2 | ecosystem: Host-associated > Plants > Roots > Rhizosphere > Soil ... | reverse complement strand
AACCGTTTGCTCTCGTAGACCACGTCCCGATAGCTGTCGGTCAGTCCGGTGAAGTCGCGCCAGCACTCTCGCAGCCGGGCGGCGTTCTCGTTGTCCACGAGCACGGCCGAGGCCGCGGCCAGGTAGTCGTATCCCGTGGTGCCGTCGGTGGTCCACCCCTCGGGCAGCGACTCTCCAGCGGCCAGGATCTTCTCCACGAAAAGCGTGAACGGAGCACCACCCACTCTCTGGCGGATCTGCGTCAGGTAGCGGGCCGGCTCGAGGAGGCCATCGACATGGTCGATGCGGAACCCGTTGACCCAGCCCTGTTCGGCCCAGCGGAAAGGCAGAGCGTGGACGGTGCTGAACACGTCGTCACGCTCGACCCGGATCGCGGCGAGATCGTTGATGTCGAAGAAGCGCCGGTAGTTGATCTCGTGGGCGGCGACGCGCCAGTGGGCCAGTCGGTAGTGCTGGGCGGACACCAGCGTCTCGAGCGCGTCGAAGCTGCGCGGCTCGCCCACGATGCCGTTGATGGTGGAGACGGCGGCCTCGAAGTCGGCCTGCATCTTCGGATCTTCGACCAGGGCAGCGATGCGCCGGACCAGGGCGGCGCGTTCGTGCCGGCGGGCGCGCGTTACCGAGCGGTCGGTCGGCCAGTGCGACAAGGACCGGAGGATGCTTTCCAGCTCCACGGAGGGAGCGGCGTCGTCGCCGGCCCGCTCTTTGACCCGGCGCCAGATGGGCTCGATGACGAACCGCCACGTGTTCGGCGCCAGAGGAAACCGCCGTTCGCCGCAGAGAAGATGAAACGAGCCGCGATCGAATTCGACCTTGACGGCCCCGGCTTCCAGCTCCCGCCCAAACTGGTCTCCCAGGACCGGGAGCAACACCTTCCCGGCCAGCTCCGCCTTTGGCGGGCCCCAGTCGATGTCGAAGAAGTCGGTGGCCGCAGCCTGCTCCCCGTTCTCGAGAACCTCGTACCACAGCTGATTGCTGGGTTGGGCAATGCACATGTGGTTGGGGACGAGATCGACCAGAGCGCCCATCTCGGCCGCATGCAGCGCTTCGGCCAGCGCCCGAAGATCATCCTCGGAGCCGATCTCCGGGTTGAGCCGCGAATGATCGACGACGTCATAGCCATGGGTGCTGCCGGGAGCCGCCGCCAGCAACGGCGAGAGATACAGGTGGCTTATCCCGAGCTCGCGCAAATACCCGACGCGCTCGCGCACCTCGGCGAGCGTCAGGCTGCGGCAGACTTGCAAACGATACGTGGCAGAGGGCGAAGAATGGGTGGCGATGGTCGTCTCCTCGGCGCCTGGGAGAAGCGCGGTCCTCGTCGGCGAGGATCACCTCACCGAGCGCTGCGTGGGGGGCCTGCCTTCACCCCCCACGCTGGCGAGCGGCTCTGCCGCTCAGCGATCAGTCTTCAACCGCAGCTCGTCTTTTACCTCGCGCACGCCCTTGGTGTCACGAGCGACCGCCACTGCATGAGAGCGCGCCACGTCGTTCTTGACGAACCCGCTCAGTACGACCACGCCGTTGTGGTCCGTGTCGACGTGAATGTCCGAGCCTTTCAGTTTCTTGTCGCCCGCGAAGCTGGTCTTCACCTTCGTGGTGATCCAGGTGTCGGAGACCTCATCACCGACGCCGTCCTTCTTTGTCGTGTCCTTGGTGGCGTCCTTGGCGACGTCCCTGGTCGTGTCGCGCGGCGAGGTCTTTCCCGGGTCTACGGCGGCCGTCGATGGCTTTTCGCCGCGTTCTATGGCGGCCTTCTTCTGGTCGGCAGTGACGTCCACACGCGCCTTGTCGGCCTGGGCCTGGATGTCGACCCGATCCTTGTCGGCCTTGGCCTGGTCGTCGATCTGGTCCTTTTGCTTCTTGGCCTGGCTGTCGACTCGGTCCTTCTGCGCTTCCACCTTGGTTTCCTTCGTGGTCTCAGCTTCAGCGCGCGTGCGTGAACCGGCGAACCAGGCACCGCTGATGAGCAGCGTTCCCGCGAGGACGGTCGTTCTCGAGATCATCATGGCTGCCTCCTTCCGTGTTGGTTGAGCGGTGCCGGAGCCAAGCGTTGCAAGGCGACCGGACCGGCGTTCTGGCGGCTCCCGAGATTCAATCACCATGCCAGGGCGATTTTCCCCGGTTTGGGGGCGCGATGGAAAGGTGATCCGCCGAGCTTGAAGCGGTCCCGATTCTGATTGGTGACATGAAAGGTTGGCGGCGTCACGGTTCGGCCCCGCGGGGCTCGGACGCCGCCGCTGAGGTGACGGGCCAATCAACCCTCGGACGGGGCCGTCGACCCCTTCGCGAACCGCTCTGGATCTTTCTCGAAGTCCGACCGGCACGATTCGGAGCAGAAACGGTAAGTGGTACCGTCGTGCTCCGCGGTGAAGAAGGCGCTGAGCCTCTTCACGCTCATGCCGCAGACCGGATCGATCCACGAACGTTGTTCGTCACGGGCTTCGTCGGAGGTCCGCGCCGGCGACGTTTTGGACGCCGACGTTCCTCGGTCGGAATGTGCCTGCTTCTGGTTCTGCATCATCGTCATGTCGGTACCCTCCTCGACGTGACGATTTGCAGAACGCATGCCTCCCGGCAGAGCCGGGGAGGGCGGTCGGCCGCGTCAATTCCCGGTGACCAGCGAGCCGGCCTCCGAGCCGAGCTCATCCTCCAGGAATCGACGCAGCTTTCGCCGCAGTCGGCCTTCCAGCTGCGAGACACGCTGGCGAGTCACGGCGTAGCGCTCGGCGATCGCCACCAGCGTCACCGGGGATTCGCACAGCAAGCGATCGCGAAAAAGCTCGGCGTCGCGACCTTGCAGCGTCGACGAGAAAGCTTCGAGCTTCTCGTGCAGCAAGGCCCCGACTTCGTCGCTCTCGTACCGCACGTCGGGGCGGCCATTGGCGCTGTCCGGCAACATGTCGGCAAGCGAGCGACGGTTGCGATCCGAGTCGCGCACCGGCGACTCCAAGGAGAGCTCGGCCGCCAGGCGCTTCTCCATGTCCTGCACTTCTCGCTCGGGAACGGAGAGCGCAGCGGCGAGACTCCGCGTGTCGGTGTCCTGTCCGGCCCGCTGCAGCTGCTCGCGTTGCCGGTTCAAGTTGAAGAAGAGGCGGCGCTGGGTCTGCGTCGTTCCGATCTTGACCAGGCGTCGGTTCACCAGGATGTACTTCAGCATGTACGCCCGGATCCACCACGCGGCGTAGGACGACAGGCGGACGCCGCGCTCCGGATCGTATCGGTACACCGCACGGACCAGACCCAGGTTGCCCTCCTGGATCAAGTCCATCAGATCCTTGCGGGACATGCGGTACTCGTAGGCGATCTTCGCCACGAGCCGCAGGTTGGCCCGCACGAGCTCGGCGGCAAGGCGCGGGTCCTTGGTCCGGCGGAACGCCCGAGCGATCGTCAGCTGGGTCTTCACGTCCAGGACCGGGTGGCGACGGAGCTCTCGTACGTAGGAGTCGAGAGCGGACGGGCCGCCGGTGGCCGGTGTCGACGACTGCCCGCCCCGGTGGGGCGACGGGCTCTCGTTGTCATTGGCGGGCGGAGCTACGGAAACGACCCTGGTTCGAAGCGCTGTTGATAACACGAGACCAGCATTGGCAAGTCGCGTGCCGCACAAAAAGCCGTTTCCGTTTGCCGGGTTCACGCTCCCCGATGTCCGCCATAGGGATCAATGGGCGGGCGCGGTAACATGAAAGTAACGCCGGGTCGACGTCCGGGGTAAGGGAAAAGGTAAGGAGGCGAGCGCTCCATGAAAGACCCCGAGAGCGGCCGGCCAGAGCGCTGGCATGAATCTCGCTGCGGGAAGCCGCAGGAGGCGCGCATGGAACCGCACCATGGAGACACGGGCAGCGATTCGGCCGGCGGCCTTCATTCCGCGCCGCTGATCACCGACGCGCTGGCCTTTCTCGAGGAACAACACCTGGCCGTGAATCGGCGCTTCGAGGAGCTGGACGAGGCACGCGGTCCGAAGGAGCGGGACGATCTCTTCCGGCATCTGGCTGACACCCTCGCCATCCACACGACGATCGAGGAGCAACATTTCTATCCGGCCATCCGAAACCCACGCGCGGAGAGCCTCCTCATCGATTCGTTGCGGGAGCACCTCGAGATCAAGCGCGCCCTCGTCGATCTCGTCCAGCTATCGGTGGACGACGATTCGTTCGACGAGAAGGTGAGCACCCTGCGGCAGTTCGTCACCCGTCATATTCAGGCCGACGAAGCCGAGCTGTTTCCCTTGGTCCGGCGGACCTTCTCGCGCGCCGACCTCCTGGCCGTCGCTGAAGCGATGCAGGAAGAGGTGACGCAACTGGAAGGCACGGATCCACGCTTCCGGGTATTCCCCGAGGCCGTCCAACCTCCCTCGCTCTGACGAGAAGGGCCGCGGGCGACAGTCGTCACCCGCGGCCAGCGGCAGCACTCCACGGGTCGGCGCGACTACGTCGATACGCCTTCGGACAGTCGGTTCTCGGCCGGGCGGCCCCCTGTGAGCCGGCCGAGCGCATATCCGGCCAGCCCGGCCGCCGCCAACAGCAGCCAGGGATGCGCGCCGACCCGACGGCGCCAATCGAGATCCTCGGACACCCGATGCTCGAGTTGGTGCAAGGCCGTGTCGAGACGTTGCCGTCGCAGCGCGATCTCGTTTCGAAGGCGCGCGATCTCGGTGGTGTCGTCGGCGACCGGTTCGGCCGTGGTGTCAGCTGCCCTGGTCAGGGCGTCCGTCGTCGGGTCGTCGGCATCAGTCACGGCGCGCGCCATCGTCTCCCCGGTGTTCTCGCAAAGGCTCGGATCGGGACGGGTCGCGGGATGCCGGGGATGTGGGTGTGCTGCAGGGCAGGGTCCAAAGGACTGCCCCCCCTATGATGGCTTGAGTCACGGCCGTCGCGGCCAGGCCGCCCGCCCAGCCCCAGACCGTCCGGAGCCAGGCCGCCAGCGCCGCGACGGCGAGAAGATAGGCTGTGATGAGAGGGACCGCGGCGATGGCGACCCAAGCCGCGCGGCCCATGGCGTGACGTATCCCGGCCAGCAGCTCGAGGCGAGCCAGCTTCACCTCCGCCGTCACGAGCGTGACCAGATCGCTGGCTGTCGCCTTCACGATCTCGCTCAGGGGAGCCCGGGAGACCTCGCCGCGCGGCTGCAAGGCCTCATTCATGTGGGGGGGGCTGATCAGAAACGGGCGCATCGGACGATCTCCGCGGGTACGTACCAAGACCGGCTCGGCTCAGGTGGTCGTGCGCGGTTCGGGCGCGCCGCGGTCGGCTCTGCCGTTCGGACCGTCAGAGGCCATGTCGGGAGTGAAGCGGCGGATTCTCCGGCCGAGATCCCCTCGGAGGTCTTCGCCCGAGCTGGGCGCCAGCAGCAACGCGACGCCGGCGCCCACGATCGCGCCGAGGCCGAACAGACCCAGGGTGCTCACCAGGCGTTGCGAAGACGACCGCTTCGTTGCCAGGCCCAGGGCCGAAAGGATGTCTTCCTTGCTGAGTTCCGAAATATCGCTGAGCTTCATGTCTCCATCTCCTTCTCGTGGCTGACTTTGTTGCTTCGGGCGCCTCGTATCGGGCCGGGTCCGCCGGTGTCGGAAGAGCGGTTCTCCTCGAAGAGAGCCCGCTCGATCTCGCCGGCCACGATCGGCACGACCGCCACCCGGAGGGCCAGACGGGCGCCGAACGCCAGCAGGCGAGCTGTCAGGATCGTGCCCAGGCCGCCTCCCGCCAGGTACCCAGCTCCTACGGCGACGAGGAGGGATTGAGCGGGATGGCGGGCAACCTGCCCGAAGAGATCCTCGCGCCAGCGGTTGACCAGGTCCCCGGGTGACGGCACACCTTCGACCTGGGTATCGGCTGTCTGCCTGCGCGCACCCTCGGAGCCGGACGGGGACTTCGGAGGGGACGTGCTAGACATGTTTGGCCACTTTCGCGATCAGGAATCCGACGGCGAAGGCGCCTAGGATCGACCGGCCGGGATATCGACGGACCATATGAACCGTTCGATCTGCGAGATCGTTGGCCATCTCGTTTGCGACCTTCCGAGCACGGGTGGCCCGCTCCGGAAGATGTTCGACCTGTCCATTCAGATCGTGGGCGATGCTTTCGACTTGAGACTTGAAGCTCATGGCGCGCCTCCTTTCGTGCAGCAGCACCTATCAATTGATGTGCCACCGGCCGAGAGCTTCAGGGGAGGCGGGAAACATCGGCCTCGTCATTCTCCGGTCGTCGCGGCCGGCGCTGACATGCCACCCTCGTGTGACGACGTCTCTCTTGGAGTTACCGCCTGGTGACCATGTGCTTCGAGTGAGATACCGATGAACCCTGGCTCTTTGCCGCCAACACCGGCGCGGTCTGCCGGCGCGCGGATTCGAGAAGATGCTTGGTACGTCACTTGAAAAGATCCGAGGTCGGACTCACCCCAAGCAGACCGAAGGGAGCGACGAGCCAGCCATTGACGAAGCCCGTCGTGGTGCCGCTCGAGCACCGAGCCCCTTGGAAGCAGCCGCGCTTTTTCGCCCGTTCCCCGCGAAAAGACTGATAAAACCCTCCGTGCGCACGTGCTAGACGTCCTGCTGATCGAAGACGAGATCGAGCTCCGCGAGCCCCTCGAGGAGATGCTTCGCGACGCGGGGCATCGGGTTCAGGTGGCGGGCGATGGTGCGAGCGGGATCGAGGAGATCACGAGACGCGTCTATGACGTGGTGATCTGTGACGTCCGCCTGCCGCAGGTAGACGGTCTGACCGTCTTCCGGACCGTCCGCAAGAGGGCCCCCGGGACGGAGGTCGTGCTGATGACGGCATTCGCCGACGTCGGTCAGGCGGTGTCGGCCCTGAAGGAAGGGGCCTACGACTATCTGATGAAGCCCTTCGACGTCGACGAGCTGCTCGTCCAGCTCCGGCGAATCGACGAGAATCGTTCCCTGCGGCGCGAGCTCGAGAAGATGAGGGGCGAGCTCTCGTCGGGACGAAATTCCCAGACCGTCTTGATCGGCGACTCGCCGGCCATTCGCCGTGTCAGCGAGATGGTCAAGATGGTCGCGCTCAGCGACGTCCCGGTGCTGGTGACGGGCGAGAGCGGGACCGGCAAGGAGGTGGTGGCCCGGCTCATCCATGAGCAGAGCCCTCGCCGCGCCAAACCCTTCGTGGTCGTCAACTGCGGGGCGTTGGCCGAGAACCTGATCGAAGCCGAGCTCTTCGGGCATGAGCGCGGCGCCTTCACCGGCGCGGTGAAGAAGCGGGACGGCCGATTCAAGGCTGCCGATGGCGGTACGCTGTTTCTGGATGAGATTGCCGAGCTCCCGGCGGCCGCGCAGGCCAAGCTGCTGCGGGTCCTGCAAGAGGGGAGCTTCGAGCCGCTCGGCACGAACACCACGATCAAGGTGGACGTGCGGATCATCTCGGCGACTCATCGAAACCTGGCGGAGAGGATCAAGACGGGCGCATTCCGCGAGGATCTCTTCTATCGAGTCAACGTCATCCAGGTCCAGCTCCCCGCGCTGCGGGAGCGTCCCGGTGACTTGCCGCTGCTGTTACGCTACTTCATCCAAAGATTCATGCCGGCGGGCGCGCCGCCCCCCAACGTGTCGCCAGCGGCCTGGGCGTGTCTAGCCCAATACCCGTTCCCCGGTAACGTGCGCGAGCTGTCTCACGCCGTGGAGCACGCCCTGGTCCTCTCGGGCGGCAAGGAGATTGATGTCCAGCACCTGCCTCCCTCCATCACCGATGACGGTGGCAGCGGGGCGCTCGGGACGGTGGCGCCGGCCGCGGTGCGCCCGCTCAGCGTGGCGCTGCGGGAGTTCGAGCTGCAGTATCTCCGGCGCGCGCTGAAGGCCGCGGACAACAAGCGGACCCGGGCGGCGGAGATGCTGGGCATATCCCGCAAGACACTCTGGGAGAAGCTTCGGAACGTCGGCGTGACCTCGGACTCCGACTTCGACGGCGACGATGAGTCTCCGCCACCGGTCGCCGCCGACGTTAGCTGAACGGCCAAGCGGGGGCTGCCGGACAGCAATCGTCGGACAATCGACAATCGATCAGGATCCGGCCGCGCCGCTGCTCGCCGGAGCGAGAGGCCGTCGCACGGGCAGATCGATGGCGAAGCAGGCGCCCGGTCGTGCGGAAGCCGTCGCGCTGGAGACCTCCGACGAACGTTCCTCGAGACGGATGCTTCCCCCGAAAGCCCGAACGATCTGGGCGACGATCCACAGCCCCATCCCGTGCTTCTTCGGACGATTACCTTCGAGCTGTCGATCGAAAAGGAACGGCCGGTGTTCGTCGGGTATTCCTGGGCCGTCATCGGAGATGCGCAGCAGGACGCGTTCGCCCTCGCGCGGCTCGACCTGCACGCGGGCGGACGCGCCGGGGGCGTGCTTGTAGACGTTGGTCAGCAGGTTCATCACGACCTGTTCCAGGCGAGGACGATCCCAGTCGCCGACCACGCCGCCTGGAGGGACGTCGACCTCCAGCGCACGCCCCTGGTGTGTGAATTGATCACGCACGCGGTCGCAAGCCGTCATGACCACCGGCACCAGATCGAACGTCTCGAGGACCAGCGAGATGGGCTGAGATTGACCCCGGGCCGCGTCCATCATGTTGTTGATGAGGACATTGAGGCGATCGCATTGCCGCTGCGCCTTGCGGAGGCGCGTCGCGGCCTCGGCCGGGTCGAGGCGGCCGCGCTCCGCGGCCTTGATGAGCGCATCGAGGTACAACCGCAACGAAGCGAGCGGGGTACGAATTTCGTGGGCCGAGACCGACAGGAGACGGTCGCGGTCTTCGAGGATGGCGCGAATGCGGGCGGCGCATGGGTCCTCCTCGGGATTGGAAGACTCCGCCCCGCCGAGCTCCGACGAGCCCCCTCCGCTGGGCGTGTCCGGGCCTGGGAGTCGCCGCTCGCCGTCGGTCGTAGCCTTCATCATCACGGCCGAGTTTGGATTCTCGGGCGGGTCGCCGCAAGCCGGAGCGGGGTCCGAAGGATCGACGATCATGACCGGCGGCTCGTTCCCGAGGACCTGACCGCCGTGGGGAAGGCCTCGGGATCGCCGGGGTCGTCCGGAGATCGCCCACTTCGCGTCGCGCCGAATTCGTCACCGGCGGCCGTCTCTACGAAGGGGCCGCCCAGCTCCTCGAGCACGACATCTTCCTGAAGAACGCCGCCTCCGTCATCACTCCCGGTCGCTGTCGCGACGAAAATCTCGCCAAGGTACTCGGCCAGGTCGTCGTTCACGGGCCCGCTCCGTCCGTCCGGCTCGGGAACGAAGGCATCCGCGGTATCAGACCGCTCCACAGCCTTCCGCTTCTTTCGGCTCATGGAAGACACCCTCTCTGACTCATGGGAGACCTCGTGCCATCAATCCATGTGCCATCTCCTCGGATCGAAGGCCATGACTCCCCGCGAGATCTGCCGGTCTAAGGGCCACCGCGTTACTCCTTGCGGACATCGGGCGAAGAACGTCACCGCTTCTTCCCAGGCAAAGAGGGTCCGTCGCACGCTCGAAAGGCCGTCCGCTGCAGAACCCCTCGCGAGTGCCCGAGCCGTGACGACGTTTCGGTTCCGGCCCGGATTTAGCTACAAGACCGCCGCAGGAAGGAGTCGAATGTCTTTTCGCGACTTGAAGCTCATCCTCGTGCCCACCGACTTCGGGTTGACCTCGGAGCGGGCTCTCGAGGTGGCCATCGATCTGGGGCGGCTCACCCGCGCATCGCTGGAGATTCTTCACGTGAACAGCGAAGCCATCTGGGTGGTGCCACCGCCCGGAGACGTGATGGTCTCGCCGGTCGACGTGGGTGAGGCTCTGGCAGAGTCCGCCGCGCGCCTGGAAGCCGTGGTCGCGCGTGTCCGTGAGGCCGGTCTCACGTGCTCGGGATCGTCCGAAGTCGGGCGCACCGACGCGGAGATCGTGGAGTACGCGAGGAAGCGGCAGGCAGGAATGATCGTCGTCGGGTCGCATGCCCGCCACGGTCTCAGTCACGCCATCATGGGGAGCGTCGCGGAAAAGGTAGTGCGACACGCGCCGTGCCCGGTCCTGGTGGTACCCCCGGTGGAAGAGCCGGTTCCCGTCCTGCGACCGGACGACGAGACGCCCGCCATCGAGCTCGGCGTCCCGTTCGGCCAGCCCGCCTGAATCACGGCCGCCTCCTCCCATCGGTCGTCGATGTGAAGGAGGCGTTGGGAGGACGTTCCGACTCAAGAGCCCTGCGCGGCGCTACTTGGCTCGGCGTCGTCGAGCGGGGACCTTGCCGCCCGCCCGGCGGGCCTCCGATAGGCCGATAGCGATGGCCTGTTTCCGGCTTTTCACCTTCTGGCCGGAACGACCCGACCGAAGCGTGCCTCGCTTGCGTTCATGCATGGCCCGCTTGACCTTTCGACCGGCAGTGGAACCGTACCTTCGTCCTGAGGATCGCCGCTTGGTTGCCATGGTCAGTTACCTCCGTGTTCATTTGAAGGGAGGGGGCTCGGTGGGGGTCACCGGACGTTCGTCGGGCTCCGGAGCCGTCTTCGGGGGCGCGATGACGGGCGGCGCGCCCAGCGACGGTGCTGCGATTGTCTTGGGTGCGGGCTCGTCGGGTTGCCGCGCGGACGCGGGTGGGGGCGCCTCTTTCGGGGTGCTGGTCGCGGTCGGCGAAGCGTTCGCGCTCGGCGCGAGGGTGTCGTCGGGAGAGAGGCCTGTCTGCCCACCGGGAGCGGCGACCGCCTGCAACGGCGACGTTCCCGCAGATGCAGGAACCGGAGAGGGAACCGCGTCGGTGGCGGGAACGAGGGCCCTGACGGAGGGAGACCACACGTAACCGCGCTTGGCCCGGGCCCCCCTCTCGGAGCTGGAGCTACCATCCTGAGAGAATCTCGGACGGGCGGGGCGGCGCTGGGCGGCGATCTCCTTCCTGGAGGTCGTTACGCTCGCTTCCGTTCCCGCCAGCGGCCTCGCGAGATCTGCTGTGGTCCGCGGGGGCGGGTCCTGGGTCGAAGCGGGCTCCGGAGCTGCCGCCGCCGGAGTGACGGGAACAGGCGCGGTCGTCTCGGGCGCCGGAATCGGGTGTGGTCCTCGATCGAAATCACCGGAGCTGCGTTCGGGCGACCCCGTGGTCTCGTCTAACTGGGTGTTGGGTGGCCCTGATTCAGGTTGGCGCGCGACCACGGGCGGAGTCTGTGGGGGTGTTACCCGGCTCTCGAAGAAACGCGGCCTCGGCATCCGCGGCGCCGCATCTTCCCCGTCCGTCACGGCGCCTCCTACAGGTTCGTGGAAAACGCGGGTCAGAACGACCTCGCGCACGTCCTGTCGGTAGTGCCACAGGAATCCGGCACCGACGACCAGGAAGACCGCTGCGGCAATACGCCGTGGTCCGTGCCGCTTCGGTACGCGGTCGAACGACGAGAACCGGCGCTCCGGATCTTCCGCCGCGGTCGTGTTCGCGACGTCTACCTCCCACTCCTGATCCGCCTCGTGTTGGTCACCCTCGTCGAAGAATCGCCGCGTGAGCGAGCTACTTTGCGCATCGTAGGGAAGGATCCGCTGCGTACGCTCGATTCGCTGAGTGCGCTCGACGCCTCGAGGATACCGTGACCGTGAATGATGGCCGTTGGTGAGCATCGTGACCCGATCGATTAGCCAAGGTCATGCCAACGGCGTTCGAAGCCGGGGAGTCGCGGCTGACGCCCAAGGCCGAAGGGCGCGGCGGGGCCCTCGTAACCAACCTCGAGAAAGACCCAGCATTCCACTTTCGGACGTCGCCTGATCGGCCCGGTGACGTCGATCCTCCGTAACCCCGATAGGTCGAACGTTACGCCCCAGACTTGATCGCGGTCCTTACCTCGCGCGATCGCGAGCCCGCCCCGCTGGGTACCCCTGGCATGTGACTTGATTGATGGAAGGTTCCCATAGAGGGGGAAGTGGGGAGCCTTAGCTTCGCAAATCTCAGTTCGGAAGTCGGAAGAGTTTAAGAAGATTGAGTCAGGGGGGGCGGGGCCTGCGTCGAATGACGGGGCGATACATTCGACGCAGGCCCCGGGGCGGGTGGTGGGGGCGGGTGGCGGGTGGCGGGTGGATCGTAGCGAATTGGTACCAAAGTTTCGGTGGTGCGCGAGGCCTCGGATGGTATCGTCGCGCTGGCCATGACGGTTGGTGCTGACGCGAGTGAGGGGGGGCGAGGCTCTGGCGAGCGGGGAGCCGGCCTGGATGGCGACCTCGAAGGGGCGGCGGCCGTGGGCGACCTGCGTGCCCACCGGGATGCGGGGACGCGCGGAGAGCGGGAACATCAGGGCGAGCGCCTGCAAGCGATCACGGCGGCCATCGCGGATGCCGTCACCACCGAGCAAGTGTTCGAGGCGGTGGTCGATCACGTGGGAGCGGCGCTTTCCGCCGCGTCCTCAGCCTTACTGTTGCAGCGGCCAGACCAGGGGACAGCGCAGCTG
>Ga0068859_100005951_pt1 | contig 12381 bp, 5 predicted proteins | sample KBSSwiS22_FD_66585 | JGI IMG/M metagenome (GOLD analysis project Ga0068859, IMG submission 66585) | Switchgrass rhizosphere microbial communities from Kellogg Biological Station, Michigan, USA - KBS Switchgrass S2-2 | ecosystem: Host-associated > Plants > Roots > Rhizosphere > Soil ... | reverse complement strand
ACGTGATCTTCCTCGTTGCTGCGACGAGCTACGAGAACCTGGTGCGCTTCTGCGAATACCAGTGGGGCGCGGGCCGCATCGCGGGACTGGTGCAGACCGAGAAGCGCGACTGGCCGCATGCGGAGTGGAACACGCCGTGGTCGCACCAGACGGTGCAGGAGACGCTGGCGAAGAACGCGAAGGGCTGGGGCGAGACGCTGGTGCGGTGGACCTCCGGCCGTACGATGCTCCTGGACGAGCCCTCCGACGATCCGGTGGTGAAGGAACTGGCGCGACGCGTACGCGACGCCGGCGACGTGGTGTTCGCGAAGATGCGCGAGAACCTGCTGGTCCAGTACGCGCGCCACTTCCAGTACGGGCTCCTCCAGGAGCATCGGATTGCGGTCTGCCGGAACCTCCTCACCGTGGTTCCCACGCTGGATCCCAATCTCAAGAAGTACTTCGATCGCTCGGTCCAGGACTACAAGGAGAAGTACCCGGACGAGGCGAAGCAGGCGACGGAGCCGGCGACGGGCGTTGCCGCGACGGTCGATCCCGCGGCCAAGGCCGCGACGGCGAGCGGAGACGCTCCGGCTCCCGCGTCGGTCTCCCCCGCCGCATCCGCCGCGGCGGGCCCGGGCGGCGAGCGCGCGCTGCGGACGATGCTGCGCCTTGCGAAGGCCCTGCACCTGCCGAAACTGCACGCGGAGATCAATCGCAACCTGGAGGAGGACCTGCAGGACGACGAGGCGCCGGAATCCGGCGGCCAAGCGGAGCACGAGCAGGTCCTCGCCGCCGTGCACAGGGCGATCCTCGACCATCGCGCGACGCGGCCCGGCGTGGACACGAGTGCGCGTCCGCGCTGGGGCGAGGATCGTACCTACGTGCCGGATGCGGTGCTCGAGAACGCGCCGTTCGCAGACGCGCTCGCGGATCTGCTGATCGGCATGGTGGGCCCTGACCATGGTCTCCTGCTCGCGGCCTCCGCGGCCACGCTCCTCTCCCGCGAGGGTCTACGCCGGTTCGGCGAGGCATGGGCCAGGCGACCCAGGACCGACGAGGTCCTGTATGACGGCGTCACGGGCGAGATCCTGGACGCGCTCGCCGAGCGCGACATCACGCCGGTCGCGCTGCTGCACGCGATCTTCAGTACGACGGGCGGTGAGTTCCCGATCGAGCTGACCCAGAGCTGGTGCCGCGCGCTCGCCATGCTCTACATCCGCGGCGGCGAGCCCGGGCGCACGGTGACGCTCGAGCTGCTGGCGCGGCATCCGTACCCGAAGGACGTGAACGAGTACAACAACCGCCGCGACTTCTACGACCCGCTCCAGAGCGTCATGTACGCCGCGTGGGAGCGCCAGGACGCGGACGTGCTCGGCCTCGCGTTCGAGCGGTTCGCGATCCCCTACTTCTGGAAGGGCTCGAAGGCGCTGATGTCGAAGCGCGAGCCGTTCTACGCCGCACGCAACTATGCGGCGCGGAGCGACACCGGCGAAGGCGTGCCGCTGGCAGATGTGTGGGCCCTCGCCTCGAAGGCTGGCCGCACCGCGGCCACGGTGAAGGCCGCACTCCGGCATGCGGAGCTGTGTGAGGCACCGCGCACGTACCTCGACCTGGCGTCCCCCGAGGACTTCGGCGGTCTCGGCGACGACGTGCTGGCGCTGCTCGAGTCCTCGAGCCCGACCGTGCTCGCGTCGGGCCTCGCGGTCCTGAGCCGGGTGCCCGCGGTCGTCGCGGATCGCGCGGAGGAGGCGGTGACGGCGGCTGCGCGTGGGCTCACCTCGACGCGCAGCGGCGCGGCGAAGGAGGCCGCGGTCGCGCTGGCGGCGCTCGCCAACGCGCATGCGCGCGTTCGCCAGCAGGCGTACGCGGCGCTCGCCGACGGTCTCGAGCTCGAAGCGACGCCCGTGCTGCAGGCGATCATGAAGAGCATGAAGACGGTGCCGGGCAAGCTCCCGAGCGACGCGCGCATGCGCATCCTCGAGCTGTCGAAGAGCGACCCCGGCAAGTTCGAGAAGCTGGCAAAGCCGCTGCTCGCGGCGTAGCGGACATGGAGACTACGTTCGCGTATCACGGCGAGAGCGGCCTCGATCGCGACGTCCTGCGGTTGGCGCCCAACATCGTCCGCGATCCGGCCCGGTTCCGCGGCCGGATCGTGGATCCGCTCGGCTTCCGCGACGCGATGCTCGCGCTCCACGACGTCGTCCGCTCGGAGCTGTACGTGTCTCCGGAGGAGCTCGAGCGGCGGATCCTCGATCCGCTGATCACGGTGACGCCCGAAGGGGTGTTCTTCGAGGCGCTTTCGCTCGACGAGTCGAGCTACGGCCGGATCACGATGCGGCCGGGCGCACTCGATGGTCTGCACGACACGGCGTACGGCTGCACGAACATCAGCTTCTCCCCCGTGCTGGTGTCGGGGCTGCGGCAGATCCGCAGCGGCGCCGCGACGCACCTCGAGGTGGCACGCGAGGGGATCGTCGTCGAGCAGCGCGGGCGGCAGGATCGCGAGGAGAAGATCGAACTGCCGGACTCGTGGATGCGCGGGTTCCTCGAGGTGCAGGCGGCGCTGCGGCTGCCGACGCACCTGCTGCGGCTCGCGACGATCGATCTGGCGAACGTGCTGGCGTACTTGAAGGGCCGCAAGGAGAAGGAATCGCCTCGCGGTCTCGTCTTCGAGCTGGGTCCGACACCCAGGGTGACGGTGCAGCCGTGGGACAAGACGTTCACGCTGCGGAAGTCGACGTACGAGGGCCCGCCCGCGACGGTGAAGGTGTGGGGACGGCGACGGCTGCTGCTGCTCGACAAGGTGCTCGCGCGCACGAAGGAGATCCGCGTGCGGTTCCTGGGCACGGGCGGGCCGTCGTTCTGGACCTGCGACCTCGGCGACATCGCGTTCCTGCTCGGCATGAGCGCGTGGTCGGCGCGCGAGTGGACGGCGAACGACTGCTTTCGTCTCTTCGAGCCGCCCGCCGCGGACGAGAGGACGCTGGCGCAGACGCTCGCCACCCTGGAGGAGCACTTCGTGATGAAGGGCGGCGATCGCGGCGCCCTGAACCACCTCTGTCTTCAGGGTCGCGCGATGTACGACCCCGAGACCGACCGCTGGTTCGCACGCCGCGTGTTCACCGAGAACCCGCCCGACCTGGCCCCCATGACGCAGCGCGAGCGCGAGGCCGAGGAGATGGTGAGCCGCGGTCAGGTGCAGGACGTCGTGGTCAAGGACGGCCGCCACGAAGCGCTCGTGAAAGGCCGGTACCGCGTGGTGTGCGAAGTGAGCGGCGACGGTCGGCTCGCCGCCGGCCGCTGTGACTGTGCGTTCTACGTCCGCATGAGCCTGCAGCGCGGGCCGTGCAAGCACCTGATCGCCCTGCACCGGAAGGTGACGCGGGCGGCGTAGGCCCCCGGCGCCAGCGCAGGAGTCTCCCTCGCACCTGATTCACGATGAATGCGGCGGCGCCTGTCTCGTGCGACCAAACGAAGTGAGACGCGCCGATACTCGATGCGGTGTGCACGATGACTTTGCGTGTTCCGTTCGCGATTCCTCTGGATTCCGTTCAACGCGTGTACGAAGTTACGGTTGCGTATCGTCGACTCCTGCTCCGGGGCATGCCGACCCGACCGGAGCTCCCCTCTTGTCTCACTCGGACGGATCCGGTTCTCTGGAGCAGGCAGTGTGAGCACGGTCTTCCGAGGACTCGTGGGCGCTCTCCCAATTGTTTCGCCCGCAACGCGTGGGCGCGCCATCCGAGCCGCGTTCTGCGTGCTGATGTTCGTCGCCCCCGCGAGCGCCAAAGCGCAGATCTACTACGTGGACCAGGCGAGTGCGTCGTGCTCGCCCACCGGTCCTGGCACCGAGGCGCTGCCCTACTGCACGATCACCGCAGCGCTCAACGCGCACAACGGCCCGGGGAACACCATCCGGGTGAAGCCGGGGACGTATCGCGAGCAGGTGACGGTGCCCGCGTCGGGTGCGTCCGGGAGTCCGTTCGTCATCGAAACGGTCGGCACGGGCGTCATCGTGGACGGGGCCGACAGCTACTCGACACCGGCGAGCTGGGTGCTCCTCTCCGGCAACGTCTACCGCGCCGCCGCAGTGACCCTGCCCCCCAACCAGGTGTTCAAGAACGGCACACGTCTCACGCCGTCCACCGCACCACCCGCCAGCCTCCCGCCCAACTCGTTCGTATGGGTGTCCGGCGAGGGGCTCTACGTCAACGTCGGTGGCGGGAACCCGGGCAGCCAGCAGTTGCTCGTCGGGCAGCGCCTCTACGGCTTCAATCTCAACTCGCGGTCGTGGGTCAACATCACCGGATTCACGGTCCGCAACGCCGAGGACCGCGGCTTCAACCTCAGCGCGTGCTCGAACGTGATCGTATCGAGCAACGATGTGAGCTTTTCGAACGGCTATGGGATCCGCCTCAGCGGCTGCACCACCGTCACCATCCAGAACAACCGCGTCTCCTACTCGAACTTCCATGGCATCGGGCTGCTGGCGAGCACGACCGGGTGCATCATTCGCGGCAACGAGACCTTCTCCAACGTGGACCCCGCGGTCTCGAGGGCGAACGGGATCTACCTGACGGCGTCGTCGAACAACACCGTGTCAGCGAATCGCGCCCACCACAATCAGGATACCGGCATCTTCTTCACCGCTGGCGCGAACAACAACATCGCGTTCAACAACGTGTCCTATGCCAACGGTGACCACGGCTTCGACCATCTGTCGAGCACGGGAACGATCCATGTCGACGACGTGTCGTACGGGAACTTTCACGACGGCTTCTCGATCGAAGGCACTGCTTCCAATACCCAGCTACAAAACTGTATCTCGGTGAACAATGGGCTGACGACGAATCGCTACGACCTGTGGGTGGATGGGACCTCCACCGGCCTCGTCTCCGACTACAACATCTTCTGGAACTCGACCGCCCAGGATCCCTTCAAGTACATCACGACGCCCTACTCGACGATCGCGGCCTACCGAACGGCCAGCGGTCAGGATTCGCATTCCCTTCAGTCCGATCCGAGGTTCGCGAACGCCGGCAGCGGCGACTTCCGGCTGCTGTCGAACTCTCCGGCGATCGATGCGGCGAACTCGGGTACGCCGAACTGGCCGTCGACGGACGCCATCGGGCATGCCCGAGTGAACACCCTCACGATCCCCAACACCGGCGCGGGGCCGGTGCCGTGGGCGGATCGCGGGGCGTTCGAGTTCGCCGGCGACCAGCCGCCGGTCGTCTCCGCGCCGCCGGCGGCCAGCGGGGCCGAGAACACGCTGCTCACGGTGAGCGTCACCGCTTCTGACCCCGACGGCCAGCCGATCAGCTCGCTCACCGCTTCGGGTCTCCCATCCGGGGCGACGTTCACCGCCGGCGCGGGGAACACCAGCGGCACCCTGACCTGGACGCCGGCCTTCTCGCAGGCCGGCACCTACAACATCACGTTCACCGCGAACAACGCGCTCTCGAGCTCCGCCACGACCCAGGTCACGGTGAGCCACACGGACCGCGCCCCGACCGTGACCGCGCCCACCACCGCCTCCGTGGCGGAGGGCTCCCTGCTCACGGTCAACGTCACCGCCGCCGATCCCGACGGGGATCCCATCACCTCGCTCACCACCTCGGATCTCCCGGCTGGCGCGACGTTCACTCCGGGACTGGGTAACGCGACCGGCACGTTGAGCTGGACGCCGGGCTATACGCAGTCCGGGACCTACAGCATCATCTTCATCGCCTCCAACTCGCTGACGGGCCGGGATACCACGGTCGTCACGGTCACGAACACGAATGCACCGCCGGTGGTGGTGGCGCCCGCGACCGCAACGGTGGCCGAGGGCAAGCCGCTCTTGGTCAGCGTCACCGCGAGCGATCCCGATGGCTCGAACATCAACTCACTCACCGCCTCCGGCGTCCCGTCCGGCGCATCGTTCTCGAAGAACGGCTCGAACACCTCGGGCACGTTGACCTGGACCCCGAGCTACACCCAGGCGGGCACCTACACCGTGATCTTCACCGCCTCCAACTCGCTCTCGGGTAGGGACACCACGGTCATCACGGTCGCCAACACCGACCGCGCTCCGGTCTTGACCGCGCCGGTGACCAGGACGGGGCCCGAGAACTCGGCACTCACCGTCAACATCACGGCTTCCGACCCCGATGGCGATGCCATCGCGTCGCTCGTCGCATCCGGGCTCCCGACCGGGGCGACGTTCACTCCCGGTCCCGGAAATACCGGCGGCACGGTAAGTTGGACGCCGGACTTCACGCAGGCTGGGAGCTACAGCATCACGTTCACGGCGGCGAACGTGCTCGCGGACACGGCCATCACCCAGGTGACCATCACCAACCTCGATCGCGTCCCGGTGGTGACGGCGCCAGGGGCGGTGACGGCTGCCGAGAACGCGCTGCTCGTGGTCAGCGTCACGGTGGCGGATCCCGATCTCGATCCCATCGCGACCCTGACCGCCGTGGGCCTGCCCGCGGGGGCGACGTTCACGCCCGGGGCGGGGAACACCACCGGCATCCTCAGTTGGACGCCGAGCTTCGCGCAGTCGGGCACTTACAGCATCACGTTCACCGCGTCGAACGCCCTCTCCGGCGCGGCGACGACGCAGGTGACCGTCTCGAACGTGGATCACGCGCCGGGGGTGACCGCGGCGGCAACGGCATCCGGGGCCGAGAATGGCCAGCTCACGATCAACGTCTCTGCCACCGATCCGGATGGCGACACCATCACGTCCTTCACCGCCACGAACCTTCCCGCGGGCGCGACGTTCACGCCGGGTGGCGGGAACAAGTCCGGCGCGTTCACCTGGACACCCAGCTTCACCCAGTCGGGCAGCTACTCGGTGACCTTCACCGCTTCGAACGCGCTCTCGGGCTCCGCCCTCACCCTGATCACCATCTCCAACACCGACCGAGCGCCCGTGGTGACGGCACCGGACACGGCGGGTTTCGTCGAAGGCGAGCAGCACTCGGTGAAGGTCACCGCCGCGGATCCTGATGGCGAGGCCATCAGCCAGCTGACCGCGACCGGGCTTCCCGCCGGGGCCACGTTCACGCCCGCGCCCAACAAGAAGTCCGGCACCTTCACCTGGACCCCGGGCGCGGTGCACTCCGATACGCTGACGGTCACCTTCACCGCACGCAACGCGAGCACGGGCTCGTCCTCGACGTTCGTCCTGGTGACGAAGGCCACGGCCGGCGTCGCGGACGCCGGCGCACTGCTGGCGCCTCGAGTGCTGCCCAACCCGATCCGCGACTCCGGGCAACTGCGCTTCGGGATCTCGAGGGATGGCGCCGTACGCGTGGACATCTTCGACCTGAGTGGTCGCGTGATCGCAACGCCCATGGACGACGCGCAGGCGAGGGCCGGGGTGGTCCAGATCCCGCTGAGCTCGCCCGGCGGACCCGGACTCTACTTCTATAGAGTGCGGACGCCGGACGGTACGTTCCGCGGGCGATTCCTGGTGCGTCACTGAGGTTACGGCCGGGCGGAGCGCTTGTTACCTCAACGTCGCCCGTGCGCCTTGCCTGCCGGCTTGCGCTTCCTGGCGATCAGCTCCTCGAGCTGGAACCGGTGCCGCATCGGGTGGACGAGAGCGTGTTCGAACATGGCCTCCACGGTCATGAGGGCGCCCCAGCGCGACTTGTACACGTCGAATGAGTCGAGCACGTCGGCCGGCATCCAGGCCATGTGCTTCTCCCATGCCTTCGCGAGCACCTCGAGGTAGGCGGCGCCCTGCGCGGCCACGTTCTCGGCTTCGGGCGGATCGGGCACGCCTGGGTCCGGGCGTTTCAGGACCTCGCAGAGCCACGTGAGGTAGCCCCGGCACGACCGGAGCGGATGGCGCATCAGCAGATCGAGGCTCTGGTACGCCGGGTCATCCGTCTTCGGCAGCTTCACGGCGGCGCGCCTCGCCTTCTTCCACACCAGGAACAGCTCGTTCATCTCCAGCATCTGCAGATGCACGAGCGCGCGGACTCCTCTCGACTTGAACGTCACGGCCTCTCCTTGGGTGAAGTCGCCCCAGCTCCCGCGTTCGAACACAACTCGAGAGTGCAGCAGGCCGCGGTCGACTCGGTCAAGTCCCCCCCCCACTGGTTCCGCACGACCCGGCGCGAGGCCACCCCGCCATCCCCACTCAAGTCCCACTCAAGTCAGTAGGACCACTCTCCTGTAAGGCACAGATAGGGGGTGGCCAGGGCCCGCGAGCCCCCCCGTTTCGGGCACTTGCCGGAGGGGAGGCAACACATGTTGCGCGGCTCGCTCAGTCGTCCCGGTCCCGGGAACTCGCTCGCATCGAATCTCGTCCCGATCGCGTTCTGCCTGGCGCTGGCCATGCTCGCGAGCACGGAAACGCGCGCGGCCGCACCCCGCACGCCTCCGCCTCCCCCGTCGGCTCCGGCGGGCACGCCTCGGTTCTTCAACTACGTCTCGCCGCAAGGGACCGGTGACGACGCCGGGGAGCCGTCGATCGGCAGCAACTGGACGCGCGAGCAGGTCTTCAGCAACAGCATGAGGTCGATCCCGAACGGCGGGAGTACGACGTACTTCGGCGGCTTCCTGCCCTACCTGCTCAAGATCACGTTCAACGACTGCCAGTCGCCGGCGCTGGCCACGTGGGAACAGAAGCCGCTCCTCACCGCGAACACGCCGCGCGTGTTCGGCGATCCGATCCTCTACACCGACCCCACGACGGGGCGCACGTTCGTGTCGCAGCTCGAGGGACTCACGCCGCTCGGCAGCACCACCGATTTCACCGACAACGACGGCGATTCGTTCCTGCCCAGCGAGGGCAGCGGCATCCCGTCGTGCGTCGACCACCAGACGTTCGGGGGCGGTCCGTTCCACGCAGGGCTCACCGGCACCGGGCTCTACCCCAATGCCATCTATTACGCATCACAGTGCATCGCCGACGCGACGTGCTCGATCAGCCTCGACGGCGGCGTCACGTTCGCGCCCGGGGTGCCGATGTTCGCGATCTCCGATTGCGACGGGCTCCACGGGCACGTGAAAGTCGCCCCGGACGGCACCGTTTACGTGCCCGACAAGCAGTGCGCGGTCGGCAGCGTGCCGCTCCTGAACGGCGGCAACGCGTCGGTGGTGGTGTCCGAGAACAACGGCCTCACCTGGGCCATCCGGCCGGTTCCGGACGGCGCCTCGCCGGGCGAGTGGGATCCGTCGGTGGGCATCGCCGCCGACGGCACCGTGTATCTCGGCTACCAGGGGATCGACGGGCACGCGCGCGTGGCGGTGTCGCACGACAAGGGCGTGCACTGGGCGCCGTCGGTGGACGTGGGCATGCCGTCGGCGAACGTGTTCGTGGACACGCCGGTCGGCATCCACAACATGGTGTTCCCGGCGATGGTCGCGGGCGACCCCGATCGCGCGGCGCTCGCCTTCTACGGCACCGAGACCGCCGACGGCCCGGGCGAGGACCACACCGGCGGGTCGAATGACGACCCGAGCCTGTTCACCGGCGTCTGGTACCTCTACATCGCCACCACGTTCGACGGCGGCAAGACCTGGGCGACGCAGAACGTCACGCCGGGAGACCCGATCCAGCGCGGCCCCATCTGCGGCGGCGGCGACTGCCGGAACATGCTCGACTTCTTCGGCGCCACCATCGACAAGGAGGGTCGCGTCCTGGTCGGGTGGGACGACGGCTGCGTCGGCGGTTGCGTGGGCGCTCTGCCCAACTCCAATACGGCGAAGGCGACGATCACGCGGCAGAGCGGCGGCAAGCGCATGTTCGCCGCGTTCGACCCGATCGAGCCGCGGCTCGCGGAGGCGCCGGCGGTCGGCGGCCGCATCGACAACGCCACCGTGCAGTTGTCGTGGCAGGCGCCCGACAACGGCGGCGCCGCGATCACCGGCTACAACGTCTATCGCCGCGCCGGCACGACGGGCACGTTCACGCGGATCGCGACCGTGAGCGGAACCACGTACACGGACACGGTCAATCCGACGATCGCCAACTCCTATCGCGTGACGGCGGTGAACACGCTCGGCGAAGGTCCGTACTGTCAGGACTTCCAGCCCGAGAGCACCCCGGTCGCGAGCCCGTGCGCCGCGCCCGGCGTCCTGGCCGTCAGCGACCTGAACCCGGATGGCTCGGACAACGATTCGGGACAGAACCTGCCTCCCGATCCCAGCGTCAACATCCGCGCGCTGTCGCTCGCGGAGCCGTACGCGGGGCCGAACGTGAACCAGGTCACGTTCACGCTGCAGATGATGCCATCCGCCGGCGCGCTCCCGCCGAGCAGCCAGTGGTACATCCTCTGGAACCGTAAGTCGCCGGCGGCCGACGGCAGCGATCGCCGGTTCGTGGCGATGAAGACCGACGCGTCGGGCGCCGCGAGCTTCGTCTACGGCGACTTCGGACCGCCGCTGCCCCTCGACGGCAGCGTGCCACCGCCCAACGCCAACACGCCGACCCCGCTCGGCAGCGCCGACTTCGGGAGCTTCGACCTCGCCTCGGGCGTGATGACGATCCGGCTCGCCGACGACAAGCTGGACGGCACGCCGACGGGCGCCGGCAACAGCCTCGCGGACTTGAACGTGAGGACGTACCTCGCCCGCCCCGATGCCGGGCAGAGGTCGCAGAACAACGCCTCCGACATCACGGTGAACGGCAGCTACGCGCTGGCCGGCAACGCGGCCTGCCGCTGTGCCGCGGACCAGCCGCCCACGGCCGGTCTCTCGGCAACGCCAACGCAGGGCAAGGCGCCGCTCACCGTGAGGTTCGATGGCTCGACGTCGAGCGATCGCGACGCGGGTGACGCGGTCGCGGCCTACACGTTCGACTTCGGCGATGGCACGGATCCCGTGACGCAGGGCACGCCGACGATCTCGCACAAGTACAAGAGCGCGAGCGGATCGAGCGGGTACTTCGCGACGCTCACCGTGCAGGATCGTTCGTGTGGCAAGAAGAGCCTGAACGTCGCCTCCGTGAACATCAACGTCCAGCGCGGCGGGATCGCCTTGCGTGAGGAATCGGAGCCCCTGCCCCGGGCATTCCGGATCGCTCCGCTCGGCAATCCCTCCCGTGGACAGACGGCGTTCTCGCTCGATCTCGTTCGCGACGACATCGTGAGCATCCAGGTCTTCGGCGCCGACGGCCGACGGGTCGCCGACCTGCTCGATGCCTGGATGCCGGCGGGCACGCACACCCTGAACTGGGGAGCGTTCGACCGCGGCGGCCGCACCGTGCCGCCCGGCGTGTACCTCGTGCGCGCCAGGGCCGGCGGTCGCGTGGCACTGTCGCGGGTGATCCGCGTGCCGTGAACGAACCGTGCCCGCGGTGTCGGTGTGGAGCCGGCGGCGGCGGCAGCAGCCCCCTAGGGGCGCGCGCCGGGGGATCGCCGCCCGATGGCGGCCACTCCACACCTACGGCATCGTCACGAACTCTTCCGTGAACCCGCGAGTCGCCGAATCGTGTGAGGTGCAGCCCGCGAACAGTGCTGCTGTGATCAGCGTGGTCGCGAACAGTGCGGCGAACAGTGCGGCGGACAGTCCCGCCGGGGTGCGGTTCATCGGCATCCTCCCTGAATGGGGACGGAACACGAACTGGGGATTAGGATGCCGGGGCCCTACGGGAGGGTCGATATCGTGGTTGTCCGTCCTTCCGGGAATCTTGACTGAGCGTCCGGCGTTCTCCTGCGCTCCGGCCGGATCTCGAGCGGGCGAACGTCGCGACCATCCGCTGGTCCTCCCCTACTGCGCCACCGCGGGGGCGGGCTTTCGCGTCGCCCCGAATCGGAGGTAGAGGCTCGGGACCACGAACAGGTTGAGCAGCGTCGAGGTGATCAGTCCGCCCATGATGACCACCGCCATCGGGTGCTCGATCTCGTGGCCGGGGATCGATCCCGCCACCAGCAGGGGCACGAGGGCCATCGCCGTGGCGGATGCGGTCATGAGAATCGGCGAGATGCGCTCGCGGGCTCCCCGGATCACGAGTTCGGGGCCGAAAGGCTCGCCCTCGACACGCTCGAGATGCTGGTAGTGGCACATCAGCATGATGCCGTTGCGCGCGACGATCCCCAGCACGGTGAGGAAGCCGACGATGGACCCGAGCGAGATGATGCCATCCCCCAGGAATGCCGCGAGCACGCCGCCCACCAGGGCTGCGGGGAGCGCGATGTAGCCCACGATCGCCAGGCGCCAGTTCATGAACGCGGCCTGGAGAATGAGCAGGATGCCGATCATCGACGCGATGATCATGAACCGCATCCTCTTCTGCGCGGCTTCCCGCTCGGCGTACTCACCGAGCAGCTCGGGATGGTAGCCGTGCGGGAACGTCACCCCCGCCACCTCGCGCTTGACGTCCTTGACCACCGAACCGAGATCGCGCCCGCGCACGTTGGCGCGGACATCGATCTTGCGCTTCATCTGCCAGCG
>Ga0068859_100005949_pt1 | contig 12383 bp, 10 predicted proteins | sample KBSSwiS22_FD_66585 | JGI IMG/M metagenome (GOLD analysis project Ga0068859, IMG submission 66585) | Switchgrass rhizosphere microbial communities from Kellogg Biological Station, Michigan, USA - KBS Switchgrass S2-2 | ecosystem: Host-associated > Plants > Roots > Rhizosphere > Soil ... | reverse complement strand
CGGACCAGAATGAGTCGCTGATCATGCCGCCTAGCGATATCGCCGGCACGCTCGCGGAGGCGCGCGCCGCACTTGTCCGGGGGGATTTCCCCCGGGCCGCCCGTCTCGCGGAAAATCTAGGTAAGGCCCATCCCGATCAGGCGGAGGCCTGGTTCATCCTGGGCATGGCGCTTTCCGAAACGGGCCATGTCGCCCATGCGCTGGGACAGATCGAGCGCGCGGTGGCGCTGGCCCCTGACAATGCCGAATATCTGGCCCAGCAGGCCCGGCTGCTGGTGCTATTGCGGCGCGAGGACGAGGCCCGGGCCGCGGCAGCGGCGGCCACCCGCGCCGACAGCAGCGATCCGCTGGTCCTTGACACCATCGGCTGCGTCCAGGCGCGCCTTGGCGATCACGGCGCTGCCGTAACGCTGTTCGAACGCGCCGTCGCCGGTCAACCCGACAACATCGCTTTCCGCTTCAATCTGGCCGCCAGCCTGGGCTTCTTCGGACGCGTGGCGGAGGCCGAGGCTCAATATGAAGCTATGGTGGCACGCGATCCCGTCAATGGTCTGGCGCATTATGGTGTCGCCGGCCTGCGCCGCCAGACCGCCCAGACCAATCACCTCGCGCGCATCGAGGCCGCCATCCCCAATACGCGCGGCCACGACGATTTCGTCCGGCTGCATTATGCCGCGGCCAAGGAATATGAGGATGTCGGGGATGCCCAGGCCGCCTTCGCGCATCTCGATGCCGCCAATCGCGCGCACAAGGCCCGGACCGGCTATGGCCATGACCGCGATGCAGCGTTGGCGATGGCACTGGAACAGGCTTTTGAACGCCCCGATTATTTCACCGGCCAAGGCCTAAGCGATGCCGCGCCGATCTTCATCACCGGTTTGCCGCGCACCGGCACCACCCTCGTCGACCGGATTCTCGACGCGCACCCGCACGTCACCTCGCTCGGCGAGTTACAGGCAATGCCACTGGCGTTGAAGCGCCTGTCGCAAACCGGGTCCCGACTGGTGCTGGATACCGAGACGATTGCGGCGGCGGCCGACCTGTCGCCCCGCGCCGTCGGTGTGAGCTATATCAAACAGGCCGAGATGAAGGCCGGCGCCAGCGCCGCCCTGCGCGAGGGCCGAATCCTGCTCGACAAGTTCCCGCTCAACTTTCTCTACATTGGCCACATCGCGAGAGCGCTGCCCAAGGCGAAGATCGTTTGCCTGCGCCGCCAGCCGCTCGATAGCGTGTGGAGCAATTACAAGCATCTGTTTGCGCTCAATTCACCCTATTACGGCTGGTCCTACGATCTGATGGATACGGCGCGATATTACGCCCTGTTCGACCGGCTGATGCGCTTCTGGAAGCGGCAATTCCCGGGCCGGGTGCTGGAGCTCAGCTATGAGGAATTGACCGCCGATCAGGAAGGACAGACCCGCGCACTGTTAGCCCATTGCGCCCTGCCGTGGGACGATGCCTGTCTCGATTTCCATGGGCGAACCGGCGCCGTGGCTACCCCGAGCGCCCAGCAGGTGCGCCGCCCGATCAACCGCGATTCGGTCGAACGCTGGCGCGCCTATGCCGCGCATCTGGACGAGGTGCAGACCTTTTTCCGCGAGGTGGGAATCATCTCAGGCGATGCGGGCCGCGCTTCGAACAGTTGACGAACGACAGGTCCCAAGATCACCAATTCGAGCCCGGAACGACCGCGGCATTGGCGACTCCGGCCATGGCCAGCTTACCGAACAGGGACGACCGCCATCCTGTTGCCGTCGGGATCGTGAACGAAGGCCCCGTCGAATTCACAGCGTATACCGGTTTGCCACGTCTCCGTTCCCGCGGCGCGGCCGAATCCTGGCGATCAGGGGCTGGAACGGAAAGATCGTCTGCTCCCAGATCGAGAGGCGCTGGCGCTGATCCTGGCCGACGATCGCAGCCTCGCCGTCGCGATAGGTGCCGAAGATGCGATCGATCAGGATCAGCGAGTTCCCATAGTTGCAGCGCGTATCCTCGAACGGTACCGAATGGTGCAGGCTGTGGTTGCGGATCGTCGTGAAGAAGAAGGAATAGAACCAGGGCGGGTCGGCGCGCACATTCGCGTGCGCAAAAGTAGATACCACGCCCAATATGCTGACCGCGCAAAAAATGGCCGAGCTCTTGAGATCGAACAGCGCCACCACGCTCAGGCTGATCAAGAATAATTCGATTGGATTGCCGACATAACCTTTCATCGCATTGAGCTGCGTGATGTGGTGATGCGGCGCATGAGTGAGCCAGAACGGACGCCAATCATGCATGATCCGATGCATCCAGTATTGGCCGAACTCGATCAGGAAGACCACGAGCGCGACCTGCAGGAAGAACGGCATATGCGCGGCCCAGTCGGTCGTGATCCCGAGCGCTTTCTTGAGCGCCTGGAGCGGCTCCCTGGCCAGTGTTTCCGTCAACCAGTCGATCGCGGTGTAGCTTAGAATCACATAGAAGAGATCGGTGGCGAATTCGGTCTTGTTGAGCCGCCAGCCCGCATGCCGCTCGAAGAAGAACTCGAGACCCAGAACGAACAGCGTGATCGCCACACCGGCCGCGATGCCGGTAATGGGATTCTTGGCCAACGGCTCAGGCGCAAAATACCAGAACAGGCACACGAAAACGATCATGGCCGGGGGGATCAGATTGACCAGGGTCTGCTTTAACCCGCTTCCCCGCCGCAGACCGGCGGCATCGACGTACGAGACGGCAAGCGCAGCGGCGGCGGTCGCGGGCGTCTCGCCCGAAGGGGAAGCGCTACTGGCCAGCTGCCGATCCACCAAACACCTCCCTTATCCGGCCGACACCCCGGCCCAACGCTCCCGATCCTCTCGCTGGTTCTGCCGCACTCGAGGGCGACGGACGGCACGGTATCAATATTACGATTTTCGTCAACAGTATTAATTCGGGCGGTTCGGCGCCGCGGTCCACCACGAGAGCGTATGCACATCATGCGCGGTGGTCCAAACGCCGGACGGTGTATAGCGCAGCGCCCCGCTGCCGGAAGCCTTGCCCGCACGCGCCAGTATCTCCATCGTACTGGCGTCGATCGCCGCGAAGGTCTGATCCTCGGTGGTCCGGAGCCAGACCTTGCCGCCTCCGACGTCGATGTCGCCATAGAGCAGGGTCTTTCCGACCTTCACGCGACCGGACACTGCGACCGTCGCCGGATCGACTCGCGCAACAGTGCCGTCCCCCTGTTCCTGCACCCAGACCGCGCCCTCGCCCGCGGCGAGAAAGCCCGGCTGCAGTCCCAGCTTGACCTTGCCCGTCACCTTCTCGGTCTTTGGATCGATCCGCTGGAGCGACTGCGCGGTGCTGCTGACCGCCCAAAGCGCGTCAAACCCGAACGCGAGGTAGAAGCTGTCCGGATCGACGCTGATCGTAGCGGTCACCTTGTTGGTCGCCGGATCGACGCGCACGATCTTACCCGAGGCTTCCGAAGGGACCCAGATCGAACCGGCGCCCGCGACGACGTTCAGCTCGCCCTTCGGATTGGCGATGTTGGTCGGCAGAATCGCTTGCACCTGTGCCGTCTGCGGATCGATCCGGTACAAATTGGCGTCCTTGCAATTCGCAACCCACAGCGAGCCGAACGCCAACGCCATCGCGCCACAAGGCCGCGGCACGGCGACGGACGCGCGCTTGCCTTCGGTCGACCATTGCTCGACTCGCCCGGCGTTGGTGGCCCATACCGTGTTGCCGTCGACCACCAGAAAGTCGGCAAAGCCGGGAACGCTGATCGTCGCTTCGTTCAGCGGGATCGGGTCGGGCGGCGCCGCGGCGCACAGCGCGACCGACGACAGCATCAAGGCACTCAGCTTCGTCATCCATTCACTCCTGTCCGATGCCGTTGTTCAGTCATAACGATACGGGTTCTTGTCGATCGTCGTCGTTCCGCGCGTCTGGTTGCAGAGGAACACCGTCCCCGTGAAGTAGATGCCCGGCTTGGTAATCGTCTGCGCATAGGCATAGGCTTCGCGCAGCTGCTGCACGGTCATTTCCACAGGCGCTTCGTCGGGTTGCCAGGTCATGCCATAGGCATAGTCTTGGCCGTCCTTGCTGATCTCGACATGGCAGCCCATGACATGCGTCACCGGATGGGTATCGCAGAAGTCGATCAGTCGCTTCATGCTGTCGAACCACGGCTGCCAGAAACTGATATAGCAACGCCCCCGGTAGAACATGTCCCCGGTGAACAGGATCTGAGTGTAGCTGTCATAATAAGCGAATTCGGAAACGACATGGCCGGGCGAACCCCAGATCAGGATATCGCGGCCGCCAAGATCGAGCGTCACGCGTTCTTCCGGGAAATTGGTCATGCCCCAGAAGCCGACCATTTCTTCATGCGTCAGGCCCATATAGCGGGTATTGGGGCGGTCCGCGAACTGGTTGGTCGCGGCATAATGGTCGGCGTGCAGATGCGTGAAGGCCACCAGCAATTCCATGCTGGCGGGATCGCGGCCGTTCCGCCGGCACCAATCGTCGATGCACTTATCTACAATGCCACGCAGATCCCAGTCGTTGCGCAGCTGCACGAAACCTTCATCGAGCAGTAGCACGCGGTCGTTGCCGAAATAGAGCGGCGCGAAAGGGGCCTCGTAGCTATAGGCCTTGTTCTGCCGCAGGATCACCGTGTGCGGATTATACCAGTGAATCTGAACGGGCGGATCGATATTGTCCATGCACGATGCGGAGCCGCAGATCCATTTCTGCGGGAAGCTGCCCGCCGCAGGAAGATTGCGTTTGAAATCGATCGATGCGGGCCGGGCGGCCGCCGATGCCGCGCCGGTAAGGCCGGTGAGCGCGGCGCCGGAGAGCGGAAGCGCAGCGGCCGCTGCTTGGTAGGTCAGGAAGCTACGACGATCCATGATGGCGGTCCTTGTCGTCAGAACGGACGCGGCGGGTTGATATTGGGCACGCCCTCGGGCCAAATCTGTGTCCTCTGGTCCGGGCTGACGCCGTTGAAGAGCACGAAATCGGGCCGGATCAGCATCATATCCTTGCCCCGCACCTCGCGGGCAAAGCGGAGCGCGTCCTCGATCACGTCCGGTGCCATCTCCAGCACGCGCTCATAGGGTTTGTAGGTCGCGAAACGCGGATAATATTTCCCGGGCACGAACATCATTTCGACATGGCCGCCGAGAATCCATTTCACATTGTGGCTCGCGGCAAAAGCCTTGAGCCGTTCGAGCGAGGCGACGAAATCGCCGTCATTGCTGATGTTGATCTTGCCGGGGAACAGCAGGTCGCCGGTGAAAAGAATGTCGCAATAGCGATCGTAGAAGCTCACGCCGTCCCTGTGGGTGCCCGGTGTCGGGAACACGTCGATGATGCGGTCGCCGAGATCGATCCGGCCTGCGGCGAGCGGCCAGTTGCTCCCGAACGCGTAAAAGCGCTTCATCGCTTCCAGCGGCTGCGGGACGATGGTCGTGTCCTGCCGTCCGGCAAACTGAACGAGTCCCTGGTTTTGCGCGATGTCCTCGCCGGAGGTCAGCGCGACGGTCAGCGGCACGCGGCTTCGTCCGCGCGCCTGCTGCCAGCGTGCGATGATCGCATCCACTGTCTCGCGCAGCGGATAATGGCGTGCATCCGCGGTTGCGCCGCTGTCGATCAGCAGCGCGCCGGCATTGCCGAAGAGCAGATAGGTGAACGGGGCTTCCCAATGGACGCAGACATTCTGGCGCAGGACGAATGTATCTTCGTTATACTGCACGACCTGGACGCGCGGATCGCGGTTCCTGGCGGCGACGTTGGACCCGTACGTCCAACGAAAGGCGAGATTGCCCGGCGCCGGGCCGTCGCACGCATAATTGTGGACCACGGCCGCCTTGCGCTGCAGCGGCAAGGCGCTGTCGGTATTGCGGACACCGACAGGATTATATCCTAGATCGGGATTGCCATTGGGATAGGCCCGCCCGGTCGCGGATTGCGGGTTGCCGGATAGCGCGGGATTATAGGTCTGCGTCATCGAATTCTCCCCGCGACCAGGCGGGTCCGACCGCCAGGCACAACGCCTCCGATGCATGCTCTCCCTGAAGGTGCGCCTCACGGATCCGCCCGATCCCGCCTGCGCTGCCGCGATGATATCGATATTACCAATCATCGCAATAGTAATAATGTCGTCTGGACAACGCCCGGCTTTGCGGCAATGCTGCAGTGCGAAAGGGGACGAATCATGCTCATCGGCATTCGCGACGCAGGACGGCTGGCGCTGTTGGCATGCGCACTCATGGCGGCGTCGTGCTCGCCCTCCGCGGACAAGGCGGCGGCGGCGCGCACCGAGTTCAGCATCGGCTGGTCGATCTACGCGGGCTGGATGCCGTGGCCCTATGCCCAGCAGGCCGGGATCGTGAAGAAATGGGCCGACAAATACGGGCTCAAGATCAACATCGTCCAAGTGAACGACTATGTCGAATCGGTGAACCAGTACACCGCCGGCAAGCTGGACGGCGTGACGGTGGCCAACATGGACGCACTCACCATCCCCGCCGCCGGCGGCAAGGACACCAGCGCGATCATCGTCGGCGACTATTCGAACGGCAACGACGGGATCCTGCTGAAGAACGCCGACAATCTCACGGCGATCAAGGGGCGGCAGGTCTATCTCGTCGAGCTGTCGGTCTCGCACTATCTGCTCGCGCGCGGTCTCAACTCGGTCGGCATGGCGCTGAGCGACGTCAAGACCGTGAACACGTCGGACGCCGATATCGTCGGCGCCTATTCGGCACCGGCGGTCACGGCTGCGGTCGCCTGGAATCCGCAGCTTTCGACGATGAAGGCGACGGCCGGCACGAAGGAGGTGTTCAGCTCGGCCGACATCCCCGGCGAGATCCTCGACCTGCTGGTCGTCGACACCGCGACGCTGAAAGCCAATCCCAAGCTCGGCAAGGCGCTGGCCGGGATCTGGTACGAGACGACTGCGCTGATGCAGCGCCAGGATGCCGAAGGAAAGGCCGCCCGTGCGGCGATGGCGCAACTGGCGGGCTCCACCCCGGCCATGTTCGACAGCCAGCTGTCCACGACTTACCTCTATACCGATCCCAAGGCAGCCGTCGCGGCCACCTCGGCCCCCGCGCTGGTCACCACCATGACGCGCGTTCGCGACTTCAGCTATTCCAAGGGGCTGTTCGGCCAGCAGGCGAAATCCGCCGATGCGGTCGGCATGGAATTCCCGGGCAACAAGACTCTGGGCGATCCCAAGCACATCACGCTGCGCTTCGATGCGAGCTACATGCAAATGGCGGCTGATGGTAAGCTCTGATCGTCGCGGGCGGTTCGGAATTTCGGTGTCATGCGCTGGGTGAACCGACGCATCCGGCGCGGCCCTGCGATTCTGCTCGGGGCGATGCCGATCCTGCTGCTGGCGCTGGTCTATGTCCTCGTCGCGGCGAGCCGGCACGCGGTCAATCCCAACGACAAGATCCTGCCGCTGCCCGGCGACATGGTGGCGGCGATGGCGCTGCTGTTCCACCCGGACCCGCTTTCGGGACGGCTGCTTTTCTGGGCCGACACGCTCGCCAGCATGCAGCGGCTCGGCATCGGGCTGGGCATCTCCACGCTGTCGGCACTGAGCGCCGGCCTGCTGCTCGGCGTATTGCCGCCGATCCGCACCACCTTCGGCCCGCTGGTGACGAGCATTGCCGTGATCCCGCCGATCGCGCTTCTGCCGATCCTGTTCATCGCCTTCGGTCTCGGCGAGACGGCCAAGGTCGCACTGATTGTCGTCGGGATCGCACCGTTCATGATCCGCGATGTCGCGGCGCATGTCGCCGCGCTTCCGCGCGAGCAGATCATCAAGGCGCAGACGCTGGGCGCCAGCAGCTGGCAAGTGATGCTGCGCGTGGCGCTCCCGCAGGCAATGCCGCGGCTGATCCAGGCGGTGCGTCTCTCGCTCGGTCCGGCGTGGGTCTTCCTGATCTCGGCCGAAGCGATCGCATCCGACATCGGCCTCGGCTACCGGATCTTCCTGGTGCGCCGGTACCTCTCGATGGACGTCATCCTCCCCTATGTCGCCTGGATCGCGCTGCTTGCGATCGCGATGGATCTGCTGCTGGTATGGTCCAGCCGCAGCCTGTTCCGCTGGGCGCACGGAGCCGCTCATTGAGTGCATTGCTGAGCCTCCGCGACGTCTGGGTCGAATATGGCGACAAGGTCGTCCTCGAGCGCGTCAATCTCGATATCGCAGCCGGCTCGTTCGTCTCGATCATCGGGCCATCGGGAGCCGGCAAGAGCAGCCTGTTGCGCGTGATCCTGGGACAGGAGGTTCCGACGCGCGGCGCGATCCTGCTCGACGGCACGCCGCTCACGCCCGAATGCGGGCCCGATCGCGGCGTTGTGTTCCAGCGCTATTCGGTGTTTCCGCACCTCTCGGCGCTGGGCAACACGCTGTTCGGGTTGGAGTGCGCACAGGCTCCCTTCCTCGCCCGGCTGATCGGCACACGCCGCCGCGCCGCAATCGCGGAAGCGAAGGAGATGCTCACCGCCGTCGGCCTGGGCGACAGCATGCACCTGTATCCCGCACAGATGTCGGGCGGAATGCAGCAGCGACTCGCCATCGCGCAGGCGCTGATCAAACGACCGCGCATTCTGCTGCTCGACGAGCCTTTCGGTGCGCTGGATCCGGGGATAAGGGCGGACATGCATGCCCTCATCACGCGTTTGTGGGCAGACTATTCGCTGACGGTCGTCATGGTCACGCACGATATCAGAGAAGCTTTCACGCTCGGGACGCGCGTCCTCACGCTCGACAAGCGCCGCAACGATCCGCACGCGCCGCATCGTTTCGGCGCGACCGCCGTCTACGACCTGCCGCTGCTCAAGCGCGCTCCAGCACCCGTCGAAGGTGACTAAAGTATTACACTTGACGTGTTTTGTAATAATTGAGAGAGTCTCGAAATGAGTACCGAACCGACCAGTCTCGCCCGGCTCAGCATGAGCCTTCCGGCAGAACTGTTTCGCCAACTGGATGTGATGGTCGAGGAACGCGGGCTGCCTTCGCGATCGCAGCTCATCGCGGAATTGATCCGTCATGCGCTTGCGGAACATGAAGCATTCACGCGTCCCGAAGCCATGCTCGCGGGCACGATCACGCTCGTCTACCGCGGCGACCGCGGCCGCGTGCGACAGCAGCTGGCGCAGACCCAGTCCGACTATCTGAAGGAAGTCATCTCCTCCCAGCACGTCTTTCTCGAGGACGATCAATCGCTTGAAGTGCTGCTGGTGCAGGGCCCGGTCATACGCCTCAAGGGTTTGTGCGATGCGCTGCGGAGCGTGCGTGGCGTGCATCAGCTGCAACTCGTCACCACCACCGCGCTGCTCCCGCCGCTGCACGAGCAGGACGGCGTGAAGAGCGCGGATAGCGGAGCATCGGCCAGCGCCTCGAAGCCCGAGGTCGCCGCGGCATGACGGCTGCGCTCGCCGATCCCATGGCGGCGCGCGACCATGCCCGCGCGATGGCGGGAACGGTCGTCGAGGCGATGCCGCTGTTGCCGCCGGTCGCGGACGACCTGCCCGAGGGCGTGTCGGGCGAAGACCTGTTGTGGGAAGAGACGATCGCCGCCGGCGGCTATGCGACGCGCCGGCTGGCGCGCGGTTCGCGCCTTCGCCTCGTCGACCTGGCAGGCGACGCCTGCGCGTCGGTGCTGATCTTCAACGCCGAGTTGCCGACCGAGCGGCTCAATGTTGCCGACACGGTGAAGATCCAGTGGAACGCCTATCTCGGCGCGGGCAAACTGCTGCTGTCCGATATGGGCCGCGTGCTGATGAGCATCCTGGTGGATGGCGCCGGCACGCACGATGCCTTTTGCGGCACCTCCAATGCGGCCACCAACCAGGCGAAATATGGCGAAGGCCGCAACAGCGGCAGCTTTCCCAACGGCCGCGACCGGCTGCTGCTCGGGTCGGCGAAACATGGGCTGCAACGGCGCGACGTCCATCCGTGCGTGAACCTGTTCAAGGGCACGCGGATCGAAGCCGACGGAACCATCACGCCGCTGATCGGGCCCTATGATGCCGGACGAACGATGATCCTGCGCGCGGAAATGGACGTGATCGTAGTGATCGCCAACTGCCCGCATGTCCTCGATCCTCGCGACGAATGGACGGTGACTCCGCTGCGTGTCTCGGCGTGGCGCGGGGCGATCACGCCCCCCGACGACCCCGTTCGCACCGCAACGCCCGAGGGGCTGCGCGCGTTTCTGAACGTCGAAGACTATTTCCGTCGCTAGGCGAGCAAGGGGGCAACCATGATTGTCGAAGCGCAGATTCCGGGCGATGCGCAGATTTCGGGCCTGTCCGGCACGATCGTCCATGACGAGATCGTGCCCGCGCGCGCGCCGTGGCTGCACCATGTCGCGGCGGGGCAGACGCTTCGCATTGTCGATCTGGAGGGCAACCAGGCCGTCGACTTTCTGCTCTATTCCGCTGCCGACGATAGCGAGCGCTATAGCATGCAGGACACAGTCGCGGCGCAGCGCAATCTGTTCCTGCGGGCCGGCACCGTGCTGCGCTCGAACGAGGGGCGCGCGATGATGACGATCGTCGCGACCGCGGTCGACTATCACGATACCATCGGCGGCGCCTGTTCGTGCGAATCGAACACGCTGCGTTATGGCCACCACACCAAGTCCCAGCATGCCTGTGTCGAGAATTTCCTCGAAGCCAATTTGAGCGAAGGCCGCGGCAAGCGCGACATCGTTCCCAACATCAACTTCTTCATGAACGTGCCGGTCGAAGCGGACGGTGCGCTGGGCATCGTCGACGGCATTTCCGCGGCGGGACTGACGGTCGATCTGCGCGCGGAGATGGACGTCATTGTCGTCGTCTCCAACTGTCCGCAGATCAACAACCCCTGCAACGCGTTCAACCCGACACCAGTACGGATGATCGTAGCGGCATGACCTTCCACACGGTCCTGGTCGCGAACCGGGGGGCGATCGCTACCCGGATCATCCGCACATTGCGCAAAATGGGGCTGCGCTCGGTTGCCGTCTATTCCGAAGCGGACGTCGATTCGCTCCACGTGTCGCAGGCAGACGTCGCGGTCTGCATCGGACCCGCCCCCGCGGCGGAGAGCTATCTCGACACCGCGGCCATTCTGAAGGTCGCGCGCGACACGGGCGCAGGCGCGATCCATCCGGGCTATGGCTTCCTGGCCGAAAACGCCGATTTCGCCGAGGCGTGTGCCGCAGCGGGTATCGTCTTCATCGGGCCCACGCCGGAGAACATCCGCACCTTCGGCTTGAAGCACAGCGCGCGCGCACTCGCGGCCGAACATGGCGTGCCGCTGGCCCCCGGAACCGGACTGCTGACCGACGTGGAACAGGCCGCGCGCGCCGCGGGCGAGATCGGATTCCCCGTCATCCTGAAGGCAACGGCCGGCGGCGGCGGCATCGGCATGCGCATCTGCGAGGACGAAGCGGCCGTGCGCCAGGGCTTTGCCGTCGTCACGCGGCTGGGCGAAGGCAATTTCGGCGACGCCGGCGTGTTTCTCGAACGCTATGTCGGGCGCGCGCGCCACATCGAAGTGCAGATCTTCGGCGACGGCACAGGCCGAGTCATGCCGCTGGGCGAACGCGACTGCTCGCTGCAGCGGCGCAACCAGAAAGTGGTCGAGGAAGCGCCCGCGCCCAACTTGCCCGCCACGGTCCGCGACGAACTCATCGCATCCGCGGTCCGCCTGGGCGAAGCGGCGCGCTATCGCTCCGCCGGCACGGTGGAATTCCTCTACGACGCCGAGCGGCAGAACTTCTTCTTCCTCGAGATGAACACCCGGCTCCAGGTCGAGCACGGCGTCACCGAGGAAGTGATGGGCATCGATCTCGTCGAGTGGATGGTCCGCGGCGCGCGCGAGGATTTCGCGTTCCTCGACGCCGCGGCGCCGACGCCGCGCGGGCATTCGGTGCAAGTGCGCCTGTACGCCGAGGACCCTGCGCTCGACTATCGGCCGACGTCGGGCACGCTCACCGGCGTGCGTTTCCCGCCCGACATTCGCGCCGAGACCTGGGTTATGGCGGGGACCGTCGTCAGCGCCTGGTACGACCCGATGCTGGCCAAGCTGATCGTGCACGCGCCGACGCGCGCGGCGGCGATCGGAGCGATGCAGGCTGCGCTCGACCAAAGCCGCGTCGACGGGATTGAAACCAATCTGCGCTGGCTGCGCGACGTCGTCCGCGACGCGCGGTTCGTCGAGGGCGAAGTCTCGACGCGCCTGCTCGACACCATCGTCTATCGTCAGAACAGCATCCGTGTGGTGAGCGGCGGTACCGCGACGACGGTGCAGGATTGGCCCGGCCGTCAGGGCTATTGGGCGGTCGGCGTTCCCCCCTCGGGCCCAATGGACGACCGGTCTTTCCGGCTCGGCAACCGCCTGC
>Ga0068859_100005948_pt1 | contig 12385 bp, 11 predicted proteins | sample KBSSwiS22_FD_66585 | JGI IMG/M metagenome (GOLD analysis project Ga0068859, IMG submission 66585) | Switchgrass rhizosphere microbial communities from Kellogg Biological Station, Michigan, USA - KBS Switchgrass S2-2 | ecosystem: Host-associated > Plants > Roots > Rhizosphere > Soil ... | reverse complement strand
CTTCGCGCGCGGCAATTTCCGCGTGCGCGGCGACAGCCTCGAGATCTTCCCGTCGCACTATGAGGACACGGCGTGGCGGATCTCGTTCTTCGGTGACGACATCGAGGAGATCACCGAGTTCGATCCGCTGACCGGTGCGAAGATCGCCACCCTCAACTATGTCCGCGTCTATGCCAATTCGCACTATGTGACGCCAGGACCGACGCTCAAACAGGCGATGGAGGCGATCCGGCACGAACTGACCGAGCGGCTCAAGGAGCTCGAGGCCGAGGGCAAGCTGCTCGAACACCAGCGGCTCGAGCAGCGCACCAATTTCGATCTCGAGATGATCGCCGCCACCGGCAGCTGCGCCGGCATCGAGAATTACAGCCGTTTCCTGACCGGCCGCCTGCCCGGCGAGCCGCCGCCGACGCTGTTCGAATATCTGCCCGACAACGCCTTGCTGTTCGTCGACGAGAGCCATGTCACGATCGGCCAGATCAACGGCATGTCGCGCGGCGACCATCGGCGGAAGATCACGCTCGCCGAATATGGCTTCCGCCTTCCGAGCTGCATCGACAATCGGCCGCTGCGCTTCAACGAATGGGACGCGATGCGTCCGCAGACCACCTATGTCTCGGCCACGCCGGGCGGCTGGGAGCTCGAACAGACCGGCGGCGTGTTCGTCGAGCAGGTCATCCGCCCGACCGGGCTAATCGACCCGCCGGTCGAGATCCGGCCGGTCGAGGAGCAGGTCCAGGACCTGATCCAGGAATGCCGCGCGACCGCGGCGAAGGGCTATCGCACGCTGGTGACCACGCTCACCAAGCGCATGGCGGAAGACCTGACCGAATATATGCACGAGGCCGGACTCAAGGTCCGCTACATGCACTCGGATACCGAGACGCTCGAACGCATCGAGCTGATTCGCGACCTGCGGCTTGGCGTCTATGATGTGCTCGTCGGCATCAATTTGCTGCGCGAGGGACTCGACATCCCCGAATGCGGACTGGTCGCCATCCTGGATGCCGACAAGGAAGGCTTTTTGCGGTCGGAGACGTCGCTGATCCAGACGATCGGCCGCGCCGCCCGCAACGTCGATGGCCGCGTGATCCTCTATGCCGACCGCATGACCGGCAGCATGGAGCGCGCGCTCGCGGAGACCGGGCGCCGCCGCGAGAAGCAGCAGGCGTATAACCTGGAACACGGCATCACGCCCGAGACGATCAAACGCAACATCGGCGACATCATCGCGCATGTCGCGTCGAAGGATCAGGTGACGGTCGAGATCGATGACGAGCGGCCGCACATGGTGGGGCACAATCTGCGCTCGTACATCGAATCGCTCGAGAAGAAGATGCGCGATGCCGCCGCCAATCTCGAGTTCGAGGAAGCCGGCCGGCTGCGCGACGAGATTCGCGCGCTCGAGGCCGAGGAACTCGGGCTGCCGCCGGAGGAGCGCAAGGCGCCGATCATGGGCCGCTCGAACGAAGGCAAGCCGGGCACGCGCAAGGGCAAATACGGCAGGACCCAGCGCAAATTCGGGGGTCGCCGCTAGAAGCCCGTCTGGACTGCGCGGCAGCGCGCATTTCGAGTGGGCGCGGGCCGGCACCGAATGCGCCTCGAATGCGCATTTCAAAACAGGACACGAAGCGTTCAGTTCATTTCCGAATTATTTACGTCCAAGTTGGAGTATTCCGCGGAAGTCTACCTACAGATCGCCGCACCGAACGAGCGGATAGTGCGATCTCTAGAAAGGGTGGCATGGCGTGAAAGGTTCGATCGCTCAGCTGTTGGAAGATCATCGCGAGCTGCGGGTGATGGCGGAGCGACTGCGCAGTATCGTGTCCTGCCCGGTCGCCGATAGCGCGGCGATCGCGGTCCTGCGCTGGCAGATCTGTTGCAAGCTGACCGATCATTGCGGCGTCGAGGAACGCAGCGTCTACGAGCTGCTGATCACTTCCGGCGATCCCGAGGCCGTCCAGCTTACTCTGGCGCTGCGCGACGAGGTCGGTTGCCTCGATAGCGACGTTCGAGCCTATGTCGCCGAATGGCCGATGGAGCGGATCAATCGCGAATGGGCGCGGTTCGGCGCCGTCACCCAGGCACTGCTCGACCGGCTCGCACACCGCATGGTGCGTGAGGAACGCGAAGTGTTTCCCGAACTTGCGCGCATCGTCCAGCGCCGCGCCGCCTGATATTGCCTGAACGGCGGTTGAGCCCGCCCGAGGCTTCGACCATAAGGCGGCATGCGCCGCTCCCCGACGCTCGTCATCGTGCTGCTGTTGCTTGCCAGCTGTACCAGCGTGCCGCCCCTCGTGCCCGCGGCGCCGGCGTCGCTTCCGCCGCCTGCGCGCATTCCGGCGCCCACGTCGAGCCCCATGCCGAGTCCGACCCCTGCTCCGGCGCCGCTTTCCGCCGACTGGCGCGACTGGCCGCTGACGCCGGGGAACTGGGACTATCGCCAAGACGCCCGCGGGAGCATCGCGCTGTTCGGGCGCGCGGGTGCCGACGCCGAACTCACGCTGCGGTGCGATCTGGCGCGGCGCATGCTGTATCTGTCGCGGCGTGGCGCCGGCGAACCGGCCGCTGCAATGACGATCGTTGTCCGCACGACCGAGGCGCAGCGCACGCTCGCCGGCCAGCCGACCGGCGGCGCCTATGTCGCGGTCGCGCTAGCGCCGAACGACGCAGTGGTGGACGCGATGGGATTTAGCCGCGGCCGCTTCCTGGTCGAGAGTCCCTCGTTGCCGACGCTGGTGGTGCCCGCCTGGGCCGAGATTCTGCGCGTCGCGGAGGACTGTCGCTGAACGATTTCGAGGCGCGACACGCGCCAGCTCGTCAAGAAATTTGACGATCGAAGCGCGGGAGCCGCCCGGCGCACCGCGCGTTCGACGCGGCAGGAGGTGCGCGATGATTCGAAAACTCAAGTCCGGCGAGTACCGCCTCTATTCGCGAAAGACCGACCCCGAAACCGGAAAACGCCGCAATCTCGGTACTTTCGACACCCGCGCCGCGCCCGAGAAGCACGAGCGCGAGGTGCAATATTTCAAGCGACACTGAGGGGGTGCCCCGCTTCAGGGCAACCCGACGAGAATCGTACAAAAATAGGTATAAAACAAGACTTGTTCTGCGACTCGCACTGATTCAAGATTCGCCCGTGCCAGAGGGGCACGCAGGCTCAACTAGCGAAAGGAGGTGATCCGATGTCTCATGGTTCAGCAATGGGGTCGGTTCAGTTCGTTCGGGAGACGCGCCGCTAAGAAGTACAGGGACGGAAGCCCTCCGTCCCTAGAGTGCGCGGGAGGTATCCTCCTCCAGTCAACGCGCACCGTGCTTCTGCAGCGGCCCGCATGGTCTCCCGGGCTGGAACTCTCCGGCCGCTGACCATGGCGGAGGTCGCCGGGTACCCTGGATAGGGGCCCGGCGGCCTCTTTCATTTTGCGCTTCGGCAAATTGCGCTCGGTCAAAGCGCATCGTTGATCATCCGCACCATATCCGCTCCTGCGCGCCGAGGCGCGGTGCTATCCGCGTTGGCGGAGGAAGGGGATGCGGATTCGCTTCTGGTTCGAACTCTCGATGCTGATGCTCGCGCCGACCGCGGCGATCGGGCAGGACGTCGCGATGGGGGAAGTGACGCTCGATAACCGCAGTGCGCTATCGGCCGACCTCTATATCGATGGCGCCTTTGCCTGCGGCGCGCCGGCGCATGGCCGCTGCACCGCTCGCGTGGCGACCGGCATGCATGTCGCTACGATCGAGTTCGCCGACGGCGATCACGTCACGGGAGGCGTGTTCGACCTCGCGGCCGACCTGCCGGTCACGCTGCCGATAGTCGACCTGATGACCTGACAGTCGCTTTCGACTGTGCCGAGAGGGAAAGCGTCAGAGTATCGCGCGCGCGGCGAGGATGATTCCGCTCCACAGCAGTGCAGACGAACCGACGATCACCGCGAAGCGCGCGGGGAGCGGCAGCTTGTACTCGGGCTGGAACATCGCCGCGGGTTCGAGTTCTGGCTGCGCGCCGGTCGGGCGCGGACCGAAATCCGCGGTCACCACGCTGTCGGCAACCAAGGCGCGCTCGAATTCGGCAGGCGTGAGTGGCCGCGTGAAACGGCAGCCGTAAAGCTGGCCGGCGCGCCACACGACCGCGGCGGAACGGATGCCGACGCCGGCGATTCCGATCGCCAGTTCGTGGTCGACCGGCAAATCGATCGCCGCCTCGACTGCGAAACCCGCGCGCGACAAATTGGTGACGGTCACGTCGACCGGGCGCGCATCCTGGTCGCGGATCGTGGCGTCGATGTCGACGTCGCGACGATCGATCGAGCGCGCTTCCGCCGACTGCGAGTCGAGATAGAGTTCTGCTGCGAGCGCCATGATGGTCCCCTTTGCCTTCGGCAGGAGTGCACCGCCCATAGTTAAGAAGCCGCAAAAGGCGCCGGTTAAGATGCAAATATAGTTGCGACCGGGCCGCGCTTTCAGGTCTCGCCGGCAAGCGTCTTGAGGCGGTAGAGGATGTCGAGCGCCTGGCGCGGGCTGAGACTGTCGATGTCGAGGCCGTCAAGTTCGGCGCGTACGGCGTCGACCTTGGCCTCGGCCTGTTCGATTGCCGCGGCGAACAGTGGCAAGTCGCCGAGGCCGGCGGCGAGTCCGCCGGTCGCGGCGCGGCCGGCCTCGAGCTTGTCGAGCACGGACTTGGCGCGCTTGATCGTCGCCGGAGGCAGCCCGGCAAGCCGCGCGACCGCGAGACCATAGCTGCGATCGGCAGGGCCCGGCCCGACTTCGTGCAGCAGCACGAGATCGCCTTTCCATTCGCGCGCGCGGACATGGTGGAGCGTGAGCGCGTCGCAGCGTTCGGCGAGCCGTGTCAGCTCGTGATAATGGGTCGCGAACAGGCAGCGGCAGCGATTGTCCTCATGGATCGCCTCGACCACCGCCCATGCGATCGCGAGGCCGTCATAGGTCGAAGTGCCGCGGCCGACTTCGTCTAGGATCACGAAGCTGCGCGGAGTCGCCTGCGCGAGGATCGCGGCGGTCTCGACCATTTCGACCATGAACGTCGACCGGCCGCGTGCAAGATTGTCCGACGCGCCGACGCGGCTGAATAGCCGATCGACCAGCCCGACGCGCGCACGTGTCGCCGGCACATAGCTGCCGGCCTGGGCAAGCACTGCGATCAACGCGTTCTGGCGCAGGAAGGTCGATTTGCCGCCCATGTTCGGGCCGGTGACCAGCCACAGTCGACTGTCCTCGGACAGCGCGCAATCGTTCGCCACGAAGCGTCCGCCTGCGCGCGCGACGGCGGCCTCGACCACCGGGTGGCGGCCGCCCTCGACTTCGAAACAGCTATGCTCGACCAGCGCCGGCCGAGTCCATCCACCCTCGGCGGCGCGCTCGGCGAGACCAGCGGCGACATCGAGCCGCGCAAGTGCGTCGGCGCTCGCGGCAATGGCTTCGCGGCGCGCGAGCGCGGCGGCAGTGAGTTCCTCGAGATGCGCGGCCTCGGCGGCGAGCGCATGCGCGCCGGCCTGAGTCACCTTGAGCGCGGCATCGTGCAGGTCGGGCGCGTTGAACCGCACCACCCCGGCGAGCGTCTGGCGGTGAGTGAAGCCGCTGTCCTGCCGCATCAGCGGGTCGGCGGCGCGTGCCGGTACTTCGATGTGATAGCCGAGCACGCCATTGTGGCGGATCTTGAGCGTCTGGATCCCGGTGCGCGCGCGATAGTCGGCCTCGAGGCCGGCAATCAGCCGCCGACCGCCCGCGCCGGCATTGCGCAGCGCGTCGAGCTCGGCGTCATAGCCTTCGGCGATATAGCCGCCGTCGGAGGCATCGACCGGCGGCTCGGGCACCAGCGCGCGGGCAAGCAGGTCAGTCAGCGCCTGATGCCCTTCGAGCTGGGGCAGCAGTGTCGCCAGCAGTGGAGGGGGGGCGGCCAGGCTGCCGAGCCGTCCGGCAAGCCGCTCGGCGCCGTCGAGTCCGTCGCGCAGCTGGCCGAGGTCGCGTGGGCTACCCCGCCCGGCGGCGATGCGCCCAAGTGCGCGGCCCAGATCGGGCAGCGCGCGCAACGCGCCGCGCGTCGTCTCGCGCAGTCCGCTGTCGTCATGAAACCATGCGACGAGGTCAAGCCGCGCGTCGATCGCCGAACGGTCCATGAGCGGCGCCGCGACATCCTGGCCGAGCAGCCGCGCGCCGGCGCCGGTCACGGTGCGATCGACCGCGTCGAGCAGGCTGCCGCGCCGCGCGCCCGACGCGCTGACGGTAAGCTCGAGGCTCTCGCGCGTCGCGGCGTCGATCGCCATCGCCGCTTCGGTGCGTGACACGCGCGGCGGGCGCAGGAACGGCAGCGATCCCTTTGCGGTATGATCGAGGTAGGCGACCAGTCCGCCTGCGGCGGCGAGTGCGGCGCGCGAGAATTGCCCGAAGCCGTCGAGCGTCGCGACGCCGAACAGGCGCTGCAGCCGTGCCTCGCCGGCGCTGCTGTCGAAGTTGGGCTTGGGCCGCACCGCCGTGGCGTGCTCGACATGGCTGCCGCCTTCGGCCGCGATCGTCTCGGCCGGCGCCAGCCGCGCGATCTCGGCGGCGACCCGATCGGGCGCGCATTCGACGATGTCGAATCGCCCGGTCGAGATATCGGCGCATGCGATTGCCGCTTCGCCGCCCGCCTCGCCGATCGCAGCGCACCAATTGGCAGTACGGCTGTCGAGCAGCGACTCCTCGGTGAGCGTCCCGGCAGTGACGACGCGGACGATCGCGCGCTGCACCAGCGCCTTGGAGCCCGCGCGCCTGCGCGCTTCCTCGGGGGTTTCGGTCTGGTTGGCGATCGCGACGCGGTGGCCGGCCTTGATCAGCCGCGCGAGATAGCCATCCATGGCGTGCGCCGGCACGCCGCACATCGGGATGCGTTCGCCGTCATGCTCGCCGCGCGCAGTGAGCGCGATGTCGAGCACGCCGCTCGCGATCTTGGCGTCGTCGAAGAACAGCTCGAAAAAGTCGCCCATGCGGTAGAACAGCAGGCAATCCTCCGCCTCGGCCTTGAGCGCGAGATATTGCGCCATCATCGGTGTCGGGGCTGCGGACGCCATCCGATCCCGGCTAGCCGATGCCGCCGGCCACCACAAAGTGGAAGGGTGGCTTTTCCCCAGGAAAGTTGCGTCGCCAACTGGCATTGCCGCTGGGGAATTGGCCCCCTAAAGGACGGCCACAGAGCGGAGAGATTGATGGCCGAAGACAGCAACGTCCAGTTCTCGGACCGCGAAGCATTGCGCTTCCATTCCGAGGGACGGCCCGGGAAAATCGAAATCATTGCGTCGAAACCGATGTCGACGCAGCGCGACCTCGCGCTGGCCTATTCGCCGGGCGTAGCGGTGCCGGTGCGTGAGATCGCGCGCGACCCGGCCACGGCCTATGACTATACCGCCAAGGGCAACCTCGTCGCCGTTATTTCGAACGGCACTGCGATTCTCGGGCTCGGCAACCTCGGCGCGCTTGCGTCCAAACCGGTGATGGAAGGCAAGGCGGTGCTGTTCAAGCGCTTCGCCGACGTCGATTCGATCGACCTGGAGCTTGCGACCGAGGACGTCGACCGGTTCATCGACGCCGTCGAACTGCTCGAGCCGACGTTCGGCGGGATCAATCTCGAAGACATCAAGTCGCCCGAATGCTTCGTGATCGAGCAGACGCTGCGCGAACGCATGAAGATTCCGGTGTTCCACGACGATCAGCACGGCACTGCGATCATCGCCGCCGCCGGGCTGATCAATGCGCTCTATTTGACCGGCCGCGACATCAAGCAGACCAGAGTGGTAATGCTCGGGGCCGGTGCCGCTGCGATCGCGTGCGCCGAACTGATCAAGGCCATGGGGCTGCCGCACGGCAATCTCCTGATGCTCGACATGCAGGGCGTGATCTACCAGGGCCGCCAGCAGAGCATGAACCAATGGAAGTCGGCGCATGCGGTCGACACGACCAAACGGACGCTCGCCGAGGCGCTCGAAGGTGCCGATGTGTTCCTCGGGCTCGCCGCGGCCGATTCGCTACCCCCAGAGCTGCTCAAGGCGATGGCGCCGCGCCCGATCATCTTCGCGATGGCGAACCCCGACCCGGAGATCAGCCCTGCGCTGGCCAAGTCCGTGCGGCCCGACGCGATCATCGCGACCGGACGCTCGGACTATCCGAACCAGGTCAACAATGTGCTCGGCTTCCCGTTCATCTTTCGCGGCGCGCTCGACGTGCGCGCGACGACGATCAACGATGCGATGAAGATTGCCGCGGCGACGGCGCTCGCCGAACTCGCGCGCCAGCCGGTGCCCGAAGAAGTCGCGGCGGCCTATGGCCGGCACCACAGCTTCGGCGCCGAATATATCATTCCCGCGCCGTTCGATCCGCGGCTGCTCGAGATCGTGCCGGCGGCCGTGGCGCAGGCGGCGATGGATTCGGGCGTTGCGACCAAGCCGATCGAAGACATGGCGGCCTATCGCCAATCGCTCCGCGCGCGGCTCAACCCGACCACCTCCGTGCTCAGCCTCGCCTATGAAGGTGCGCGCGCCAATCCCAAGCGCGTGATCTTTGCCGAGGGCGAGGAAGAAGTCGTGCTGCGCGCGGCGATCGCGTTCCAGGAAGGCGGTTATGGCCGGCCGGTGCTGGTCGGGCGCGAATCGGTACAGGACGGGCTGCAGGCGCTTGGCGTGAACCCTGCCGATTATGAGCTGCACAACAGCGTCAATTCTCCGCTTGTGCCGCAGATGGTCGAGTTCCTCTACGAGCGGCTGTGGCGCCGCGGCTATTTGCGCCGCGATGTCGAGCGCATGGTCAATCGCGATCGCAACATCTTCGCCGCGCTGCTGCTCCAGTTCGGCGAAGGCGACGCGATGATCACCGGGATCACGCGCACCTGGGCCGAATCGATGCGCCAGGTGCGCCGCGTGATCGACCCGGCGGCGGGACGCGTGCCGTTCGGCATCCATTTGCTCGTCGGCCAGGCGCACACGGTGTTTATCGCCGACACCACGGTCAACGAGCGCCCCACCGGCGAGGAGCTTGCGTCGATCGCCGAAGGTACCGCATTGGTCGCGCGCCGGATGGGGCATGAGCCGCGCGTCGCGTTCCTCAGCTATTCGACCTTCGGCAACCCCGAGGGCCAGTGGCTCGAGGGAATCCGCGAGGCAGTGAAGATCCTCGACGATCGCGGCGCCAATTTCGAATATGAAGGCGAAATGGCGCCGGATGTCGCGCTCAACGCGCGGCAGCAGGCGATGTACCCGTTCGCGCGGCTCTCCGGGCCGGCGAACGTGCTGGTGATGCCAGGGCTGCAATCGGCGAACATATCGGCCAAGCTACTGCGCGAACTCGGTGGCGACGCGACAATCGGGCCGATGCTGATCGGCATGGAAAAGCCGGTGCAGATCGCGGCGATGACGGCGACCGCCTCCGAGCTGGTGACGCTGGCGGTGTTGGCAGCGGGCGGAATCGCGCGCTGAGCTTGTGGTTTGTTCGTACGTTTGTTATAACAGGCGAATGACGAAGCCACTCAAAGTCATCAAGATCGGCAATTCTGCCGGAGCGATCCTCTCCAAGGAGATGCTGGCGCGCCTGCGTGCCGGCCCTGGTGACGAACTCAGCGTTATCGAGGTTCCGGGGGGCTACACCATCACGCGATTGGATGCGCAGTTCGAGGAGCAGATGAAGGCTGCTCGCGAAGTGATGGCGCGTCGTCGCAATGCGTTGCGCGAACTCGCCAAGTGAAATGTCCGAAGGTTGGATCTGGGTCGACGTAGCGGTCGCCATCGCTGCGCACGGCGAACAGCTCGCCGAGCACGGCGGCGCGGAGGGCGTGCGTGATCCGAACATGCTCGAGAGCGCGATGGCGCGGCCGCTCAATCTGGTAGCCTATGGTGGGCCCGACGTCGCGGAGCTGGCAGCCAGCTATGCCTTCGGAATCGCGCGCAATCATCCCTTCGTTGACGGCAACAAGCGAACCGCAGCGGTCGTCGCGGAAACCTTCCTGATGCTCAACGGGTTCCGGCTGACCTGCAACGACGTGGAACTGGTGACGACATCTCTCGCGCTGGCGGCGGGCGAACTGTCGACCGAGGAGCTCGCCGGCTGGTTCCGCAAGTTCATCGAGCCCGCATAGGTTTCGCTCGCCAAAGCGCTGATTCAATAGTTTGTGCCGCTGACCCAAATCGGGAATGTGGCCGGTTCCTACAATCCAGTGCGCCAAGTCGGGGCGTAGCCTGGCTCTGCAGTTCATCTGAATTGTCCCGCCGTGCCAAGGGCTTGGTGGGTGGTAACGACGCGGCGGGGTCGCGGGCGGGCGCTAGCGCTCGCTCGCGACGACCCAAGCGAAGTAACAGGGGATGCAGGATGAAGACGATGCTCGTTGCAGCGGCCTTGGGCGCCGCGCTGACCGCGCCATCCGCCATGGCGCAGTCGTTTACCAATGGCGATTTCGAGACGTTCAACGGAGCCCCAGGCCCCGCTTTCATCCGCGACCTACTCATCGACGGCGACACTCGCGTCGATGGCTGGACGCACGGTTCGGCGAACGGCGCCTATGACATCTATGAGAACGACACCCAGGATGGGCTGACCGCGTTCGACGGAACGCATTATGTCAGTTTCGGCCACAATAGCACGGCCGGCGGCACGCTGTCGCAGAGCTTCGCGTCGGTGCTGGGCACAATCTATACGCTCGGCTATCATTTCGCCGAGCAGCAGGGCTCCGATCCGACGGGCAGTTCGTTCGACGTCTGGATCGACGGCGCGCTCGCCGGCAATTCGGGCAACGCCGCGTACAACGTCTGGGGCGCTGGCTCGCTGCAGTTCGCCGGGACCGGCAACCTCGTGTCGATCCTGTTCCGGGACGCGACCACGACGGGTGGCGGGTCGAACCTCGCGCTCGACGGCGTGACGCTCAACGGCGTCGCGGGAAGTTCGGTACCCGAGCCCGCCACTTGGGCGATGATGCTAGCGGGCATGAGTCTCGTCGGAGTCGGCATGCGTCGCCGCGGCACTAAGGCGTCGGCGATCGCCTGAACGCTACAGGGGCCCCGCGACTCGGCGTGCCCATCCAGCCTCTCTCGCCCGGCGAGAGAGGCTGACCGTGTCAGTCGGCCTTTTCCGCAACCTTCTGCGGAGACGGCGGCGCGGGGACCTGCTCGTCGCCGATGGCGCCGGCTGCGGAGAGCCGATCGAGCTGATCGGACGTGAGCTTGACGTCCCATGCGCCCAGCAATTCGTCGAGCTGCTCGACACTGGTCGCGCTCGAGATCGGCGCAGTGACGCCGGGCTGGGCGGCGAGCCAGGCGAGCGCGATCTGCGACAGCGTCGCGCCGGTCTCGGCGGCGACGCGGTCCATTTCGGGCAGGATCGCGGTCTTGGTCTTGAGCCAGCCCGCCGCCTTGCCGCCGCGCGGGCTTTTCGATGCGTCCTCGAGGCTGCGATATTTGCCGGTGAGGAAGCCCGCCGCGAGCCCGAAGAACGGAATCACGCCCAGATTATGCGTGATGCACAGGTCCTGGAGTTCGCCTTCGAAATGGTGGCGCGCGACCAGATTATATTCCGGCTGGAGCACGCGATAATGTGGAAGGCCCTCGCGCGTCGCGACGTCGAGCGCCGCCTTGAGACTCGCGGCACGGAAGTTCGACGCGCCGATCGCGCGCACTTTTCCGGCATCGATCAGCTTCGCGAAACTGGCGAGCACGTCCTCGTGCCGGTATTTGGGGTGCGGGTCCAGATGCGCGAAATACAAGTCGATCGTCTCGACGCCCAGCCGCTGGAGTGACGCTTCTGCGGCCGTGGCGAAATCGTCCGGACCGAGGTGCGGAGCCCCGGCGCTCGGAAACATTCCCAGCTTGGTCGAGATCAGCACCTTGTCGCGCTTGCCCGAGGTCTTGAGCCACTCGCCGATCACGCTTTCCGATTCGCCGCCCCGGTGGCCGGCGATCCATGCCGAATAGACGTCGGCGGTATCGATCATCACGCCGCCCGCCTCGACGAAGCGATCGAGGATGCGGAAGCTCATGGCCTTGTCGGCGGTCCAGCCGAACACATTGCCGCCGAGCACCAGCGGCGTGATCTCGAGCCCCGAGGCGCCGAGCGCGCGAACTTCGGTCATGAGGCCTGGTCTCCGTTCTGATCGCTGCCGCGTCCGCCATGGCAGCCGGCGGGAACGCGCGGCAGCGCTGGCGACAACAGCCCCGCTATTGCTTGAGTTCCTTGCTCGCAGCGTTCGTCGCGCGGTCGAGCTTGTCGCCCGCCTTGTCGACTGCATTGCCGGTGGCATCGATACTGTTTTCGGCCGCGCCGAACGCCGCCTGGCTCGCGGCATCGACGTCGCGGATCGCTTCGCTGGCGGTTACGTTGACGTCGGCTGCCATCGCCTCGGCCGCCTCATTGGCTTCGT
>Ga0068859_100005947_pt1 | contig 12385 bp, 10 predicted proteins | sample KBSSwiS22_FD_66585 | JGI IMG/M metagenome (GOLD analysis project Ga0068859, IMG submission 66585) | Switchgrass rhizosphere microbial communities from Kellogg Biological Station, Michigan, USA - KBS Switchgrass S2-2 | ecosystem: Host-associated > Plants > Roots > Rhizosphere > Soil ... | reverse complement strand
AATGGTTTCCTTAGCAAACCAAGGGGAAACCGTTGAAACGGTTTTCCGTAGACGCTCCCTTTGGGCACCGGGCTAAAGCCCGGTGTGAATGAAAAGGACTTTTGAGGCAAAGCTTCACAGAGACTCAGAGAACACAGAGGTTGCACAGAGAAGAAATTGGAATTAAGTCCATACCCAGGCCGCTCAACTCAAACTGCACCAGTACCTCTTATCACAAAGTTCTTGACTGCCGCGCGTGACCGTGCGTATTCTCCGCCACCAACCCTGAAGAATTGAATCAACCTGACTTGTAAGCGGAAGTGTGCTTTGGTCCCACAAGACCGGCGCTACAGGTCTGTCCATCTCCCCGTTTCTGTAATCTGATTCGTCTACTCAAAGGAGTGAAGCTGACATGCGATACCATCACCCAGCGCCTGCGTTTCTGTCTCGGGCCCGAAGCCTGACCACATTGCTGGTGCTGCTTTTTAGCACCGTGGCTCTCCTGGGCTGCGAACAAGTCGAACCAAACAGGGCGAACGCGTCAGCGCCATCGAGCACGGCGGCGAAAGACGGAAAGATCCCCATCACTACCTCATCGGAAGAGGCGCGCAAGGAGTATCTCGCGGGTCGCGATCTCCAGGAGAAGCTCCGCATCACTGATTCCATCGCACACTTCGACAAAGCCATCTCGCTCGATCCGAATTTCGCGCTGGCAGAGCTCAATCGCGCTAACGTCTCTCCGACCGCAAAAGAGTTTTTCGAGCATCTGAACAAGGCTGTGTCGCTGGCCGACAAAGCTTCAGACGGCGAACGGATGCTGATCCAGGCCAATGAAGCCGGTGCGAACGCCAATCCGACGAAACAGAAAGAGATCCTCGACAAGCTAGTAGCTGCTTATCCAAACGACGAGCGCGCGCACTTCAATCTGGGCGGCTATCATTTCGGTCAACAGGAATTTCCGCAGGCGATTAGTCACTACAAGAAAGCCACGGAACTCGCACCCGACTATTCCACGGCCTACAACATTCTCGGTTACGCCTTCCGGCAGAATGAGCAATATGGTGAGGCGGAAAACGCCTTCAAGAAATATGTCGAGCTTATTCCGAACGATCCGAATCCTTACGATTCGTACGCCGAGTTGTTGCTGAAGCTGGGAAGGTTTGACGAGGCGATAACGCAATACAACAAGGCGTTAAGTATCCAGTCGAACTTCATCAACGCACACTTCGGAATCGCTGCGGCGTTAACCTATCAGGGCAAATCGGCGGAAGCGCTCGCCGAGTTACAGAAGATGACAGATAAGGCGCGCACCGATGCTGAACGTCGCACTGCGTTGTTTGGAAATACGGTCGTCGACGTCGACACGGGCAAGTTCGATCAGGCGCTGGCGGAAGTCGACAAGCAATACGCTATTGCACAAAAAGGCAACGACCCTGGCGGGATGACGGGTGACCTGCAGTTGAAGGGCAACATTCTGCTCGAAATGGGCAAAGCCGACGATGCTTTGAAAGCCTTCGAGCAAGCATTGAAGACGACCGCCGACTCCAGCTTGTCACAGCAGGTTAAAGACAACACTGCGCGGTTCCATCACGTCAATCTTGCTCGCGTCGCTATCGCGAAGAAGGATCTCGCAACTGCGAAGACCGAAACCGAGACTTTCCGCAAAGCAGCAGAAGCCGCGAAGAATGCGAATCAACTGAAGCAGGCGCACGAGCTCCTGGGCCGAATCGCGCTCGCAGAAAAGAACTACGACACGGCGATCACGGAGTTTGGTCAGGCGAATCAACAGAACCCGGCGGTGCTTTATTTACAGGGTCAGGTGTACAAAGGTAAGGGCGATGAGGCGAGCGCAAAAGCGTCATTCACCAAGGCAGCAAAGTTCAACTCGCTGCCACAGATTAATTACGCGTTTGTGCGGAGCAAGGCTGCGAAGGAACTCGCGTCGTAAACACGAACGGAACCTTAGCTGCAGATAAACGCAGATCGCGCAGATCTGCGTTTACTGCGCTAACGGAGCTTGGTGATCACGAGCCGGAGTGTTTCGGTTGGACGTTCAAGCGTTAGTCGTTTCGTCTCGGTACGTTCCATCGGTTCATAAGAATTACCAGTGAAGGGCCGATTGCTTCGTGCTGAGATAACCAATATTTGGCCGGCGTAGCCTTCAAGCTTGAAGTGGCCTTGCGCGTCGGCTGATAGCCCGTAGGGCACACTCGATTCAAATTGCGTCACATCCGTGATGCTTAATTGCGCATCGGCCACGACCGAGCCGTCTGCCCAAACTACGCTTACGTTCAAAATACTCCGCGGTCGTTTGGTGGGGACACGTATCTCGATCTCATTCAGCTTCTCGCCGGCGCCGACAGTGATCGTTTGAGCCTCTGCTTCGTTAACCACTCCCGGATAAAACGATGGTGGGTAAGCATTGACTGATTCCTTAGGATCCGGGAACCGATTGTGATTGACGGCGATCACATAGCGCCCGCGCGGAACTGCGGTGAAAGCAAATCGTCCCTCTTCGTTAGTCTGTTCGAGCTTTACGTATTTCTCTTTAGGATCGACGCCAGGCTCAGCCAGCGCGACCAATATTCGTGGTACTGGTTCGCCTAGCGGATTAACAACGCGACCACTGACGCGCCCGTTGTCCGCGAGCTCCCAGGAAACGCCCGCGCAGCCACGATCGGCTATGCTCAACTCTCGTTGCGGCTTCCATGTCGTGAGTGTTTCCGGCAGACGTATACCAACTTTGTAGTCGCCCGCACGCAGACCAGTGACTCGAAAACGTCCCTGAGCATCGGGACGAATCTCCCTGTTTTCCGGACCCTCGATTGTTACGACGATATCTGGGCCGAGTGGCTCACCGCCAAGCTCCTCTTTGTTTACCTTTCCGTAAATCGTCACGCCTGGAACAGCGGAAGGCAGCGTACCGAGAAACGCCAGATCTTCGTTCGCGCGGGCGAATGGTTTCGTGCGTGTGCAAATACCTGTGGTCAGCTTGTCTTTGTATTTATATGCGTAGACGAGATACCGTTCACCGAGTTTGAATTGATAGCCACAGTCGCCGCCACCGTAACCGGTGGAGACTTCAACCTCCGTGCCTGCGATTCCGAGATATGCCTGTTCGACAGAGAACTTGAACGCCCGCGGTGTCCAATCAATATCCTCTCGGTTCTCCTTCTTACGTTCATTGTCGCGCGCGCTGACGGCCGTGCCGACGAAAACCGCGTCGGCAGATCCAAAACTTTCACAGGGCGTATCTGAACCGGCGCACGTACAGGCATTCACGTTCGCACTGGCAAGTGCGAACGTGATTATCAATCCCAGCAGTACGACAACTTGACGCATAGTTTCCAAATAAGCCGCAGATTCACGCAGAAGAAATCGCCATAGTTCAGAGTTCAAGCTTTAGCTTGTTCTGAAAAAGCAGCAGCTTAAAGGCTGAACTCTGAACTATGTCAAATTCTTCTGCGTGAATCTGCGGCACACCTTTCTTCATTTTCTTTGTGCCTACCCGCCCATGCGTCGCGCGAGCAGTTTCCAGTACGACACCGGCAACACACGCTCGATCAGCGATACGACCTTTGCATCTGACCCGACTAGGATGCGCGCCTGCCGCCGCTCGATGCCGCGCACGATCGTCTCGCCCGCAACCTCGGGAGGCATTCGCAGAAGCTTCCGGTATCGCTCGCGTCGTCGCGCGATCTCCTCTTCAGTCACTCCAGCCGGAATACGCGCCCTCTCTGCGATAGAAGTGTTGACTCCGCCCGGGTGGACCACCGTCACGCCGACGCCTGAGCCTTCGAGTTCGTGACGCAGTGCCTCCGAGAAACCGCGCACCGCAAACTTACTCGCAGCGTACGCCGCCTGCTCCGGCGGCGCGACGATCCCGTACAAGCTCGAGATGTTTACCACACGCGCATCTTTGCTGGCTCGCAGTAGTGGCATGAACGCACGCGTCATGCGAACCACTCCCCAGAAGTTGATCTCAAACAACCATTCAAAATCTTCATCGCAAACTTGCTCGAACGTTCCACCCACCGCCACGCCCGCATTGTTGACAAGCACATCGACACCCTGATGCTCCGCGGCGACGATATCCGGGAACTCAGCCACTGCGCCGCGGTCGGCGACGTCGACCCGGTGTCGCGAGACGTTAACGCCGCGCGCGAGTTCCGCTGTGCCTGCGAGTCCTGCTTCGTCGACGTCGGCGAGCGCGAGATTACATCCGCGGCGCGCCAGCGAGACGGCGATTGCTCTGCCGATGCCGCCACCGGCTCCCGTGATTACAGCCGTCCGCCCTGCAAGGTGCATTTGCTCAGACACGGGCCTTGAACTCCATCGCGCTGTCGTCGACGCGCCCGTAACGCATCATCGACAGATCTCTCACGTAGTTCTGGTGCAGTCGCCACGGCGTCTTTAATCCCTGGCGCGGCAGGTTAGGCAAGGCACGCTGTACGTAGCCGGAGGTGAAGTCGATCACCGGTTGCTCTCCAACGTTTGGATCGTTCAGTCGGGGTGTGCAGATGTCATAGCCGTGCTGGTCCATGTGGTTTATGAGCCGGCACACGTATTCCGCGGTGAGATCGCATTTCAACGTCCATGAAGCGTTTGTATAGCCCACCGCAAATGCCAGGTTGGGCACGTCGCTGAACATCATGCCTTTGTACACGAGTGACTTTCTCAGTTCTACAGACGCGCCGTCTACCTCGAGTTGCATTCCGCTTACGAGCTTTAGCACGAGGCCGGTCGCGGTGACAATGACGTCAGCGTCCAAACGTTCTCCGGATTTGAGCCAGAGTCCGTCTTCCGTGAACGTCTCGATCTCGTCTGTGACAACTGAGACGCGTCCTTCACGGATTGTGCGAAAGAGATCAGAATCCGGAACGAGACAGAGACGTTGATCCCATGGGTTGTACCGCGGCGTGAAATGCTTCGTGACATACTCGTCGCCCAGTTCGTGGCGCACTCCACGCGCGACCATCCACTTGAAGATTTTTGGTCGCTTTCTGGCAAGGTTGTAGAAGAACGTACCCGAAAGCACATTCTTCCAGCGCGCCACCATGTATGCAGCACGGTCCGGCAGACAGCGACGCAGCCAGTTGGCCACCCTGTCCTCCGCGGGACGCGAGACGACGTAAGTAGGTGACCGCTGCAGCATCGTGACATGGGCCGCACGTTCCGCCATCGCAGGCACCAGCGTGACCGCGGTTGCTCCGCTCCCGATCACGACGATGCGCTTGCCGGCGTAGTCGAAATCTTCCGGCCATTTCTGCGGATGCAATATCGCTCCACGAAAGCGCTCGACGCCGCGCCACTCAGGCGTGTATCCGCTGTCGTAATCGTAGTAGCCGGTGCAGAGATAGAGGAAGTTGCAAGTGAAGCGGATTTTGTCTGGACCAGATTCAGCTTCTACTGTCCAACGCGCATCATTCGACGACCAGGAAGCGCGTTGCACGCGACAGTTGTAGCGGATTGACTTGTCGACGCCGTACTCGTTTGCGGTGTCATGGATGTACCTGAGGATCGATGGGCCATCGGCCATCGCTTTCGCTTCGCGCCAGGGACGGAAGCGATAGCCGAGGGTATACATGTCCGAATCAGAGCGGACGCCCGGGTATCGAAAGAGGTCCCAGGTCCCGCCCATCGCTGCGCGCGCCTCGAGGATGACGAAAGTCTTGCCCGGGCATTCCATCGTCAGATGGCAGGCGCCGCCAATCCCAGACAGCCCGGCTCCCACGACTATGACATCTACGTGCTCCATCCGGATAATCCGCGGCTAAATTCCTTTTTGCTTAGCTAACTCCTTGCGGAACGCCTGCTCACGTTCACTCACATAATTCTTGTAGCCTTGCGGATCGATAAAAGGTGACGCGGCGCCGGATTTGAGCTGCGTGTATTTCGTTTCCATGTCGAAATAGCTGCCATGAGCGCCGAGGAAATAGTCGCACGACAGCGACTTCAAAACCTGAAACGTCTTTTCGTAGTCTGCTGCTATTCCGGGATACGTGGCATTGTCGACCAGCTTGTATCCGGGATTCACGTTTGGGCTTCCAACGATGACAACGTCGCGCGTCTTCGAGTTTTCTTTTACTCTCATGGTCCACGTGGTGCAGCCTCGCGTGTGCCCTGGCGTGAGGCGTGCAGTGAGAACCACGTCACCGAGTTTCACTTCATCGCCGTCGTGGAGTACGCGATCAACTTTCGTCGCTGGGTAAAGAGCGGTCGGATCGTTGCCATATTGGAAATCAGTCTTACCGCCTGACTCGACGACAGAAACATCGCCATCCATCACCATGTATTTCGCGCCCGTCAGTTTCTTGATCGCGTCGCTCGCCGCATTGTGGTCCCAGTGTGCATGACTGATCAGAAGAATTTTGATGTCGCTGAACTTAAAACCTAACGACTCGACGTTCTTTCGGATTAAGGGAACGTTGGCTTCGACAGTACTGTTGATGAGAATGTGTCCCTGCGCCGTCATGATCAGATAGGCAGCAGAGTTTTTGCTACCGACGTAGTAAATACTTCCTGCAATGTGGAAAGCAGGAAAAGGAATCGTGTAGTCATCCTGCGGTGTGGCGTAGCCGCCCGAAACGCGGGCTACGACGATGCCCGCCAGTATCAACGCAAACGCAGCAACCAGAATTAAGCTCGTCCGTCGCATAAATAGGTTCCCAAGTTTAATCAAGACGCCTTTGGAGTGCGCCGACTTGTCGGCGCTTTGGCAATCGCCGCGCACTCCAGGGAGGTGCACTACTTCTTTGTATCTTCTAAAAGTCCCCACTGTCCGTCGCGTTTCACGAACACAAAGCCATAACCCTGGCCGCTTTTGACAAGTGAACTTCCTTCCAAATGCGTAGCGCGAATGACTGCGGCGTCAAGATGTGCATTTTCGACGTCCGTTTGAAATACGCTCCAGACCTCCTGCACTTCGTTTCTGAGTGCAGTCATGTCATTCATGGAAATCTCGGTTTGGTAATTCATCACCATCGCGGGACCGCTGTTCGGAAAATTCATTCTGATGACGCTCGTTACCTTAATCTCTTTTCCGGATGGCAGCTTGAGCGGCTTGTAAGGCGGAAGTTCGTACTTGCAACTGACTGAAGCCGTGAGAACGATCAGAATTAATGCGAGTCTGATTGACATGAATTCTCCTGGAACTCTCTTAATCAACCACCGCTGCCAGCTTGCGTGGCGCAACTGCCTGAAACGCGCATTTCGCCAGATCTTCAACTGTGGACCAATCAACCTCGTCCAGATCCAACCGGATCGCAACCCAACCCCTCGCCCCAAGGTATGCGGGCACAAAGAAACTTTCCGCATCGTCGCGGACGAGCCGGCGTTGTTCGGCGAGCGTTGACTTGCAACAGAACGCGATCATCCCGTCGCCATGGTGATCGAAAAGATAATAAGCAAATATCTTCTTCCGTACCATAAAAGCAATATGCCCATCCCCACGCCCCTCATGACTGACCTCGGGCAACCGGCTGCACATCCTGACCAACCGCTCACGCCGGCTGGTTGCGTTCGCTAATTGTGCTGCGGTAAGAGACATGTCTCAAGACTTTCGGTGATTGCGTTCGCTTGAAGTGGAACCGCCGTTGGATAGATATTGTAGCTCGACTTTCACCTCAGCCGAGCTGTAGAAACAAGATTCTGTTAATTACGAGGAAATCTGATGCCTCAACTGGGCCGTCGTTCCTTAATAGTCATCCTAGCTGTTACACCAATATTAGCGTTGATGATCGTGTCCATATTGTTCAACCTAAGACGATCCGGTATGGAAACAAAGGTGATCGAAACCTATATTCAAACAGGATCCATAGATTTGAGCTATCGGGATAGCATTGTTGAGATTGCGAACAGGTTCGCAAAGAATTCGCGCTTCGAAGGACGAGTGAATACGACTCACGCACCGATAACTGGCGATCTAAATATCTATATGCTCGAGAAGGATCCCTTGAATGCATTTGCGGACATCAAGTGCAACTGTGCCTTCATTGGTGAAGATATTATTTTGTGTGACAAGGCATTCTTTGAGACTTTCGCGCGTTCATTGGATTACTCTCCGGACCAAAAGATTCCTGTCTTGAACGAAGTCAACAAACTCTTCTATAAGTGGTTGGGTTCGTGGCTTCTCGGACATGAAATCGGGCATGCCGTACTGCACAGCAGCACACGAGGAAAATTCGGACGCGCATTCGAACGCTCACAGGAATGGCAAGCAAAGGAAAACGAAGCGGACGAATTTGTCATAGCTCATATAGATTCGGCAGAAATCCAAAAGGCTAGTTTCGCATTCACGAACCTGGTGTTTCAGATTTACACGAAAGCCTATAGCGAGCAGCAACCGAAAGGTCCAGTTAAAATCAAAGTGCCCCCGGACAGAATCCACGGGCCGTGGGTACAGCGAGCTATTAATATGGGTGCGCGGCTTGAAGAGCATTCGCCGGAAGGCAAACCCAAGTCTGATTTCTTCCCGAGCCTCTCGTCGAATTTTAGTTATACCGACGATGGCTATGACGTGGGCCGATTATGCGATGGCATTAAAATCCGAGGACCAAATAATTGATGAGGCAAAGATGAAAAGAACACTGTTGAGTCTTCTTGCGGTTTTGTTCTTAATAGCATTGACGCTATTCACGTTGCGGTTTCTCTCAAAACAAGATTTCCTGCTGGCCCAGGAGGCGTCAGCGTCACCTTGGCGTCCTATTCTTAGAGGGTTTGGAATGGCTTTGACGATGGTTGCGGGCATCGTTAGTAGTTTATTAGTGGAACGTGTGACTGCTGCAAAATCCACGAACATCAAAGGAGAACTGAAAGGAGTCTTTCAGAGTAGTCAATTTATAATTGCAGTAGTTGTTGCTCCGATTGTTTTTAACGCTTTCTATGCTTCGGTTTCAGAGGTACCACGCGGCCTGCCGGACTTCATGCTCGCGTATCAAAACGGATTCTTCTGGCAATCTGTGTTAGAGCGAGTTAGACAGACAAAACCGTCGGACGCTAAAGCGACGTAAGCGAGCAGCAATGAACCTCGACACAGAGCTTTCCGAATCCCAATCCACTGCTGACAGAGGTCACGGCTGGCTTAGACGACCTTACGCAAGCCTTTGCGCTGGTCCAATCAGCCAGATTGGAAATCACGACCAGGGTTGTAACTCAGGACAACGCCGAAGCCAGACCACTACGATGGGCCGATTGTCCAAATTACTTTGAATCGAACTCGAGTATGGACCAGCCGCTTCGGACATGAGTTTCGCCGATCACCGTTAGAGCAATTGAATGTAAGTCGTCGTCACCGCACCTGAACAAAACCCACGCGTCTGTTGACGCGGAAATCATGTAGGCATAGAATGCGTGGCCTTCCCCCAAAGAATGTTTTTTGTCTAAGGTCGACTCACGAGGCTTAGCTGTGCGGTCCTCAAAAACGCCACTATCTGCGCGTCAACTCACGAAGCATCAGTATTACAGTCGTGCTTAACGAAAGGGAAACATATGCCGCTGATACCATCACTAGGGCGAATACTACTCACCGCAATGGCAATACTTGCGATTGGCGTACTCTTTGTAACACTCGGAAGCCTCGGCGGTAGTTCAAAAGACAACTCACAGCCTACAGAAATCGAGCTCATCACGTTGCGACCTGCCGGTTTCGAACCATCCGAAATCACCAGGTCTAAAGGCGCTTTCGTGCTCTTTGTTGATGATCGAAGCGGCAAAGAGAATTCGTCGTTACTACTCCAACGCTTCAATAGCGAGCGACTACGGTCCATCAGCATAAATCGAAAGAAATCCGAGTGGCACGATGTCATTGACCTCGGTCCGGGTACGTACGTTTTGCAGGATGCAAGCAATCCTGAGTTACGCTGTCAGATAACGATACTGCCGTAATGTCGGGAGCTTTAAAACTCGACTAACTCACACTCACCACTCGGAGAAGGTTTATGCTAAATCGCAGATCCGACGCTCGACTTCACGTTCTCACATTCGCCAACGCTCTAATCATTACTTGCGCACTCAGCTTTGCTGTCGCGGCGCAAACGACCAGCGCTACCGACGGCAGCACGCCGTTGGGATTGCAGCCTGGTGCGCCGGCCGGCTCATACGCGCTCAGCGGTTTTGATAACGTAAATCTTTACAATGGCAACCTGAGTTTTCAATTGGCGTTGTTGCAGGTGTCGGGACGCGGCGGCGCGCAAATGCCTGTGATGTTGCCGATCAGTGGGAAGTGGCGCGTTTCCGATGTTGCCATTCCGCAATTTGGCGGCGGTTATATCCATCGATATCTGCCAATTCAAAGTTGGTGGGAGAACAACGAACGTAAATATAGTCCCGGCACGATGGCAGGGAGGCAAGCCGGATTTGACGAAATCGACTGTCCGGATGGGACTAAAGTCTTCCCCTACTCGATCACACGCTTAACATTTACCGCCCCCGATGGAACTGAGTATGAATTGCGCGATCAGCTTACGGGCGGTCAGCCGGCAAATAACAGTCTGTGCACCTATTCCAATCCACCATCGCGAGGAACAATCTTCATAACTACTGACGGTTCGGCGGCTACCTTCATTTCTGACACAACAATCTACGACCAACCAATTAGCCCGAATCCCAGCGAGATTTATCCGTCCGGATACTTCTTGCTGCCAAATGGCACTCGCTACCGAATTGTCAACGGTCTCGTCTCATGGGTGCGAGATCGAAATGGCAACAAGATAACCTTCACCTACGATGGCAACAATCGCGTTTCGACGATCACAGACTCGCTTAATCGCCAGGTCACAATCACCTACAACACTGGCGCAGGAACGTCGGATCAGATTACTTACAAAGGCTTCGGCGGTACTTCGCGAACGATTCTGGTGAATTATTCTTCGCTCGCCGGTGCTCTGCGTTCTGATTACTCGAGTACCGCCACACCCAAAGCATTGTTTCCCGAGTTGAACGGTTCGAATACCACGCAGCACAATCCAACTGTTGTTGCTTCAGTGACGTTGCCAAACAATCAACAATATCAAATCAAGTACAACCCGTATGGTGAAGTTGCGCGGGTGGTGCTGCCGACAGGCGGTGCTATTGAATATGACTACGCGGCTGGTATCAGTAACGGAGCTACGAGCGGCGCTACCGCTGATGGATATAACGGCTCGTGGGTGGTCTATCGTCGTGTAACGGAGCGTCGTCTTTATCCAGGTGGAGGAAGTGGATCAACTTACGCCAGCCGCATGACGTATAGTCGACCTGAAACCACATCTACAAACGCTGGTTACGTGATCGCCGACCAACTAAACAACACAGGTACACTGCTGACACGCAGCAAGCATTACTTCTATGGCAGCCCAAGACTGTCATTCGGCATTTCTCCAATCGACTATCCTGGGTGGAAAGAAGGTCGGGAATATCAGACCGAAGGCTTCGCCAGCAACGGGACAACGATTCTCACTCGGTCGACGAATACCTTCCAGCAACGTGCGGGCGTGAGCTGGTGGACGGGTAGTGCCGATCTTGCGCCGCCAAACGATCCGCGTTTGAGTGAAACCAGCAATACTCTGGTGGATACAAACCAGGTCTCAAAACAAACATTTAGTTACGACGATACGGTCCCTTTTAACAATCGATCAGATGTTTACGAGTACGACTTCGGTAATGGTGCGGCCGGATCTCTGATTCGTCGTACGCATACGGATTATCTAAAAACGAATTCAGTCAACAGCAGTGATTACACAACCACCAGCATTCACATACGCAGTCTGCCAGTGCAGATGCAGGTGTTTGACGCTTCGGGTGTAGAGAAAGCCCGCACGACTTTCGAATATGACAATTATGCGAGCGATGGTAATCACGCCCCGCTGGAATCGAGGTCCAACATCTCTGGTCTCGATTCCGGATTTACAACATCTTACGTCACTCGTGGAAATTTAACTCGCGCTACTCGTTGGATCCTCTCAACTGGCACACAGCTACCCTCCTATAATCAATATGATGTCGCGGGAAATGTGCTGAAGGCCATTGACGCGCGTGGCTATGCCACCAATTTTGATTTCGCGGATCGGTACGGTGCACCAGATAGCGAGGCGCAGAGTAATACCGCACCCTCCGAGTTGGGCGGTCTAACAAGTTATGCATTTCCCACCAAGGTAACTAATCCCGCCAGTCACATTATCTACGCGCAATTCGACTACTACCTGGGTCGACCGGTAAATGGCGAAGACGCGAACGGAATCGTGGCGAGTGGATCGTATAACGACAGTCTGGACCGGCCCACGCAGGTCAAACGAGCAATTGGCACCGGCGCCGAAAATCAAACCAGCTTTGCCTACGACGATACGAACCGAATCGTTACGTCAACGAGCGATCGCGACAGCAATGCCGATAATGGGGTGGTCAGCAAAGTCGTTTATGACGGCTTTGG
>Ga0068859_100005945_pt1 | contig 12386 bp, 12 predicted proteins | sample KBSSwiS22_FD_66585 | JGI IMG/M metagenome (GOLD analysis project Ga0068859, IMG submission 66585) | Switchgrass rhizosphere microbial communities from Kellogg Biological Station, Michigan, USA - KBS Switchgrass S2-2 | ecosystem: Host-associated > Plants > Roots > Rhizosphere > Soil ... | reverse complement strand
AGTTGGTGCGCTGTGATAGTTGCGGAACCTGGGTGCCGGCCGATCGAGTGTTTCGGCTCACTGCGGGACGGTCAAACTATTGCTCGCGCGAGTGTCTGACGAAGAGTGCGGAGTCCAGAGAGCAGAAGCTCGTCGGGTAATCAGTGCTTTATTTCTTCGGGTGCCAGGTGTCCCGCTTCGTGAATTCCTTTGTCCGTGTTGGTGATCCACAGCAACACGAGACCAATCAAGAAGAAGAAAACCAGCGACAGTAACGCTTGCCGGTACGAACCGGTGCGCGCGATCACGATGCTGAAGAGCAGCGGTCCCATCCACGACGTGCCGCGCTCCGAGACTTCATAGAGTCCGAAGAACGCCGCCTCTTTTCCCGCCGGAATCATTCGCGAATACAGCGACCGTGAAAGCGCCTGCGAACCGCCGAGCACGATCGCGATCACACCGGCCATGATCCAGGCCTCAGGAACCGTGTCGAGAAAACGATACGCGTAGATCACAACCGCCGACCAAACGACCAGCGACACGATGATCGCGTTCTTTGTGCGAATGACATAAGCAAGTCGTTCAAACATCAGCGCGCCAGCCACCGCCACAAACTGCACCATCAGGAAGATCGCCAGCAGCGACTCCGGTTTTCCGGGAAACAGTTCCTGTTCGAGAAACGCGCTAGACGCGAACACGACCGTCTGGATGCCGTCGTTGTAGACGAGGTACGCCAGCAGATAACGCGCGGTCAAAGGCAGCCGGCGCAGTTCCTTGAAAGTCGAGACGATCTCCGAAAAACCGGTAGAGATGTAACCCTTACCAGGCAGAAGGTCCTTCTTCGACGGCCGCGTCCTCAATAAGAAGAAGGTGAACAGCGCAAAGCCGCCCCACCAAACGCCGGCGGACAACAGGGAGAGTCGCACGGCGAGTCCCGTTGACATTCCGATGCTCTCGGCGCGGGTGACGAGCAGCAGGTTCAAGGCCAGCAAAATCGCGCCGCCGAGGTACCCGTACGCGAACCCCCGGCTCGAGACTTTGTCTGCCTGATCTTCAGTCGCGATCTCCGGGAGGAAGGCGTTGTAGAAGACGAGTGCCGCGCCGAAACAAACGTTCGCGATGATGAACAGGACGCCCCCAAACAAATAGAGACCGTCCTGAATGAAGAACATCAGGCAATTGGCGACGACGGCGATGTAACAGAAGATCGCCATCAGTCGCTTCTTCAGATTCGAGTAGTCGCCCAGCGCGCCGAGTATCGGCAGCAGAAACACCTGCGCGCCAACGGAGATCGACACGCAGAGCGTCGGCAGCGACTTCGCGGTGACGTGGCCGAGCGGCCCGAGATCAAGGACGACACCGTTTTCGCCGACGTAACCCTGGGCCAATCGCGTGATATAAGGACTGAACAGCGTGCCGACGACTGTCGTGTAGAAGGCCGAGTTGGCCCAGTCGTACATCTTCCACCCGAAGAGTTCGCGTGGATTGTTTTTATCGGTGTAGGAGTTCGCTGACAATCGCGGGTGTGATGTCGGCTAGCGTTTGGATCCGGGCTGCGATTCGCTCACGTTGAGCGCCCCAGATGATGGTCGGTACCTGGTGCAGCGTATGATTGCGCGACTTCAGATCTTCGATATTGCCGTGGTCGCTCGTGAGTATAACGGTAGTGCGTTGCAGATCAAGTCTCTTTAGTAACTCGCGAATGAAGAGTGCCAGGCTGGTCAGGACCACTTTCGCCAGCGCCATGTCCTGCGCGTGTCCCACCTTGTCGGTGATGAAGTACTCGTACAGCGTGAAACGGTTCTGCGCCACGATCGACGCGAGCACCGTCGCCGCTTCTGCCTCGGTCCGTTCGGTAACGTCTTCGCCTTTTTCGATCAGGAAACGATTCGTGTAGTCCATGAAGACTGCGGCGCCGGCTCGCACGTCGTCGATCGTGCGGAAGTTCAGTCCAGCGGCTTCGACTGCTGCCGTAGTTGCCGAAACCCAGCGCGGACGTTCGACAAAGAAGCGGCGGCTGTAAGCGTTCGCGAAAGTAACTGGCGCGACGCCGGCGTCGGTAAGTTGGCGGAAGATCGAATGCGCGTTGATGATGTCGCGCAGCGCCTGATTGGGAAAACCCTGCTTGTGATAGCCGATCTGCGCCGGGGCATTTACGCCGGTGAGGATCGTCGTCTGCCCGGAAGCGCTTTGTGGTCGACCCGGCACACCGAGACACGGATCAGTCGGAACAACAACGCCGTCGAGAAATGTTTCCGGTTCTTCATTTTGAAAAACCGCCAGTGGTAATGAACCGTCAAGATTGTCGAGTGGATTGTGAGGACCCCTGGTGCCAATACCGAGACCGTCGATGAAGAAAAGCAAAACCGAGCGATCATTCGTCATGCAACAGCCCACGTTCGCGATAAAGATTCAATTTGTTATGGAGTGTCTTAAGGCTGATGCCTAACAGTTCAGCGGCGCGCGTCTTGTTGTTCTTTGTCTTTTGCAACGTGCGCATGATCATCTGCCGTTCAACTTCTTCGAGCGGCGTGCCGACGGGCACCGCGAGAGTGTCTTCATTGCGTAACCGCTCGCGTTGTTCGATCGGATACGGCGCAAAGTGATGACGCTCGATCTGTTCGCCGGAACAGATGATCACCGCGCGCTCGACAACATTTCGCAGTTCACGGACGTTACCGGGCCACGCGTGAAACTGTAGTGCCTGGAGTGCCGACGGGCTCAGGAAGCGTGCCGGACGTCCGTGTTTTGCGGCGAGCTGCGTGACGAGGTGTTGGGCCAGCAGCGGCAAGTCTTCTTTTCGTTCGCCCAGCGACGGCAGGTGAATGCTGAAGACATTGAGACGATAAAGCAGGTCGCTGCGCAGTTTGCCTTCGTCGACTGCCTGGTGCGGAAGACGATTAGTCGCGGCCAGCAGTCGAACGTCGACTTCGATCTCCTTGCGGCCGCCGAGGCGTCTGACGGCGCGCTCCTCGATCACGCGCAAGAGTTTTGCCTGAAGCAGCGGAGGCATTTCGCCGATTTCATCGAGCAGAAGCGTGCCGGTGTCGGCGAGCTCGAAACACCCTTGCCGCCGCGAAGCCGCGCCGGTGAATGATCCTTTTTCGTGTCCGAAGAGTTCCGACTCCATCAACGACTCGGGAATCGCGGAGCAGTTAATCGCGACGAACGGGCGTTCGCGGCGCGGGCTCATCTTGTGAATCGTGCGCGCAACGAGTTCTTTGCCGGTGCCGGATTCCCCGGTGATCAAGACGGACGCACTCGATGGCGCGACCTGTTCGATGAGCGTGTAGATCTTGCGAATCGAGTCGGAGTTGCCGACGAGCTCGCCAAACGCGCCACGGTCTTGCAGTTCGCGGCGGAGTCGTTCGTTTTCCTTCCTTGCCAGGCTGAGCTCGATAGCGCGGTCGATTGCGACTCGTAACCTGGATGGATCGACCGGTCGTTCAAGGGGAACGACATCGAGTTCGACATTCTGTTCGCGGATTTGCTGGACCAGCGGGGCATCGTCGGCAGAACCACCATCGAGTATCAGCGTCGGTTTCAGTTCATCGAGGGCTCTGAGCGCGGCGGCAAGGTCGTCGGCGACGATGGGTTCGTAGCCCCACGTCGCGAGAAGATCGCGCAAAGATGATCCACTGTTGGCGTCTCGATCGAAGATGAGCACACTAGGCGTCGACATCCGGCGTTTAGTTTAGCCCATCTGCATCATTTGTGTCTTGAATAGTATTCGGCGATGGCGTTGGCGAGACCAGCGGATGTTGTTTCCTGCGGTTGGATGTCAACACGCAATCCGTAGTTAACCGCGGTGGCGGCAGTGACATCGCCGATGCACGCGATCGCGAGTCCTTGCAACTTTTCGCCGAGATCGTGTGTGTCGAACAAGAGACCGAGGTTCTTCACGCTTGAGGAACTCATGAACGCGATGCAGTCCGCGCTGCCGGTGAGCATCGCGCTTAGCCGACCGCGATCGAGATCCTCGGGCACGACTGTGCGATACGCGGTGACGACGTCGACACGCGCGCCTGCTTCTTCCAGTGACTTTGGCAGGTAATCGCGGCCAGCTGCGGCGCGGGGAAGCAGGATGTTGAGACCATGGAGCTGTTCGTTGCCGCCGGCAAACTCGCTCAACGCCGCGAAAACGCCTTCCGCTTGAGCGTGCGGGGGTATGAGATCGACGTGAACGTGTGCGTCGCGCAGTTTGTCGCCAGTCGCTTCACCGATCGCACAGACTTTGAGTTCGTCGAGTTCTTCGACGCCGATGTTGCGGGTCTGCAAACGACGCAGGAAGTATTCGACGCCGTTGGCGCTGGTGAAGATGAGCCAGTCGTAGCCGTAGAGGTGATCGATCGCTTCGTCGAGCCGTTCGTAGCTTTCCGGTTCGGCGATTTCGATGGTGGGGCAGGAGATGACGGTCGCGCCGAAGTTTTTAAGGGCGGCGACAAGAGGTTCCGCCTGCGAGGCGGCGCGAGTGACAACGACCGTTCGTCCCGCCAGCTCTTTCATAGTTAACGCGAATTGAGCAGGGAATTGGCGCCGAGGCTGATCAACTGCTCCGCAAGGGAAGATCCGATTTGCTCCGGGTTGGCTGAAGGACCTGACAGTTGCGCCCGTAAGATCTTGGAGCCGTCGGGCAGCGCCACCAAACCGTCGAGTTTTAGTAGGTCCTCGTCGATGATCGCATGACCGGCAATGGGAAACTGACATCCGCCGCCAAGACTCCGAAGAAACGTCCGCTCCGCTGAACAGCAGAGTCGTGTCGCTTCGTGGTCTAACGCGCCGGTTGTATCGATCGCGAATTCGTCATCAGCGCGAGTCTCGATGGCGATCGCTCCCTGGCCCACCGCCGGCACCATCTCCTCCGGAGAAATCACCGCATTGATCCTGTCTTGCAACTCCAGTCGCCGCAAACCAGCCGCTGCCAGTAGCAACGCATCGTACTGCCCCTCATCCAGCTTCCTCAGACGCGTGTCCACGTTACCGCGGACGTCCTTCACGACGACATCGCCACGCAACGACTTCAACTGTGCGACCCGACGCTGGCTCGACGTTCCGACCACTGCGTTCTCCGGCAAATTCAGAATCGAACCGCTGCGTCCCTTCAAGTCGTCACGAACAACCAACGCGTCGCGCGGATCGTCTCGCTCGCAAATCGCGCTGATCGTCAAACGATCCGGCAGCACTGTCGGCAAATCTTTCAACGAATGGACCGCGAGATCGATGCGCCTGTCTAGCAATGCGTCTTCGAGTTCCTTCGTGAACACGCCTTTACCGCCAATCACCGACAACGGATCGGGCTTAACGTCTCCCGTCGTCTTGATGATCTCGATGCGCACTTCTATTTCCGGATTAAGCGCCAACAGGCGGGCTTTGGCTTGTTCTGCTTGCCAGAGGGCAAGCTTCGATCCTCGCGAACCGATGATTAACGAGCGAGACATAACGCGACTACTCCTCGAGATCAAATAGATCGGCTGACGCCTGAGAGGCGTCCGCATCGCTCGCTCCGTAGAAGCGTCGCATCTGGTTCAAGATCGGATGGGAAATCTTGTTCACGGTCGACATCAGCAGTGACTCGACCGCAGCTTCCTGCTCTTTCGTTAGGGGCCCGAGTTTCTTTCGTTGCCGCGCCAACTCCGCTCGCGCCACATCCTGAAACTGCTCGCGCATCGCACCGATACTCGGCCCGACGTCCATCAACCGCAGCGACTGCTGAAACTGCATCACTTCAGACTGCACGATCAGTTCAGCGCGTTCCGCTTCACGTTCGCGCTCACGAATGTTCGAAGTGATAACGTTCTCGAGGTCATCGATATCGAACAGGAAAACGTTCCGAACCTTGGCGCAGGCGGGGTCGATGTTGCGCGGGACGCTGATGTCGATCAGGCAAGTTGGCCGTTTACGACGTCGGGCAGTCGCTTTCCGCAAGTGTTCTTCTTTGAGCACGTAGTCCGGTGCACCGGTCGAACAGATCACCAGGTCTGCGTCGTGCAGCGAGTCGTCGAGGTGTTCGAATGGAACGACGGTCGCTGAGCCGATTTGATTCGCGAGTTGCTGCGCTGTCGCTTCAGTTCGATTAACGATCAGGACGCGCGACGCGCCGGCGTTCAAGAGATGTTTGGCCGAGAGTTCCGCCATCTCGCCGGCCCCGATGAGCATCACCGTCGAGCCTTTCAACGAGCTGAAGATCTTCTTGCCGAGCTCGACCGCCATGTAGCTGATCGAAACAGCGCTGGCGGCGATGCCCGTTTCCGTCCGCACCCGTTTGGCGACACGAAACGTGTGATGGACCAGCCGGTTGAGAACTCTTCCCGCCGTCCCGGCTTCAACTGCCAGTGAATACGCATGCCGGACCTGGCCCAACACCTGTGGTTCGCCCACGACCATCGAATCCAGTGACGAAGCTACGCGAAACACATGTCGAACTGCTTCTTCGTCCGTGTGGCGATACAAATGATCGTTCAGAAATCCCGGCGGCAACTGGCCTGACGTGTCGAGAAACTGCGTTACTCGTCCCGCACCAAATTCGATCTGATCGTTTGCGGTCGCACTCAATATCTCGACGCGATTGCACGTCGAGACGATCAGTCCTTCACGCACGACTTCGCCGTCTACTAAACTGCGCAGTCCCGCCGCGCACGCCGCGTCGTCAAGCGCGAGGCGTTCGCGGATCTCAACCGGAGCTGTCTTGTGATTGAGTCCGATCAGGATGATGGACATCGGTTAAGCGACCCCATTCAAGTTATAAAAGCGCCATACCAAACACGTGATAACTGCCTAACAACGGTGCAGCGAGAAAAGTGCACAGCACGAGGACGAAGCCGAATACTCCCAACCACGCCGCTCGACGCCCGCGCCAGTTTGCAGTCGAGCGATAGATCGCGAGGACGAAGTAAAGCAGCCACGTCAGCACAGCGAAAATCTCTTTTGGATCGTTTCGCCACATTTGCCCGTGCAACGACCAGTTCCAGAACACACCCGCGACCAGTCCGAGGGTGAGCAGCGTCAGACCGAGCGCCGCTGCGTGCGTGGCGATTTCGTTGACTGTGCTGAGCGCAGGGAGACGATAAAAGAAGCCGCTGAACGTCTTCAGTTTAAGTTCCCGTTCCTGAAGCAAGTACATCACACTGGCCATGAAGACGATGAAGAATGCCGCGTAAGCGAAGATCAGCATCGTGGTATGAATCGGAAAGAGCCACGTCGTCGAGAACTTCGCGGCGGACACCGCAGAATCCGGACTTATGAGAAGTGCTAGAAAGGTCAGGATGGAGATCAAGGGCATCGCAAACGCGCCCACAGCCTGCGCCTGATATCGATAGAGTACGAGTGCGTATCCCGCGACGAGGGCCCACGCCAGAAACGACAGCGTCTCCCGTTGACCAAACAAAGGGTAGTGTCCGTCGACTGCCCAGTCGTCGATGAGCGTGGCGGTGTGCAGCACAAATCCGATGGCCATCGACCACTGCGCGACCTGCTGGAGCGACCGTCTCTTGTTGACGAACGCCAGAATTGAGTGGATCGCGGCTATCAGATACGCCGCCAAAACTGCGAACAGTAAGGACCTCATTAGGGATAAACCGGAATCGCATTCTAGCCTAAATCCGTGTTTCTTAACCACGGCTTAGCCGAATACAGTATGGTGCAGTTTGACAGTATAGGCTCCCGCAAAGGCGCAAAGGCGCAAAGAGAATCAATGAATTCAGGGTGTTCTTTTCCTTTCTTTGCGTCTTTGCGGGAAATCTTGTTTAAGCTGCATGATTAGCCGGAAAACGCTATGCTGACCGCTAACATCCTAGCGCCGTACTATTCCTTCGTTGTTCTAAGCCTAAGTTCGAAATTAGGGGTTGCGTGAGGAGGGCTGTGATGGTTGCTTCTGTATCGCGTCGCTTTCTGTCAGTCTTGTCGGTTTTGACGATGGCACTGGCGGTCGCATTCGGCCAAGCCAAGCCATCGAGTACTCCGCCGCCGGAACCTCCTGACGACATCGAAACCGTCAAGACTGACACCAATCTCGTCACTGTTCCCGTAATTGCAACGTCCCGAGACGGACTTTACATCGCCGATCTGCGCAAGGAAGAATTCACCATCTCGGAAGACGGCGTGCCGCACGATATATCGTTTTTCGGAAAGATCGCCGCTCCATTCCACGTCATCCTGATGCTCGATACCAGCGCCAGCACGCAGGAAAAGTTGCGCCATATCCAGAACGCCGCATACATCTTTGTACAACAGTTGCGACCGGCAGATAGGGTTAAGGTCATTACGTTTGACGATCAAGTCCGCGACCTGAACGAATTCACCAGTGACCGCGAAACGCTGAAGACTGCCATCAACAGCGCACGATCCGGACAGGGAACCAAGGTCTACGACGCATTCGAACTCGCCCTGAACACCATTCGCGCGATCAAGGGACGCAAAGCGATCGTCGTTTTTACTGACGGAGTCGACTGGCATAGCGATTCAGCGACGTTTGACGGCACGCTTCGTAACCTCGACGAAGAAGGCGTGATCGTTTATCCGATTCGCTACGAGACTCGCGCCGCCACCGAAGCACTGGCGCGCCAACAGTCTGAACAAATCTCACCGACGTTGCCGACACGGGACGTGATCCAGGCGCCCCCAAGCGGCACGACTCCACCTACATTTCCCGGTGGCGATCCGGTGCCCACGACGGGAACGCAACGTCGCACAGGACCACTCGGTCTACCGCTACCTGAAGACATAATGCGCCGTCGCCGCGAAGGCGAAATCGGACGCGATCGGCGTGAGCCCAATCCCAACGATCCGAACCAGGTTCCGGGAAACATTCCACCGGACGCCGACCGAACTCCTCCCGGCCAACGCCTTCCCGATCGCCGAAGTATTCCGGGTCAACCTGATCCTTCATCAACCACGAGTCGAAGAACGTCACGTCGTCCGGACGACTCGATCTCCGCCATGCTCGACCTCGAGTACGCCAAGGCTGACAAGTACCTCGACGCACTCGCCACAAAGTCTGGCGGACGTCTTCTGCGCGCCGACAGACTCGAGTACTTGCCTGACGCCTTCGCCCAGATCGCCAACGAACTGCGCACGCAGTACCTGCTGGGCTATTATCCCGCCAACAAGGAGCACGACCAGCGTTACCGGCGGATCAAAGTGACCACCACGCGAAAGGATGTTGTGATTCGCGCGCGACCGGGTTATCTTGCCACCGGCGCAAGAGACTGATCGTTTTCCATTTATCATTTCCCGTTTCTCATTTTTCATTTGGTTCCAATGACAAATGAGAAATGACAGACGAAAAACGACCAATGAACAGAGCCGCTGCCTGGGAGTTGTTGTGTGAGTACACGAAGGGCGACAGCCTGCGTAAGCACGCCATCGCCGTCGAAACTGCCATGCGCGCGTCTGCGAAGCGTTACAACGATGGACCCGCTGATGAAGATGAGTGGGGACTCGTCGGACTGCTTCACGATTTCGACTACGAGATGTTTCCGTCAGCGGACCAGCATCCGTTTACGGGCGCGAACATTCTTTGCGGGCGTGGTTATTCGGAACGCATCATTCGCGCGATCATGGGTCACGCAACGTACACTGGCGTGCCGCGCGACACCGACATGGCGCGCGCACTGTTTGCTACAGACGAGCTGTGCGGTTTCTTAGTCGCTTGCGCGCTGGTGAGACCAACGCGCAGTCTCGACGATCTCGAAGTCTCGTCAGTGAAGAAGAAGTTGAAAGACAAAGCATTCGCGCGCTCGGTGAATCGCGACGATATCAAACAGGGCGTTGCCGAGTTGGGTGTCGATCTCGACGAGCACATTCGCTTCGTCATCGATGCGTTGCGTCCGGTCCAAAATGAGATTGGTTTGAATACTGTCGCGAGTTAAGAAGCTATGTGTGGTCCGGGATCTAGCGGCTCCATTGGTCTGGTGCGAGAAGTCAACGCGGAAGTGAGAATGAAGATCGACAGGGTCAGCAAAGTGGCGAGCACGGCAGTGAGAAATGCCTGTAGCTTTCGCCGTCGGGCAGTGTGTCGATAGACGAAGATTGAGGCAAAGACGATTGTCGCGATCGGCAGCAGGAGCGTTGAAATTGCCAGCAGTCCCGGGCTCGAGAGCGACCTCACTGCCAGTACACCCAATACCAGCGCGATACTCGCGCCGGCGCCCACCACGGCGGCGAGTAGTGAGGCGATTATTACCAGCTTCAGTCGCATTCAGCGCCGTTCCTTGTTCTGCTGGTGGTGTGCAATTATTCCTCCTCGGGTTGGAGAAAAACCCGCCAAGAATAGCACAACGAAGGATATCCGTGTTTTCTTGGACAGACTGAACTAAAACTTTGGAGAGGGCTTCAGGAACACGGATTCGATGGTTACGAGAAGCGCGCTGATTTGGTTGTCGGGGCACGAAGGCCTCAAGGATTTTGCCGCTCGATTTAAATTCTTCCAGAAACTGACGACTCGGTTTGTCGCCGGTGAGACGATCGACGACGTCATTCCCTACATTCGCGAAATCAACCGCGAAAACTGTACCGCTTCGTTCGATCACTTGAACGAGTCAGTGGATAACGCTGACGAAGCGAACAAGGAAGTGGAAGAGTATCTGCGGATCTTGCGGCAGATCGACGAGACGAAGATCCGATCCAACGTTTCGATCAAGCTGACGCAGTTTGGTCTGGGTCTCGACCCTGAACTCGCGTATCAGAACGCCCGGCGCGTCGTCGTCGATGCGCAGCAGCGCGGTAACTTTGTGCGCGTCGATATGGAAGGATCGAATGTGACGCAGGCGACGATCGATATCTTCAAGCGGTTGCGCGCGGAGTTTGATTTGAATGACGTCGGGATCGTGTTGCAGTCGTACTTGCACCGTACGTATGACGATGCGAAAGAGTTGGTGAAACTGCCGGCGCGAATTCGGATCTGCAAAGGAGCGTACAGCGAACCGCCGGAGGTCGCGTTTCCGGACAAGAAAGACGTCGACGCCAACTACGTGAAGGTGATGCAACTGTTGTTATCGAGCGGTGTCTATCACGGTATTGCGACGCACGATCCGAAGATGATCGACGCCACGATCGATTTCGCGACGCGTGAAGGGATTGGAAAAGAAAAGTTTGAGTTTCAGATGCTTTATGGGATCAGGCGCGATTTACAGCACCAGTTAGCGCGCGATGGTTTCAACATGCGGGTCTATGTTCCGTACGGAAAACACTGGTATCCTTACTTCATGCGCCGTTTGGCGGAACGTCCAGCGAACATTTGGTTCGTCATGAAGAACATGCTGAAGGGTTGAAGTCGTTCTTAAATCCGCGTTTAGAGAACACCGTTCATGAGTGATTGGTTCTGGGTTCTGTGGAGTGTACTTGCCGCGGTCCTGATCGTGGCGGAGATGTTCACGTCCGGATTCGTGCTGCTCTGGTTCGGTATCGGCGCGTTGTTCGCTGCATTTGCTGGTCTAATCGGCATCGATAGCCTGCTGGTCCAGTTCATGATCTTCGTAGTCGTCTCCATCGGCTTGACTGCGGCCTCACGCACAATCTTTCTCAACTACTTCTCACGCGAGAAATCCGGTGAATCGTTGCGCAGTGGTGTTGACTCACTACCCGGCAAGATCGGTACCGTCGTCTCATCAAGCAAAGGTGCGCTCCACGAGGGCGCCGTGAAAGTGTTTGGCTCAACCTGGACCGCCTACCCAGCCGCCGGCGAACCACCGTTAGAAGCAGGCGAACGCGTTTGCGTCGACAGTGTCGAAGGCGCGTCGATCTACGTTAAGCGAGTAGGCGGCGAGCCGGATTGGCGCCGACCAAAAGCCCTGCCTGAGAGTGAAGGCTAGTACGGTTTCCGTTTTCTATTTGTCGTTTTTCATTTCTCATTTGTCGTTTTGAACTACACGAAGCGTGTCTCGAAATGGGAAATGAGAAATAAAAAACGACAGATGGAAATGCTAATGAGGCTCGGTGTCAGCTTCGTAGTTGTCGTCGAGAGTTTTGTCTTCTTCGAGTGGTGGTAATTCGATGGTGATCCGATCTGTTGCGGGTGCTTCGAGATCGTCTCCGTCAAAGCGCGCCACGACGACCGTGATGTTGTCTTCACCGCCGCGGTTGTTGGCTTCTTCAATCAACAAATCGCAGGCCTTCGACAGATCGCCCTGGCTGCTGACGACGATTTTCTGAATATCGTCGGACCGCAGTTTCCCTGAAAGTCCATCGCTGCATAGCAACACCACGTCACCCTGGCGCAAACGAATGCGGCCTGTGACGGGATTGACGTCGCTCTGTGCGCCCAACGCCTGGAGAATGACGTTGCGGAACATGTGCGTCTCGGCTTCCGACTCGCTGATCTGACCAACGTCGACGAGTTGCTGGACCAGCGACTGGTCCTTCGTTGCGAGTCGAATATGGTCCTTGCGAATGATGTAGCCGCGACTGTCGCC
>Ga0068859_100005944_pt1 | contig 12388 bp, 3 predicted proteins | sample KBSSwiS22_FD_66585 | JGI IMG/M metagenome (GOLD analysis project Ga0068859, IMG submission 66585) | Switchgrass rhizosphere microbial communities from Kellogg Biological Station, Michigan, USA - KBS Switchgrass S2-2 | ecosystem: Host-associated > Plants > Roots > Rhizosphere > Soil ... | reverse complement strand
CATACTCGAGCTGCCTTTGACCTCTGGCAGCGAAACTCAGGCACTACTTGCCACGTGGGGTGAAACTGATATGAATGCAAATAAACTTGTTCACCAGTTATTCGAAGAGCAGGCTGCGCGTAAGCCTGAAGCGGTCGCTGTGGTTATCAACGATCGCAAATTCACATACGCTGAGTTGAATCAGCGTGCAAACCAACTTGCCCGCTACTTAAAACGTCACGGGGCAAAGCCGGAAACGCTTGTTGCTGTTCATCTGGAACAATCGTACGAGCTCATAGCGGCGCTACTCGCGGTACTGAAGTCGGGAGCCGCCTTTGTACCGCTCGATCCGTCGTATCCAGCGGAGACGCTTTCTTTCATGCTGGCGGATGCGAAGGCGTCGATCCTGCTAACGCGGGAAGCTCTCCCGCAGTCTGGCTTAAAGGTGATCAGCCTTGACGCTTCGGCCGCGGAAATATCGGATGAGAGTGTGTATGACCTGTCTGCCAGGGCTACTGGCGACAATCCTGCTTACGCCATCTACACTTCCGGCTCGACCGGACAACCAAACGGCGTTCTCATCACGCACGATTCACTGACGAAGTACTGCCTCGCTTTTAGCGAGCGAATCGAACTGCGCGCCAGCGATCGTATTTTGCAGTTTGCTTCTCCGGGTTTCGATGTGGCGCTCGAAGAAATCTTCCCGACGCTTTTGTCGGGAGCAGCGGTGGTCTATGGCAGCGACGAGGGCTCTATTGCTCCGATGGATCTGATACCTATCATCGAACGGCAAAAGATTACGGGGATCGAGTTGCCTACTGCTTACTGGCACGAGTGGGTAAGAGTCCTGGCCGCACGCCCGGCACAGATGCCGGAATCACTGCGTTTCGTGATTATCGGCGGCGAGAAAGTCTCGAGCAAACTACTGGCGGCGTGGCAGAAGAGTTTCAGTGTGCCATTGATGCACGTTTTTGGTCTCACCGAAACGACCATCACTTCGCTTGTCTATGACGTGCCGAAATTTGATCAACCAGTCGACGATTTGGCTCTTGGCCAGGCGCTCACACACACGCAGGTTTACTTGCTCGATCCATATCTGCGACCAGTGCCGCCGGGTATTACCGGTGAGATGTATGTCGGTGGCGAATGCCTCGCGCGTGGTTACCTGAACCGTCCGGCGTTAACTGCCGAACGGTACATCCCGGATCCTTTCAGCAAGACTCCGGGCGCGCGAATGTACAAAACCGGCGATCTCGCTCGCGGTCTCGCCAACGGAAATCTAATCTTCCTGGGACGAGTCGATCATCAATTGAAGATTCGTGGCTACCGGATTGAGCCTGACGGCATCGAGACGCTCTTGAAACAACACCCACTCGTCCAGGACGCAGTAGTTACTTTGACTGCGAAGGGAAACGGACATAATCGCCTGTTCAAGCGAGGCGCTGATGGTGCGGTGCTGTTTGCGGAGCAAAACGTCGTCGCAGATAAACTCGCGACGCTGAGCGCTGACGAAGTCGAAAAGATCTTCGCCAGACTCGAAGAACTTTCCGAGGGTGAGAGTGAAACGATACTCGCCATGGAACTGCAACTGGATCAAGAGCGCGAGCGCACCACCATCAGGAGATACCCGCAATTCGAAGTGCAGCTCAAGTTGAAAGATGAAAACTTTATCAAGCCACCGAAGGAAGCACAGCGAAACTGGCTACTCCGCCGTGCGCTCGACGAGCTTACTTCCGATCTCAAACACCTCGACGCGCAATCAAGACGGTTTGTTGAAGGATCGGCGCGACCGCGTTTGGAGACTGTGCCGTGGGGCTCGCATCACGCCGAATACGATGAACACAACCTGTTCATCGCCGGACAACAAGTGATGCAGGATTGGGAGCTGCCGTTGATGGACGCGATGGCGAAGGTCGTGACCGAATCGCATGGCGACATACTGGAGGCCGGCTTCGGCATGGCGCTCTCGGCTACGTGCATTCAAAAGTATGGCGTCAGGTCTTACACGATCCTGGAAGCGAATGATGAGGTAGTGAAACGTTTCCACGAATGGAAGAAGCAGTTTCCGGGCCGGGACATCCGGCTGATTCACGGTCGCTGGCACGACACTCATCACCAGGTGCCGGACGAATCAAAGGACGGTGTGTTCTTCGACACAGTGCCGACGTTTGAAGACGAGTACTTGCGTGAAGTGATCGACAACGTCGTGATGGCGGAAGATTTCTTCCCCGTGGCGGCAAGGGTCTTGCGGCCGGGCGGCATCTTCACCTGGTACACAAACGAGATCGACACGTTGAGTCGCAGGCACCAGCGGCTGATCCAAAAGTACTTCCGCTCATTCGAGGTCACGGTGTGCCGCCCACTCTATCCACCCGAGGATTGTCACTACTGGTTCGCCGACTCCATGGTCGTGGTGAAAGCAGTTAAGTAGCCACAAAAGGCACAAAATTTCTGGAGGCATTCATGAACACAATTGAACGTTTTGCAAAACTTACGCCCAATAAACAGAGTCTGCTGACGGTCTGGTTGGACCAGCACAAGAACGGCTCCAACGGAAAAGACGCTGCTGATGCTGACAAACAACTCGTCGCCTACGTCGTGCTTAAGAATGGCACGCGGGACACTGCGCCACTGCGCGAATATCTAAGGGGACAGACGCCGGAATACATGGTTCCCGACGCCTTCGTTCCACTGGACTCTTTGCCGCTCACCACGAACGGAAAAATCGATCGCCAGCGTCTCTCCGAACCGCCAAAGACCAGTGCAATCGACGACAACTTCGTCGCACCCAGAACGCAACTGGAAGAAGAGCTGGCGGGCCTGTGGAGCGAGGTCTTGAAAGTCGAGCGTGTTGGTATCAACGACAACTTCTTCGATCTCGGCGGACATTCACTGCTGGCCACACGCTTGATGTTTCAGTTGCGTGAACACTTCAACGTCGACATTCCACTACGCGCACTGTTTGAAGCCCCGACGATCGCGACGCTCGCACCCGTGATCGTACAGAGCCAGATCGAACAGATCGACAGTGAAGACATGGCCCAGGCCCTCTCCGCCCTCTCCCGGGCATAAAACTACCCAGCAAGAACTAAATCAAAACAACAAAGGCGGTTCTACTATGGAAGTTGTACCGGCTCACCTCGAGTACTGGATGCGGACCTATTACTTCGAGACGGAGATAGATCTCGGCTCCAGCGGGGTCCAGAATTTTTCTTTAGGAGAGTTACGGCAGCTATTCAACATCACAACTGAAGATCTCGACCGCATAGTGCTGCATGACAGCAGGACGCTCGGTGATCCGGAGTTGCGCAAAGCCATTGGCAACCGCTGGGCCAACGGCAACGCGGAGCGCGTGATGGCCACGAATGGTTCGAGTGAAGCGAACTACCTGGTTATGCACTCTTTGCTCGAACCCGGCGACGAAGTTGTCGTGCTCGAACCGTTTTACCAGCAACTGTACTCGATTGCTGAAACGATCGGGTGCAAACTGAACCGTTGGCGACTGCGATTTGAAGACAACTTCCGGCCGGATTTGAGCGAAGCTCGACGTCTGATCGGTCCGCAAACGCGCATGATCGTCGTCAATTTTCCTCATAACCCGACTGGCGCTTCACTAACACCCGCAGAACTGGATGAGTTGATCGAGTTGGCCGCAGGCTCAGGCGCGTATCTGGTATGGGATGCCGCCTTTGCCGAGATCTCTTACAACAGTCCAGTACTGATAGATCCGGGTGAGCGATACGATCGGTCTATCACACTCGGAACACTTTCGAAGGCGTATGGCCTACCGGGATTGCGCGTCGGCTGGTGTCTGGCGGCGCCGGACGTACTGGAACGCCTGATTCGCCTGCGCGACTACACGACGCTGCACCTCTCACCTTTGGTCGAGCTCGTCGCGACTCGTGCGATCGAGAATGGCGATCTATTACTCAAGCCTCGCCTGGCCCAGGCGCGTCATAATCTCGAGCTGCTGTCTTCCTGGGTCGACCGTCACAGTGAGTACGTTAGCCTCGTTCGCCCGCAAGGCGGGGTCTGCGTCTTCATGAGGCTACACAACGTCGATGACGTTGAAGACTTCTGCCGGCAATTCGCTCACGAATACAGCGTGCTTTTAGTACCGGGAACGAGTTTCCGTGATCCAAACCATGTCAGGCTGGGCTTTGGCTGCTCGACTGCGGAATTAACTGAAGGGCTCTCGCGCCTGTCTGCACACTTTCATACCTATCGCGGTTCGAAACAAAAATCGGCTGTAGCTGTTTAATTATTTCGCTACGGCAAAAACCCTCGCAACCATCCGGCTCAACAGTAAGGAGGAATTATGTGGGCACTGTCTTTAGCCCCTCATGAAGTCGCGGCCGTTCAAGCCCTGACGCAGGAGATTGCTTTGGAACATAAGTCGGTTGAGGAGGCGGAGTTCATTCGTCGCGCAACTGTTTATGCGCATGAGTTGCCGCGACGCGTTCGAGAGTTTCTGACTGACTTTAAACTTCAGGAGCCGACAGACGGAGTGTGTGTGATCTCAGGGTATCCGATCGACAACACCCGGCTCAGCAAAACGCCTCCGCACTGGAAGTGGAAGTCGGATACGGCAACGTCACTGAAAGAGCAGATCGTTTTCGTGCTGTTCGGTTCTCTGCTCGGCGATGCTTTTGCATGGGCCACGCAACAGGATGGCTACCTGATGCACGATGTGTTCCCGATCGAGGCCGACAAATACGACCAGCTCGGCTCCGGCAGCGAGCAAGTGCTTTGGTGGCATAGTGAGGATGCCTTTCACCCCTACCGCGCCGATTACCTCGGATTGATGTGCCTGCGCAATCCGGATAACGTCGGGACATTGATCGGCTCCCCCGACATCTCTCGTCTGTCTGACGAGCAACTCGATGTTCTGTTCGAGTCGCGCTACCTCATCAAGCCCGACGAGTCTCACCTGGAAAAGAATGAGTCGGATCTGCGCAAGCAGGAGAGAGAGCACGGTGGCAATGAAGTCCTCGACTCAGCTTACGATAAGATCAAACAACTGAACTGCGCACCGCCGCCAGTGCCGATGCTGTTCGGAAACCGGCAAGCGCCTTACATTCGTCTCGATCCGTACTTCACGACGCCACTCGACGACGAAGCAGGCGCCGCGCTGAATGCGTTGGCCCAAACCATCGATGACAACCTACGCGAGGTGGTCCTGCAACCAGGCGATTGTTTCTTCATCGACAACTACCGGATCGTACACGGCAGAAAAGCATTCAAGGCGAGGTATGACGGCACGGATCGCTGGCTCAAGCGAATCAACCTCACCCGCGACCTGAGAAAGTCGAATGGTTCACGTAGCGGCTGCGAAATGCGAGTGATGGTGTGAGGACGTTGCACAACGTCCAAATCCCACCCACGGCAGTGGGTGGTTCATTTCAGATGCTTTCTACCAGAAATTTACAGCGCAGCGCAGGAATCCCACCAACGATAGTTGGTGGATTGTTCAGGTCGCTTCTAAGAAAGGATTTGAAGTATCCACCCACTGCCGTGGGTAGGATTACGATACCGTCCAAAAGCGTTTGTAGAAAGGATCCGAATCAATCCACCCACTGCCGTGGGTGGGATTTAGGAGTTTGTGCAAAGCCCCATCGAACTACAAGAGGTTTAAATGAGTACTCTGTCCAGTCAAATCGCTAATCTCTCTCCCGAGCAGCTAGCGAAACTTGCGTACGAGCTGAAGGCGAAGAAGGCGAGCAAGCAACCGGAAACTCCGAAGCACATCCCGGGAGAGCCTTGCCCGCTCTCGTTTGCGCAACAGCGCCTCTGGTTCGTTGCGCAATTGGATCCTAACAATCCCGCCTACAACTGCATGGAAGCGTTGCGGATGACTGGAAACCTCAACGTTCCCCTCCTCGAGCAGGTGTTGAATGAGGTGGTAAGACGACACGAGGTACTGCGGACGAAGTTCGAGCTCGTCGCCGACGAACCGATGCAGATCTCTTCGGAGATCAAACTGAAACCCCGCGTGATCGATCTGGAAGGATTGCCGGCAAGTGAACGAGAGAGACTGGTAGCAAAACTTTCACCTGAACAGCGACTAAGGCCCTTCGACCTGGCGCGCGGTCCATTGCTGCGTGTGGTGGTGTTACGAGTCAGTGAACACGACCACGCGATCGTGCTTACGTCACATCACATTGTTTCCGACGCCTGGTCGTTGGGGATACTAACCCGCGAAATCACCGATCTCTACCAGGCCTACGCTGCAGGTCGTCCATCTCCACTCGCCGAATTGCCTTACCAGTATGCCGACTTCGCTATATGGCAACGCCAATGGATCACTGGACCAGTGCTCGAACGACATCTGGACTACTGGCGGCAACATCTAGCGGATGCGCCGCACGTGTTGGCGTTACCTGCCGACCGCCAGCGTCCGGCGGTGTTTACGGGACATGGAGCTCATGAGTCCGTAATGCTCTCTTCCGAGCTCACGCACCAGCTCAGGGCCTTGGGCCGCCGCAAAGGCGTGACGTTATTCATGACGATGCTGGCTGCTTACGAGGTTTTGTTATCGCGTTACAGCGGGCAGACCGATTTTCTCGTCGGCACAGACGTCGCCAATCGTAATCACGGCCTGACCGAATTGCTTATCGGCTTCTTCGTGAATCAGGTTGTGGTACGCGCAGATCTCGACGGTAATCCAACCTTCAACGAGTTGCTGGACCGTGTGAAGGAAGTGACGTTGAACGGGTATGCGCATGAGGACGCGCCGTTCGAGAAAGTGGTTGATATGTTGCACCCGGATCGCAACCTCAGCCACGCGCCACTTTTCCAGGTGAAGCTCGTGATTCAATACGCGCTTACGGACGATTTGGAGCTACCGGAACTCAGCGTTGGTGGGGGCATCGAAGAACAATCCTTATCGAAGCTGGATTTAACTCTCCTCGTTGTCGACGGAGATCGGATCAGGGTCGACCTGCAATACAGCACTGACATCTTTCAGGCGAGCACGGTCCGTCGCATGGTGACCCACTTCGAGAGGTTACTCGCATCGGCGGTAAACAATCCGGAACAGCATCTTTCACAACTCGAGCTGTTGAGCAGCGACGAGCGGCAGCAACTACTGGTCGAGCGAAACGACACTCAGACGTCTTATCGCTGTATTCATCAGCTCTTCGAGGATCAGGCGTTCTTCTCTCCCGAGGCTCCGGCGCTTATATTCCAGGGCCAGGAAGTTTCTTATGATGAGCTGAACAGCCGCGCCAACCAGCTAGCCCACTACTTACGACAACTGGGAGTCGAGACGGAAACACCGGTCGGCGTTTGCCTGAATCGTTCTATCGACATGGTGGTCTCAATGCTCGCCATCCTAAAGGCCGGCGGCGCTTACGTACCACTCGATCCCGAGTACCCGACAGAGCGCCTCGCGTTCATAGTTGACGACCTGTCACTTCCAATCATTCTTACGCATTCGGCAATCATTCCAAGGCATTCGTCATTAGTGGACGAAGCGCAACCGCTATGTTTGGACACCGACAGTGAGTTGTGGTCTGACTTACCCCGTAGCGATCTCGCCGGCAGCGACAACTCCAGCGAGCACCTCGCCTACGTTATCTATACCTCGGGTTCGACGGGCCAGCCGAAGGGCGTCGCGGTCACGCACGGCGCGGTTCACAACCTCGTCCGCGACACGAACTACATCACTCTTGACGATTCCGACGCAGTGGCCCACGTCTCGAATAGCTCCTTTGACGCCGCCACGTTCGAGATCTGGGGCGCGCTGCTGTCGGGCGCGCGCCTCATCATCATCGAGAAGGACGTAGCTCTCGCTCCGCACGCGTTGGCTGCAGCACTCGAAGCGCACGGCGTCACCGTCTTGTTCCTGACCACAGCCCTCTTCAACCTCGTGGCCCGTGAGCTCCCCGCAGCCTTTGGCGGACTGCGGCATCTTCTGTTTGGCGGCGAGGCGGTCGAGCCGATGTGGGTCAGGGAGGTTTTGGAGAAGGGACCACCGCAGCGGCTCCTGCACGTCTATGGTCCAACGGAGACGACAACCTTCGCGACCTGGCACGAAGTCTCGAGCGTCGACGAGCAGGCGCATCTCGTCCCGATCGGTAACCCATTGACGAACGTCCAGGTCTACCTCCTGGACGAACTTCTGCGGCCCGTGCCCGTCGGCGTTCAGGGCGAGTTGTACATCGGCGGAGATGGACTGGCGCGCGGTTACTTCAACCGGCCTGAATTGACGGCCCAGCGGTTTGTGCCGCACCCATTCAGCAGTGCCGGCGGCGAGCGTTTGTACCGGACTGGCGACTATGTGAGATGGAGTGCTGATGGCGCTCTCGAGTTCGTTGGGCGAGTGGACTCGCAGGTGAAGCTGCGGGGTTACCGCATCGAGCCGGGCGAGGTGGAGATGGTCCTGAGGCAGCACGCGTCGGTGAGTGACTGCGCCGTAGTGATGCGGCAGGAATCTGACGGCCAGAAGTATCTGGTGGCTTACCTCGTGACGATGTCCAATGGGGCCAATGGCGCCAATGGACATAGCGAGGGCGCCTTTGAGTTGCGGTCGTACCTGCGCGAGCGGCTGCCGGAGTTCATGATTCCCGCCGCAATCGTCACACTCGAGTCGTTGCCCATGACGCCCAGCGGCAAAGTCGATCGTCGCGAGCTGGCGGCGTGGGAAGTTCACGTTAGTAGCGAGCGGCCTTACGTGCCGCCGCGCACGCCCACTGAAGAGATACTTTGCGATATCTGGCAGGGTGTGCTGCACGCAGAGCGAGTCGGTATCGAGGATAACTTCTTTGACCTGGGCGGCGATTCGATTCTTACGATTCAGGTGATCGCGAGGACGCGCGCAGCCGGTTTGGATTTGTCTGTCCGGCAACTCTTTCAGCATCAGACTGTACACGAGTTGGCCCAGGCGCTGGACGAGGAGTTGGGAGAGGCGCAGGAAAGTTGCGCGCCGGTTATCGAGACAGCGCCGTTCAGTTTAATCAGCGAAGCGGATCGAAGGGCGTTGCCGGCGGGAGTAGTGGATGCGTATCCGCTGACGGCAATGCAGGCGGGCATGCTGTTTCATAGCGAACTAGACCCGGCGGCCGGACTCTATCACGACATCTTCAGCTTTCATCTACGGATTCCATTCGACAGCGAGGCTTTACGAGCAGCGCTGCAACGAATGATCGATCTGCACCCGGTGTTGCGGACCTCGTTCAATCTCAGCGACTTCAGTGAGCCGCTCCAGCTCGTGCACCAGGAAGTAGCAGTACCATTGCGGATCGGAGACCTGCGCGGACTCTCGCCCATTGAACAAGAAGAATACCTCGCGGAGTGGCTGGCGACGGAAAAACAGTATCGTTTTGATTGGCGTAATGCTCCGGTGTTGCGATTTCAGATCGACCGTCGCAGTAATGAGTCGGTTCAATTTTCGTTTAGTTTTCACCATGCCATTCTGGACGGCTGGAGCCTCGCCACCATGCTCACAGAATTGTTCAACGACTATTCTGTGGCGCCAACAGACGAGCGTCCGAGCGCAGCTCCGCTCGAGACGTTGTTTCGAGATTTTGTCGCCGTCGAGCAAGACGCCCTCAACTCAGCAGAAGCGCGGCGGTATTGGTCGACGATGCTCAGTGAGGCTGAGCCGTCACGTCTGCCGCGTCTCGGGAAAAGTGCTGGTCCATCACGAATGGCCGGTCACGATGTTGCGATCTCACCTGAGTTGTCTTTCCAACTAAAAGAACTGGCGCGTACGGCGGGTGTGCCGGTAAAGACCGTTCTGCTCGCCGCACATCTCAGAGTCTTGAGCCTGCTCACGGGTGGAAATGACGTGTTGACCGGGATTGCGTCCCACGGTCGGCCCGAAACGACAGACGGCGAAAGAGTGCTGGGCCTTTTCCTTAACATGTTGCCATTCCGGCAGAAACTGTCAGGCGGCACGTGGTTGGAACTGATTCAGAAGACTTTTCAGGATGAACGTGAGTCATTGCCTTTCCGGCGCTATCCGATGGCGCAGATGCAGCAGGATCTTGGAAACAGTGCGCCGCTGTTCGAAGTCATTTTTAACTTCGTGCACTTTCATGTTTACGAGGAGCTGCAGAATGTCGGCGGCCTTGAAGTTCTGGGCTTCAATGGTGTTGCCGATACGAACTACACCCTCGCAGTCGATTTCTCTCTCGAGTCGGCGGGTTCGCAGATCAGGCTGGAGCTGCGCTACGACGCAGCGGAGTTGAGTGGGGAACAGATTCAGGCCATGAGCGGCTACTACGAGCGAGCTCTCCGGGCCATGGCGACCAATCCTTACCTACGATACGACTCGTTCCAATTGCTGTCTGAATCAGAGCTTCGCAGGCAGCTCGAGGACTGGAATCGCCACACGCCAGCCTTTCCGCACACGCGCTCCATTCATCAACTTTTTGCAGAACAGGTTGCCGCCACCCCGGAAGCGGTCGCGCTGGAGTTTGGCGATGAACGGTTGACCTATGCGCAATTGAATGACCGCGCGGGCCAACTGGCCCATCACCTGAGAGCGAGTGGTGTCCACACTGAGAGCGTAGTTGGCTTAATGATGGAACGCTCGCCGGAAATGATTGTGAGCCTGCTCGGCGTACTCAAAGCCGGCGGCGCTTACCTGCCGCTCGATCCTAATTATCCGCGAGAGCGATTGCGGTTCATGTTGGAGGATGCGCAGCCACGAGTGCTGCTGACGCAACCAGCACTACTTTCAATACTGCCTGAAACAGAAGCTGAGGTGCTCTGTGTGGACGAGCGGGGGCAAGCCACCCTTCCTGACTTGTTCCTTTCTCAGAGGCCTGAAAGAAGTCGAGAACTTCAACAAAGAACAAGTCAGGAAGAGGAGCTTGCCCCCGCTGCCGGCAATCTCGCTTACATCACTTACACCTCCGGCTCGACGGGTCAGCCCAAGGGCGTCCAGGTTCTTCATCGCGGTGTGGTTCGCCTCGTCAAAGAAAACGATTACGCGCACCTCGGGCCGGATGAAGTCTGCTTACAGTTTGCGCCCCTCGCGTTCGATGCATCGACTTTCGAGATTTGGGGAACCCTCCTGAATGGCGGGCGCCTCGTCCTTATGCCGCCGGGCGCCACGACGTTGGCTGAGTTGGGCCAGGCGCTCAAGACTCATCGGGTGACCGTGCTCTGGTTGACGGCCGGGTTGTTCAACCTGATGGTCGACGAACAGCTTGAAGATCTGCGCGGCCTGCGGCAGTTGCTCGCCGGCGGCGACGCGCTTTCAGTGTCACACGTCGAGCGTTTCCTGCGTGAAGCGCCCGGCTGCAAACTCATCAACGGCTACGGTCCTACCGAGAACACAACCTTCACATGTTGCTACTCAATGAACACGCCGACTGAGTTCAGTCGCAGCGTTCCCATCGGTCGTCCGATCGCGAGTACGCAAGTCTATATTCTTGATGAGAACCTGCGGCTCGTCGCGACGGGGGCGCGGGGCGAGCTTTATACCGGCGGCGATGGATTGGCGCGCGGCTATCTCAATCATCCTGAACTTACCGCAGAGCGTTTTGTGCCGCATCCATTCAGCTCGCAACCGGGTGCGCGACTCTACCGGACGGGCGATTGGGCCCGCTACCTGCCCGGCGGCGATATTGAATTTCTCGGTCGCGTTGATAACCAGGCGAAGATCCGCGGCTTCCGCATCGAGCCGGGAGAGATTGAAGCAGTGCTGCGCGGACACCAGCAGGTGAGAGAAGCAGCGGTGGTGCTCAACGAGACAGATGGAGATAAGCGCCTCGTCGCATACGTGGTCAGTGATGCTCAAGCCGGTGAGTTACGTGAATATCTGAAAGAGCGTTTGCCTGATTACATGTTGCCCGCGTTCGTTGTTCATCTGGACGAGATACCGCTGACGGCTCACGGAAAGATCGACCGGCGCGCATTGCCGGAGCCGGAGAGCGTCTTCGCGGAAGAGACGGAGTATCAACAGCCACGCACACCGACGGAAGAGTTGCTCTCGGAATTATGGGCGAGTGTGCTGCGGGTGAGTCGCGTCGGGATAAATGACAACTTCTTCGCGCTGGGCGGCCATTCGTTATTAGCCATTCAACTCATATCGCGAATTCGAGAGGCATTTGGCGTAGAACTACCACTGCGTGAGCTCTTCGAAAGTCGCAATGTCGGTGAGCTGGCGCACGGCATCGACGATCTGATCCGCGCCAACCATGAGCTGGTGATACCGCCACTGCATCCTGCAACAGGCGCAGCCGTCTTACCTCTCTCCTTTGCCCAGCAGCGACTCTGGTTCCTGGACCAACTAGTGCCGGAAAACGTCGCCTACAACGTGGCGGACGCGCTACGGCTTCGCGGCGATCTCAATCTGGTCGCATTGGAACAAAGCATCAACGAGATCGTGCGTCGTCATGAAGCTGTACGCACAACCTTCCCTGAGGTCGATGGTAGTCCGATCCAGGTCATCACT
>Ga0068859_100005942_pt1 | contig 12391 bp, 10 predicted proteins | sample KBSSwiS22_FD_66585 | JGI IMG/M metagenome (GOLD analysis project Ga0068859, IMG submission 66585) | Switchgrass rhizosphere microbial communities from Kellogg Biological Station, Michigan, USA - KBS Switchgrass S2-2 | ecosystem: Host-associated > Plants > Roots > Rhizosphere > Soil ... | reverse complement strand
ACTGGCGGCACGTCCGGCCTCGGCCTTGCCCTCGTCCAGCAGCTTCTCGACGCGGGAGTGAGTGTCGCGTTCGTGGCGCGCACGCGCGAGCACGTCGAGGCCATCGCATGCGCCTATCCCCTGGCACACGGCATCGTCGGCGACGTCGCACGCAAGGACGACATCTATCCCATCGCGCTGCAGGTCGTGGCGGGGCTCGGCGGACTCGACATCCTCATCAACAACGCCTCCGCGCTTGGCCCGGTCCCGCTGGTGCCGCTCGCGGACACCGACTGCGAAGATCTCGAGCTCGCGCTCGCCACAAACCTGCTCGGCCCGTTCCGGTTGACCAAGGCCCTGCTCGGATCGCTCGCGGCCTCCGCGCGTGAAGGACGTCCCGCGCTGGTCGTCAACATCTCGAGTGACGCCGCGATGAGCGCCTACCCGCAGTGGGGCGCCTACGGCGCCAGCAAGGCGGGTCTGCTTCACCTGACGCGGATCTGGAATGAAGAATTGAGCGCCGACGGAATCCGCTTCGTCTCGTTCGATCCGGGAGACATGGATACGCCGCTCCATGCGCTCGCGGTGCCCGATGCCGATCGCTCGACGCTCAAGGATCCCGCCACGTCCGCGCGAGAGCTTCTCGAGCTCATCGGCGCGCCACAGGAGATGGTTCGATGATCGCGGCAACGATGCCCATTCAACGGCCGCGAGACGCGAAACTGCTGGTCGTGGACACCGCAGGGCAGATCAGCCATCATCCGCGACCTGCCCTGGCAACCTTACTTGTACCCGGCGATCTCGTGGTCGCCAACGACGCCGCCACACTTCCCGCGAGCCTGTTCGGCATACATATCCCAACCGGATGTCCGATCGAAATCCGGCTGGCGGCGCGTCGTTCTCTCGCCGCCGACGACCGGTGCTTCACGGCCGTGGTGTTTGGCGCCGGCGATTTCAGGACCCGGACCGAGGATCGGCCGCTGCCGCCCCGCCTGGCGCCAGGCGATTCCCTGCAGCTCGGGCCGCTGCGCGCAACGGTGCTGACGCTCCTCGATCATCCCCGGCTGATATCACTCAGGCTGGCAGGCACGGCACGGGAGATCCTGGATGGGCTGGCGCGGCACGGCCGGCCGATTCAATACGCCCACCTGCGCGCGCCGCTGGCGATGTGGGACACCTGGACGCCGATCGCCGGGCTGCCGCTCGCGTTCGAGCCGCCGTCAGCCAGTTTCGTACTGGACTGGCGGATGCTCGCGGCCTTCAGGGGTCGTGGCATCAAATTCGCCACGCTCACACATGCGGCGGGGATCTCGTCAACGGGCGATCCACGGCTCGACGCGCGCCTGCCGTTCGACGAACCGTACCGCATCTCGCCATCGACCGCGGCGTTGATCAACGACTCGCGATCGCGCAGCGCACGGGTCGTCGCGGTCGGCACGAGTGTTGTCCGGGCGCTTGAAGATGCCGGCCGCGAGGGTGTGGTGAGACCAGGCGAGGGCCTGGCGACGCAGACGATGGGCGCTGGGACGAGCCTGACGATCGTCGACGCGCTCGTCTCGGGCGCACACGAGCGAGGCACGAGCCATCACGAGCTGTTACGGGCGTTTCTCGATGACAGCACGCTCGCGGCGATCGATTGCGAGCTGGAAGCACGCGACTATCGCACCCACGAATTCGGAGACTCAGTGTTTATTGAAGCCACAATTCGACGGGACATTCCCGTCCCGATTACACCTCGAGGAGATCCCTGCCTACGATGACGGTTCCTCGAAATTGCCGTCGCGCGGCTTCGAGCCACATCGCTTCTGTCACCTCGGGATCGTCGGGCGGTACGAAGTGCGACAGCACCAATGTTTTGACGCCCGCCTGTTGTGCGACACGTCCCGCGTCCTCCGCCGATGTCTGATGCGCGAGGATGCTCGCCTTGAGTGCCGCCGCGTTGGGCACTCGAGCGACGAGCCGGTCAATGGCCGGCGGATACATCACGGAGTGCACGAGAACGTCCGCGCCGGCGGCGAGCTTCACCAGGTTCGGCGAAGGCGCGGTGTCACCAGAGATCACAATGGAGCGATCGGGCGCGTCGAACCGGTAGGCGAATGCGGGAACGACAGGAGGGTGGTCGACGAGCGCGGCCCTGACCTTCACGTTTTCGTCGGACATTACAGCGCCAGCGCCATGAAGCTCGTGCACGTGCACGAGTGGTGCAAGAGGAACGCGCCCCTCGTTCGAGACCCGCGTGTTGATGTCGTACGCGTTCATCTCGAAGAACAACTTCGTCATCTTCGCGAGCGGCGGAGGGCCCCACGAGTCCACGCGCGTGCCCATGCCGGCCGTCCACGCGAGCCATATCAAGTTGCCGTAGTCGGCGTTGTGGTCGGAGTGTTGGTGCGTGATGAAGACGTGGCGCAGCGTGGCGAGCGGTACGCCAGCGAAGGCCAGTTGGCGAGCGACCCCGTCGCCGCAATCGATCACGTAAGCGACATTATTGCTGACGATCACCTGCGCAGAAGCGGCGCTTGCTGCCCTCGGACGCGGCCCGCCCCCGGTCCCGAGGAGCACGAGCCTGGTGACGCGGCTTTGGGCAGCGGCTGATCGATGCCGCATCGCTTCGGCGAGGGCCACGCAGCCTAGAAACGTTCGACGGCTGATGCTCCGCAAATCCGGATCCGATCCTGCGATGTGCGGATCCTACCCGATCGCGGTATAAAGACTGCCGAATGAAGATTGCGGTCATCGGTGCGGGAGGAGTGGGCGGCTACTTCGGGGGCCGGCTCGCGATGGCGGGACACGACGTCGCCATGATCGCGCGCGGACGGCACCTGGCGGCCCTGCGTGCGGATCGACTCAGGGTGCATAGCGTCAAGGGAGACTTCACGGCGACTGTCACGGCCACTGAGGATCCAGCCAAGGTCGGCCCCTGCGAGGTCGTTCTTTTCTGCGTGAAGTCGTATGACACCGAGGCCGCGGCTGCGAGACTCGAGCCTCTCCTCGCTGCCGACACTGTCGTCATCTCGTTGCAGAACGGGATCGACAACGCAGAAAAGCTCGCCAGCGTCATCGGGACGCGCCACGTCGCGGGAGGCGCGGCCTTCATTTTTTCGTCAATCACCGAACCCGGCGTTATTACGCATACGGGTGGGCCGGCTCGCATCGTCTTCGGCGAGATTGGCGGGGAACGGAGCCAGAGACTCGAGCGGCTGCTGTCGGCGTGCCACGAGGCCGGTATCGATTCAGAGATTCCTTCTGACATCCGGGTCGTGCTTTGGACAAAATTCGCGTTCATTTGTGCGACGGCCGGAATGACGGCCGCCGTGCGGCTTCCGCTTGGGAATATCCGCGATTGCGCCGAGTCGTGGGCGATGTTTGCTCGTATCGTCGCCGAAGTAATCGCGCTCGGTCGAGCCGAGGGTGCACCGTTGCCAGATAACGCCGTGGACCAGCTGATCGCTTTTGGGGCCGGACTCGAGCCAGGCTCTTTCTCCTCGCTGCACCACGACATGACGACCGGAAAGAGAATGGAGCTCGAGACCCTGCACGGCACCGTCATACGCCGGGCCGCGCGGTTCGGCGTACCCGTCCCAGCCTGCGAAGGGATCTACGGGATCCTTCGTCCGTGGGCGCTGCGAAACGAAAACCTTTGACGAACTACTCATCTCATTCGAATCTCAGCGGCCGCTCACGGTTCGGTGAGGACTCCGCGGCCTGGTCTCCTTCACACTGTGGGCATGAAAACCACTGTGATGAACCCCGTCAAGGCATTCACCCTTATCGCCCTCGGCCTGGCCATCGCGGCCATGGGAATCTATGTGGCCGACGCCGACGACGCGCCAGGCGCCGCGGTCATCGGCATGCTGCTGATGGTGCTCGGAGTCCTGCTCGGTGTGAGGGCCGCGCGCAACCGGCTCCCGATGTGGGCCGCCCGCACGGCGATTGCCGCCGGCGTCATCGTTGCCGCGTTCGCGGCATTTCTGACCCACGATGTCGTTGTGACCGCGCCTCTCTTCGCGCAGCCGCAGGCGGTGCCATCGGTCGCCAACTCGGCGCCGTCGCCGCAATATACGGCGGCCGTCGAGCGCGCGCGGGAGATCGTGCGCTCAGCCGTATTGGAGCAAAACCTGCCCGGCGTGTCCGTGGCGGCGGGTGCCGGCGGCACCGTCGTCTGGGCCGAAGGGTTTGGATGGAGGGACGTCGTCACGCGGGCGCCCGTCACGCCGGACACCCGATTCAACATCGGCACAGCGGCGGCCGCGGTCGCCGCCGCCGTCGCGCCGCTGAAGCTGACCCATACCGGCACTGACTCGGCGGCAGAATGGAGTCCTGAGCATATCGGCGAGCCGGAAGAGGACTTCCCACCCCTCACGCTCCTCCGCCACGTCATCTGGCAGCCGCTCGGTCTCATGCCCCCGGAGTACCCCTTGCGGGGAGATCGCGCGACGTTCTATGTCCCGCAATCCGATGACAATCCCCGCCGCGGACGCCGGCCGATGTACATGCGCGACCTGGCCTGTTGCGCGGACGGGATGGCGTTCTATTCCACGCCGTCCGATCTCGTGCGCTTCGCGCTGGCGACGAACTCCGGCAGCGTCAACGGTGAGCTCGCCGGCGGCATGGTGATGTCGCTGATGACGCGGCGCGACAGCGGCATCGTCATCGCTGTCACGTCAAACATGGCGCACGCGAACACGTCCTCGCTGGCGCTGCGCGTCGGGAACGCGTTCGCGGAACAGACGCGATGATCGCGCTGGCTTTACCGGCCTGGTTCAGTGCTGCGTTGGCGTCATTAAGACGAACTGCGCAGTCTTTTACGTTCTCGCGCTCAGGCGGGAGTGTGCCATTCGGCACAGTAAGACCCTCCCCCCGCTGGCTACACTCGCCTCGTGCTCCTCCGAACCGACCAGGCCACGCGCGCCTGCTACAGGACCGACGGCGGCCAAATCGTCTTCGGCCTTCCGGATTCGGTTGTCCACGCCCGCCGGCCGGAGGACGTGGCCGAGGTGCTCCGTCTCGCGCAGCGCGACCATATTCCCGTGACGTGCCGAGGTGGCGGGTTGACCACCGAGGGCGAGTCGGTCGGCGGCGGAGGGATTCTGCTCGACGTGAAGGGCATGAACCGGTTGATCGACTGTGACGGCGCCACCGCGTGGGTGGAGGCGGGGATGACCTGGTTCGAGGTGGCCGCGGCGCTGCGCCCGCGCGGGCTGGACTACACGAGCGCGCCGCTGAACCTGCTTTCCACCGTCGGTGGAACGCTCGGCGTGGGCGGCATCGACGTGAACTCGCCGCGCCACGGTTGCGCGGCAGATCAGGCCGTGGAGCTCGAGGTCGTGACGCCGACCGGCGACATCGTCCGCGTGAAAGAGGGCGATGGCTATATGGAGCGCGTGCTCTTTGGCTACGGGCAGTTCGGCGTCATCACGAAGGCGCGGATCAAAGTGCGCCGGTATCGCCCGATGGCTGTGCGGCACTTTCTGTACACGGACGTCGGCGTCGCACTCGCCGACCTGATGAGTCTCGTCGAACAGGACGCCGTGGAGGCATGCGCCATCCTGACATTGCGAGACGATGTCGTGGCGCTGATCCTGGGCTTCGAAGAGGAGCCGGAAGATTTCCCGCTGCAGCACAGCTCCGAGTGGCGGACCATCGCGACGGTCGCCAGCCGCGTCGCCCTGCGTCCGTGGCGCTGGCGCCATGCCGGCTTCCTGAGACGGCGCCAGACGGACCTTCTGCCGACGCTGCACAACCCGCTGTTCGTCCGCGACGGACTCGTGCAAGACCGGGCGATCGTCTTCAGCCGCCTGATCTGGCGCCAATGGGGAGGACGACGGGTGGTCATCCCCGACCTGGCAATCACGATGGCGAACTTCGAGGCGGCCGCGAGGCGCGGCATCGCCGTGTGCAAGCGCTACTTCCCGTACTTCACCTTGTATGCCGTGATGATCCGCAAGTTCGGGAATCTTCCGCGCTACGAAATGAGCGCCATTCCCGCGACCGGAGACGCACACGTGTGCGGCATCGAGTTCTCGCCAATCCTCGAGGGCGCGGACTATGCGCCGGATCACTATCAGCGATTCAAGAACGCCATCTACGACGTGGGGCTCGAGCTGGGCGGCAGCTATTACCGTTTCGGCGGTGTCATGAAGCCGTATATCCGCCGCATGTTCGGCGACGAGATGGTGGATCGCCATCGTGCGATGAAGCAGGAGCTCGATCCGGCCTTCATCCTCAATCCGGGCGTTGTGTTCGATTCGCCCGAGGCGGCATGAGCGATCTGAACTTCGGCGATTGCATCGGCTGCGGGTTGTGCATCCTCGGCTGCCCGGCGTACGAAGAGACCGGATTCGACGTGCTGACGGCGCGCGGCCGCAACAAGGCGCTGCAAGCGGGACTGGCGGCGCCGGCGATTGTGGAATCGATCTGGGCCTGCACGCTCTGCGGCTACTGCGACGCCATCTGTCCAAGCGACGTCCACAACGTCGAGATCGTGCTGCATCTGCGACGCGAGCTGACGGCTCTCGCGTCCACGGGCCCCGTCGCCGCATCGCCGGCCCCGCGCGAGGGAGTGGCGCTGGTGCTCGGATGCACGATTCGCGAGCGAGCGCCGCAACTGATCCCGTCCATCCGCGAGTTCCTGAAACGGATCGGCCGCCCGTCGGACACGACCGACGACACGTGCTGCGGCTCGGTTCATGCCGAGGCGGGTTGCGCGCGGCGCGCCACCGCCAAGGCCGGGGTCGTCGCCGATCCGGTGTGCCTGGAGCAGTACGACGCGGATTTTCTCGGCGCGCTGGCCATGCAGCATCTCGAGCTGTTCGATCTCGAGCCGCCGTTCTACTACTACGCGCCCCACCGCCTGGTGAATCGCGATCACGCGCGCTTCTATCCGCTCTACGACGAGCTCCGCCGCCGTTTCGATTGCGACATGAACATCGACCTGAACCGTCTGGCGCGATCGACGTCGGCTGGATCGGTCCAGGGACTCTCGGGCGAACGCGCGCGCGACATTCCAGCCGCCGTCGCTCGTCTATTGAAGGATTCGCGAGCCGAACGGATCCTCACGTGCTCCCCCGCCGATTACCTGGCATTCAAGGCTTACTCCGGGCGGGAGACGCTGTTCATCACGGAGTGTCTTCGATGAGCGAAATCGCTACCGACGTGCTCATCATCGGCGCGAGCCTCGCCGGCGCGGCCGCAGCCAAGCGCACGGTGGACGCCGGCTTTCGCACGATCATCATCGAGCGGAAGGAATTGCCGCGCCACAAGATCTGCTCGGGCATCCTCTCGCCGCGCGGCTACGCGTTTCTGCGCCAGAACTTCGGCGGGCTGCCAGATCAGGCGTTCCACACGCCCAAGTGGATCACCGGCGTTAATTTTTTGTTCCCCAACGGCCTGCAGTTGCCGATGCCGTTCATCCCCGGGCCGACGCCGCACATTTATCGCAAGCACGCGGACCATCACGTCGTGAAGGCGTGCCGCGCCGAGGTGCACGAGCGGACGGAATTTCGCGACATCGAGACGCGCCCGCACGACGTCATCGTCAAGACCCGCCGCACGGGAGCGCCGAGCGAAGAGACCGTCTACCGCGCAAAGTATGTGATTGCGGCCGACGGGCCTCGATCCGAAGTTGTGGCAAAGCTGTATCCCGTGTTTCGCGAGAGCATTCCCTGGTTCGTCGTCGGCCAGAAGTACTACGACGCGGAATTGAATCTCGATCCGCAGTGGTTTCACTTCACCATCAACTCGAAACTTGGCTACTACACCTGGACACACGCCGAGAACGGCACGCACATCGTCGGCTACACCGGGAAGCACCGCGATCCGTGGCCGACGGGACATGCCACGGCCGTCGCGTACATGGAGAAACGGCACGGGCTGCAAATACGGGGTGAAGTATCGAAGGAAGGCTGCCTGGAAAACTTCGGCATGTCGCTCACCAACAACTTCGTGTTCGGTAAGCAGCGGGTGCTCGTGACCGGCCAGGCCGCGGGGTTTCTGAACATGATGGCGGAAGGCATGTCGTGCGCGCTGCACAGCGGCGCCATCGCCGGCGAATCGATCGTCGAATCGTTCGCGCGCAACCGGGACGCCAACACTGTCTACGACCTTCTCGTACAGAGCGAGCGGACGCGCACCGTGGACCAATGGAACCCGTTGAAGATCGTGTTCGGCATGCCGCACGAAGCCGACTTGAAGGCAGCCATCGGGTCGTTCCCGCTGAAGGATCGTGCTTACATGCTGAAAGAGATGCTGGCCTACATCCGCCAGTTCCGCGGGCTCCGCTGGTCAGCGCCCATCCTGTCGGCCTCAGCGCGGCGCCTCTTCCTCGGGCGCTACTGAGCTGTCCTCTCGACGGCGCGCTCCTTCTTCAATGCCGCCGTCCAATTGAGCACGACCGTCAGCGGTATGGCGTTGGGTAACGTACCCGCGTCAGGCTGCTCGATTATCAGGAAACGCTCTCCGTCCGCGGAGACGCTGTAATGTCCGAAGTGACCAGGCGCAATCGGAAGACTGAACAACTTCACTGGCGTACCGAATTCGGGAAACTCACCAAGGTTCACGTGAACCGCCATCAGGCTTCCGCGAGAAAAGTAGAAGAGCTCCTTTCCGTCCGCCCGCCACCGGGGAAAGTTGCCTTCACTATTGGCAATCTGCCACTCCCGGTTGTCCCCTGGAAACTGGCGGACGTAGATGCTCCGGGCACCTCCTTTATCTGATGTGTAGGCCATCCATCGTCCATCCGGCGAGAATGCGGGCTCCTGCTCGTTGAACGTCGTCTGGAGAAACGGCTGGGGCTTTCGGTCGCCGGCGAGCGTCACCATCCAGATATCATTTCGAGTCTCCGGATCCTTCTCGGTGTACGCGAGATAGCGTCCATCAGGCGACCACGTCCCTGCCTCCTTCGCGTGAGGAGACTTGACGATGACTTCGGCATTGCCGATGCCTGTCGTCATTTTCCGATAGAGGTCCGTTTCATATCTCCCGCTCGCGTACGCGATCTGCCCCCCGTCGGGTGACCACGCAAAGCCCCCTTCAGACTCGGTAGGCGCGAAAGTGAGAGGAGACGACAGGCTGTCCTTTCCAATCGCGAAAATCTTCAAGTCGCCCGAACCGCGCGTGCTCCCACCGCGAACGTAGGCCGCGAGATTCCTGCCATCGGGCGATAGCCCAAAGTCACCGTAGACTACCGGCTCGCCGAGGGGATCGAGCGTCTTGCCACGACGGTCGACCCAGGCCAGGCGCCGCAATCCCTCCCATCCACCGCCTCGGATCATGAGCACGTTGCTCCCCGACGCAGCAAACCCGGTTCTTCCGCTGCCGGTGTTTCCCCACACCTGCTCGGCGATAGGAATCTCGTCACCGCCGAACTGCAGCGAGTGAGCGTCGAACGCTCGAGCCATTAGCGTGAGCTCGCGCAAGTACAACAGATAGCCATCCGCGTACTGCGATCGCAACACCCCTCGAAGGAGCAGGGTTCGCCCGGACGAGTCAACTGAGCCGACGTATGTCACGCGAGTGTCATCGAGCACGGCATCGGAAACGAGAAAATGTCCGGTCTGGCCGCTCATGACGAGGTAAAGGAAGTGACGACCATCGGGCAGAAATTGCGGCCAGCGGTGTGAAACTTCGCCGTGCGCCGAGTCGAGCGTCGTCAACGGAACCGGCACGCCACCGGAGGCGCTGACCCGGAACAATCCGCCTACTTCATCGGGCGCAAAAATGATGTCGTCGTGGCGGTTCCACGTGCCTCCTTCGCCTGCCAGGGCCTCGCAGACCACTTGTGGCGGTCCGCCCGAGGGATCGATTCGCTTCAGTTTGCCGGCCGAAAAAAACGCAATGGACTGACTATCGGGCGACCAGAACGGAAACGACGCGTCGTCGGTTCCCGCAAGAGGCTGGCCGACGAGGGCGTCGAGCCTGCGCACCCATAGCTGCGGCTTGTCGTTTGTGAACATGACGTACGCGAGGCGACGACCGTCCGGCGACGGCGCGAAGTTGGGCGCCGCGGTACCGATACCGCGCTGAGCCGCGTTATGCCCGAGCGTCGCACCCGCCGGCACATCGATGGCAAATCGCACGGCTCGCGAATCGTCCACGCGTCGCCACTGAATCTGAACGGCGAACAGGACGGTAATGACAACGATGACGAGGCCGACCGCAAGCCATCTCGCGTGCATTAGCGGCAAGAGTTCCGGCGGCGGCGCCGCCGACGAAGCCACCGCCTTGTCGATGACCCCAATCGCACCAATGAACCGGTAGCCTTTGCCCACAACGGTCTCGAGAAATCGCGGGGTCTCCGGATCGTCTTTCAGCGCAAGGCGCAGCTTCCGAACGCTGCGATTGATGCTCTGGTCGGCCTCGATGAACACATCCCTGCCCCAGAACTTCTCCGCGATTTCTTCGCGGGTCACAAGTTGGCCGCGTCGGCCGACCAGCAGGATGAGCAGTTCCATCGGCTGCCGCTCGAGTCGGACCTTGTGACCGTCCTCAAATAGTTGATATCCAGCGAGATCGAGCTGAAAGCGTGGTTCGTCGCGCATCGGATGACCGCGCCAAATATACCCCGTCCGGCAGGCGCCCGAAACCATGCCGGGTGGCTATTCAAGAAGGTCATCAAAAAAGCATCAAAGGAGCAGGCAGTCGAAATTGCCGATCGCATCTGATTCGTTCACAGTCGAACACCGGTCACTTTGAATACGTTCCACCGGAAAGCCCTGCTTGTCTTACTGCCGCTCGTGCTGCCGGCCTGTGATGGCCGCGGACCGACGCAGGCGACGCGGCCCACGGCGGCTTCGCAGTCGATCTACGGGGAGAACTTCGAAGCCGCCGGCGTGGTCACCGACGAACACGGTCGGCCGATGGCCGGCGCGACTGTGACAATGGGGTCCTGGTTGGGTGGTTTGCTGCAACGGCCGTCAGGACTGACAGATCCAACGGGCCACTACCAAATCAGCTTCACGGCCACTCCGCAAGGGAACGGCTTCGTGGCAAGAGCCCAGGTGGTTGCGGAGGGATATGAAGAGTATTGGCGCAGCATCACGCGCAGCACCGGTGGCACAAAGTTCATGGAGGACTTTCGCCTGGACCGCGTCATTCACGTCATCGCAGGAAATTCGATTGTGCTCGCCGTCCCTCCAGATATTGGAGAGTGCCGAGGGTGGGTAGCCGAGCTCTGTCCGATCGTCCGAGTGACCGTACCGTCGCAGGGGCATCTGATGGTCGCGGTTGATCCCATCGGTCAAAGTGCAGAACTGCCCCCGGTCGAGGTCTGCTGCGTTGATGGTAATGAACGCTATGGAAATCCGATCACGTTACCAGTCTCCTCAGAGAGGGAACTAGAAGTCAAAGTCGGACTACGACGCGGCCTGGTCACAACCCTGTCGTTCGAAGTGAAGACCTCGTTCGAGCCGTGAGGTCCTACATGCTGAAACGACTATGCGCGCTGGTGTTCTTCGTTACCGCTGTCGGCTGTGGCGGCAAGGCCACCCCGGCATCTTCGCCAGCCGCGCCAACACCGAGCACCTTTTCACTCAGCGGAAAGGTTGTCACCAGCCGCACGTTGGTTCCGATTCCCGCTGCCACTGTGTCGATCGTTAACGGTCCAGACGCCGAAACATCAACGACGACTGATGCATCGGGAGACTTCTCTTTCACTGGGTTGCGGCAAGCCAGCGTCATCGTCAATGTATCCAAGCTTGATTACTTCTCGACTCGTGCACCGCTCACCTTAAACCAGACGACGCAGATTTTCCTCGTGTGGCTGGGACCCTCCATGGTCTTTACCGGACGGGTGACCGACGCTGTCACGTCCGCACCGATTGCCGGCGCGATCGTCTACGTCAACGGCAGATACCGCGCAACCTCTGACGCCTCCGGAAACTACAGCCTTACCGGTTATCTGGATATTGGTGACAGCAGCATCACGTACGCCTTTGCGGACGGTTACGAGCAGTCTGGCCGGTACATTCGCGGGATGTTGTCTCAGAGTTTTCGCCTTCATCGCACCGTGCGGATCGCCGCCGGCGATTCGTGGTCCGTAACGGTTCGGCCCGATGACTCACTCTGCAACAACAACCTTCAAGAGCCGGGTTTCGGCCCCCCTGGTTCGGGCTTCCTATGCCGAACGGTACGGGTAATGGCACCTGGCGACGGCGTGCTGACGCTCGAAGCGGTGTCCACTCAGGACGGGACGCACCCGACGCTCGAGGTTGAAGCTGTCGGCGGCGCAGGTCCGTGCTGTTCCGAGCGATTGGAAAATCCAACGTCGATTAAAGTGACGGCGGGAACGGAAGTCGTCGTCAACGTGGAATTGCCCGAGCGCGCAACCGCGAGTCAGTCATTCAGGTTGACCACGTCGATGTCCGGAGGATGAATGAGTCAGCCGATCTTCCCGGCGAGCACGACGAGGATGCCCTCA
>Ga0068859_100005940_pt1 | contig 12395 bp, 12 predicted proteins | sample KBSSwiS22_FD_66585 | JGI IMG/M metagenome (GOLD analysis project Ga0068859, IMG submission 66585) | Switchgrass rhizosphere microbial communities from Kellogg Biological Station, Michigan, USA - KBS Switchgrass S2-2 | ecosystem: Host-associated > Plants > Roots > Rhizosphere > Soil ... | reverse complement strand
CTGCTTAAAAAAACGTGACGCCCGGCCAAACGCATATCGTCATCATCCCGAGTTACAACACGGGCGCCAGGCTGGTCGAAACCGTGCGGGAAGCGCTGGCGGCGTGGCGGCCGGTCCTGGTGGTGATCGACGGCAGCACCGATGGAAGCGCGGACGCGCTGGCGTCCCTGGCGGGCGAAAGCGGCCTGCGGGTCCTGCGGCTGGCCAGGAATTCGGGGAAGGGCGCGGCGGTGTTGCACGGCTTCGAAGCGGCCCTGGCGGAAGGCTTCACGCATGCGCTGGTGATGGACGCGGATGGCCAGCATCCGGCGGAACACATCGGCCGCTTCATGGCGGCGTCGCAGGCGGACCCGGGCGCGATGATCCTGGGGGTGCCGCAATTCGCGCCGGATTCCCCGGCGTCGCGGCGGCACGGGCGGCGGGTCGGGAACTGGTGGGCCAACCTGGAAACACTGTGGGGCGGGATCGACGATTCCCTGTTCGGGTTCCGGGTCTATCCGCTGCGGAAATCGATCGACCTGATGAAGCGTAGCCAGCGGGGACGGCGTTATGATTTCGACACCGAATTGGTGGTGCGCTTATTCTGGTCGGGAGTGGCGCCGGTCAACCTGCCGGTGCCGGTCCGTTATTTCACCGCGGCGGACGGCGGGATCTCCCATTTCCGATACGTGCGGGACAACTGGTTGTTGTTCCGACGACACACGCGGCTGGTGCTGGAGATGTTGCCGCGGGTCGACCGGATATGGCGATTGCGTCGGCGCGCGCGGCAAAAAGCCGGCCGATGACGATCAATGGTCGACGCTCGTGACTTTGTCGTCCTCGAAATGGACGAGAAAGTTCGCGAAGACGTTCCGCCAATAGCGCCATTGGTTGCCCTTCAACGTGGGCGTCTGGTGTTTGGGCGGGTAACCCAACGACGCGATGACGGCATCCTTGCTCATGCCGACCTCGACTTCACCCGCTTCGATGGCGGACTTCTCCTTCTTGGTGAACTTCGACAGGTCGACTTTGGTCTTGGCGAACGTGCGATTGAAGATGCCGGGAAGTTTTTCGCCGGAATATTTTTCGATGTTCACGACCTTCAGGTCGGTGCCGTCGGGGAGGGTGACCTCGATCTCATCGCCCTTGGCCTTGACGAAGGTGACCTCGGTGTTGATCGGGACGAAGGTGCCGATGCGATAGTTGGTCGTGCGATGGATGCCCTTTTCGTAGAACAGGCTGAACTGGGTGTACAGTTTGTCGCCCTTCGCCGCGAGGGCGGGGGCGTCCGCGGCGACCGAACGGGCCGCGACGAAACTGATGGCTGCCAATGCGAGAACGATCGTTTTCAATCCGTTTTTCATGATGATCCTTTCCTTGGTCCTGTTTTTACCGACGTGACTGTTCGCTCCAAAAAATCAATCCACGCTCTTGGGATGCAGGTCCGTCTTGATGACGGAACCGTCCGTGGCGGAGATGATGACGGCGCCGATGCCGGCGTTGTCATTGGGGTTGCGCAATTTCGCCGCCCAGAGATCGACCCGCCATTGCGGGCCTTCATCGCCGTGTTCCAGCCTCAATTGCGTCGCCTTGACCGTCAGGTTGGCGAGCAGGGGCTGGGACGTGGCGATTTTGATGGCCTTGTCCGAATCGATCTTCAATTTGGAATTATCGAAAGCGTCGTGTTCCTTCGTCGCGCGTTCGAGCAGGCGGAACGGGCGGACGACGTCGAGCTTCTGGCCGGCGCCGAATTTGACCTCGACGGATTTCATCCGCGCGTCCGGGTCATAGTACACGACGTACCAGATGTTGGGGACGAGGGTGCCGATGGATTTCTCGGACCGGATCTGGACGACCTTGTCCTTGCTCTGGTCGCCGATGTATTTGTTGCCGAGCTTGACGAGTTCGAAGGCGGTCGGTTCTGCCGCAAACACGGTGGAAGCGGCCAGCGCGAGCGCCACGGTGGAAAGCAGTTTCATCCTCATGGAAAAAGCTTAGTCCTGTCGCCGAACGGTGGTAAAGGGAAAAAACACGGTTGCGCCCCTGTGTTTTGCAATTTAAATTGGCGTGTGCCCGTCAAAGGATACTTTCCAACGGAGGCCGACCTGGGTGCGCAAGGCGCGAAACAGGGGGCATTACATGACCTCGCCGCAACCGCGACCCGAAACCATTTCGGAAAGGACGTCTTCGTCCGCGCGGTCGTCGAGATCTCGAATTTCTGCCGCGAGAACTGCCATTACTGCGGGATGCGCCGCGACAACCGCGACCTCGCCCGTTTCCGCGCCCGCCAGGAGCAGCTCGCCGACCTGCTCATCCATCATCGCCCGGCCAGCATCACGGACGTGAACATCCAGGCCGGCGAAGATCCCGTCGCCGTCCGCGAGATCGCCGTGCCGCTCATCAAGACCTTGCGACGCGAGACGCCGTTGGGCATCAGCGTCTGTCTCGGCACGTTGGCGCCGTCGTTGTATGACGACCTGCAGGCCGCCGGCGCGAGCATCTTCATCATGAAGTTCGAATGCGCCGACCCGAAGCAATATGAATTGCTCGAAGCGCCCGGCACGCTCGACGAACGCGTGCGGAACATCCGCGTCCTCGCCGATAAAAAATGGTCGGTCAGCTCGGGTTTCATCGCCGGTCTTCCCGGCCAGACCTTGCGCGACCTGCTGAAAAATTTTGAGCTCGCCCGCGCGCTGCCGTTGGGCGGTTGCAGCGTCAGCCCGTTCATCCCGGGCACCGACACGCCGCTCCATGATGCCGCCACGGCCGACGCCGATTGGACGTTCAATTCCGTCGCCGCCCTCCGCCTGATGCGGCCCGACTGGGTCATCCCGGCGGTCAGCGCTTTCAACCTCGCTTCCCACGACGGCTACCGCCGCGGCCTCCGCGCCGGCGCCAACCTCGTGACGATCAACCTGACCCCGGACGAATTCCGTGGCGATTACATCATCTACAAGCGCGACCGGTTCATCATGACCGAGCAACGCGTGCTCGAAGCCGTCGCCGCGGAGAACCTCACGCCGTCGAGGAAGGGCCTGGCGGATTTTTATCGGAACGGAAAAGTGAACGGGACGACGGTCGCGAAAGAAACGATCCCCGCTTAAGTGCTCTTTCCGCCAAAAAAATCCGGCCAACCACGCCGCGTCGTCGTCACCGGCGCCGGTATCATCACCGCCCTCGGCAACGGATGGCGTGCCAATGCCGATGGCTTTCGCGCCGGCCGGACGGCTTTCCGGCCGGTGACCCTGTTCGACGTCTCACGCCAGCGCGCCCGCATCGCCGCCGAGATCGATCTGCCGGCGGATCTTCCCGCCTCGCGATTGGCGCCCAACCAGGCCAAACGCCTGGCCCGCGCGTCGAAAATGCTTTTGCACGCCGCGCACGAAGCGTGGACGCAGAGCGGTTGGACGGCGGAAGACCGCTTGCCGGTGGTGCTCGGCACGACCAGCGGCGAGATGACGCTGGGCGAGACATATCTGCGCCATGCACTGGCGTCGCCGTCGGATTTTCGGCTCCAGCCGTCCCGGGTCGAACATTACCAGGTCCAGCGCCAGGGCCTCGACTTGTGCAACGCGTTCGGTTTTTCCGGCGCTGTCCTCCACGTCTCCAACGCCTGCGCTTCCGGCGCCAACGCCATCGGCCACGCGTTCGAGATGGTGCGCCACGGCCGGGCTGACCGGGTGTTGACCGGCGGATACGACGGATTGTCACAATTGACCTTCGCCGGCTTCGATTCGTTGCAGGCGTTGTCGCCGAATCCCTGCCGGCCGTTCGATGCCCGCCGCGATGGCCTGTCGCTCGGCGAAGGCGCGGGCATCCTGACGCTGGAAACTTTGGACGCCGCGAAGCAGCGGGGCGCAACGATCCTGGGCGAGATCGTCGGTTACGGCGCGGCCACCGATGTCCACCACCTGACGCAACCGCATCCGGAAGGGGACGCGGCGCTCGCCTCCATGAACGCCGCCTGCGCGATGGCGAAGGTGCAGCCGTCGCAGGTCGATTACATCAACGCCCACGGCACCGCCACGCCGCAAAACGATGCGACCGAAGCTGCCGCCATCAATCGGTGGGCAGGGGACGACGCGCCAGAGATCTCCGTCAGTTCGACCAAAGCGAGCATTGGGCATCTGCTGGGCGCCGCCGGCGCGGTCGAGGCCGTCGTCTGCCTGATGACCTTGCGCGAACAATTCCTGCCGCCGGAGACGTCGGTGGGCGACGTCGATCCCGTCGCGCGCTTCCAGCTCGTGCGCCGGCCGGTGGATAAAAAGATTGAGGTGGCGCTGTCGAATTCGTTCGGTTTCGGCGGGGCGAACGCATCCCTGGTCTTTCGGAGGCATTTGTGAGCAGGATCTTTGTCCATGGATCCGGCGCCGTTTCCCCCGCGGGTTGGGGCGTCGACCAGCTATGCGACGCCTGGAGAAAGAATGTGCCGCTACCGTCGCAGGATCTGGCGCGGCCCGGCTGGGAGAAACCAGTCCGTGTCCGCAACGTTCCCGCGCCGACGCAACGTCCGGCGTTCCTGGCTCACCCGCGATTACGTCGGTCGACCGCCATCGCCCAATACACGGTCGGTGCGGCGCTGGAAGCGATCGGCGACGACGCGGCGAAGATCCAGGCCGGGGAACTGCGCCTCGGCGTCATCGTCGGGGTCCTCAGCGGCGCGGTGAATTATACCCGCCGATTTTTTGAAGAGGTGATGCGCGACCCCGCGACGGCCAGCCCATTGATCTTTCCGGAAACGGTTTTCAATTCGTCCGCGAGCCATCTCGGGGCGTTCCTCGGCGCGAAGGCGGCTAATTATACCCTGGTCGGCGACGACGGGACCGTCCTGCAGGGGTTGGCGTTGGCTGCGGAATGGCTGGAAGACGGCCGGGTCGACGCCTGCGTGGTGCTTGGCGCGGAAGAAAACGATTGGATCATCTCGGATGCGCTGCACCTCTTCCATCGCCGGGTCATCCATACCGCGGGCGCCGGCGCGATCTACCTGAAGCCCGAATCATCCGGGGTCGAGCTGGCGGCGGTGACGGATTCATTTTCGCTGACGCAGGGGCAGGACCGGCGCGCGGCGCTGGCGAAGGTGATGGCGCAATTGCCATCGGACGGGGATCCCGTCCCGGCGGATCGCCTGCGTGAGATCTGCGGCCAGGCGTTCACGGCGTCGGCCGCGTGGCAATGCGTGATCGCGGGGGACCTGGTCCGGCGGAAAGAGGCAGCCGCGGCGAACGTGACGGTGATCGGCGCCAACCAGCAGGCGATCGGCGCGCGGTTTGTCAAGTCGGGTTGATTTGGATTGGAATTTGGAGGTCGCTTCGGCAAGATTTTTTCAATGAGCAATGACTTGAAGTTGGAAGTGAAAAAGATGTTGGTGGAGAATTTGATGTTGCAGGTGACCGCGGAAGAGATCGGCGACGACCAGCCGTTGTTCGGGCCGGGCAGTCTCGGGCTGGATTCGGTGGACGCCTTGCAACTCGTGGTGGCGTTGGAAAAGAACTACGGCGTGAAGATCTCCGATCCCAAGGCGGCGAAAAAGACGTTGCAGACGGTGGACAATATCGCGGCGACGATCGAGGAACACCGGGCGGGGAAGAGTTGAGAAGAAAAATGGTGCCCCGGCAAGGACTCGAACCTTGGACCAATTGATTAAGAGTCAACTGCTCTACCAACTGAGCTACCGAGGCAACCAAAGGACGGACAATCTACCCAAAAATTTTCCACAGGCAAGAGCTAAGGAGGGGGAGGCGTGGAATTTCCTTGAGTTGCTCCCGTCCGCTTGCGATTTAGAGCGCGGTTAACACGCATTTCCATGGCCAAATTCTTAAGCCAATATTCCCGATGGATCATCATCGGTTTTGGGCTACTGGTCTTCTGGCTCACGCAAACCTCATGGCTTACCGATGAACCGTATTGGCAAAAGGCGGAAGGCGCGTTGATCGACCGGCGGTATCTGTTACGCGGACCGCAGGCGCCGGTGCCGGCGGTGGTGCTGGTCGGCATCGGGACCACCTCGTTTCAACTCGATACGCTGTCGTCCAACGAGATCGCGGCATCGCCGACGCTTCAGCTGATGCGGGAGCCGTGGCCCTGGAACCGTAAGATCTACGCCGACATCCTGGAAAAGCTCGTCAACGCCGGCGCCAGGGTGGTGATGTTTGATTTCGTTTTTGCCAGCGAGAAGGAGGGGGACGATGAGTTCGCGCGGGCACTCCAGAAACACAAAGATCATGTCGTCATCGGCCAGATGATCCAGGAAGAGCAGGGGACGGACAGCCGGACCAAGAGGTTGATTCCGCCAAACCCGGAAGTGCTGTTGCCGGGAACGGAAATGACGGTCGGCGTCGTTGATATTCCCGAAGATACCGATCAGGTCGTCCGCCTCATCCGCTATCGGACGTCCATTGATCGGGAAACATTGGAATTGTCCGGTCTTGATCCGCGCATCGTGGCGTATTTGAAAAAGCAAAAGGCGGAGGGAAAATCGCCCGACGACCTGGAGCATGTGAGCTTGAGGGCGGCGGAGAAATTCCAGGGCCCAACGGTTGTGCCTTCTCCGGATGAATCGACGTACATTGATTTTCAGGGTGGGCCGGGAACCTACCGCGCCTTGCCGGTGGAAAACATGTTTGTCGATGCGCTTTGGAAAGCACCGCCGTTTGAAGGCGGTCTGGCGTTTAAAAACAAGGTCGTGATCGTCGGGCCCATGGCAGAGATTCTCCATGACGTGCATACGACGCCCTTCGGTGAAATGCCCGGCCCGGAAATCCAGGCGCAGATCCTGGCGGCCCTGCTTAAAAGTTCATGGCTGGCGGCGACCCCGCCGGCGTTCAATGTTGCACTGGCGCTGATCATGTTGCTGTTCGCGGTGTTGATCTGCATCTCGATCCGCAACGCCTTGCTCAAAGTGGCGCTGCTCGTCGTGGTGCTGGTCGTGTTCTTCGTCGTGTGCCAGATCCTGTTCACCGACAGTAAACTGGTCCTGCCCATGATGTCGCCGCTCGTCTGCCTCGTCGTCCCCAGCGCGTTCGGCGTCGCGTTCCAATTCGCGTTGGAACAGCTCGAACGGTTGCGCACGCGCAGTGCTTTGGACCGCATGGTTTCGCCCAACGTCGCCAAGTTGATCCTCGATGACCGGCGCGATTTCGAAGAGCGACAGAAAGGGAGCAAACAAGCGGTCACGATCCTTTTCAGCGACATTCGCGGGTTCACGTCGATGACCGAGACCGTGGACGCCCATCAATTGGTGGCGCAGCTCAATGAATATTTCCTGGAGATGGGTGGAATCATCCGCAATGAGGATGGCACGCTGTCAAAATACATCGGCGACGCCATCATGGCGGTGTGGGGTGACACGCACAGTGAAAGCGTGGCTGACGATGCGCGTCGGGCGGCGAGGGCAGCGCTGCAGATGCGCGGGGCGTTGGCGAAATTGAACGCGGGGTGGAAAGGCCGGCCGGACCGTGAGCAGTTGAAGATCGGTGTCGGTGTGAACCATGGCGAAGTGATCGTTGGTGAGATCGGCCATCCCAAGCGAACCGAGTTTACCGTGTTAGGGGACGGGGTGAACCTGGCGGCGCGCCTGGAAAGTTCCACCAAACAGTTCCACACCGACATCCTGGTCGGCGAGGAGACGGAAAAGCTGACGCGGGACCATTTTCTCTATCGCAACGTCGGAGCGATCGCGTTCAAGGGCAAGACGAAGCCGGTGGAGACGTTCATGCTTTTAGGGGACCGATCGCAACCGGCGCCCGACTGGTTGAATTCGTATCACGCCGCCCTTCGTACCTATCGCAGCCGGAAGTTTGAGACGGCAAAGAAACTATTCGAAGAAGCGATGAACGGGGGGGCCGGCAACGAGGACTACCTGTGCAATATGTATCTGCAGTATTGCGCCGCCTATCTTCAGGATCCGCCGCCGGCCAACTGGGACGGATCCATCACGTTGACCGAAAAATAGGGGGAAAACCGCCATGCAAGTGAGGGATGGACTAGGGGAATTACATTGACGCAGCGGGGTTCATTGTCTAATATCAGGACAGATTCAAACGGCGGGTGTTCCATTTAACCAAAGCGACGGTATGAAAAAGTTGTCTGCATTCATTGTGTTGGGAGGTCTGTTATCGGCTTCGGTCGGTCGGGCTGATGATTTGAAACAATCCAAGTTCACCCAGGTGGTCAACAGCGTCGAAGTCGTCGCGGCCGCCGACCAGTCGCAGCACACGGCGGCGGTGAACGACGTCTTCAAGATGCCGGACCTGTTGAAGACCGGTCCGAATTCGCGCGCGGAGATGGTCGCCGACGACAAGACCATCACCCGTATCGGCGCCAACACCATTTTCTCGTTCGACCCGGCCGCCCGTACGATCGGTTTGAAGCAGGGCAGCATCCTGTTCCACGCGCCCCACGGCAAAGGGGGCGGCACCGTCCACACGGCGTCGGCCACCGCCTCCGTCCTGGGCACCACCATCATCGTCGTGGCGACCTCCGACGGCGGATTCAAGGTCATCACGCTGGAAGGTGAAGCCAAGATCCAGCTCCCCGATGGCAGCACGCAGGTGTTGCATCCGGGTGAATTGATTTTCGTCCTCCCGGGCGGCGGCACGTCGCCGGTCATCGTCTTCAACCTCGGCGACCTGGTCGACGGCAGCCTGCTGGTGAACGGTTTCACCGACCAGCTTCCCTCGATGGACCTGATCAACGCCGAGATCGCGCGTCAACTCGCCAAGATCCTCAAGCATCAATATGAGGACATCGGGCCGCTGGCCCCGGGCGGCGGGGACAACACCGACGGCGGCCGGCCGATCTCCGATGCGGTCAACGTCCAGGGCGACATCGTCAACAAGGAAAACCGCATCTTCATCGGTGACATCATCATCGGGGGTGGTCTCGGCATCCAGCCGGCGGGGTAATAAGAAGGGAACCTGAAAAATCATCTATCATGAAGAAGGTAAAAATTCTTTTAAGCATCGTGTTGGGTTGTGTCGCCTTTTCCTTGGCGACCCAGGCGCAGCCGTCGGCGGGGATGGCGGTGCAACAGCAGGAAAACGCGCAGCAGAACGCCAACCAACAGCAGTTGCTGACGTCGCTCCACTCCGCGACCAACGCGCCGGAGATGTACGAGGGCGAATCCGCCGATGTCGGACCGCAGCACATCCTCCGGCTGGTCCCGCATCGCACGCATTTTTCCGTCAAGGCGGACAGTCAATATCTGTACACCGACAACGTCCTGCTGGCCCCGGCCGGGATCTTTCCGGGTTCGCCGAAGGTGAGCGGCACGATCTTCATCAACACGTTGTGTGTCGCCTACGCCCCGGAGGCGTTCCGCCTGGGGAACGGGCGCTTCGCTCCCAGCGCCGGCGTCCAGACCCAGTTCTATGACTACGGCCTGGGCGGGCATAGCAGTTACCGTCCGTCCTTCTTCACGCTCCCGATGGATTCGAATAATTTCGATGTCCAGACGATCTTCGTCGGCGCCAAGTACCTCACCTCGGGCGGCTGGACCTTGTCGGCTGAACTGGACTACAACCGCTTTTTGTTCCAGAACGACGGCCAATACTTCAACGGCGAGATCTATCACGATTTCAGCCCGATGGTGGGCGCGACCCGCGTGATCAAACTCCAGAAGAATGCCTTCCTGTCGTTGAACGCCAAGGCTGACCTGCATAAATCCCATACCATGAACGGCCCCGCGCCGGATGATTCGAACGATCGCATCGATCTCGCAGTCGGCGCCTCGCTCAACTGGCAGGTGCTGCCGCGGGTCGTCCTGCAGCCGTATTACCGGCTCCAGTATTCCGCTTATCGCTACGACACTTCACCCTTCCCGTACCATTATGGCCGGAGCGATTTTCTCCACAGCATCGGCGTGTCGGCCGCCTACTATTTCACCCCGAACCTCTCCCTCCGCGGCTTCGTCAACGAAGACGTCCGCATGAGCGACGACGACTCCGCGCAATACAAGGCCCTTGGCATCGGGGCCAACCTGACGTATTCCATCCGGTTCTAAGCGGCGCTTTCGAAGATAAAAAAAACCGCGCGAGGTCATCGCGCGGTTTTTTTTGTTTGAGATCGGTTAGTGATGGCAGCCGCAGCCGGAGCCGCAGTTGCCTTCTTCCAGGTCGGCGGCCGTCGGGACGCGGCCCAGTTCGAAGGTCTTGGTGACGTATTTCTGGATCGAATGCTGCATCTCATGCAGTTCTTCCTGCGCGTCCAAAAAGTCCTTGGCCACCGGGTTCTTCAGCAGCGTGTCGCGGTGTTTCTCGAAATCAGCGATCTCGCCGCCATCCAGCGGCTGGCCGCGATGCTGTTTTTCATGCAGCGCGTTGCCTTTGCTGAGGACGGCCTCATATTGTCCTTTCGCATTGGCGTCGGACATGAACGTGTCGATGCGTTTGCGGATGGAGGTCATTTCGGGCTGGGCGATGATGGTCGCGCACAGTTCCTGGGTCTTTTCTTCAATTTTATTCGCCATAACTTGTCCAGACGATAGATCAGGAAGCCGGCGAAATCAATCCACGATTAATTTTGCTGCAGATTTCCGTCAAAAGAAAATTTGCATCCGGAGACGGTTTCTCCAAAATGACGGGCATGAAAGCAAAACTATCGCTTTACCTCCTTTTGGGACTCTCATTGGCGTTCGTCGGTTGCAAAAAATCCACGGAAACCTCCGGTGAAACGCCGACGCCCTCCGCCACCTCGGCGGGCAAGATCAAGCTCGGCTTCATCGTCAAACAGCCGGAGGAACCCTGGTTCCAACTGGAATGGAAATTCGCCGATGCCGCGGCCAAAGAGGATGGTTTCGACCTGATCAAGATCGGCGCCACCGACGGCGAAAAAGTCCTCGCCGCCATCGATAACCTCGCCGCCAACGGCGCCAAAGGGTTCGTCATCTGCACCCCGGACACCCGCCTCGGCCCGGCCATCGCCGCCCGCGCCAAGAGCCATGACCTCAAATTGATCTCCGTCGACGACCGTTTCCTCGGGCCGGACGGCAAGCCGATCGAAGACGTCCATTACCTCGGCATCTCCGCCCGTAAGATCGGCCAGTCGGTCGGCCAGGCGCTGTCGGACGAGATGAAGAAGCGCAATTGGCCCGCCGCCGAGACCGCCGCGTGCGTCGTCACCTTCGACGAACTCGACACCGCCAAGGAACGCACCGAAGGCGCCCAGGAATCGCTCAAGGCCGCCGGCTTCGCCGAAGACAAGATGTTCAAGGCCCCCCAAAAGACGTCTGATATCCCCGGCGCGTTCGACGCCGTCAACATCCTCCTGACCCAGCATCCGGAAGTGAAGCATTGGTTGATCTGCGGCATGAACGACAACGCCGTCCTCGGTGGCGTCCGCGCCATGGAAGGCCGCGGGTTCAAGGCCGACGACGTCGTCGGCATCGGCATCAACGGCACCGATTGCATCGTCGAGTTCGAGAAGCCCAGCGCGACCGGTTTCTTCGCCTCGGTCCTGCTCTCGGCCAAACAGCACGGCTTCCAGACCAGCGACATGCTCTACAAGTGGGTCAAGGACGGCACGGAGCCGCCGCTCGACACCCGCACCACGGGCGTGATCATCAATCGCGAGAATTTCAAGCAGGTGCTCAAAGAGCAGGGCGTCCGGGATTAGTCGCGATGGCCGGACCGCATCACCTGCGCTTCGACGGGATCGGTAAGAGTTTTCCCGGCGTTCGCGCGCTCAACGACATTTCTTTTGGCGTTGCCGAAGGCAGCGTCCATGCCTTGCTCGGAGAGAACGGCGCCGGCAAATCCACGCTCCTCAAGATCCTCAGCGGCGCCCAGCCGCCCAGCGAAGGAAAACTGCACATCGGCCCGGCCGAGAAAGTTTTCCGGTCGACGGGCGATGCCATCGACGCCGGCGTCGCCGTCATCTACCAGGAACTGCACCTCGTCCCGGAGATGACCGTCGCCGAGAACATCTACCTCGGCCATCTGCCGTCACGGTTCGGCGTCGTCAAACGCCGCCAGTTGCACGACATGGCCGCCGCGCAATTGCAGCGTCTCGGTGAGAACATCCCTCCGGGCACGAAACTCGGGAAGCTCTCGATCGCCCAGCGCCAGATGGTCGAGATCGCGAAAGCACTGACCCGCGGCGCAAAAGTCATCGCCTTCGACGAGCCGACCAGCAGTCTTTCAGCGCGCGAGATCGAAAAACTCTTCGCCGTCATCAGCGACCTCAAGAAACAGGGCTGCGCCATCCTGTACGTGACGCACCGGATGGAGGAGGTCTATCGCATCTGCGATTCTGCGACCGTCTTCCGCGACGGCAAGCACGTGCAGACGTTCGAGAGCATGGACGGCGTCACGCCCGACCGCATCGTCAAGCTGATGGTCGGCCGCGAGATCGCCGACATCTATAATTATAAACCGCGCCCGTGCGGGGAGCCGGCGTTGGAATTGCAAAACATCCTAGGT
>Ga0068859_100005939_pt1 | contig 12395 bp, 13 predicted proteins | sample KBSSwiS22_FD_66585 | JGI IMG/M metagenome (GOLD analysis project Ga0068859, IMG submission 66585) | Switchgrass rhizosphere microbial communities from Kellogg Biological Station, Michigan, USA - KBS Switchgrass S2-2 | ecosystem: Host-associated > Plants > Roots > Rhizosphere > Soil ... | reverse complement strand
TTTTTTCGACCCGTGTCGTTGAAGTCTGATCTTTACTGGCATCTTAAATAGAAATTTAAATGCGGTTAAAAAATAGGTTTAATTGAACGGCAAAAATAAGTGCTCATCTCCAAAATCCAAACATATTTTTTGTAACAAAATTTAATGTTTGGGACCAGCGGCAGATGCCTTATTTGACCTTTGGTTGCGTCGCACTCCTTTCATCTTCCTTTTCGCTACTGAGCAATGAAAAGAAATGAACATTAATTGTTATTTGATTTCATGTCCATACCACCTTTTCCTCGATTTCACTTTGCCTTTTTCCTTTCATCTGCTCATCAGTATAGCCCAGGTATAAAAGACTCATCACGATATCATGCTCCCTTAGTTGAAGGAAACTTTTCATCACCGGGTGATGTGTCATTCCGCCGGTACTCCAGAAGCTGGCAATGCCCGCTGCCGTAGCGCCCAGCAAAATATTTTGAATGGCAATCGCAGTAGCCGCTATCTCCTCCAGTGCGGGAATTTTTGGGAGATCGCCTCTTTGCATAACCGCGATGATGATATGCGAAGCAAGGTCGCCATTGTGCAATTGTTTTTCATAATTAGCTTGTTCAAACCTTTCGGGTGGCGTATGGGCCTTGTACAACTCGGCATGGTGGCGACAAAATTCCTTTACTTTATCACCTGAGTAAACAATGAATCGCCAGGGTTCAGTACGACCATGGGTAGGAGCCCAGTTGGCCAGTTTCAACAATTCTTTTACTTGTTCATCAGGAATTTTTTTTCCATTCATCTTGACTGGCTTAATGCTCCGCCTGCTCCTGATAATGTCGGCAATTATTTCAAAGCGCTCGGTCATATCATAAATTCTCAAAAAATTTTTTCGCAAATTCGTCAAGGCCCGGATCCCTCGCTCCCATTAATAAAATGGCGCAATTGTCGGATAGATGAGATCGTACTGCGGAAACGAAGTCATTTCTATTGTCAACAAAAAAGGCATTGCTACCGGAAGAATTAAGGTCATCGATCAGATCCGCTGCGCTGATATTTTTTGTTGTTGTACCACCAGCATAAAAGATCTCGCTCATCCAAATTTCATCTTGTGCTCGCAGAGCTTGCGAAATTTCTTTCACAAAATCATTTCGAAGAAACCTGGTAGGACCATAACCATGTGGTTGAAACCATGCAATTACTTTTTTGGCCAATGGCTGAACGGAGCGAATGGCAGCTGCAACCTTCGCCGGGTTATGGGCATAGTCATCGATCACCCATATCCCATTCTTTTGCCCAAGTACCTGGTTGCGGCGATAAATACCTTCATAGTTTTTTATTGCATCCGAGCAAATTTTCAGATCAATACCCAACTGGTTTGCCACGACCGAAGCTGCCGTTGCATTCTCCATATTGTGCTTTCCAATCGCGTGAAGGGCAAAATCAACTCCGTTTATTTTAAACTGAATTTGCAAACCGTTTTGTGAAAAATCTGTCGCCTTATAACCGGCATCCGCCGTTGTCGATGAAAAATCCTGTTTATTATTTTGTGAAAACGGCACCGTCAACGCGTTCGAAGCATTGACGACAAACAATCTTTTTGTGTGGTCTTTAAATTTCTTAAAAATAGTTTTCAGCTCATCAATTTCTTTATGGTCTTTGTCAATATTCAACAACAGTCCTACCTCAGGATGATAATTAACGATCGACCCGTCTGACTCGTCAGCTTCAATGACCAGCCAATCGCCGGCTCCGACGAACGCATTTCCAATCTTTCCCTGCTTTTGCAGTCGCACGAGCCCTGCGCCACTGATAATGCTCGGTTTGAGACCAGCATGTTCCAATATGTCAAATAACATGGCTGTTGTCGTTGACTTCCCTGACGTACCCCCAACCGCAATTGTTTTCTTTGTGTTACTGATAAGTGTTAATAATTCGGACCGCAGCAGTATTGGGATATGTAAACTTTTTGCTTTTTGGATCTCTACATTTGTTTCTTCCACAGCTGCTGATGCGATGATCAGATCGGTTGCGTCGTCAACCCCGCTTCCATCCTGGAAAAAACATTTTATTCCGTCGGCTTCCAGTTTATCCTTTGTTTCGTTGTACTGACCGGGAAGGAAGAAGCGATCGGAGCCGCTTATCGCCTTGCCAATACCAGCGAGATATTGAGCCAGGGCACTCATGCCGGCGCCGGCCACCCCTATAAAAAAAATGTTTCGATAATTATCAAGAGAGGAGATCATATTTGTTTAGATGATAGATGATAATGGGTACCAGATGGCCTTTAATTGTTATCCATCATCTATAAAACTATCAACTTATCTTTTCATTCCCATCATCTTCCCAAACATATTCATCTTGTTCATGTTCTTCATCATGTCCCGCATTTGCTCAAACTGTTTCATGAAGGCATTCACTTCACTGATGTCTTTCCCGCTTCCTATCGCAATTCTCTTTCTGCGGCTACTGTCGATCAGATCAGGATCTGCTCTTTCCTTAGGTGTCATGGAATTGATCATGGCTTCGATTCCTTTAAATGAATCATCGCTGATATCAATATCCTTGATCTGCTTTCCAACACCAGGGATCATTCCCATCAAGTCTTTAAGGTTGCCCATCTTTTTGATCTGCTCAAGCTGTTGTTTGAAATCGGCAAAATCAAACTTGTTTTTCCGGATTTTGCTTTCCAGTTTCTTTGCCTGTTCCTCATCAAATTGTTCCTGCGCTTTTTCAACCAATGAGGTAATGTCGCCCATTCCCAAAATGCGCTGGGCCATTCTGTCGGGGTAGAACACATCCAGTGTGTCCATCTTTTCACCGCTGCTGGCAAATTTGATCGGTTTATTAACGGTGTATTTTATTGAAAGCGCGGCACCTCCTCTGGTGTCGCCGTCCAATTTTGTGAGCACGACACCAGAAAAATCCAAACGGTCATTAAATGCTTTAGCCGTATTTACTGCATCCTGCCCGGTCATACTATCCACCACAAACAAAATCTCATTGGGGCTCACGGCATTTTTGATATTCGCGACTTCAGTCATCATTGCCTCGTCAATGGCCAAACGACCGGCCGTATCAATAATGACAACATTTTTATTTTTGGCTCTCGCCTCTTTGATCGCATTCTGCACAATGGAAACAGCATTCTTGTTTTCTTCTTCAATGTGCACATCGACAGCGATCTGCTCTCCTAAAACTCTTAACTGCTCCATGGCAGCCGGGCGATAAATGTCAGCCGCAACAAGCATGGGAGAGAGGCCTTTTTTTGTCTTAAGGTAACTGGCAAGCTTTCCGCTGAACGTGGTTTTACCACTACCTTGTAAACCTGCGATTAATATTACAGCAGGATTTCCCTTTGCATTGAAACTACTCTCCTGGCCGCCCATTAGTTCAGCCAGCTCATCCTTTACGATCTTTGTCATCAATTGGCCTGGACTAATGGCGTTGATCACCTTTTCACCCATAGCCTTGTCTTTCACTCTATCCGTAAATTCTTTGGCGATCTTATAATTTACATCGGCATCTACCAACGCCCTGCGGATCTCTTTTACAGTTGAAGCGATATTGAGCTCGGTGATCCTTCCCTGGCCCTTTAAACTTTTAAATGCACTGTCGAGTTTATCAGATAAACTTTCGAACATAGTTCACTAATTTTTCTTTTTTCACAATAAAAAAGTGAACATCGAAGTTCACTTTAATCAGTTTGCAAAAATAAGAAGAGGAAAGTAAAATTTAATTCAGTGTGTATTGTTTTTATTCTGCGAAATCACTTTTTTTATCCTAAAATCTGTGATTATCCGCCGAGATAGGTTCTCAGAAGTTTGCAACGGTTTACGGTTCTTAATTTGGTAATGGCTTTGTCCTTGATCTGCCTGACCCTTTCACGGGTAAGACTGAATTTTTCTCCAATGTCTTCAAGACTCATCGGGTGATCTACGCCAATTCCAAAAAAATAGCAGATCACTTCTTTTTGTCTTTCAGTGAGTGTTTTTAATGATCTCTCAATTTCCACTTTCAAAGATTCAGTGTGATCAAGCTCATTATCCGTTTTTACTGCATTAGGATTTTCCAGCACATCAAGGAGCGTGTTGTCTTCGCCCTCAGCAAGGGGAGTGTCAACACTAACATGCCGGGCTGATATGCCAAGCGTGGCCGACACCTCTTCAATGTCTATTTCCAGCATTGTAGCCAGTTCTTCGGCCGATGGTTCTCTTTCAAATTCCTGCTCTAATTGAGAATAGGCCTTTTGAATGCGGTTGGTCAGACCTACCTTATTCAATGGCAGGCGAACAATGCGTGATTGCTCGGCCAAAGCCTGTAGGATGCTTTGACGGATCCACCATACGGCATAAGAGATGAATTTGAAACCACGGGTCTCATCGAAACGCTGAGCTGCTTTGATAAGTCCTAAGTTCCCTTCATTAATAAGATCAGGTAAAGAAAGACCCTGGTTTTGATATTGTTTCGCAACAGAAACAACAAACCGAAGATTTGCCTTGGTCAAACGATCAAGTGCTTTCTGATCTCCTTGCTTAATTAACCGGGCTAATTTTACTTCTTCTTCGGGAGTGATAAGATCGACCTTGCCGATTTCCTGAAGGTACTTTTCCAGACTTTGAGATTCACGATTCGTAATCGACTTCGTGATCTTCAATTGCCGCATACTCATAGGTTGGTTTTAAAAATGGGTTATTTTTAGGGTTAAAGAATAATGTTAGCTTGGTCATAATTATCCCAAAAAATCCCATCACAATGTCCGTCGTCCACCGAAAATATTGAACGTCAGGCAAATTAAGGTAATTACCGATACGTCCCAAAATTTATTTCCGGTTTGATTAAAACGCTCTTAATGAACTTTTAGTATATGACGTGGAGAAACGTGAAAAAATAAATAGAAAAAAACTTTGACGCTTAAAATAATTATTTATAATTGCATTGATTGATGATTTAAAAGATGAAGATGAGCAAACAATTGTATACGCTTGAATACCCGGTAAGATGTTCTCCCAGCATTCTTTTCGAATTTCTTTCCACTCCTGCCGGACTGCAGGAATGGTTTGCAGACAAAGTGGATGAGAGAGATAATATATTCTTTTTTTCCTGGAATGGTTCCTCTCAAAGAGCTGAAGTGCTGGAAAGCCAGGAGGAAAAATTTATTCGCTTCCATTGGTTGGACGCACCGCAAGAAGAATATTTTGAATTCAGCATAGAAAAATCAGAAATAACAAACCAGACTATACTCGTTGTTAAAGATTTTGCTGAAAAGAAGGAAGTAAAAGACCAAAGCATGTTATGGGACTACCAGGTCAAGGACCTGTTCCACCGCATTGGAAGTAATTAACCAAGCCATTTGGTTACTTGTATAAAACTTTCTGACAACAAACCGGTCGCATTGTTCCATTCCCGGAAAGAAAGCTTGCACGACAGCTTTATGAAGGATCTTTCGCTAATATGATCAGCGAATCCATTTGCAGTAAAGTTTTTCACCGGTAAATAATTCTCTTCTGCAAAATGATGATGCCATTGTTCGTCATGAACGCACGTATAAAATTCATTTTTGCTGAGGGGGTCAAACGATCGCACGATGGCAGAATTATATTGTTGTTTATACTCACCCGATAGATGGAGAGTGGTGCTGAAAAAGTTCCCCCACCAGAACATGGTGCGGATAGCAAAGACTTTTTCCTTTTCAAAGTAACGCGGATAATCAAGCATTAACCAGGGAAGGCCATTATAATTTTCCCCTTTAGAAATTTTTGGAGGAATAACCATTACTTCCCGTGGCAAATTACCAGGAGATTCTTTTGTGTATCGTAACATATTTTCCTGGACCTCTCCCAGTAATCGTTGCGCTTTTTTTACCACCAGGTTCTTTGTTAAAATCCATTCAGAGTTTTGCAGCAGGTCCATCTCAAAGGGTGAAAGCTGTATTTTTGTTTGGTCAGACATTGACTAAATCTTCATTTCCGATTTTTGATTGCAGATTTTAGATTTCTATGGTTCATGAGTCATCCTAAATCTAAAATCGTAAATCTAAATTACCGACGCTTGATCAAAAAGCTGGACATATTAATCATAAAGGCTTTTATTGGGCCATTTGTTGCCACATTCTTTATTACCCTTTTGGTCCTGATTATGCAATTCTTTTGGTTATGGATCGATGATTTTGTAGGTAAAGGATTAAGTACGGGTATAATTCTTGAATTTACCTGGTATCAAACTGCAGCACTGGTTCCTCTCGCACTACCGCTGGCCGTTTTGCTTTCATCATTAATGACATTTGGGAATCTTGGCGAGAGTTTTGAACTTGTCGCTATCAAATCGGCAGGTATTTCATTGTTGCGATTCATGCGTCCCCTCTTCGTTGTCTCACTTTTCTTGTGTTTTCTTGCTTTCTTATTTGCCAATTATATTATGCCGGTTGCTGTTTTAAAATCGAAAACGTTACTGGGTGATATCTATATTACAAAGCCTGCTTTTGAATTGAAGGAAGGTGTCTTTTATAACAAGATTGAAGGGTTTGCGATCAAAATCGGAAGAAAGGAACACGACAGCATTATTCACGATGTAATTATTTACGAACGGGGTGGAATGTTGCAGGACAATTTTATTGTCGCCAGGCATGGCGTAATGAGCATCACAAGTGACCGCCGATACCTGGTAATGAGATTGACGGACGGCTGGCGTTACCAGGAACGAGGGGACCGTTATTCAGCTTCGGAATTCATACGACTTGGATTTAAAGAGTACATAAAGCAATTTGACCTGAGCTCTCTTCAATTTAAAAAGAGCTCTGACAGTATGTATCAGAACAATCAGCAGATGCGAAATATGAAACAGTTGAACCAGGCTATTGATTCTCTCAAGAAAGAAGTGGCTAAAGTAGAAGTGCGAACAAAAAAGGAGACACTTGCTTTTTTTCCATTTGATACATATGTGGACAGTGGATGGAGAAAGCCGGATACCCTCAAGCTTAAGCCCGTGAAGAGTTTTGACCAGGTATTGCCCGATTCAATCAGGAGTTTTGTCGATGAAAAAGCACATACACAGTTCTTACAGGCAAATTCAAGCGTTGCAGGACTGCTTACTGATTATGAAATGAGGCAAAAGTCTTTGCGGCTGCACCAAATAGAATGGCACAGAAAAATTGCATTGTCTGCAGCCTGCCTTGTGCTCTTTCTGATAGGCGCCCCTCTTGGTTCTATCATTCGAAAGGGAGGATTGGGAACACCCCTGATATTTGCAATCGTCTTCTTTATGGTATTTTATTTCTTAAGTAATACGGGCCAAAAATTTGCAAAAGAAGGAAGCATGAGCCCATTCGTAGGGATGTGGCTCTCGACATTTATCCTGGTACCTATTGGAATTTTTCTCACTTACAAAGCTCTTAGAGATTCACAATTGTTTAATAAGGAATTTTATTTTCGCCTCCGTGGCAACCTCAGGAAAACATTCAAAAAAGTCGTCAGCAAACGAATTGAACTTTCTGCAAAAGAAATTTGAATAACTTGCCCTTCTTGAAAACGCAGGAGCAAAATCTCAACATTCAAAAATGGATAGCGGCGATCTCGGTGCTGTTGCTGGCTGTAAAATTCGCAGCCTATTACCTCACTCATTCAGTTGCCATCCTGACGGATGCATTGGAAAGCATTGTAAATGTAGCCGCAGGTTTTATCGGCCTGTATAGCTTATATATATCTGCAAAACCGCGGGATATCAATCATCCTTATGGACATGGAAAAGCCGAATTTCTTTCAGCCGCTGTTGAAGGAACATTGATCCTCTCTGCCGGGGCTATCATTATCTATAAAGCCATTCAACATTTTATTTATCCTGCTCCCATCAAAAGCATTGACAAAGGAATGATCCTTGTTGGTATTACCGCCCTGGTAAATTTATGTGTTGGATTCCTGGGAGTTCGCTACGGGAAAAAAAATCAATCGCTAGCCTTAATTGCAAGTGGTCGTCATCTTATATCAGATTCCTATTCAACATTTGGAATAGTAGCTGGTCTCTTACTGATCTCATTCACTAAATTATTTTGGATAGATGGTGCGATCGCTATTGTTTTCGGAGTCATCATTATTTATACAGGGTACAGGATATTGCGGGGATCGATCGCAGGAATTATGGACGAAGCTGATGAGGAGTTGCTCCAAAAAATGGTGCGCGTTTTTAATGCTAACAGAAAAGAGAACTGGATAGATGTTCACAACCTGCGTGTTATTAAGTACGGTAGTATTTTACATGTAGATTGTCATCTGACAGTGCCCTGGTACTTAAACGTCAATGAGGCTCATTCCGAAATCGAGGCATTAGGCACATTGATAAAAAAAGAGTTCGGCGAGTCAATCGAACTATTTGTGCACTCCGATGGTTGTTTGTATAAACAGTGCCCGATTTGTTTGAAGACAGATTGCCCGGTTCGACACCATCCTTTTGAAAAAAAGATCGAATGGTCCCTTGGAAATATTATATCCGATAAAAAACATCAACTATAAAGTAGAATTATGAGTACAAAAACGGTCACCTATTGGCAAAGGGATCAGCAGTTTAAAAGTTACCACGGCAAAAATGAAATAAAGATCGACGGCAAAAGAGAAGACGGCTTTGGAGCAAAAGCCCTCGTTTTGTCAGCCATTGCTGCCTGCAGCGGCATTGACATTGTTGACATCCTCACAAAAATGCGGGTTGTTTTTTCTGATCTTGAAATTGAGACGGAAGCGGAACAAACGGAAGACCATCCCAGGGTGTTTAAAGATATTTTTGTGACTTATAAAGTAAAAACGGACAAAGCAAATGAGGAAAAAGTAAAAAAGGCGATCGATCTTTCGCTGGATAAATATTGTGGGGTTTCAGCGATGATTAAAAAAAATTCTCCGATTCATTATAAATTGCACATCTTATAGCTTATGCTATCCAAAAAAGCACAATATGCTTTCAGGGCATTGACCCACCTGGTTGAGCGGTACGACAAAGGGCCTGTGCTTATTTCTGAGATCTCCAGGAAAAAGAAGGTTCCACTTAAATTTTTGGAAAATATTCTGCTTGAATTGAAAAGAGCAGGCATACTGGAAAGCAAAAAGGGCAAAGGAGGTGGTTATTACTTAAAAAATCATCCTTCCAAAACCCATATGGCCAATATTATTCGTATAGTGGATGGACCTATCGCCATGCTGCCCTGTGTGAGCCTGTATTTTTATGAACGCTGTAAAAATTGTAACGAACAATATTGTGCCTTGCACGACACCATGATACTGGTTCGGGATGCTACATTGAATATCCTGGAGCATAGAACTTTGCAGGATCTGACCATTGCCCCGTTCATTAACTAACGACTGTTTTCAAAAGAAATCATAATGAAGTCCACCGGTTTGGTAGGGTATTGTTTTTAACGTAATTTCGAATTTCATTTTATAACCAAAAAAGGAAAGAATATGGCATTGCGTCTTGGGGACATGGCTCCCAACTTTAAAGCACAGACAACGGCGGGTGAAATTGATTTTTATGAATATCTCGGCAACAGTTGGGGGATATTGTTTTCTCACCCGGCAGATTATACGCCGGTTTGCACGACCGAACTCGGCAAAACGGCCCTTTTAAAAGATGAATTTGCCAAACGCAATGTCAAAGTGGTGGCGGTGAGCGTAGACCCACTCGATCGTCATGCCGGTTGGGTTCGTGATATCAATGAGACGCAAAATGTGGAAGTCGATTTCCCACTTGTTGCTGATAGCGACAGAAACGTTGCCACACTCTACGATATGATCCATCCTAATGCATCTGCGACAGCCACCGTACGTTCACTTTTTGTGATCGGTCCCGACAAACTTGTGAAACTAATCATTACATATCCTGCATCGACAGGAAGAAATTTTAATGAAGTATTGCGCGTTGTTGACTCGTTACAACTGACAGCCAATCACAGCGTGGCAACGCCCGCGGACTGGATTCATGGCGAAGACGTGATCGTGGTTCCGGCCGTTTCTACTGAAGATGCTCTGCAAAAATTTCCAAAAGGAGTGAAAGTTGTAAAACCATACCTGCGCTACACTCCTCAACCAAACTTATAATGTGCGACTAACTAAAGATCAAATAGAAAAACTTGAGGCTGCCTCTCTGGTGGAAGCCCTGGAGAGAATCTGCGAATTGTTTCCCGGTAAAGTTGTATTTTCTTCCTCGCTGGGGCAGGAAGACCAGGTGATCACCGACGCTATTTTCAAAAATGATCTACCCATAAAAATATTTACACTTGACACGGGCCGTCTATTTAGCGAATCATATGAGCTTTTGGAAAGAACGACCGCAAGGTATAAAAAGCCGATCCGGATATATTTCCCTGAGGCCAGCGATGTGGAGGAGTTTGTGACAACGAAAGGAGTCAACAGTTTTTATGAATCGGTGGAAAATAGAAAGGAATGTTGCAATATTCGTAAAGTAAAGCCGCTAAACAGAGCCTTGCAGGGAGCAGAAGTATGGATAACCGGCGTTCGCGCCGAGCAATCTGATGCGCGGAAAGACATGCAGATGATCGAATGGTTGGACGAAAAGCAACTTTATAAATTCAATCCTTTGCTACATTGGTCATTCGCTGAGGTCGTGGATTACCTGAAAGAATTTTATGTTCCTTATAATCCTTTGCATGATAAAGGATTTATCAGCATTGGATGTGCGCCATGTACAAGAGCCATTGAACCCGGCGAAGATCCCAGAGCCGGGCGGTGGTGGTGGGAAACCTCGCAAAAAGAATGTGGCCTGCATGTGCAGGAAGTAAAACAACCAAATAATTTTAATGCTAACCCAGTGAACTAATAACTTATGCGTGAGTACCGACTGGATTATCTTGAACAACTCGAAACAGAAAGTATACACATCTTTCGCGAAATAGCCGGTCAGTTTGAACGCCCGGTTTTATTATTTAGCGGTGGTAAGGATTCAATTACTCTTGTTCATCTTGCCAGGAAAGCTTTTGCTCCAGGCAAGATCCCATTTCCACTGGTGCATATTGATACCGGTCATAATTTTCCCGAGGCACTTGAATTCCGGGATCTGCTGGTGGAACAGGTAGGCGCGACATTGATCGTTCGCAAAGTAGAGGACACGATCAAACAAAAAAATCTGACAGAGCCAAAAGGAAAATTCGCAAGTCGCAACTGGCTGCAGACATACACATTGCTTGATACGATAGAGGAATTGAAATGTGATGCCTGCATTGGTGGAGGACGAAGGGACGAAGAAAAGGCACGAGCCAAAGAAAGAATTTTTTCGGTGAGGGATGAGTTTGGACAATGGAATCCAAAATTGCAGCGACCGGAACTTTGGAATACTTACAATGGCCGCATACATAAAGGCGAAAATGTTCGCGCATTCCCCATTAGCAACTGGACAGAATTAGATGTTTGGAACTATATCCGCAAGGAAAAGATCGCTTTGCCATCGATCTACTTTTCTCATGAGCGTGAAGTGATAGAACACGAAGGCCAGCTGGTAGCTGTTTCTCCATTTATTCGCATTGATGAGACAGATGTGATTAGAAAAAGAAAGGTTCGTTACAGGACAGTAGGTGATATGACTTGCACAGCGGCAGTTGAGTCCAATGCAGCGACGTTGGATGAAGTAGTGAATGAAATTATCTTAACAAGGATCAGCGAGAGAGGTGAAACGAGGATCGACGACAGAGTAACAGAGGCAGCGATGGAAGATCGGAAAAAGGGAGGGTATTTTTAAATTTTACTTTTTATTTCTATGGATATTTTACGATTTATAACTGCCGGAAGCGTTGATGATGGAAAGAGTACTTTAATTGGCCGTCTGCTGTACGACAGTAAAAATATTTTGATCGATCAATTGGAGCAGCTTGAAAAGCAAAGCAAGAACAAGGAAGCCGGTGAAATTGACCTGGCTTACCTGACCGATGGGCTGCGTGCAGAAAGAGAACAGGGTATTACGATCGACGTTGCATACCGGTATTTTTCTACTCCGAAGAGGAAATTCATCATTGCTGACGCGCCAGGTCACGTTCAATACACCAGAAACATGATAACAGGCGCATCCAATGCGAACCTGATTATTATTCTGATCGATGCGAGACTGGGAGTAGTGGAGCAAACTCGCCGCCATTCCATTATTGCGTCATTGCTGAATATTCCGCATACTATTGTTGCGATCAACAAAATGGATCTTGTGAACTATTCGCGCGATGTGTTTAACAATATTCTTATCGACTATGCGGACGTTGTAAAATCGCTGGGCCTTAATGATGTTCATTATATACCGGTCAGTGCATTGAATGGAGATAATATTGTTGACAAGTCAGACAAAATGAACTGGTATGAAGGCGAATCACTTCTTCACCTCCTTGAAAATGTGGAGATCCAGCAAGACGTTAATCTTACTGATGCAAGATTCCCCGTGCAGTA
>Ga0068859_100005938_pt1 | contig 12396 bp, 12 predicted proteins | sample KBSSwiS22_FD_66585 | JGI IMG/M metagenome (GOLD analysis project Ga0068859, IMG submission 66585) | Switchgrass rhizosphere microbial communities from Kellogg Biological Station, Michigan, USA - KBS Switchgrass S2-2 | ecosystem: Host-associated > Plants > Roots > Rhizosphere > Soil ... | reverse complement strand
ATATCAGCTCCATTTTCCAAAGCCACGTCACGGGCAGTACTAAAGCCGGAGATCATGATGATCTTGATAGAAGGATATTTTTTCTTAATGTAGCTGATAAAATCCACTCCGAATCCGTCTGGAAGTTTATTGTCGAGAATCACAACCGAAGGGTTATTTTTCTCAAGGTATTCCTGGGCGTCCAGCAGATTATTCACATAGTCCAGGTCAAAGTTCCTGTCGGAAAGGATCATGTTAAGCACCAGGCCGATCTGGCCTTCATCTTCAACAACGAGTAGTTTTTTTGCCAATTTCACTTTAGGCTTTGATGTGGGTGTCATAAAGGGGTCGTTTTGATTTACGGATTAATGTTTTGGTGGCCGAAGCCGCAATTTCATAGCAAAATGCTTGCCTCAAATTTTCGATACGAGATCCGTGCAATCAACAAAACCAAATCGGAAGGATACCGGTTTTTCAATTCTTGCTTAGATTCCAAACGAAGAAACCCTGAATTTGTTGTGTGGTGTTTATTACTCAAAATCAACATTTAACATAACGATTAAAGGCGGGCAAAGGAGGTATGAAACTTGCGTTTTATCCGCTTCATTATGACATCACAAATGATCGAAAACTTATATAGGCAAACTTACCGGGACGCTTTGGCTATGCACGAATCCGGTGGTAAACGGCAAAACATACTTAATTATATCGCATCTGCTGCGGAAACGGCTGCAGGTTCCGGGACAGCCGTGTCCATTCTATTGCTCGATCAAGATGGCCTTTTACGGAATGCGGCTTCACCCCAATTGCCGGCGGATTACCTGGAGGCGATCGACGGGCTCAGGCCTGATGCCAACGTGGGTACCTGTGCCGCAGCAGCCGCCACTGGCTGTATTGTTTTTACACCTAGCTTTTTTGCGGATGATAAATGGGCTGAACTACGTCACTTGCCGCTTGCATTGGGTTACCTCGGCGCCTGGAGTATGCCGATCAAAACCAGTGACAATAGGATTATCGGCACGTTCGGAACGTACTTCCGTCAACACCGCGAGCCATCGAAAGAAGAGATGAAAGGCACTGAGCTCCTGGTCTCGGCCGTTGCAACCGTTTTGACAAGCCATTGAAACGTGGCATTTAAAGCCAGGCCCAACATTTGTAACGGTGGCAAGCGTGAAGACATAATCCATATATTTACGTAGGGCAGAAACAAGCCAACCCAGACTTTGAAGACTGATGTAAACATATCTTCAGAAACTCTCTATAAAAGCATAGTTTCCAAAGCGCCGGTGACCGAAGCTGAATTTGAATCCATCGCACAATATTTCAAATACGAGACGATCGACAAAAAGCAAAAGCTCGTTACGGAGGGGCATTACACCGGCAAAGCATTTTTCATACAAAAAGGTCTGCTGTTCTCGTACAAAACACTTGATGGTGGCGATATACAGGTTGTCCGCTTCGGAAAAGAAAATTTCTGGATCGGCGACCTGAATAGTTTTTTGACGGGCGCAAAGGCACTTTTTACAATTGAAGCATTGGAGCCGTCGGAATTGTGGAGTATGACAAAAGAAGGTCTGGAATTTGCAATGAAGAGCAGTCCTGCATTTGAAACCTATTTCCGGATACTTATTCAAACAGCTTACGCCAATCTTTTGGTAGAGTTATCAGATCTCTATTCACAAGACGCGAAGGCAAAATATAACAGGTTGAGGGAGCACTACCCCGACTTACTTCAAAGAGTACCTCAATATCTTATCGCTTCTTATTTGGGCATCCTGCCGTCTTCACTAAGCAGGATCAGGAATCAAAAATGATTTCTTAGCATAGGCGAATGGAATTTGGGAGAAGTGGAATGTAGCTTTATGTCTTCTTCCAACAATTATTCTAACGCATCAAAAAAATTGGTATGAAAAACAGAACGTTAATGATCAATGCACTTGGTTTCATTTTGGCCATTGCAACAGCAATCGTCTTTGCCAATTGCAACACGACGAGCGGCACTGCGCCAGGCAGTGCTGAAATTGATTCACTTCGCAACCAGGTAAAACAATTAACCACCAATGACGCAACCATAGCGAAAAATTTGGAGAGATTCGACACCCTTGATTACACAGTTTTTACCAAGCAGCAATGGGATCGACTACATGAAAGTCATGCGGCCGACATAAAAGTTTACTGGCCTGACGGACATATGACCGAAGGCATTGAAAAACATATCGAAGATCTGAAGGCCCTTTTTGTATTTGCACCCGACACCAGAATAAAAGAACATCCTATTCGCCTGGGCTCGGGTAATGTGACAGCAGTAACAGGTGTTTTTGAAGGCACCTTCACGAAACCGATGCCGATCGGAAATGGAAAAACGATTCCGCCGACTGGTAAGGCGTTCAAGTTACCGATGTGCACAGTAGGAATTTGGAAAACAGATGGTACTATGTCGGAAGAACACCTTTATTGGGACAATCAAACATTTATGAAGCAGATCGGGTTGGCTAACTAAAAATGTTTTCAATTGTATAATTTGAGGAGGAATTTATTTCCTCCTTTTAAGGTTTGTACCAGTCAGCCAAAAACGATTGTCATGAAAACGATTGTAAAAATCAACCAGGGGATCTTTAATAAGATCGATAACGATCTCTATAACGCGGCAGGAGATATCTGGTGGAGGGACGATAGCGTTTTACACCTGTTAAAAACTTCGGTGAATCCATGGCGTGTGGGATATCAGAAAAATGTTATCAAGAAACTTGGCATTGAGACAAAAGATAAAAAGGCGCTTGAAGTTGGATCGGGTGGAGGCATTTTGACAGAAGAGATAGCAAGGATGGGTTTTATCACCACTGGCATTGATCCGTCAGAGCAATCGATCATTACTGCATCCAAACACGCAAAAGCCAATGAGCTTGATATTAAATACGATAAAGGTGTGGGAGAAGAACTTCCGTATGCTGACAACTCGTTTGATGCAGTTTTTTGTTGCGACGTGCTGGAACACGTCCGGGATCTTCCAAAGGTAATTGCAGAAATTTCCAGGGTACTGATGCCAAATGGTATTTTCTTTTATGATACGTTGAACAGGACATTTATCAGCAAACTTGTCGCCATCAAAATTTGGCAGGAGTGGAAGCGCTGGGCATTCATGCCTCCCAATCTTCACGTATGGGAAATGTTCATAAAGCCGGCAGAGCTTAAAGAGCTTTTTGCAAAGAGCGGTTTGGAATGGAAAGAATATGTAGGGTCGTCTCCCAATATTTCAATTCCAAAAATGTTGAGGTACCTGAGAAAAAGAGCAAAAAGTGAATGGACCTTTGAGGATCTGGGTAAACATTTTTGGCTCATTGAAAGCAATGACATGAACATACTTTATGGAGGATATGCAGTGAAGAATAACTAAAACGTTCTGTTCTTTCCCTTGTTCCCTGTAACGACACGCTTATAGATAAGTGTCCCATTTGCCGTCAACCCCGTAATAGACTTAATGCCCAAGCAAAATGATTTGATATTGAAATTTAAATATTCCTAAACAAGCTACCAGGTTTCATGCTGGCGAGGTACATATCTCATATTCCCGTTTGTCTTTGTTTGCATTGGTTTTAGAAGTCTTTGGAAAAAGGGATTGCATCTACGCATGTTGACTTTTTCTTTTTGTATTACTAAACTTGTACAGGTAGGGTGCTTTGTGCGATTTACCGTTATATTGTTTTTCCAACCTTTCAAGCACGCCAAGACCTAACATCTTTCTCTGGAAATTCGTGCGCACAAGTTTTACCTGGTAAACGGCCTCATACAATCTTTGCAATTCATTCATCGTAAAAGTTTCACTCATCAGGTTGGAGCCTACTAATTTTTCATCAAGATCAGATCGTAGCGTGGCAAGTGCCTTTTTGATAATGAGGTGATGATCAAAGATCAGTTTGGGCAGCCGGTTAATATCAAACCATTTGAATTCCCCAAAGATCACCTCGGCTGAGGGTTTTACTTTTGTGTCATCGATCAACGCATAGTAGCACACCGAAACAAATCGCTGCAAAAACCAATTGTTTTCCGGCATTTTTCCAATAACCTTTTCCATCAGCTCCTTCAGTATTTTTCCGTTTGAACGGTTCTTCTTTCCGGAAGTGTAAAACTGTTCCAGGTAGATGTTTTCAAAACCCGTCCGTTCCTGCAATATTCTTAGCGCGGCGTCGTCAAGGTCTTCATTTTTCATTACAAAACCACCCGGTAAACCAAAAGATGGCGGATCTCCAAGGTAAGACAACAGGACTTTCAATTTGTCGTCGTGGAAGCCAAAAATGACCGAGTCAACCGATACTCCCGGCATATAGACGTCGGGAGCAGTTTCAAGGAACTCCCGGGTTATTTTTTTCAATTCATTGCTACGGGGTTTATTAGTTGAGATCATGATTCACAATTTTCTGGTTAATGAGGTTGCTAAAAGCCAAAGGGCCGGAATTCTGTGTAAAAATAAATTTTTTTAGTATTGTATCAAAATGATACAATAGGTTTATATTTGCCGGTCTTTACGTTCTTTGGGCAACTGGCAAGCGAAATAATAACATTAAAGAGCTTAATAAAAACACAAACATCAAATCAACTAAAATGAAAAAGTTAAAGTCAATTCTCATTGGGTTATTTTCCCTCCTGTTTATTGTTGGAGCAAAGGCGCAAACGGCAGGTGCTGATTATTTTTCGGGTAAATGGAGCGTGCTGGTAAAAGGTTTGCCAAATGGCGACACAAAAATGTTTTTTGTACTTGAAAAGAAAGATACTACGATGACTGGCGTCGTCCAGGATTCTACAGGCACAGAGATAGCAAAGATCGACAAGGTAGAGTTAAATGGAAATACAGCTACTGCTTATTTCAGTGCGCAAGGATACGATGTGAACCTGGCAATGACCAAAAAAGATGACGATCATGTTACCGGCAGCCTGATGGGAATGTTTGATGCAGAGGGCGAGCGGGTGAAAGTTGCAAAATAAAATCCAGGATTAGCGCCAGCTGATCTTTCTTCATCAATTTTCTTAATTCTTTCAAAGTTTTTTATGAAATCATATCGTTTGCAGCAAGTCTTACTATGCGGCGCTGTTTTTATGTCTTTTGTTGCGCAGTCACAGAACCCCGCGCCACAACTGGGCAAAGATCCTATCGCGGATGTTATCAAAGCGATGACACTTGAAGAGAAAGCTAAACTGGTTGTTGGGAAGGGACTTTCCATTCCGGGTATCTCTTTGGGTGCTCAACCAGATGACACACCCGACAAGATCCCTAATATATCTGGCCACACTATTCCTAATGCACGACTGGGCATTCCATCTTTAAATCTTGCTGATGGACCTGCCGGTATTCACCGGTTCGTGATGACAGGTAAAGACTCAGCAGATAATTTATTTTCCACTGCATGGCCCGTTGGAACGTTGCTGGCCTCAAGCTGGGATACATCGCTTGTAAAAAAAGTAGGTGCTGCATTTGGCAACGAGGTCAAAGAATATGGTATTGATTTTATCCTGGGGCCTGGTGTAAACATTCATCGCAATCCACTCGGAGGAAGAAATTTTGAATATTATTCCGAAGATCCATTGGTATCAGGAAAAATGGCGGCTGCGATCATCAATGGAATTCAATCGCAGGGAGTAGGTGCTACCATCAAACATTTTGCAGCGAATAACCAGGAGACAAACCGGAACAGTGTAAATACCATTGCGAGTGAAAGGGGTTTGAGAGAGATATATTTAAAAAACTTTGAGATCGCCGTTAAGAATTCACAACCCTGGGCGGTCATGAGCTCTTACAATTTGATCAATGGAACTTATACGTCTGAAAGCCGCGACCTCATTACAACCATCTTAAAAGATGAGTGGGGTTTCAAGGGATTTGTAATGACTGATTGGTTTGGTGGCAAAGATGTGGTCGCTCAAATGAAAGCCGGAAATAACCTGCTTATGCCCGGCACAGCTGCACAGGTAAAAGCGGTCATTGACGCTGTTAAGAACGGCCAACTTTCGGAGTCGGTGTTAGATGAAAACATCGCGGGGATTTTAAGAGTGATGTTGCAAACACCTACATTCAAAAACTATCAATATTCCAATCATCCCGACCTAAAACAGCATGCGCAGATATCAAGAGAGGCCGCTGCAGAAAGCATGGTTTTATTAAAAGATAATAACAATGTGTTGCCTGTTAAGAATTCTGCTAGTATTGCCGTATTTGGCAATCATGCGTATGATCTTATTGCCGGGGGTACAGGCAGCGGCGATGTGAATAAGGCATACGCTACTTCACTTGCTGAAGGGTTGACAAATGCAGGATATAAAACAGACAAAGATGTGCAACAGAGTTATGTGTCGTATTTAAAGGATTATGCAGCAAAGCATCCGAAGAAAAATCCACTCATGGAGATCATGAACCCGACGCCGATGGCACCCGAATTTACTTTCGAAAAGAGCGCTATTGATCAGAGAGCTGCTGCATCAGATGTCGCCATTTTTTACATTGGGAGAAATGCCGGCGAAGGCAATGACAGGAAAGTTGCCGGTGATTATGATTTGACAAGCCAGGAAAAAGAAATGCTAACGAATGTCACAGATGCCTTTCACGCAAAACACAAACCGGTAGTCGTTGTGCTCAACATTGGCGGTGTGATTGATGTAACATCTTTTCGTGACAAGGTAGATGCAATATTGCTTGCATGGCAACCGGGACAGGAAGGCGGCAATGCGATTGCTGACATATTAAGTGGTAAGGTGAATCCTTCGGGAAAACTTGCCACTACGTTCCCCGCATCTTACAATGATGAATCTTCAGCAAAGAGTTTTCCCGGTAAAGAATTTCCGGATAAGGCAACAACGGGCATGTTTGGAATGAAACAAGTTCCTGCGGAAGTAACATATGACGAGGGCATTTATGTTGGCTATCGATACTTCAATAGTTTTACTGTAAAACCGGCCTATGAATTTGGTTACGGTATGTCTTATACAAATTTTGGCTATAGCCCTGTCAAATTAAATACGTCCGACTTCGATGGAAAATTGACAGCCACAGTTACGATCACGAACAAAGGAAAGGTTGCAGGTAAGGAAGTGGTGCAACTTTACGTAAGTGCACCACAGGGTAAACTGGATAAACCATCGGAAGAATTGAAAGGGTTTGCAAAAACAGGTTTGTTGCAGCCCGGTAAATCTGAAACAATAACATTTTCTCTAAATCCGGAAGACCTGGCTTCATTTGATACAAACACTTCTTCATGGATCGCCGAAGCAGGAAAATACAACGTAAGCATAGGTGCTTCGTCACTCGATATAAAAAGCACTGCGTCTTTCAATGTATCAAAGGAGTTGGTGGTTGAAAAAGTACACAAGGTACTCGCACCACAGGCAACAGTTAATGAGTTGAAGCCAAAGAAGGCTTTCTGATTAGGAACCTTGGCATTAACTGGACGAGTAACTATTCGTTTGTAATAACCTTCGTGTCCGTTGTGATTCCTTTGTGAACGTTGTGGCCATGTCTTGGTTGCGAAGAAAACCTTCACCAAGAGCCATTGTTGAAAAAGTTTATTGCGCAGTGGGTACAAGTCCCCTGATACCCATGTTCACCACTGAATCGCCATCGAGTGGTTCATAGATGCCATTGAGGTTATTATCCTTCCATTCAAAACTTTTATTAGTAGACAGCGCAACCGTTACCTTAATGTCTTTTGTTTCTTTCCCGGTTATTGTTAACGGTGTAGTAAAAGCACCAGTGACAACGCACGAACCGGCAGGAATAGGAGAAGTGGATGCAATCGGATTTGGAACAGTAGTAGCAGGCGCATCGCCGGAAAATACTCCATAAGTCGTTTCAAGTCCCCAATATCCTTGCAGTTTGTTTGCGTTCACCGCGACTGTGCTGTCCTTTATTTTATAGTTCGATATGTAGGTATTAAATCCAATGAATGAAGCAACGGTGCCCGTAACATCCTGGCCTAACACATTAAACTTGATGCCATAATTCTGGTAGGCAAGCGAGACACGTAAGTATTGATAAGTGGCCGGATTGATCTCGTCAAGAGGAACAGATAGAAAGGTCTCTCCCTCCTTTGCCAAGACTGATTTGGAAAAATCTATGGCATTACTTCCTCCAGTTGTCACCTCGGGAGCCCTGTACAATACCTGGCCGTTTCCTAGCGCAGTAAAAGCATTGGGCGCCAGTTCGACATAATGCGAACTCATGGCATTAAACAAAGGGGACTGTCCTGAATTGCCGGAAGGCATTGCATCAGGCAAACCAATATTATTCAATCGCTGTTGCGTGGAATCGAATTTGAAAACAAAGACAATCTTCGCTGAGGATTTAGCATTTTCATGTTCCTTGGAACAGGAGCTAGAGCAAAAGAGTATGGCTGCAGCGAAAATAGCTACTGACAGTTGTTTCATGTTGAAGGCGGTTATAATGGAATATTAAAACGATTCAACAGGAGTTTAATTGCACATAAACGAATTAAAAACAGTCCATGCAAAAGCATAAATTATCCATTTTAAACCCTTCTTATTGAACTCATCTTTGTGCTGTCAATAATCAATTCACAAAAACGAGAACAAATGAGTGATCAACAATTCAAAACAATAACAATTAACGGGGTAGACATTTTTTATCGTGAAGCCGGAGATAAAAAAAAGCCAACAATTTTACTACTCCATGGGTTCCCCTCGTCCTCACATATGTACCGGGACCTGATCAATGATCTTTCCTCGGACTATCATTTGATCGCTCCGGATTACCCGGGATTTGGACAAAGCGATTCACCCTCAACAGAAATCTATCAATACAGTTTCAATAACCTGGCTGCAACTGTTAACTCTCTCACCGAGGAGCTGGGACTAAAAAAATTCAGCCTTTATATGCACGACTATGGTGGACCGGTGGGTCTTCGTATCGCGACGCACAGACCCGAATCGATCCAGGCGTTGATCGTTCAAAATGCAAATGCCTATGCTGAAGGATTGGGTAATGCGCTTCAACCTTTAGTCGCCTATATTCAAAATGAAAATGAAGAAACTGAAAAAGGTGCAAGATCATTTTTGTCGGCTGACGCGATAAGGTGGCTTTATACGAACGGCGCGGAGGATGTTTCAAAGATCAGCCCTGATGGATATATGCTGGATCACTCGTATGTAAACCGACCGGGAAATGATGAGATACAATTGGCTTTGTTCAGAAATTATGGAACAAACATCTCTTTATATGAAACCTGGCAATCTTATTTCAGAATTTACCAGCCACCCACATTGGTTATCTCGGGCAAGAACGATGAGATATTCATAGCAGCCGGTGCCGAGGCATTTAAAAAAGATCTCAAAGACGTGCATATAAATTTGTTGGAAGGCGGTCATTTTGTACTCGAAGAAAAACATGGCGAAGCGGCTTCCATTATTAAATCCTTTCTCGCAAATAAAGGGATCAAGTAATTCTTTCAAACGATTGTTAATTTTGCAGTATGGCCGACCAGGCAGTATTCACATTAGTCAACGAGCAAAATGGAAACCTTGCATTCAAACTGTTTTCATTCCTTGATAATAGTTATTTCGACCATTTGCAGCGGAATAACTATTATTCGCTAATCTGGGTGAAGGAGGGAAGCGGTAAGTTGAAAACAAATTTTTCCGAATACAGCTTTGAAAAGAATTCTTTGTTTTCATTTGCTCCCTATCAGCCATTCATGCTTTCATCCAAACTGGTAAAAGGGGTTGCTATTTATTTCCACGCGGATTTTTTTTGCATCCACAAACACCAGACAGAAGTGACATGTAATGGTGTTCTTTTCAATAATATTTATCAAAAACCATTTTTCCAGGTTGACGATGTATTGGAAGGTTCGTTGGACACGGTCATACAACAGATCAAAGCGGAGATACAAAAACCTGGATTGGCACAATATGAACTGTTGATATCATTCATGAAGATATTCCTGATCTCTGCTTCCCGCGTCAAGGCGCACCAACAGCCGGAGTCAATCCCACCATCTGCAACCACAAAAGAACCCTTCATCCTTCAGAAGCTGAAAGATGCAATAGAAAAGGATTTCAAGTCGAAGCATACGCCGCAGGATTATGCTATCCTCCTTAATATTTCGTCAAACGCATTGGCAAAGATCATAAAAACACATTTCAATAAGACGCTGACAAACCTGATCACTGAGCGGATCATCGTTGAAGCGAAACGGGAATTGTATCTCACGAACAAATCCGTAAAGGAAGTGGCATATGAATTAGGCTACGATGATGAATATTACTTCAGCAGGTTTTTTAAAAAGAATGTCAACATCTCACCGCAGACTTACAGGGAAACTGTTGGTTTTGGGAAGGCTGAAATGAATTAAGCCGCTTCAAATACATTCAACGAGGCCCGGTGCGAACAAATCTTTACTTCCTGTACTGCTCGTCAGTTACTTTTTCCATCCACTCGACCACCTGGCCGTTAAGATTTTCCTGGATAGCAATATGCGACATAGCTGTTGTTGGAGCAGCACCGTGCCAATGTTTTTCATTCGCTGAAAACCAAACCACATCCCCCGGGCGAATTTCTTCAATGGGTCCACCTTCCTTTTGCGCCCAACCGCAGCCTGATGTAACAATCAGTGTTTGGCCCAACGGATGTATGTGCCATGCTGTTCGTGCACCCGGTTCGAATGTAACAACGGCTGCTGCGGCACGCCTTGACTCATTTGGCTGGAACAGCGGGTCAACGCGCACTGCACCCGTGAACCAATCGCCAGGTCCCTTGCCCGAATGCTGTGAACCAACTCTTGTGATCTCCATGCTTTATTCTGTTTTATTTTTTGCTGATACGGTAAATATCTCCGTCATCCGTGATAGCATATAACATCTCGTTCATGTACGTGACATCACGAAAGCGTTGATTCTTTTCCGTGAGTAATCTTTCTTCGCCTGTAACTTTGTCATTTTTGATGACAAGCCTGTCGAGATGCTGCCCGCTCAGTGATGCGATAAACAAATTATTCTTCCATTCGGGTATGGCAGTGCCGCTATAAAAACAAATACCACTTGGTGATATGACCGGATCCCAATAGTAAACCGGCTGCTCCAAACCGTTTTTCTGCTGAATGGCATCGCCGATCTTTTTGCCACTGTACTCAAGTCCATATGTAATGATCGGCCAGCCATAATCTTTGCCATCGCGCACGAGATTTACTTCGTCACCACCTCTTGGGCCAAATTCAGCTTCCCATAATTCTCCGTTCGAAGGATCTATCGCGAGACCCTGGGGATTGCGATGTCCATAAGAATATATTTCAGGCATCGCACCCGGTGTATGAAGAAATGGATTTCCTGGAGCTGGTTTGCCGTCGGTTGTTATCTTAAATACTTTTCCTAACCCTGCCTCAAGTTTTTGCGCCTGCGCCCTTCCTTCAAGAATTGATCGTTCGCCGGCGCTTACAAAAAGATATCCGTCTTTATCAAATGCAAGGCGGGAACCAAAATGCAGGTTACTGTTCAAAGCGGGAGTCGCACGAAATATGACAACTACATTTTCAACAGTGCCTGCCGTTTCATTCAACTTCCCTTTCGCCACTGCTGTTAAATTGCCCGGTGAATATTCTTGTGAAAAACTCCAGTAGATCATTTTATTGCTGGCAAAGTTTGGATCAAAAGCAACATCAAGTAAACCTCCTTGCCCTTCGAAAACTACCGGGGGAAAACCTGTGATCTTTTTTACAAGCGCCCCGTTTTTATCATGGATCTCCATGTACCCGGACTTTAATGTTACCATTAACCGCCCGTCCGGCATGCTAACAATGGCAAAAGGGCTACCTAGCTTTGCCGCTATCTTTTCAACGTTATAGGGTGTAGTTGTTTTTACACTTCGGATTCTCGTTTGCCCACTGAATGCAGGCTTGTAATCACTATTGGGTGATTTCGTTTCGACCGGAGCTAAACTGTCTGCGGGATTATTGGTACCGACTGGTTCATTATTCGCGCAGCCGGTTGAATAAATGAACATCAAAATAACCAACAGGAAAAAACTGTATTTCGTCCGCATGAGATGATGTTGTTTAAAGAAGAAATAATGAGCGAAGATAGCTTGTCCATTGCTAATGGTATGGTGTGTTTTATTGCGTGAATTGATTCACCACATTAGACACATAAGGCAAGTGATTTACTCATCACAACGTACTTATCATTTCTACTTCCTCTTCTTCTATTATCTCCCTGCCAGCTCGGCGGATGATGATCTTCTTTCCCAATAAAAAAACGGACAAGGCGCTGATAGCACAGCAAGCCATCACTCCAGTCATGGGTAATGCGGTTTGATCCTGTAAAATGCTCACGAGCGCCGATGTACATGCACCAATGGTCATTTGAATAGCGCCCAGCAATGCCGAAGCGCTGCCTGCTGTGTGTCCGAAATGGGCCAATGAAAGT